>Ga0134122_10002958_pt1 | contig 12522 bp, 14 predicted proteins | sample KB302_FD_96461 | JGI IMG/M metagenome (GOLD analysis project Ga0134122, IMG submission 96461) | Terrestrial soil microbial communities without Nitrogen fertilizer from Kellogg Biological Station, Michigan, USA - KB3-0-2 | ecosystem: Environmental > Terrestrial > Soil > Unclassified ...
ATCTGTATGCGCTCGCGGTGCTGTTCCTGTGCTTTTTGATCGTGCGCAAACTGGTTTATTCGTCATTCGGCCAGAGCCTTACCGGAATCCGGGAGAACCTCCTGCGCATGCACGCCGTCGGCGCCCCGGTGCGCGCGCGCCAGGTGCTTGCCTACACGGTCTCGGCGGCGCTGGCCGGCGTGGCCGGGGCGCTCTTCACCCAGGCGAACGGCTATGCCAACTTGGCGGTACTGGGTCTGGCGCGTTCCGCCGGCGTGATGATCGTGCTGATCCTCGGCGGCTACGGGCGACTCTACGGCGCCTTCGTCGGAGCGATTGCCTACATGGTGCTCGAGCATGTGCTCGCCAAGGCCTACCCGACGGCCTGGCAGCTCGGGCTTGGCCTTACGCTCGTCCTCGTTGCACTCTACGCGCGCAACGGCGTGCTTGGGATCGTCGTCTCCCTGCGCCGGCGTTTCGCCGGATCCGCCCGATGAGCAGCGCGGCCATGCTCGAGACCAGAGGGCTGTGCAAGAGCTTCGGCGCCCTGGAAGTCGCGCGCGAAATCGATTTTCGCCTCGAACGCGGCGCGCGCCACGCCCTCATCGGCCCCAATGGCGCGGGCAAGACCACCTTCATCAACCTGCTTACCGGCGTGCTGCCGCCGTCGCGCGGCAGCGTCCTGCTCGACGGCGAGGATGTTACCGGGCTTGCGCAGGCGAAAAGGGTCAAGCGCGGCATAGCGCGCACCTTCCAGATCAACCAGCTCTTCCGCGGCCTGAGCGTGCTGGAAAACGTCTGCATCGCCGTGTCCGAGCGCCTGGGCGTGGGCGGATCGATGCTGCGGCCGGCGGGCGAGCGCGCCAATGTGATCGAGGAGGCATCGCGCCTGATTGCGATGCTCAAGCTGGAGGAAGACGCCGCGCGCCGTGTCGTCGAGCTTCCCTATGGCCGTCAGCGCCTGGTCGAGATTGCCATCGCCCTGGGCCTGAATCCGCGCGCCCTGCTCCTGGACGAACCGGCGGCGGGCATCCCCAGCGCCGAGAGCCACATCCTGCTCGACGCCATCGCCACGCTGCCCAAGGACATCGCGGTTCTTATCATCGAGCACGACATGGACCTCGTGTTCCGTTTCGCCGAGCGCATCACGGTGATGGTGAGCGGCGCGATTTTCGCCGAGGGCACGCCGACGCAGATCGCCGCCAATGCCGCGGTGCGTGCTGTGTACCTGGGGAATGCGGCGGATGCCTGAGGCGCTGCATTTGAAAGGCGTCAGCGCCGGTTACGGCGAGACGCACGTGCTCGAAGGCATCGATCTTGCCCTCGCGCGAGGCGAGAGCCTTTCGGTGATCGGGCGCAACGGCGTCGGCAAGTCCACGCTGCTGGAAACGATCATGGGCCATACCACCCTGCATGCCGGGCAGATCGGCCTGCGCGGCACGCGCATCGACCCGGCGCCCGCGCACGAGCGCGCGCGCGCCGGCCTCGGCTACGTGCCGCAGGAGCGGGAAATCTTTCCGTCGCTCTCGGTGCGCGAGAACCTGGAGCTATGCGCGCGGCCCGGCGCGTGGACCCTGCAACGCGTCTGCGAGCTTTTTCCCAACCTCGAGCCGCGGCTCGGCAACGCCGGCACGCAGCTCTCGGGCGGCGAACAGCAGATGCTGGCAATCGCGCGCGCTCTCCTGACCAACCCGGCCGTGTTGCTGATGGACGAGCCTACCGAAGGCCTCGCGCCGGTCATCGTGCAGGCTCTGGCCAAGGTCCTCGTCAGGCTGCGCGGCGAGGGTGACCTGTCGATCGTGCTGGTGGAGCAGAACAGCCGCGTGGCGCTGGAGTTTTCCGAGCGCACGGTGGTGATGGACCGGGGCCGGCTGGTGTACGACGGCGCTTCGGCGCGCCTGCGACGGGAACCCGATTTCCTCGCCAGCCTGATTGCGGCTCAGTAGGTCGGCTAGGGCTTCGCGCGCAGTTCCTGTTCGATCAGTTCACGCAGCTTGTAGCGCTGCACCTTGCCGCTCGCGGTGCGCGGCAGTTCAGCGATCGCACGAATCCATTTCGGCCGCTTGAAGCGCGGCAGCTTCCGCTCGCAGGCCTCGCCTGCAGCCGAGAGCGCTAGGGCCGAGTCCCCTGTGGCGGCGACGAACAGGGCCAGGCGCTCGGAGCCTTCCGCGTCGGTGACCAGGACGCAGGCGGCTTCGGTGATTGCGCCGCCGGCCACCGCTTCTTCGAGCTCGCCTGGCTGCACCCACTGCCCGGCGATTTTGACGAGTTCATCGGTGCGGCCCTGGTGCGAGAAGAATCCGGCGGCGTCCTGCGCGAACAGATCGCGCGTGCAGAACCAGCCGTCGCGGAACTGCGACGCAGTCTGTTCGGGGCGATTCGCATAACCCCGCGCGAGCGCCGGATGCCGCAGCCACAGTTCGGCGCTCTCGCCGGCAGCGGCAGGCTCGCCCTCGGGCGTTCTGAGCTGCGCGTCCACGCCGGCGAGCAGCTTGCCGGTGTGCGATCCGTTCGACGTTCCGGGTGGCGTGACGATGCAGGCGCAGAACGTTTCCGACATGCCGTACAGGGACAGGATTTCGCCCCCGGTTGCCGCCCGCCATTGTTCGACCAGCTGCGCCGGCAATTTCTCGCCGGCCGCAACGAAACGCCGTACCGCGCGAAATGGCGCCAGCTGCGCGCCGCCGAGCGCGAGCAGGCGCCGGTAAAAGGTCGGCACGCTGAAAAACGCTGCGGGGCGGTCGCGCGCGACGTGCGCGCATACCGTCAGCGCATCCGGCCAGTCGGGCTCGAGGATCGCGGTGGCGCCGCTGGCGAGCGGGCCGAGCAGCCCATGCTCGAGCGCGTAGGCAAAAAACAATTTGGACGTGGTGTAGCAGCGTTCGCCGGGGACAAGGCCAAGCACTTCGCGTTGCGCCTGTCCTGCGGGCAACAGGCTGCGATGCGCATGAATGATGCCTTTGGGCTTGCCCGTGGTGCCGGAGGAATAAAGCCAGAAGGCGGGATCCTCCGTGCGCACCGCGCACGCGGTGGCGGTGGGCGCTGCGCGTGCCAGCGCGTCGCGCCAGGAGAGCGAGGGTCCGGCGCTCGCGCCCGCGATCACCAGACTGCCGTCGGCCGCGGCCTCGGTGGTCAGGTCGGGGCGCGCCCAGGCGAAGACATCCTCCACGATCGCAAGGCGCGCGCCGCTGTCGGCGCGGATGTGGCGGTACTCGGCTTCGGAGAGCTTGGTGTTGAGCGCCACTGCCACCGCCCCGGCATGCACTGCGCCCAGCCAGGCCGCCGCAAACTCGGGCGTATCGCGCATCAAGAGCAGCACGCGCTCGCCGCGCGCGACGCCGAGCGCGCGCAGTGCGTTCGCGGCGCGTGCCACCATCGCGGCCAGCTCGGCGTAGCTGAGCGACTGCTCGCCGCAGATCAGCGCGGTGCGCGAGCCGTGCCGCGCAAGCGCCGCGCCGCCGAGGAAGTTCTCTACAGCGTTCAGGTGGGCTCCTGTCAGGTGCCGTTTTCTTGCCGCAGGTTAGCGTTTCCCCTAGGATAACTGTTTGGGCCCCAAACAAAAACTCCATCCCGGCGCCCTGCCCGGGCTGCTCGGCTACCGCTTGCGCCTTGCGCAGCAGGCCGTGTTCCGCGATTTCGCCGCCAGCGTGCAGGGACTCTCGCCGGGGCGCGTCGGCTTGCTGATCTACATCGACGCCAATCCGGGGGTGACCCAGAGCCGGCTCGCCGAGGCGGCGGAGCGCGACCGATCCACCATGGTCGGGGTGCTCGACCAGCTCGAGGCGCGCGGACTGATCGAGCGCCGCCGCGGCGCGGACCGGCGCACCAACGGGCTGTGGCTGACGCGCGCGGGCGGCGCGCTGCTCGCGCGCGCGCTGCACAGCATCGCCAGGCACGAGCAGCGCATCGCCGCCCGCCTTTCGGTCGCGGAGCGGCGCCAATTGCTCAAGCTGCTGGGAAAAATCTCCAGCTAGATAAAACTACATTCGGTACGCGGCTTCGCCGTGCGAAGTCACGTCCAGGCCTTCGCGTTCTTCTTCTTCCGGCACGCGCAGGCCGATGGTCAGGTCCACCAGCTTGTAGGCGATGAAGGCCACCACACCGGACCAGATGACGGTCACGCCGACCGCCTTGGCCTGGATGATGAACTGGCCCCAGATCGAATAATCCTTCGCCGCGGTCATGGTGCCCGTCACCCAGTCGACCGGGAAACTCGGCCCGCCGAGCGACGGCGAGTTGAACACGCCGGTGAGCAGAGCGCCGAGGATGCCGCCGACGGCATGCACGCCGAATACGTCGAGCGAGTCGTCGGCGCCGAGCATCTTCTTCAGCCCGCTCACGCCCCAGAGGCACACCAGGCCCGCAGCGATCCCGATCACGAAAGCGCCCGGGATGCCGACGTTGCCGGCAGCCGGAGTGATCGCCACCAGTCCCGCAACTGCACCCGAAGCCGCGCCCAGCATCGTCGGCTTGCCCTTGAAGACGGCTTCGCCGAGCGTCCAGGAGAGTACCGCGCAGGCAGTGGCGAGGAAGGTGTTCATGAAGGCAAGCGCGGCCGATCCGTTCGCTTCCAGCGCCGAGCCGGCGTTGAAGCCGAACCAGCCCACCCACAGCAGCGCTGCGCCGATCATCGTCATCGGCAGGTTGTGCGCCGGCATGGCTTCCTTGCCGTAGCCGATCCGCTTGCCGACGAGGTAGGCGCCGACCAGGCCGGCGACGCCGGAGTTGATGTGCACCACCGTGCCGCCCGCGAAATCGAGCGCGCCCCACTGCCAGAGCAGGCCGGCCTTGCCGTTGATCGCATCGAGCATCTTCGGGTCGGTATAGGCATCGGGACCCATCCAGAACCAGACCATGTGCGCGATCGGCGCGTAGCTGAAGGTGAACCAGAGCACGATGAATACCAGCACCGCGAGGAACTTGGCGCGCTCGGCAAAGGCGCCGAGGATCAGGCAGCAGGTGATCGCGGCGAAGGTCGCCTGGAAGGCGACGAACACCAGTTCCGGTATCACCACGCCCTTCGAGAAGGTCGCCGCCATCGCGAACTCGCCCTTGACGTTGTCAAACGTGCCGCCAAGGAACAGTCGGTCGAAGCCGCCGAAGTAGGCGTTACCCTCGGTGAAGGCGAGGCTGTAGCCGTAGACGCACCACAGCACTGTGACCAGCGAGAACACGACAAAGACCTGCATCAGCATCGAGAGCATGTTTTTCGCCCGCACCATGCCGCCGTAGAAGAGCGCCAGGGCCGGCACGCTCATCATCAGCACCAGAGCGGTCGAAGTCAGCATCCAGGCCACGTCGCCCTTGTTGGGCGTCGGCGCGGGCCTGGCTTCCTCTTTCTTTTCCTCGGCCTTGGCGGCATCCTTCGCCGGTTCGGCCTTCGCCTCGGCGGCGGCTTTTTCCGGTGCCTTGTCCTTGTCCTGGGCGACGGCCCCGCCCGCGCCCGCGAACAGGGCGAGCATCGCAATCACTGCAATCAGCTTTTTCATCTTGTTCTCCCTAGATCGCCGCGGCGTCTGTTTCGCCGGTGCGTATGCGCACGACCTTTTCCAGGTCGAACACGAAAATCTTGCCGTCGCCGATCTTGCCGGTATTGGCGGCTTTTTCGATTGCTTCCAGCGCACGCTCGAGCATGTCGGTCTTGATCGCGGCCTCGATCTTCACTTTGGGCAGGAAATCGACCACGTATTCGGCGCCGCGGTAAAGCTCGGTGTGCCCTTTCTGCCGGCCGAAGCCCTTGACTTCGGTGACGGTGATGCCCTGCACGCCGATCGCCGAGAGCGCTTCTCGCACCTCGTCGAGCTTGAACGGCTTGATGATGGCGGTGACGAGTTTCATGAATTCCTCAGAAGGTCTTGCTGACGGAGAGAACCACCGTGCTCTTGCCGGCGTCCCTGGTCTTGTCGACGCCGCTCGGATTGGCCAGGTTGATGCTGCCGTTGCTGAAGCAGTAGAACTGGCCCTGGTTGCAATCGCCCTTGGCATTGGTCGTGATGAACGCGGCACCGAGGATCCAGCCGTTCAAGTCTTTGGTAACGCCGATCTTCCAGTCGGTGTAATTGGCATTGTTCATGTTCTTGAACTTGAGGCTGCCGATGTGGCCGTTGATGCCCCAGCCGTTGCCGAGGTCATAGTTCACGCCGAAATCGAGGTAGTGCGAGTTCTTGGTTTCGGGCGTGCCGAAGTAATCCGAGACCACGTGGAAATACTTGAGGGAGAGGAACTTCCAGCTGCCGCCGACGTAGACCTCGGTGTTGTCGATCTTGCCGGTCTGGACCGTGCCGGTCCGGTTGTTGGCAGGGCTGAAGGGAATCGTCGCGCCGGCATTGGTGCCCGGGTAGAAGTAGTAAATTGCGCCGACATCGAGCCCGAAGTCGCCCCAGGTCTGCTTCCAGCCGCCGTAGAAGTCCATTTCCAGGTTGCCGCCGGGAAAACCGGCGCCCGAATTGACATTCGAATTCCAGTTACCGGCGTAGAAGCCGCTTGAGTGGGCGTAATCGAACCCGCCCTGAAGCGCCGGCTTGGCAAACGTCTGCGTGATGCCGCGGAACCGGTAGTCGCTATACAGGCCGACGTTTCCGGTGATGGTGTGCGGCGAGGCGGGGGCAGCTGCAGTTTGAGCGGCGGCAAGGCTGGGGACTGCCAGCGCGGCAGTGGCAACTGAAACGGCAACGATCGTTTTACGCATTGGTATATCTCCCTGGATGAATGGTCGCCAGATCTGATTAGCACGTCGTGTGCCAGGCGACTTGGAACTAATAATCAAGGAGTTATGGATCTTACGGCGCGGCCTGCGATGGTGAATGCACCAGCTTGGAGAGCCCGCACCACGCCATGCCCCGCCAGGGTGCGCGCCGCCCGTAGGCATATGCCGCTCGTGTACCCTCGCGCCCATGGCTGAGTCCAATCCGCTGGACGATCTGCGTGCGCGTCTTGCCGAGGCGTTGCGCAATTCACCGGCCCAGGATCTGGAGAAGAACCTGTACGCCCTGCTCGGTGCCTTTTTCGCGCGCTTCGACCTTGCTGCGCGGGAGGACCTCGACGTCCACAGGAAGCTCCTCGAGCGTGCGCAGGCGAAGCTTGCCGCACTCGAGGCCCGCGTAGCAGAGCTCGAAGCGCGTAAACCATAGGCTCGCGTGCCGCGTTGTTTGCGGTGGGGGCCCAATGTCGCTTGCAACGGTGGCGAGCCGCGCGCTCGCGGGGATCGATGCGCCCGAGGTGGCGGTGGAAGTGCACCTCGGGCCGGGACTGCCCTCGTTCACCATCGTCGGCCTGCCCGACACCGAGGTGCGCGAGGCGAAGGACCGCGTGCGCGCCGCGCTCAATCACACCCAGTTTGAATTTCCTGCGCGCCGCATCACGGTGAATCTCGCACCGGCCGACCTGCCCAAGGATTCCGGCCGCTTCGACCTGCCGATCGCGATCGGCATCCTCGCCGCGAGCGGACAGATCGCGCCGGAAGCGCTCGCCGCGCACGAGTTCGCCGGCGAGCTCTCCCTTACCGGCGATCTGCGGCCGGTGCGTGGTGCGCTCGCGATGGCGCTGCAGGCGCGCGCCTCGTCGCGCGCGTTCGTGCTGCCCGAGGCGAACGCGCCGCAGGCTGCGCTCGCGGAGGGCGCCCATGTGCTCCCCGCGCGCACACTGCTTGAAGTTGTCGCGCACCTGTGCGGTGGGGCAAAGCTGCCGCGCTTCGAAGCGTCAGCGCGCGCGCCTGCGCACCTGTATCCGGACTTCAGCGAGGTTAAAGGCCAGCCGCAGGCCAAGCGCGCGCTCGAAGTCGCAGCCGCGGGCGGCCACAGCGTACTCATGATGGGGCCGCCCGGCACTGGCAAGTCGATGCTCGCGGTGCGCTTTCCGGGCATCCTGCCGCCGCTCTCCGAGGCCGAGGCGCTCGAAGTGGCGGCGATTCATTCGGTATCGGCGGCGGGCTTCGAAGCCGCGCGCTGGGGCGAGCGGCCGTACCGTTCGCCGCACCACAGCGCTTCGGGAGCAGCCATGGTCGGTGGTGGCGCCTTGCCGCGCCCGGGCGAAATTTCCCTCGCGCACCGCGGCGTGCTGTTCCTGGACGAATTGCCGGAGTTTGATCGCGACGTGCTCGAATCGCTGCGCGAGCCGCTCGAATCGGGCAAGGTATCGATCTCGCGCGCTGCGCGCCAGTCGCAGTTCCCGGCGCGCTTCCAGCTTGTCGCAGCGATGAATCCCTGTCCCTGCGGTCATTGCGGCTCGCCTGCAAGTCGCTGCCGCTGCACGCCTGAGCGCATCGCGCGCTATCGCGGCCGCATATCGGGGCCGCTCGCCGACCGCGTCGACATCAAGCTCGAGGTCCCCGCGCCGCGCGATGCCGAACTCATGGCGCCCGGCGCCACCGAGTCGAGCGCGGCGATCCGTACGCGGGTGCTCGGTGCGCACCGGCGCCAGCTCGAGCGCCAGGGCGCGCCGAACGCCCTGCTCGGCACGCGCGACATCGACCGCCTGTGCGCCACCGACAAGGAAGGCGATCAACTGCTGCGCCATGCGCTCGCACGCTTGCTCCTTTCCGCGCGCGCTTACCATCGTGTGCTGCGCGTGGCGCGTACCATTGCCGACCTCGCGGGCGAAGCTGCCATCGGCGCCGCGCACATCGCGGAGGCGATCCAGTACCGGCGGCTCGACGCGAGTTTCTAGCGCGGAAATGCGGTTATAGTCGCCGCCGATGGCGACCTACGCGATCGGCGATGTGCAGGGCTGTTACGACGAGCTGCAGGCGCTGCTCGAACGCGCCGGCTTCAATCCCGCGCACGATCGACTGTGGCTGGTGGGCGACCTCGTCAACCGCGGCCCCAAGTCGCTCGAAGTGCTGCGCTTCATCAAGGGGCTTGGCGAACGCGCGGTCGTGGTACTCGGCAACCACGATCTGCATCTGCTGACGCAGTTCGAGGGGTTCGAGCGCAAGCGCAAGGACGACACATTTTCCGACGTGCTCGGCGCACCGGACGCGAAAGAGCTCGTGGACTGGGTACGCACGCGGCCGATGGTGCACGTCGAAGGCAACTGGGCGATGGTGCATGCAGGGTTGTTGCCGCAATGGTCGATCGAAAGGGCGAGGGATCTTGGTCGGGAGGTCGAGGCCGCACTCGACGGCCCGAATTACCGCGAATTCCTCGCGAATATGTACGGCAGCAAGCCCGCGCGCTGGGACGAGAAGCTCGAGGGCTGGGACCGGCTGCGCGTAATCGTGAATGCGATGACGCGGATGCGCTTTTGCACGGAAGACGGGACGATGGAGTTTTACGTTACCGGCAAAACGCCGCCCGCGGGCTTCAGCGTCTGGCATGAGACGAGGCGGGGAGATGCAGCGCAAATCGTCTTCGGGCACTGGTCGCAGGCGGGGCTGCAGTTGAATGCCCGGGTGGCTGGCCTTGATACCGGCTGTGTCTGGGGCGGGCCGCTCACGGCGCTGCGGCTTGAGGACCGCTGGGTGGTGCAGGTACCCTCGCCGGGCTATCAACTTGCAGGAGGCAAAGAATGAGCGATTGCGTGTTCTGCAAAATCGTCGCGGGCCAGATTCCCTCGACGCGTGTCTACGAGGACGAGCACACGCTCGCCTTCATGGATCTGGGCCAGGTCAATCCGGGCCACGTGCTGGTGGCGGTGAAAAAACACGCCGCGAACCTCTTCGAACTGGACGAGGTCCAGGCAGCGGCGGTGGCGCGCGCCAGCACGCGCATCGCGCGCGCGATCAAGACTGCCTTCGATCCCGAGGGACTGTCGGTCTACCAGGCCAACGGCAAGGCGGCCGGACAGACCGTCTTCCATTATCACGTGCACCTGTTGCCGCGGCATCAGGCCGACGGCATGGAGCTCGTCTGGCCGGTGAAAAATCCGCCGCGCGAAAAACTCGAAGGCTACGCGGAGAAGATCCGCAAGCAATTCACCTAGAAGGGCGCGGAACCGAAGGCTTTCTTGTAGCGCGCCGCGATTTCGTCGCGCGAGGGACTGTGATTCTGCGCCCCACGGTGCGCGATTTTTATCGCGCCCATGACCGAGGCGAGCCGCCCGGTGCGCTGCCAATCCCAGCCGTGCCCGATACCGTAAAGCAACCCGGCGCGATAGGCATCACCGCAGCCGGTGGGATCGAGCACGCTGTCGGGCACAACGCAGGCGATTTCGTGCTGCTTGCCGTCGGCATAGATCACCGATCCCTGCGCGCCCAGCGTGAGCACCAGCGCCTTCAGATCGCGCGCCAGCACTTCGAGCTTGCGGCCGGTTTTCTCCTCCAGCAACTTGCCTTCATAGTCATTGACCGCGAGGTAGGACGCAAGCTTGACCATTTCCATCAGTTCTTCGCCAGAAAACATCGGCAGGCCCTGGCCCGGGTCGAACACGAGCGGAATGCCGTGCGCCGCGCACTGGCGCGAATGCTGCAGCATGCCTTCCTTGCCGTCCGGCCCGACGATGGCGAGTGTTGCGCCGAGTTCCGGGCCGATGCGGTTCTCGTGCGAATGGTTCATCGCGCCGGGGTGAAAGGCGATGATCTGGTTGTTGTCCAGGTCGGTGGTGATGAACGCCTGCGCCGTGAACTGCCCGGGGATGGGTTTGAGCGCTGCGGTGCCGATGCCCAGGCGCTTCAGCCGCTCGAGGTAAGGCGCGATGTCGTCGCCCACGGTTGCCATCAGCAGCGGATCATCGTCCAGCAGCTTCAGATTGTAGGCGATGTTGCCCGCGGTGCCGCCGTACTCGCGACGCATTTCCGGGGTCAGAAAGCAGACGTTGAGGATGTGCAGCTGGTCTGCGAGCAGGTGATTGCGGAAGCGATCCGGGAACACCATGATCGTGTCGTAGGCCATCGAGCCGGTGACCAGCGTTTTCAAATGCGGTGCTCCTCGCCTACGGGAAAAACAGGTACATGCGGTAGCCGATCGCGCGCAGGCCGCCGGTGTCGAAATAGATGCGCAGGGCCGCGTCGGTGCCCGCGCCGATGCCGCGCGCGAGCTGTTCTTCGCTGTGGCCCGCGAGGTAGTCCGCCGGCATCAGCACGCGCCGCGCCACCGCCTCGTCGCGCTCGTCGGTGAGCGTAAGCTCGAGCGCGGGATATTCCTGCGCAAACTGCGCCTGATTGCGCAGCACCGCGTTGAGCACAATCACGTTATCGCGCCGGCCGTCGGCCTGCAGGTCGGAGGATTCGATCGCCATCAGCTTGGGCCGGCGCGGCAGCTTCAGGTCGCACTTGAGCGTTGCACAAGCCGCGGCCAGGTACGCGCGCGTCTCAGGGATAAGAACCGCGATCTCGGTGCGAAAGTAGTGCACCGCCTGCGCTGCGAGCAGGAGGAACGCGAGTGCGCTGGCGAGCGCCCAGGCGATGCGGCGCCGCGGCGGCGGCGCCTCTTCGAGGAATTCCGCGCCCGTCGTGTCTTCGTTCGCCGCCTCGCCGGTGCCGCCCAGCGGGCCCTTGCGCGCTGCCTCGAACAGCGCCAGCTGCGGCGAGGGTTCGCTCTCGGCTTGGGGTTCCTGCTGGCCTTCGGCAACCAGCGCCGCGACGCCGTCGAATACATGGGCACATTTTCCGCAGCGCACCTTGCCGCCGCGCGCCGACAGCTGCACGGGCTGGACGCGAAACGCCGTGCCGCACTCCGGACAGCGCGTCGTGAGGTTCAACGGCGTTCCCCTTCCACCAGCGCCCAGCCCTCCTCGATGGCGAGCACCCTGGCGTCGAAGTCGCGCACGTAAGCCGCAGCGACTTCGTCCGCCTGGGATTCGAGAATGCCCGAGAGCGCGATGCGCCCGCCGCGGCGCGTGCGCGCGGCGAGCAAAGGTGCCAGGGCGATGAGCGGGTCGGCGAGAATGTTGGCGAGCACCAGGTCGAAAGCTCCGGCAGGAAGCGACTCCGGCGCCGCCACGCTCAGGTCGACGCCATTGCCGGCCGCGTTGGCGGCCGTGGTTGCGAGCGCCTGCGGGTCGATATCGGTGGCGGCGATTTCGCCCGCACCGAGCTTGCCGGCGACGATGGCCAATATACCCGAGCCGCACCCATAGTCCAGCACGCGATCCCCCGGGCGCAGGTGCGTTTCAAGATACTGCAGGACGAGGCGCGTGCTGACATGGCTGCCGGTGCCGAACGCGAGGCCCGGATCGAGCCGCACCGCAATCGCCTGCGCGTCGGGGGGCGTATGCCAGCTCGGCACGATCCACAGGCGACCGGAGATGCGGATCGGACCAAACTGCGATTGCGAACGCCGCACCCAGTCTTCTTCTTCGAGCGGCGCGACCGTGAATCGCGGTGCCTTGATCGCGGCAATCGCCTCGGCGGCGGCCACCAGCGCGGCGGGATCGGCCGCGGCGCGCGCGAGCGCGATGACGCGCAGGCGCGCGCCGGGTTCGAGCGTGGCCGGATCCTTCGAAGTCGATTCGAGCGCGACCGATTCGGCGCCCGCCTCGAGCAACGCATCGGACAAGATCTCGGCCTGCAGTGCTTCGAGCTCCAGCGTGATCGACAGCCAGGCCACCGGCCTACGGCTTCTTCTTTTTCGTCTCCTCGGCGAGCTTCTGCTCGAGGTAATGGATCGA
>Ga0134122_10002959_pt1 | contig 12521 bp, 12 predicted proteins | sample KB302_FD_96461 | JGI IMG/M metagenome (GOLD analysis project Ga0134122, IMG submission 96461) | Terrestrial soil microbial communities without Nitrogen fertilizer from Kellogg Biological Station, Michigan, USA - KB3-0-2 | ecosystem: Environmental > Terrestrial > Soil > Unclassified ...
ACCATACGCGCCTGCTGGATTTTTACCTCGGCCGAGTTCGCATTTTGGGTGACGATCCCCCGGAAAAAGGCCAATTCCTGGTTGGCGCGCGCCACCTGGGCCTGTAAATCCCCGATCGTGCGTTGCACCTCCTCCCGCTCCCGGGTCTGTCCTACGGCGGAGGATTCCAGCTGCGCCACCTTGGCGCGCAAGTCGGAAATGGTCGCCTCCTGCGATTCGATCTGGGTGCGCAGCACCGCGCGTTGTTTGAGCGCCGCGAGCGCATCGAACCCGGCGCTGTAGCGGCCGAATTCGAACATTCCGTAGATGCCGCCCGCCACCAGCAGGACCAGAACGATGATGGTAATGAAGCGCCGCGTCGGAGCGTAGGTCGTGACGACCAGTTTCGGGGGCAGTCCGGGCATCGTCGCTTCAGGCCTCGGCCACGGCGGCCAGCTCCGACTGCCACCAGTCGGGCAACGGTGGCGGACCGTTCGGGAAGGCGACGCCCGCGAGCTCTGTCAGCATGCGCACGTACACCGTGCGCTTGAAATAGATGACCTCGCGCACCGGCTCCCAGTAGTTTGTCCAGCGCCAGCCATCGAACTCCGGCTCATTGGTGTGGGCGAAATCGAATTTCAGCGTGGCTTCCGGCACCGCGACCCGCAGCAGGAACCAGCGCTGCTTCTGGCCGATGCACAGCGGCCCGCGCCCGCGGCGCACGTAGCGCTTCGGCAGCTGGTAGCGCAGCCAGTCGGAGGTGGTCCCGGCCACGGTCACGTGCTCGCGCGTCAGGCCGATCTCCTCCTGCAATTCACGGTACAGCGCCTGCTCGATCGGCTCGCCCTGCCGCACCCCACCCTGCGGAAACTGCCACCCGCGTGCGCCGGTGCGCTGGCCGAGAAATACCTCACCGTTGTCGCGCATCAAAACGATGCCGACGTTGGCTCGATACCCCTCCGAGTCGATCCAGTCGCTCATGGAGACGTTTTACCGGGAGCCACGCGGCCGAACAAGGCAGGCGGCTTTTGAAGCAAAATGCGCCGTGACCAGCCGGCCCCGACAATTCCCGCGATTCGCGTTGCTGTTGCTGCTCGCCGCCTTCGTGATCTTCCTGAGCCTGGTGGCGGGATCGCGGGACATCGGCGTGCATGCGGCGCTCGCCGCGGTATTCGGCGATACCGCCGAGCCGGCCCACACCATCGTGCGCCAGCTGCGCATGCCGCGGCTCCTGTCCGCCTACGGAATCGGTGCATTGCTGGCCATGGCCGGCGTGCTGCTGCAGGCCCTGTTCCGCAATCCGCTCGCCGATTCCTACGTGCTCGGCGTATCGGGAGGGTCGGCGCTCGGTGCATTGCTTGCGCTGCTGGCGGGCAGCTCGCTGTGGTTCGTACAGGGGGCCGCCGCGGCCGGCGCGGTAGGCGCCACCCTGCTGGTGCTGCTGCTGGCGCGCGGCGGCGCCACGGTGCGCGTGCTGCTCACGGGAGTCGTGGTAGCCAGTGCCTGCGGTGCGCTCGTTACGCTGGTGCTGGTGCTGGCCGACAACGGCCAGTTGCGCGGCATGATGTTCTGGCTCGCGGGCGACCTCGGATGGGCTGCCCAGCCGTGGACCATGGCGGCGGCCGCCTTGTTAGCCACCGTCGTCATCGGCCTGCTCGCGCGGCCGCTCGACGTGCTCGCCACCGGCGAGACCACGGCGCAAAGCCTCGGACTCGATCTCGCACGATGGCGCGTGCTCATCGTGGTGCTGGCGGGCTTTCTGACCGCCGGCGCGGTCATCCAGGGCGGCACCATCGGCTTCGTGGGCATGGTGGTCCCGCACCTGGTGCGCCTCGCCTTCGGCACCGCCGTGCATCGCGTGGTGGTGCCCGCCGCCGCGCTCGCCGGCGGCACCTTGTTAGCCGCGGCCGACCTGGTCGCGCGCACGGCGGCCGCGCCGCGGCAGCTGCCGGTGGGGGCCATCATGGCGCTGCTGGGTGTACCTATATTCCTGGCGCTGCTGCGCCGCTTCGAGATGGCGCGCGCCTGACTCTCAGCCAATGACGTGCGAGGAGATTTCCACGCGGTTGCGACCGGCGCTCTTCGCGCGGTACAGCGCCGCGTCGGCTTCGGCGATCAGCCGCTCGGCCAGCGCCTTGTAGTCGTGCGAGCGCGGCTGCGGCCGCGCCGTGGCCACGCCGATCGACAGCGTGACCGTGATGTGCGCGCCACCATGCACGCGGATCGGCGAGGCGCCCACGCCCTGGTGGATGCGTTCCGCGAGCTTCTGCGCGTGCGTGCTCTCGGCGCCGGCGAGCAGGATGGCGAATTCGTCACCACCAAAGCGCGCGCCGGTATCTCCCGCGCGGATCTCGGCCTCGGCGCGCCGCGCGACTTCCTTGAGCGCCTCGTCGCCGGCGAGATGACCGAAGCGGTCGTTGATCTCCTTGAAGTGATCCACGTCGACCATGAGGCAGGCCAGCGCCTTGCCGGTACGTTCGGCGCGCGCCAGTTCTTCACGCAGGCGGTTGTGGAAGTAGCGCCGGTTGTGCCAGCCGGTGAGGAAATCCGTGACCCCGCTGCGCACCAGGCGCGCGCGGTTGACGGCGTTTTCCAGGCTGATGGCCACGATGACCCCGAGATGCGCCAGGAAATCGGCGGCCAGGTCGTGCGTGAAGCGCACCGGATCGCGGCTGCCGAAGGCGATCACGCCGATGGCGCGGTTATCGCGCGGCAGCGGGATCAATGCGACGCTGCCGCGGGTCAACGAAGGCGACAGCAGCAGCTCGTGATCGGCGGCACGATAGGCACCGAGCCACGGCCGGTCGAACTGCGCGAGCCGCGGCGCCAGCGGCGACACCGCGTCCACGAACCGCACCTCGTCGATGACCGTACTGGAAAGGGTCTCGTTGCCCGACAGGTGCCGCAGCTCGTGCTGCGGATCGAACAGCGACAGCGTGACCACGTCGAGGCCGTAGGCGTCGCGCAGTCCGGACACGATCCGGTCGAACAGTTCTCCCAGCGAGGGCGCGCGCAGCAACTCGACCTCGCGATCCTGGGTCTTGCGCAGCAGCAGTTCGTTGCGCTGGACTTCGTCGGTCAGCGCACGCAGGCGCTCGCGCAGCTCCTCCGCGTCACCCGCGTACGGATCGCGCGTGGCGCGGTTCACGCACGGCGCTCCGTGACCGAGCGGCGATCCTCGAGATACTCGCGGCCGCGGCGCATCAGCGACTCGAACGAGCTGAAGTCCTGCGACAGCACCGCGGAGCGCAGCCGCTCCACGGCCTGCGCCAGCGCTTCGAGTGACTCCGCGCCGTAGTCGTTCAGGCTCTGGATTTCGTAGTACAGCTCCGGGCTCTCCTGTGCCACCTTGGTGGCCACGTCGAGCTGCGAGTCGAACGTGGTGGAGGAAAGCTTCGCCAGCCGCGGCGCGGCCTCACCGCTTTCCGCGAGCGCGGTGAAGAACGCGATGTTCAATGCGTGCGACAGCCCCAGCACGTAGGCGATCAACCGGTCGTGATCGTCGAGCGACATCACCACCTGCTCCACCATGGTCGAGGCGAACAGTTCGCGCGCCGCGGCGGTGGCATCGGTCGAGCCGGCCTCGACGAAGATCACGTGGCGGCCCGACAGCAGTTCGGTGTCCGGACCGAACATCGGGTGCAGCGAGGTGACGCGGCAGCCATGCGACTTGAGCGCATTCAAACCGGCGCGCAGCGGCGACTTGAGCGAGCCCACGTCGAAGATCACGCCCTTGGGACGGCGCATCGCGAGCTCGCGCAGGATCTTGTCGGTCAGCCCCAGCGGCGTCGCGATCACGATGAAGTCGTGCTGCAGCGGCGACTCGCGCCAGTCGGCGACGTGCGTGAACCCGGCCGGGGCGCCCACCGGGTCGGCGATTTCCACCGCGAACCCCTGCGACGCCATGAACTCCGCGAACCAGCGGCCCATCTTGCCGGCGCCACCGATCACCAGCGCGCTGCGGCCCGAGCCCGCGCCCTGCGCGGCGACGCTCGCCTGCTCCTGGGTAGTTAGGGAGGAACGGATCAGCAGGCGCAGGATGTTCTCGGCGAGCTGCGGCGCGACGCCGTACTGCCTGCCCGCCTCGCGCGCCGCCAGCAATACCTCGCGCTCGCGGTTGTAGTCGCGCGTCGCCTGGCCGGTGGCGCGCTTGGCGCGCGCCACTTCGCGGCTGGTCTCCTGCCGCTTGCCGACCAGCTCCAGGATCTGCCGGTCGAGTTCGTTGATCCTGCGGCGCAGGTCGTCGAGCGAGGACATGAATCACCCTAAAACACCAATTCGGAACTAGCTTTTACGGGCTGCGACGCGCGACTGCAAGACAGGCCGCGCGCGGATAACATATCGGCCATGGAGCTCTACAACGACCTGCTGCCCGACCCGCTGCCCGCCGAACCGATGGCGCTCGCGGCGGCGTGGCTCGCGACCGCGCTGGCCGCGCGGCAGCAGCCCAATCCCGACTCGATGGTGCTCGCGACCGCGACCGCCGACGGGCAGCCATCCGCGCGCATCGTCCTGTGCAAGGAGCTCGACGCGGAGCTCGGCCGTGTGTCGTTCGTCACCAACTACGACTCGCGCAAGGGCCGCGAGCTTGGCGAGAACGCGCGCGCCGCGCTGGTGTTCCACTGGGACCACGCGCACCGCCAGATCCGCGTCGAAGGCGTGGTGGTGAAGGCGCCCGCCGCCGAGAGTGATGCGTACTTCCAGACGCGCAACTGGCAGCGCCGCGTCGGCGCCTGGGCGAGCGCGCAGAGCCAGCCATTGCATTCGCGCGAGCAGCTGAACGCGGCCGTGCGCGCGGTCGCCGACCGGTTCGGCCTGCCGCATCCGACGCTCGACAACATCAACGAGCCGCAGCACGCGCCTATCCCGCGACCACCCTTCTGGGGTGGCTATTACGTCTGGGCCGACGCCGTGGAGTTGTGGATCGAGGGCGCGGCCCGGATCCACGAACGCGCCCGCTGGACCCGCTCGCTAACTACCGCCGGCGCGGGCTTCCGTGCCGGACCGTGGGTGGCGACGCGGCTGCAGCCCTGACGCGCGGACGGCATCGACGTGTGGCGCATCCTGCGGATCGCGGTCCTGTTGCTGGTGCTGGCCATCGCGGCGTACTCCACGCTCTACGACCGGCTGAGCACCACCGACTGGGACAAGACACTGTGGATCGGCGTATTCCCGGTCAACATCGACAACAGTGAGGTCAGCGCGCGCTACATCGCCGAGCTGACCCCCGCGCAACTCGCCGACATCGAGCAGTTCATCAACGCCGAGGCGCATCGCTACGGCATCGCCATCGACCGCCCGGTGCGGGTCGACCTGTACCCCACGGTGAACGAGCCACCGCCGCCGCGCGATCGCGACGCCGGGCCCGTGTCGAACATCGCCTGGAGCCTGCGCCTGCGCATGTACGCGCGACGCAATTCGCATCCGCCGGGACGCGCACCGCCGCAGGTGCGCGTGTTCGTGCTGTACCACGACCCGTCGTTCACGCAGGAAGTGCCGCACTCGGTTGGGTTGCAGAAAGGCCTGGTGGGCGTGGTGCATGCGTTCGCCACCCGCGACATGACACGCTCCAACAGCGTGGTCATCGCGCACGAAATCCTGCACACGCTCGGCGCCACCGACAAATACGACCCGGTCACGCTGGCGCCGCTGTACCCGGCCGGCTACGCACAGCCGCAGCAGGAGCCGCGCTATCCCCAATCACGCGCCGAGATCATGGCCGGGCGATTCGCGGTCGACGCGCAGAGCTTCGAGATGCCGCAGTCGCTCGCCGACGTGGTGGTCGGCGATGCCACGGCCGCCGAGATCCGCTGGATCCAGGCCCGATGAGCGCGGCGTTGCTGGAAGCGCGCGGGTTGCGGGTGTCCGTCCCCGGCCGCGTGCTGGTGGATGCATTCGACGACGCAATCCGTCCCGGCGAATTCATCGCGCTGCTCGGCGGCAATGGCACGGGCAAGTCCCTGCTGATGCAGACCCTGGGCGGGCTGCGCGCCCCGGCTGCCGGCAGCGTGCTGCTCGACGCCCGGGACATCGCCTCGCTCCCGCGTCGCGCCATCGCGCGCCGGCTCGGCTTCCTGCCGCAGGATCCGGATGCACCCCCCCAGGGTTCGCTGTTCGAGTCGGTGCTGCTGGGGCGCTTCGCGCACCTCGGGATCTGGGAACGCAGCGGCGCGGACGACGAGCAGCGTGCACACCGCGCGCTCGCCGACGTCGACCTCGAAGTGCTGGGACCGCGCGCGCTCGCGAGCCTGTCGGGCGGCGAGCAGCGTCGCGCCGCCATTGCGCGCCTGCTGGTGCAGGCGCCGTCTATCTACCTGCTCGACGAGCCCACCAACCATCTCGACCCGGCGCAGCAGCTCGGCGTGCTGGGGCGCATGCGCGCGCTCGCGTCGGGCGGAGGTGCGATAGTCGCCAGCCTGCACGACCCGAACCTCGCGCTGCGTTTCGCCGATCGCATCTGGCTGCTGAGCGGCGACGGACCGGTCGCGGTGGTGGACACGAGGGCGCTCGAGCCGGCGCACCTCGAACGCCTCTACGGCGTGCAGTACCTGGAAACCCGCCTCGGCGAGCGTCGCTTCATGGCGCCGGGGACGCCTGGCAGTCGTTGAGCACCGCGATCCGCAGTGTCTCCGGCCGGAAATCGCCCTCGTAGTTGAACCAGCGCGTCGCGACCTTCTCGAGGCGCGCGCGTCGCTCGGGCGACTCCTGCCAGGCGATCTCCTGGATGCGCAGCACGCGATCGAGCGGCGCGCCCTGTTTGCGCATGTCGATGGCGCGCTGTGCCACCACCAGCTCCGCCTCGCATTGCGCCGGCACGGCGTGCGTCGAATCCGGCGCGACGGTCGGTTTCGCTGGTTCCTGGGTGGGTAATTCAGCGGGTGGAGGTGCCTGGCTGGCCGGGGCCACGGTCGCCGGTGCACTCACGGGCGCGGTACGCGTGGCATGCGACTCCGCCAGGCGCTTGCTGGCGTTGTACGCGTACAGCAGCCCGGCCACACCGAGTATTCCGAACACGCCCCAGCGCAGGAATACGGACATTCTTCAGCTCCCGAAGCGGATCTTCTCCAGCACCGGCACATGCAACGGGCCATTGGTCGCAAGCACGGTGGTGGTCGCAAGCCCCACCGGCGCGCCCGTGAGATCGGTGAAACGCCCGCCGGCTTCTTCGAGGATCACCGTGAGCGCGGCGATGTCCAGGATGTTGACATCCGACTCGATGACCACGTCGAGCGCACCGCGCGCCAGCAGGTGGTAATGCACGAAGTCGCCGTAACCGCGGATGCGGTTGATGCCGCCGATCAGCCCACCGAACCGCGCCCAGGCGGGCGACGCCGCCAGCGTCTTGAGATTGCCGGTCGACACGATCGCGCCCTCGAGTGCGGACACCGAGCTCACGCGGATGGCCTTGCCGTCGAGGAAGGCACCGCCGCCCTGCTCCGCCCAGGCGAGCTCGCCGTACGCCGGTGCGCACGACACGCCTAACACGAATCGCCCGCCGCGCATCAGGGCAATCTGCGTCGAGAAGAACGGGCACTCGCGCACGAAACTCTTGGTGCCATCGATGGGATCGACCAGCCACACGCTCTCGGCGTCCATGTCCGACTTGCCGGTCTCCTCACCGTAGAAGCCATAGGAAGGAAACCGCTTCGCCAGCAGATCGCGGATGGCCTCCTCCGAGCGCACGTCGGCCTCGGTGACCGGCGTCTTGTCGGCCTTCACTTCGATTTTTACATTGCGTTGATAGAAGCCGCGGATGACCTCCGCGGCGGCGCGCGCCGCGTCGAGCGCGGCATTGAGTTCGGCAGATGGCATGGCCGCCGAAGGGTGCGTGTCCCCTCCGGACCTGTCAATTGACGACGAATCCCGCTACAGTTCGCGCGCCGCAAGGTTACGGGAAGCCGGTGAGCCACGAAAATGGCGATTCCGGCACTGCCCCCGCAACGGTAATCGAACCCAAGCGCATCGGAAGCCACTGAGTCTCATCGGCTCGGGAAGGCGATGCGCCGGAACCCCAGCGTTCCAGTTCGAGAGTCCGGAGACCGGCCTTGCGGCATGTTCCCGGTTGCGGTGGGCGACGGGCAGGCACTACGCCTTCCCCTCCACGCATCCGGGTGTTCACACATCAGGCCATGCGGGAGTGCATGGAAGGTCGGATCCAATGTTCAAGCCTCACTATTCACGTCTCACCCTCGCATTCGCCGTCGCCTGCGCGTGCAATCCGGCGTTTGCCCAGGACGAGCTCGAAGAGACCGTGGTCACCGCCACGCGCACGCCGGTGAAACTCGACGCGCTCGACGCGCCGGTCATCGTCATCACGCGGCAGGACATCGAGCGCTCGATGGCCAGCGACGTCAGCGAGATCCTGCAGCACCAGGCTGGGCTCGAGATCGCGCGCAATGGCGGTCCCGGGCAAACCACCTCGCTGTTCATGCGCGGCACCGAGAGCAATCACACCGTGGTGCTCATCGACGGCGTCCGCATGAATCCCGGCACCATCGGCGGCGCCGCGCTGCAGAACATCGCGCCCGAATCGCTGGAGCGCATCGAGATCGTCAAGGGTCCACGCTCGGCGCTGTACGGCACCGACGCCATCGGCGGCGTCGTGCAACTGTTCACGCGCGGCGCGGCGAAGGACGGCTTCAGCGCCGGCGCGACTTACGGCAGCCTGAACACCCAGCAGCTCTCGGGCGATGGCGCATTTTCAGTCGGCGACGTGTTCCGCTTCGGCTTCGGTGGCAGCTACCAGGAAAGCGACGGCATGCCCACCTTTGTCGACGACGACACCGACCGCGGCTGGCGCAACGTCACCGGCCGCCTGACCGCCGAATACGACGCCACCAGCGAGCTCACCTTCCGCGCGCGCGCGTTCAACGCGGCAGGCCGCACGGAGTACACCGAACAGACTTTCAGCGATCCACCGTACGCGCCGGTATCGCAGGACTTCGAGAACAGCGTGTACTCGTTCGAAGGCGACTATCGTTCCAATGGTGGTGCCGCGGACGGGATGGCGCTGCGCGCCACCGTGAGCCGCATGCGCGACGAGATCGACCAGAACCAGGCGAACTTCGCGGGTACCGATTTCGCGCACACGCGCCGCGACACCGTCGACGTGCAGCTCGACCTCGCCGAGTTCCACGCCAACGCCTTCAGCATCGGCGCGCAGTACGCCGACGAGAACACCGAGGCGCTGTCGTTCGGCACCGGCTTCGATGAGAACACGACGGTGCTGCAGGGCTTCGTGCAGGATCAGTTCACCGCCGGGAAGTTCAGCTCGCGCCTCGCCGTGGGATTCGTGGATCACGACACCTTCGGCAGCGAGTTCACCTGGAACGCCGAGTTCGGCGTCGCACTCGGCCACGGCACGCGCCTCGCGCTCGCGGGCGGCAAGGCCTTCCGCGCGCCGGACAGTACTGACCGGTTCGGCTTCGGCGGTAATCCGGACCTGAACCCCGAGGTGTCCGAGCAGTACGAGCTGTCGTTGCGTCAGAAGTTCGGCGAGCATCACCAGCTCTCGCTCGCGGCCTTCGACAATCACATCCGCGATCTCATCGCGTACGTGATCACCGACTTCGAGACCTTCGACGGGCAGAACCAGAACGTCGATCGCGCGCGCATCAAGGGCGTGGAGCTCGGCTACCAGTTCACGGGCGAAGCCTGGCGCGCCAGCGCCGAGCTCACCCTGCAGGATCCGCGCGACGAGACCACGGACCAGCGCCTGCTGCGCCGCTCGCGCGAGGCGCTGGTGCTGGCCGTCGACCGCGACGTCGGTGCGCTGGATCTCGGCGTCGACATCGCCGCCTACGGCGATCGCAAGGACTTCGGTTTCCCGCAGAACGTCACGCTGGATTCCTACACACTGGTCAACGCCACCGTGCGCTATCGCGTGAATGGTGGGCTCACGTTGCAGGGCCGGATCGAAAACGCCTTCGACGAGGACTACACGCTCGCCGAGGGCTATCGCACCGAGGGCCGCGCGTACACCATAGGAGTACGCTACAGCTTCGACTGACGCCGACAACGGCCGGAGGTGCCCATGGGTCATCGCTTGAGCAGGATCTACACGCGCACCGGCGATGACGGCACCACCGGCCTCGGCGACGGCACGCGGGTCCGCAAGGACAATGCGCGCGTCGAGGCTTATGGCACCGTCGACGAAGCGAACAGCGTCATCGGCATGGTGCTGGCGGTGCCTGGAAATCCCGCAGAAGTGACCCGCTGCCTGGTCGAAGTGCAGCACGACCTGTTCGACCTCGGCGGTGAGCTGTGCATCCCGGGCACGCAGGTCATCAAGGCCGAGCGCGTCGCCCAGCTCGAACAGATACTCGATCGATTCAACGACCCGTTACCCGCGCTCAAGGATTTCATCCTGCCGGGCGGCGGACCGGCCGCGGCGGCCTGTCACCTGGCGCGCACCGTGGTGCGCCGTGCGGAACGCTGCGTGTGGTCGCTGAGCGAGGCGGAAACCGTGAACGTCGAGGTGCCGCGTTACCTCAACCGGTTATCGGATCTCCTGTTCGTGGTCGCGCGCGTGCTGGCGCGGCACGAGCACGGCAGCGAGGTTCTCTGGCGCCACGACAGGGGACATTCCTGATTTGCGCTTCTCTCAAAAGGGGACGCGCCTGCTTCAGGTGCGTCCCCTTTTGCTAGCAAATCAGGAATGTCCCCATTTCACCTGGCTCCAGTCGAACGACGGGCCCGGGTCGGTCTTGCGCCCGGGCGCCACGTCTGAATGACCGACGACGCGCTCGCGCGTGATTGCCGGGTAAGCGGCTAACAACACTGGCAGCAAGGTGCGCAGCGCCGCGTATTGCGCGGGCTCGTAGGGTGTTTCGTCGGTACCCTCGCACTCGATGCCGATCGAGTAGTCGTTGCAGGACTCGCGTCCCTGCCAGCTGGACCTGCCGGCATGCCAGGCGCGCTCGTTGAACGACACGAACTGCACCACGCCGCCGTCGCGGCGAACCAGCAGGTGCGCGGACACCCGCAGGCCGGCGCGCTCGACGAACTCCGGGTGCGCGTCGGCCGGCAGGTTGCCCGTGAACAGGCGCGCGATCCACGGTCCGCCGAAATCGCCGGGCGGCAGGCTGATCCCGTGCAACACGATGAGATCGGGTTTGACGCCGGCAGGCCGGGCGTCGAAGAAGGGCGACAACACTTGTTTGGCGCCGACCAGCAGGCCGGTGCCGGGATCCACACGCATGGCAGCATCTTGCCACAGCCGCGTGCCACAATAACCGCCCGCCAACGCCACGCACGAGAGCCATGACGAGCGGCAATTCCAGCTGGGTGACGCGCGATCTCGCGCATGTCTGGCACCCGTGCACGCAGATGAAGGATCACGAGTCCGTGCCGCTGATCCCGTTGCGCGCGGGCTCCGGCGTGTGGCTCGAGGACTTCGCCGGCAAGCGCTATCTCGATGGCATCAGCTCGTGGTGGGTGAATCTCTTCGGCCACGCCAACCCGGACATCAATGCCGCGCTGCGCGAGCAGCTCGAACGGCTCGAACACGTGATCTTTGCCGGCTTCACTCACGAGCCGGCCGTGGCGCTGGCCGAGGAACTCACGCGCATCGCACCGCGCGGGCTCAACCGCTGCTTTTTCGCCGACAACGGCTCGGCGGCGATCGAAGTTGCAGTCAAGATGAGTTTCCACTTCTGGCGCAACAGCGGGCACACGCGCAAGACGCGCTTCATCACGCTGGCGAACAGCTACCACGGCGAGACGCTGGGGGCGCTGGCGGTGGGCAACGTCGAGCTGTACAAATCAATCTACCAGCCGCTGCTGATGGACGTGATCACCGTGCCCTCGCCCGACGCATTTCTGCGCGAACCGGGCGTGAGCGAAGCACAACATGCCGAGCGCATGTTCGCGCACATGGAAGAGGCGCTGGCGCGCCACCACGAAGAAGTCGCCGCAGTGATCGTCGAGCCGCTGGTGCAATGCGCCGGCGGCATGCGCATGTACGACGCGCGTTACCTGCAGCTGCTGCGCGAAGCCTGCAACCGACACGGCGTGCACCTGATCGCCGACGAAATTGCGGTCGGCTTCGGGCGCACCGGCACGATGTTCGCCTGCGAGCAGGCCGGGATCCGGCCCGACTACCTGTGCCTGTCCAAGGGCCTGACCGGCGGTTACCTGCCGCTGTCGGTGGTGCTGACCACGGACGTCGTGTACGACGCCTTTTACGACGAATACGTGAAGCTCAACGCCTTCCTGCATTCACACAGCTACACCGGCAATCCCCTCGCCTGCGCCGCGGCCAACGCCACGCTGAAAATTTTCCGTGAGCAGCCGGTGATCGAGCGCAATCGCGACCTCGCGCGGCAGATGGCGGCGAGCGTCGCGCACCTGCGCGACCACGCGCACGTTGCAGAAATCCGCCAGCGCGGCATGATCCTCGCCATCGAGCTGGCGCAGGACCGTGCGACGCGCGCGCCGTACCCCTGGCAGGAGCGCCGTGGACTGCGCATCTACCGGCACGCGCTCGAGCGCGGCGTGCTGCTGCGCCCGGTGGGCACGACCCTCTATTTCATGCCGCCCTA
>Ga0134122_10002961_pt1 | contig 12520 bp, 5 predicted proteins | sample KB302_FD_96461 | JGI IMG/M metagenome (GOLD analysis project Ga0134122, IMG submission 96461) | Terrestrial soil microbial communities without Nitrogen fertilizer from Kellogg Biological Station, Michigan, USA - KB3-0-2 | ecosystem: Environmental > Terrestrial > Soil > Unclassified ...
TCAAGGTGAACATCGTGGCGGATCAAACGGATTTCATCCCCGGCGATAAAGTGACTCTCCGTATCGCCACCACCGATGACACCGGCAAACCTATCGGCGCTGTTGTTGGACTCACAGTCAGCGACAGCAGCGTCCAGGAGATGATCGATAAGCGCGAGCAAGCCCCGCGGCTGCCCGTGATGGTGCTGCTCGAAAATGACGTGAAGAACCTTTCTGACGCCCACATCTATCTTGATGAGACCAACCCCAAGGCTCCTCTCGCGACCGACCTCCTCCTTGGAACACAGGGATGGCGACGGTTCGCGACGGTCGATCTCACGAAGTTCATGACGGTCAATGGCGACGCCGCGCGCCGCGCTCTGGCAATTAATATGCTGACCGATGCCGATCGGGCTAAAGCCGCCACGTTAATGCCGCAGCTTTATCCGGTTGCACGGGGTGGAGCAGGAGGCCCGGTCAGTACACTCAGCGGCACCGTAGCGGATCCGACCAACGCTTTGATTCCCGGTGTGTGGGTGACGGCGACAAACACCGCCACTGGTGTTGTTGCAACCGTGCTGACGAATGATTCGGGAACGTACAACTTTCTTACACTGCAGCCAGGTCCGTACAAGCTAACCGCGGCCCTGCAGGGGTTCCAAACGACAACCATCAACAACATTGTGCTTGGAACGCCACAGGCGCTGCGATTCAATGTCACGCTGAGACTGGGGAATGCGACAGGAACAACCGTGGATGTGTCGATCGATGCGAGGCAGGTTCTTTCCCAGTCCTCTTCCTCGATCGGTGAAGTCCTCTCCCAGGAACGAATACAGGCTCTTCCCACGGTAGGAAACAACGTGCTGGATCTGCTGGAAGTTCTCCCCGGCTTTCGTGTCAGCGCATTTGGTGGACAGTTCGACACCATCACGGGCCTGGGCTTGAACTCCATCAATACGACGATCAATGGCCTGAGCACCACGAACACGCGGTATGACGCGCAAACCTATGGGTATTCGGTATTCACTCCCACCGTCATCAATCCGGACATGGTTGGTGAAATACGTTTGATACTTGCTCCGGTGGAAGCCGAGCGCGCCCGCCAGAAACAGGAGCAGGCGCGTGCCCAGGCTGGCCAGCCCGCTCAGTCTCGGCCTGCCGCCCGCAATGCCTTCGTCGTCGTCCGCGAATACGCCCATGAACTTCGCCCAGACTGGACTGAAGGCGGACGGAGCGATTTCGCCGAAACCCTGTACTGGAACGCCGGCATAAGGACCGATGCCTCCACCGGGCTCGCGACAGTCTCCTTCAACCTTAGCGATTCGGTGACTTCATTCAATGTCCTTGCCGACGGCTTCGCCAGGGACGGTACCCTCGGCTCGGGTTCCAGCACAATCGAATCGGTGCAACCCTTTTTCATCGAACCGAAGATTCCGCTTCAGGTTACCAGCGGCGATGTGATCCAGCTGCCGATCGGTATGGTCAATGGCATGAGCCGCGAACTTCATGGTGTGGACATCAACCCCAGAGCCGCCGCCGGTCTCACGTTCACTCTGAGCGCCGACAACAACAGTACACTGCGCGCCAAAGAACGCGCCCGCCGTCTCATGCAGATCGACGTCGGCCGTGATTTCAGCGGCGTCGCCGATCTCACGCTCGATGCCAGTGCCGGCGCTTATCGCGACACTGTCGGCAGAAAGCTGGATGTCCAACCACTCGGGTACCCCTACGAACTGTCGGGAGGCGGTATGCTGGAAGCCAATGGTTCCAATTCCTTTGTGTTCACGCTTCCTGACGAAACAGTTCGAGGCAGCGTGACTTCGAGTGTCATCGTGTATCCCACACCGCTGGCCAGCATGACCGAGGCGCTTCAGGCATTGCTCCGTCAGCCTAACGGCTGCTTCGAGCAAACCAGTTCCACGAGCTACCCAATGGTCATGGCCCAACAATATTTCCTCACTCATGCTGGCGTCGATCCCAGCATCATCGAAAAGACAAAGAACCTCCTCGAAGCGTCCTACAAGAGACTGACCGGCTTTGAATCCCGCAGTAGGGGTTATGAATGGTTCGGTGCCGATCCCGCTCACGAAGCGCTCACGGCATATGGTCTGATGCAGTTTTCCGACATGGCTCAGGTTCGCAACATGGACAAGGAAATGGTCCAACGCACTCGAGCATGGCTCCTGGCCCGCCGCGACGGTAACGGTGGATTCAACCATGACACCAGATCCCACGGCAGCGGCTTCGGCAGCGCTCCAACGGACACCGCCAACGCCTACATCACCTGGGCGCTGGTCGAATCGGGCGAGAAAGGTCTGGAAAAAGAAATCGCCTCCGTCAAAGCATCCGCGAATGCCACGGACGACAGTTACATCATTGCTCTGGCCGCCAATATTCTTTATGCGAGCGGAGATTTTTCAGGCGCACGTCCGCTCATGGACAAGCTCGCCAGAAACCAGGATGCTGCCGGCAACGTCAAAGGTGCCACCACCAGCATCACCCGCTCCGGTGGCGATTCCCTCGCCATCGAAGCCACTGCTCTTTCCGTGCTGGCGTGGATGCGTGAACCCTCCTACATCGCCAATGTCGAGAAGGGCGCGAAATGGATTGTCGAGTCGAACAAAAGCGGCCGCTTCGGCTCGACTCAATCCACCATTCTTGCGCTGCGCGCCATCATTGCCTATGACGCCGCTCATGCTCGTGCCAAGGCTCCAGGCCGAATCGTCCTGATCATCGACGGCAAGAACGTCGGCCTTCCGCTGGCGTTTACGGCGAAAAGCCAGGGCGCCATTGTCATGCCCGAGTTCGCCAGTGAACTCGGCGCCGGCAAACACACCGTCGTACTCCGGATGGAAGACGGCTCCGGCATGCCCTTCTCCGTGGGAGTGAAGTACAACAGCACGCTGCCCGGCAGCGCCGAGCAAACCAGAATCGGAATTGGGGTATCACTGAAGGATCGGCAAATCCAGGAAGGCGGCATCACGGAGGCTATTGTTTCGATTATCAACAAGAGCGATGAAGCGCTCCCAACTCCCGTAGCCATCGTGGGCATTCCCGGCGGCATGGAAGTGCGTCACGACCAGCTCAAGGAACTGGTCAAGTCCGGTAAAATCGACGCCTACGAAGTCATCGGCCGCGAGGTCGTACTCTATTGGCGCTACATCAAAGCCAATGACAAATTCGATATTCCCCTGAGCCTGGTTGCGGCCGTCCCCGGCATTTACACGGGCCCGGCGAGCCGCGCCTACCTTTACTACACCGACGAGTACAAGAATTGGGCGCCGGGGTTGAAGGTAAGCATCGTGCCACGGTAGGGTTCATGCCGGCTTGGATTCCCGGAGCACCATTGCTTGATGTCCCACCCTTTCCCACGGAGAGGGTGGGTCTGGCCGCGCTCCCATTTTGTTTTCATACCAGCCGGGCTGCGCAATCTCGCATGAGTTCTGTTTCCCAATCGGGCCGTGTGGGATTCTGAACGTGCGTGCGAGGAGACGGAATCCGCCCCAACAGATGAAGGAAGACGGCCGCCGAATGCTTGTAGGCGGGGACGGGCGCGCGAAACGCGACGTTGCCGAGATGCTGTAGCGCATCGGAAACCGCGTAGTAGCGTGCGTCGCCGGCGGCCCACAACCGATCGCGCTCGGCAAATTTGTCGGGAGCGAAAGTCGCCAGTCCGAGCAGATAATCCGAGCCGTATTCGATCATGTTGATGCCAAGGTCGTTGCCTGTGTAAATCCGGAAATCCGGCCGACGCGAGTCGCGCAACTCCAGCCGGCGCAGTTCCAGCATGCGATCGAGCGATGAGTGCTTCAGACCTTTCAGTTCCGGAATGTCCATCAGGCCCCGAACGGTCTCGTCGTCGAATATTTCTCCATTGTCCGCGAACATTTTGCCAAGTTCGAAACCAAGTACGGCAGGAAAGCCGGTGCAGATCTCCCGGTATACGCGGATCTTTTCGCGTGCAGTCTGCCCATGCAGGCGTGCGGTCTGGAAAATGATAGGAGTGGCGTCCACCTCCGCGATTCGTACCATGTCGCGGCGATAGAGCGCTACGGCGTTTCCTTCGCTTCGTTCAATGTATGCTCCGGCGACGAACGGCACTCCGGTTCCCAATGCTTCTCGCGCCCACTTCAGTACATTTCCTTTTTCTTCATCGCCGAGATAATTCACATAGCCGGTGTCCATGTTCACCGCGTTCATCAAACCGGCCTGGTGCGTCATCTGAAGATGCCGTTGGAAGGCATCGACGGCGATCCGGCCGTCTGTGCCGAAAGGCAACAAAGCCGCGGCGATCCCCTGTATTTGTCGTCCCGGCCGTATCCGTTGAATGACGTTTTCGATCTGCACGGCTAATTTCGGAGCGAATGCTTGACCTCTCTCAAATGTCTTCCGGCATCTGAGTTCTTATAGTGCTCGTCCAGCGGATAGCAACCGGAGGGAAGTCCCTTGCGCGGACCCGTCGTGCAATCGCTGAACGTGCGGCAGAAGTGCTTGCGGTCGAGAGCACGGCCTTCGAGCACATCGCGAGGCATCTCCGGATAGGAGAGCACCAGCCGGCCAACGCCGGCGCAGTCGACCCATCCTTGCGCGACCGCGGCTTGCGCGACATAGGGAAGGAATTCCTGCAGGTACGTATAAGCCGTTCCCACGAACAGCATTTCGGGGAAGAGTTTTTTCAACGTGTGCGTTGCTCTCATCTGTCTGGCCACTCCGATCAACGGATCTTCCGGGGGGCGATATCCGTCCGATGGCGGAAACAAGGCCGGACGTTGAATATGCGGATTGTAATAAGGAGAGCCCGCGGTGATGTTCACCATTCGTATACCCAGATCGCGCAACAGCAAAAGAAATCTGGCGGGTTCGGTCAAATCCGGTTCGAGCGGATTGCCCGGATCCACCCCGAACCCCCAAAGATAAGGGAGCAGCTTATCGAAGGCTTCCGGTGATCCGGACTGTCCGAACGGAATCGAATCGAATGCCGAGAGTCTGACTCCAATATCCAATTTCGGAACCGTGGTTCGAATGCCCTCGACCACCTCTCGAAGAAATCGTGTACGGTTCTCGAAGTGTCCGCCGTAATCGCCATCACGGGTGTGGGCGCTCAGAAACTCATGGCCAAGGTATCCATGGCAATGTTTGATATCGACGAAATCGAAGCCAATCTCGTATGCGATCCGCGCCGCGCGGTGAAAGTCTTCGATGATTTCGCGAATTTCGCCGTCCGTGAGTAACGGATAATCCGGAGGCAATCCCAGCCGAAGGTCGAGGATAGGATGCCGATAGAGAACCCGCGGTTCTGCCCGGTCTTTGGAATTGGGCCGGCTGTAACGGCCGGAATGCGTGAGTTGCAGGCCGATGACTAATCCCGGCCCGCCGGCATCCATCAGCGTCTTGCGGAGACGCGCGAGGCCGGCGCGCGTGTTCTCGTTGATGAGAAGTTGATTGGGATTCGCGCGTCCATCATGCCGGACAGCCACTGCCTCCCCGCCCCAGATCAACTTCGCCCCACTGCGGCCGAAATTGTGCCAGCGCCGAAATGTAAGCTCGCTTGGGTGCCCGTCCGGGGTCCCGTCCCAACCTTCCATCGGCTGAATGGCAAAACGGTTTACGATCTGAAAACGGCCCGATTGAAGTGAACGCCCAAGCGCTGATTCCGCTCCGGCGAGCAATTCGCGATCGCAGGGAATCGTAATGTCGTGTTCTTTGAGATGAGCTTGAAATGCGTCAATGGTCCGGAAGCTTCCGATGGGTACGAAGCGCGTTGAACTCATGCGGATACCGGCTCGGCCACAGGTACTGTCGGCTTTTGCGGCAGGAACAGGATCGCGGCCGCGCCGACGAGAGCAATTGCAATGAGCAATGCGAATCCCAGATTATAGGCGCCGGTTCTTTCGCGTAAATATCCAATCAGCATCGGGGACAGCGCCTCGGCGACGCCGTCCGCCGTCAGGATGACGCCCATCAGTTTTCCAAGAGAGCGAAGGCCAAACAAATCCGCAGCCATGAGAGGAATGATGAGGTACTCGCCTCCTAACCCTATGCCAAAGATTGCGGCGAAGACATACATGAATTCGCGTGAACCCGCGAAGAACAGAAATGGAATGGACGTGGCGACGAGCGAATAAATCAGCAGCATGACGTATTTTTTCGATACGCGATCCGCAAGCCAGCCCATGATGAGCCTGCCGGCGATACTGCAGGACAGAACGAGAGAAACAACCTTTGCCGCGTCAGCCTGGCTGAAGTGTTCATCCAAAGTGAGAAACAACTTCAGATGCTGGTTGGCGCCGCCCACTGCCGCGATTGAACACATGCTACCCAACGCAAGGAGATAGAACGAAGGTTGGCGCAACACGACGCGAATGTCTTTTCCGGCGTCTCCGCCATAAGAACGTCTGCCATCTTTCTGCCGCTGCTCCGGCGCCCTGTCTTTGACGAAGTACACTGCCGGCAATGCGAGCGCTATCAGGAGTACTCCCAGAGCCTGCAAAGAGCCCCGCCAGCCGAGCAATAGAGTCAATCGATAGGCGATGAGAGGAACAACGGCTCCGCCAATGCCAATCCCGAGATATGCAAAGCCCATTGCTTTCCCCCGGGATTTGTCAAACCAGCGCGACAGCAAAACCTGGTTCGGCAATGGACCTCCGCAAACGTATCCCAGCGCGTTGAATACATAAAAGACGTAGAACGACCACAGGGCGGAGACATTGCCCAGTCCGATCAGTGCTCCGCCGGCCATGAGGATTCCAGCCATCATGAGCTTGCGTGGCCCAAACCGATCGACGATCCAGCCGGCGAAAAACCCGAACAGCGGTCCTACCAGCAGCTTGCTCACGGCGTTGCCGGATGTCACGAGCGTGCGCGACCATCCGAACTCGGTCACCATGTGGTCGTAGTACAGTGGGAGACCGTAAAGCGCCAGGCCGACGACAGAAAACAACGCGACAAAGGACGTCGCCGCGGCCCGCATTTGCAGACCGCGCGGATTGTCAGTCATCACCGTGGATGAGCCTGACTGTTACTTCATCAATTCTGCGAGTTTATCCTTAACGGCATCGCCCCAGATCACATAGCCTTTCGCGGTCGGGTGCAGGCCATCGGCCATGATTTCGGTGGAGATGGTTCCGTCCGGAGACAGAAACTTCTGCCCGATATCCATGTAATAGACATTCTTATTGTCCGCGAGCTTGGAATAAATTTTGCTGGCGTCGGCATTCACCTTCCGCGCCGCTGAGGTGGGTGCGTTCCGCGGAAAGATTGCCAGGAGGAGAATCTTGGCCTTCGGGAAATCCTTGCGCAGTTCCAACACGATCGCACCAACACCTTCCGCAATCTCCGGGCCGGTGTTGGTGCCGGAATTATTGGTACCGATCATCATCATGATGGCCTTGGGCTGGAATCCCGTTCCTTCGCCGTTCTGCAGACCCCAGAGGACGCCCTGGGTGGTGTCGCCCGAAATCGCGAAGTTGCCCACCTTGTACTTGCCGAAATAGGTCGCGTAAGTTTCCGTCGAGTTCCTCCACAGGTCGGTGATGGAATCGCCCACCAGCAGAAGATCGATGTCGCCCTTCTTGGCGAGTTCCACGTATGAATCATGCTTGGCCGCCTGCCGCGGCACGGGTCGGATCGCACTGTTGTCCCGTGGGACCTGTATTTCGGCCAGCGAACGATTCTTCTGCAGCAGCGCCTTTAACGGGGATTTGTCCTCATTGATCAAGCGGGTGATTTCGTCATTCATCTGGGCGACTTCCGCCGCCGTCGGACGTGGAATGGCTACTGCAGGCGGCACTGGCTGAGGCGGTCCAGCCGGCACTGCTGCGCCGCGCCCGCCACCACGTGCGGCCCCAGCCGCTCCCTGTCCGCCCGGTACTGCGGCCGCCCCGGCTGCGGGTGGACCTGCCGGCGCCTGGCCTTTCGCCACGTACGCCAGTCCTGCTGTAAATATCACTGCGCTTGCCAATGCACACATGGTTCGCTTCATCGGTGGTTTCTCCTCAGAGTTAAAGTTGCAATCGACTTAAATTGTTACGTGTTCGAAAGGTGCACAGATCGTAACCCCGACCGTCCCAAACGTCAACAATCCGCTGGATCAATCCGCTGGATCAGACTCCTGCACGAACGGTCGAGGAAGGGTGAAGCGTTGGCGTGGTACGAGAAGAACTCGATTTCTCGCCAATCTGCTGACGCCACATCGCGTAGTACAGACCTTTCATCGCCAGCAGTTCGTCGTGCCGGCCCGATTCGATAATCTGTCCGCGCTCGAGCACGTAGATGCGATCGGCGTGAAACACCGTCGACAATCGGTGGGCAATCAGAATGGCAATCAAGTCCTTCCGCATCGAGACGTCACGAATTGTGACGCTGATCTCTTCCTCCGTCAGCGAGTCCAGCGACGATGTCGCCTCATCGAATACCAGAAGCTTCGGATGGCGCAACAGCGCACGCGCAATCGACAGACGCTGCTTCTCGCCGCCAGACACCTTGACGCCGCCTTCGCCAATGACCGTATCGAGCCCCTTATCGGCACGCGACAGCAAGGTGTGACAAGCCGCCTTGTTCAGCACGTCCAGGCACTCTTCATCGGTGGCATCGGGATTGACGAAGAGCAGATTGTCGCGGATGGTGCCGGAAAACAGCTGCGTATCCTGCGACACCATGCCGATTCGACTGCGCAGCTGGTCGAGATCGATTTCGTTGATCGACTTCCCGTCGTATCGAATGTCGCCGGTCTTTGGACGGTATAGCCCCACGAGAAGTTTGACGAGCGTTGTCTTCCCCGAGCCGGACGGGCCGACGAAGGCGATTGTCTCTCCCATGTCCGCGGTAAACGAGATTCCATCCAGGGCATTGGTCGAAGCGGTTTGATGCTGGAACGTCAGGTTGTTGAATTCGATGTGATCCAGCGGACCAAGCGGCAATGGATTTGCCGGTCGCGGTTCAATCGGCATATCGAAGATATTCTTAAGATTGTTCAGCGATACTTCCGTTTCACGGTAGGTGCTGATGACGTTGCCCATTTCCTGTATAGGACCAAAGATAAAAAAGGAATAGAACCACATCTGGACGAACTGTCCGAATTGAATTTGCCTGAGAAACACCAGATACAACATCATTCCCAGAATGCCGGTGCGGAGAGCATTCACACAGGTTCCCTGAATAAAGCTCAGGCTGCGCAAATACCGAACCTTTTTTAGTTCGAGATGAAGAATTTTTTCCGTTGTGGCGTTCAACCGGCTGATTTCCTGCCCCGCCAACCCTAGACTTTTCACCAGTTCAATATTGCGCAGAGATTCCGTCGTGGCGCCGGCAAGAGCCGCCGTTTCTGTAAATATTTCCTTCTGTACGCGTTTTATTTTGGAGCTGAGTGTCCAGATCAGCGTCAGGAGTACGGGAATCGTCAGGAGATACACCACCGCCACCAACCAGTGAACCAGATAGGCAAATATCGTGACAAAGACGATACCCACCAGCGACAGGTACAACACGTTAATGATGACGTTGAGAAATTTTTCTGTATCGGACCGCGCCTTCTGAAGCTTGCCCAGAGTTTCGCCGCTGCGCTGGTCTTCAAAGACGGCATACGGGAGTTCGAGGGAATGCCGGATACCATCGGAATACATCTGGGCTCCCAGACGTTGCGTGATGACATTGGTGAAGTAGTCCTGGAAGTTCTTGGCAACGCGGGAAACAAAAGCCACACCAACCGCCGCCGCCAGCAATATGCCGACGCCATGGATGAATTCCTCTTTCGACAGCTCGGAGAACCTGGTGGCGTAGTCATCGATGATGCGCCGGAAGACGTACGGGTCCAGCAAAGAGAACACCTGGTTGATGGTCGCAAGGACCAGCGTCAGGATGATGAGTGGCCAGTATTGCCGGAGGTAGGAATAAAGTAGTTTCATGCGTATGAAATACTTTACCCCTCATCCGGCCCTTCGGGCCACCTTCTCCCTTCGGGAGAAGGGTCCCTCTCCCGAAGGGAGAGGGTGCCGCGACAGCCAGCAGGCTGATGCGGCGGGTGAGGGGTAAAACACCGTGTCCAAATTCTACTTCTGCTTCCCCTTTCCCGCCGCCGCTTCTTCAATTGCTGCCTGTGCGGCGGCGAGTCTCGCAACGGGCACGCGAAACGGCGAGCAGCTCACATAGGTCAGTCCGATGCGATGGCAGAATTTCACCGAATCCGGATCGCCGCCGTGTTCTCCGCAGATTCCCAGCTTGATGCCGGGGCGCGTGTTGTTTCCCTTCTCGACGGCCATTTTCATCAACAATCCCACGCCGGACTGATCGATCGTTGCGAAGGGATTCTTCTTCATGATTTCCTTCTCCGCATAGGCATTCAGAAACGACCCTGAATCGTCTCGGCTCATGCCGAGCGCCATCTGCGTGAGATCGTTGGTGCCAAAGCTGAAAAATTCGGCCGTCTCGGCAATCTCATCCGCGGTCAACGCACCGCGCGGAACTTCGATCATGGTGCCGACCATGTAGTCCAACTTCGCTTTCTTTTCCTTCATGACATCTTTCGCGACGCGGTGAACCACTTCCACCTGAAGATCGAGTTCCCGCTTGAATCCGACAAGCGGGATCATGATTTCAGGCTTCGCCTTGATTCCCTTCGCCTGAACCGCCGCGGCCGCTTCGAACACGGCACGCGCCTGCATCTCTGAAATCTCTTCGTAGACCACGCCAAGACGGCAGCCGCGGAAGCCGAGCATGGGATTGAACTCGTGCAGTTCTTCCACCCGTTGATGAATCCGTTCGACAGGCACTCCCATTTTCTGTGCAAGATCTTTCTGGGCCGCACCCTCGTGGGGCAGGAACTCATGCAAAGGCGGATCCAGGAATCGGATGGTCGCGGGATAGCCATTCAACACTTTGAAGATTCCTATGAAATCTTCACGTTGATACGGAAGCAGCTTGGCGAGCGCTTTCTTTCTATCCTCCAGAGATTCGGCGAGAATCATCTCGCGCATGGCATCGATGCGCTCGCCTTCGAAAAACATGTGTTCCGTGCGGCACAAGCCAATGCCCGTTGCGCCGAACGCGACAGCATTTTCCGTCTGGTCCGGCGAGTCCGCATTGGTTCGCACCTGAAGGCGCGTGGCCTTGCTGCACCAGTCCATCAATTGCTTGAACAGAATATAGGTTTTGCTGTCTTTCGGCTTGAGCGACTTCTCGACTAGCACCTGGACGATTTCGGATGCTGCAGTCTTGAGCTCACCGGGATAGACCTCACCGGCAGTGCCGTCAATGGAAAGGTAATCGCCTTCCTTAAACGTGAGACCCTGAACCGAGGCTGTACGCGCCGTATAATCGATCTGCAGTTCGCTGGCGCCGCACACGCAGACCTTGCCCATCTGGCGCGCGACAAGAGCCGCGTGAGAACTGACGCCGCCTTTCGCGGTCAAAATGCCCTCGGCGGCGATCATGCCGCGCAGATCCTCGGGTGAAGTTTCATTACGAACGAGAAGAACCCTCTCGCCTCTTTCCGCAGCCGCCACGGCGCGTTCGGCGTTCAAATAGATTTGTCCCGATGCTGCGCCGGGACCGGCCGGCAGCCCCTTTGCGATAACCCTGGCGGACTTCACCGCCTTGCGATCGAAAACCGGAGCCAGAAGCTGATCCAGTTGATCGGCCGGAACGCGCATCACGGCGGTTTTCCAGTCGATCAATCCTTCCTTTTCCATTTCCACAGCAAACCGCACCGCAGCGAGTCCGGTCCGCTTGCCGTTGCGGGTCTGAAGCATGAAGAGCTTGCCGTCCTGGATGGTGAACTCGAAATCCTGCACGTCCTTGAAGTGACGCTCCAGTGTATGGCGCACCTTCTCCAGCTCCGCGAACGGTTTTGGCAAATGCTTCTTGAGAGCGGCTACAGGCTCGGGGGTGCGCACACCGGCGACGACGTCTTCCCCCTGCGCGTTGATCAGAAACTCGCCGTAGAAAACCTTCTCTCCGGTTGCCGGGTCTCGCGTGAACGCAACGCCGGAACCGGACTGCTCGCCCGTATTCCCATAAACCATGGCCTGGATGTTCACCGCGGTTCCCCACTCGGTCGGAATGTTGTACTTGCGGCGATACACAATCGCGCGATCGTTCATCCAGGAACCAAACACGGCGCCGGTTGCGCCATCGAGCTGCTTCCACGGATCGGCTGGGAATTCCTTGCCCGTACGCTGGTGAATCAGCCACTTGAAGCGCAAAACGAGTTCCTTCAAATCGGCTACCGTCAGTTTGGGATCGTCGATTTCGGTGTGATAGCGCTCATGTTTGAGTTTGTGGATGACAACTTCAAACGGCTCGTGATCCTCGTCCGGATTCTTTTGAACGCCCATGACGACGTCGCCATACATCTGGATGAAACGGCGGTAGCAATCCCAGGCGAAGCGTTCGTTCTTTGTTGCAGCAGCGAGAGACAGCACCGTGTCGTCGTTCAATCCCAGGTTCAGGATCGTGTCCATCATGCCGGGCATGGAATCCCGGGCTCCGGAACGCACGGACACGAGCAGCGGCATCTTTTTCGTGTCGCCGAACTTCGTGCCCATGA
>Ga0134122_10002963_pt1 | contig 12519 bp, 11 predicted proteins | sample KB302_FD_96461 | JGI IMG/M metagenome (GOLD analysis project Ga0134122, IMG submission 96461) | Terrestrial soil microbial communities without Nitrogen fertilizer from Kellogg Biological Station, Michigan, USA - KB3-0-2 | ecosystem: Environmental > Terrestrial > Soil > Unclassified ...
AATGCCCTTCTCGACCGCCGGCCGGTAGTTGTGGGGGATGGCGCCGCCGAAGATCGCGTCCTCGAATGCGAAGTCCTCGCCGCGCGCCAGCGGCTCGATCTTGATCCTGCAGTCGGCGAACTGGCCGCGGCCGCCGGTCTGCTTCTTGTGCCGGCCGTGCCCGTCGGCGGGTCGGAGGATGGTCTCGCGGTAGGGGACCTTGGGCGGATGCAGGAGGACGTCGACGTGGTAGCGGTGCTTGAGCTTGGCGACGGCGATCTCGATGTGGAGCTGGCCGTTGCCGGAGAGCAGGTGCTGATGGGTCTCGGCGTCGCGGCCGGCGCGCAGCGCGATGTCCTCGTCCATGATCCGCGTCAGGGCCTCGCCGATCTTCTCCTCGTCACCCTTGGACTTGGGCTCGACGGCGAAGGCCATCGCCGGCTCGGGGACATGGATCCAGGCGAGCTTGATGGGCCGGTCCTTGGCGCACAGAGTGTCGCCGGTAGCGGTGATCTTGAGCTTCGCCACGCCGCCGATGTCGCCGGCGATCAGCTTCGGGGCGTTCGAGCCCTGCTTGCCCTGGAGGAACATCAGGTGGCCCAGGCGCTCGGCCTCCTCGGCGCGGCTGTTGTAGACCGCCGTGTCGCTGCTCAGGGTGCCGGAGACGACGCGCAAGATGGTGATCTTGCCGGTGAAGGGGTCGGAGAGGGTCTTGAACACCAGGGCGGCGAGCGGACCGGCCGGATCCGCGGCGAGGGCCAGGTCCTCGCCTCCCAGGTTCTTGGCCGGGAAGGGCGCCCGCTCCGCGGGGGAGGGGAGCAGGGAGAGGAACGCGTCGAGCAGCGCCGACGGGCCGATGCCGTGGCTGCCGGAGGAAAGCGTCACCGGGAAGATCTGGCGGCGTGCCACGGCGCTGTGCAGGCCCCTCTCCAGATCCTCCTGAGCGAGGGTGCCGTTCTCGAAGAAACCCTCCATCAACTGATCATCGGTCTCGGCCACGGCCTCGATCAGCCGGCCGCGATGGGCCTCGACTTCGGCGGCGAGCTCGGCCGGAACCTCGGCGGGCGTGGCCTTGCCGTTGCCGTCGCGGCTGAAGCGCCAGGCCTTCTGCGCCACCAGGTCGACCACGCCGATGAAGTCGTGCTCCTGGCCGAGGGGTATCTGCACCGGCAGCACGGCGCGGCCGAAACGCTTCTGCAGGCCCTCGAGAGTCCGTGACAGATCGGCCCGCTCGCGGTCCATCTTGGTCAGGGTGATCATCAGCGGCTGCTCGAGCTCGGCGGCGAACTCCCACACTCGCTCGGTGTTGACCTCGACGCCGGCGACGCCGTTGACGCAGAGCAGCACGGCGTCGGCGGCGCGCATGCCCTGCTTGGTCTCGGCGAAGAAGATGCCGTAGCCGGGGCAATCGATGAGGTTGACCTTGTGCTGCTGCCAGGGGATGAAACAGGGGCTGAGCCCGATCGAGATCTTGCGCTCGATCTCCTCGTGGTCGAAATCCGTGAAGGTGTTGCCATCCTCGACCCGATGCAGGCGCGTCGTCACGCCGCCGGCATACAGCAGGGCGCTGACGAGCGTCGTCTTGCCGGTATCGTTATGGCCTGCGACAGCCACGTTGCGGAGTTTGTCCGGGCTATCCACCTGCATCGTCTGAGACCTCCTTCAAGGCGCTTATGGTCAAGGGGCGCAAATATACCACAAGGCGCCGGCGCAACCAGGGGCGGAATGAACCCCGTAAGTGCAGAAGGCAGTTAGGTTTACAAGCGGGGCCAAGCGCCGGTTCCGCGGCCCTCGATGTCCGGAGCACAGTCCGCGCCGCCCGGCCGCTCCGCTACAATCGCGGCAATGGCCTCGCCGGCCCTGGACGATCGCGCCACCGAGATCCGGCTCTACGAGCCGCGGGACCGCGAGGCGGTGCGCGCGGTGTGCCGCCTCACCGCGTACGGCGGGGAAGGGGCGGGACTGATCGATCCAGAGCTCTTCGTGGACCTCATGACTCGCTACTTCACGGACTTTGCGGACCGCTGCCTCTGGGTGGCGGAACGGGAAGGACGGGTGGCAGGCTACCTCGCCGGCTGCCTCGACGAGGGGGAGCTCCATCGCGTCCAGGTCCGGCGCGTGATCCCTGCCGCGCTGGCGAGGGCTGTGTGGCGCGGCCTGCTGCTGCGGCGCGAGCTCTGGCGGTTCCTTTTTGGCCTTCCCGGATTCGTCGTCGCCGGAGGGCTGCGCGTCTCGCCCGGGGAGGACGGCTACCCCGGCCATCTGCACGTGAACCTCCTGCGTGAGGCCCGCGGCCGGTCCCTGGGCTCGCGGCTGGTGGAAGGCTTTCTCGACGAGGCGCGCTCGCGCAGCGTGCCGGGAGTGCGGGCCGTGGTCTACGAGTCGAACCGGCCGGCCCGGCGCTTCTTCGAACGGCTCGGCTTCCACGCCCTCGGCCGCAGGCCCGCTTTCAGGCCGCGTCCGCGGGGGGAGGACCGCGAGTGGAAGATCGTCTACGGCAGGGAGCTGGAAGGGTGACGAAGACGGCTTCGAGCACATCGTGTTCGAGGTGAAGGCTCCCTAACCGCGCCGCCGTAGCGCCGCCCGCGCTGCGTGGTAGCCGCACATCCCGTGCACTCCTCCCGAGGGGGGCGTGCTCGCCGAGCAGATGAAGACTCGGCGATCGGGAGTGGCGTAGGGCACGAGGCGCGCCACGGGGCGGGTGAAGAGCTGCGAGAGCAGGGCGGCGCCGCCGTTGATGTCGCCGCCCACGCAGTTGGGGTTGTAGGTCTCGAGCTGCGCCGTGTTCGTCGTGTGGCGGGCCAGCACGAGGTCGCGAAAGCCGGGGGCGAAGCGCTCCATCTGTGCCTCGATGGCCGCCGAGCGGTCGGCCGTCGAGCCGTGGGGCACGTGGCAGTAGGCCCAGGCCGTATGCGCGCCGGCCGGCGCCCGGGTGGCGTCGAAGAGGCTCGGCTGGGCGACCAGGACGAACGGCCGCTCCGCTTCGGATTCTTTCCATGCGGACCGCTCCGAGGCGGCGATCTCCTCGATGGTGCCGCCGAGGTGCACCGTCCCCGCTCGTCGGCAGGCTTCGGCGCGCCAGGGGATGAGTCCCGAGAGCGCCCAGTCCATCTTGAAGACTCCCGGCCCATAGCGATAGCGGCCGAGCCGGCGCCGATAGCCGGCAGGCCAGTGGATTCCTTCGATCCGCAGGAGTTGGGCCGGCGTCAGATCGAAGAGATAGACAATGGCCTGAGGCAGCTCCCGGAGCGACTGCACGAGCTGACCGGTATGGATCTCCCCGCCCAGCTCGCGGAGCAGCGCCGCCAGGGCGTCCGCGATGCGCTGCGCGCCTCCTTCCGGCAGCGGCCAGCCGATGGCGTGGCCGCAGACGCCGAGCATCAGGCCGACGGCGGCCGAGGGCACGCGCTCCAAGGGCAGGAAGGAATGGGCGGCGAGGCCGGCGAAGAGCGCCGGGGCGCGGAAGCCGCGAAACCGCCGCCGCGCGAGGCCGGTCGATCCCTGGAGGCCCGCCAGGCCGAAGCGGGCCATGTGGAAGGGATGGCGGGGCAGGTGGAGCGGCGCCAGGAGCTCCGGGGCGAGCTCGTCCCAGGAGTCGGCGAACGGCCGGAACAGGCGTTCCCAGGCCCGGGCGTCCTCACGATCGCCGAAGCTTTCTCCGGTCTCCTCGAAGCCGCGGGCGAGGACGGCGGCCGTGCCGTCGTCGAATGGATGGGCCAGCGGCAATGGAGGATGGATCCACTCGAGCCCATGCCGTGCCAGAGGCAGGGTTGCGAGGTACGGCGAGCCCGCGGCGAGCGGATGGATGGCCGAGCAGACGTCATGCATGAAGCCCGGCAGGGTAAGCTCCGCCGAGCGAGTGCCGCCGCCGACCGTCGTGCCCGCTTCGAAGACCGCGACGGACCATCCTGCCTGCGCCAGCGTGACCGCCGCCGCCAGCCCGTTCGGCCCCGCACCGACGACGACCGCGTTGCGCACCCTGCTCACCTCGCCCTCCTTCTCGGCGCGCGCCGATTCTACCTCCCGGCTGGGAACCGGAGATCTATCTCGATACCGACTACGCCAAGGCGCATCGAGAAGTCCTTCACCTTTCAATCTCCATGAAGGATTGACTACGTAAGTATACCGGCACGGCGGATGCAATGGCGTTCAGGGTGGGAGGAGTACCATGGGCACGATGGCCGCCAGCGACTTCGGAACCCTTCGCGACGGCATGGTGCGCCGCCAGATCGCGGCCCGGGGAGTCCGTGACCGGAGCGTGCTGGACGCCATGCGGACGGTGCCCCGGGAGGCCTTCGTGCCGGAGCGGCTGGCGGAGCTCGCGTATGACGACACGCCGCTGCCGATCGGTGAGGATCAGACGATCTCGCAGCCCTACGTCGTGGCCCTGATGGCCGAAGCGCTGGAGCTCGGGCCCGAGGACAAGGTGCTGGAGATCGGCGCCGGCTCGGGGTACGCGGCCGCCGTGCTCTCTCGTATCGCCCGCGAGGTTTGGGCCATCGAGCGGCGCGAGTCGCTCGCCTGGCAGGCGCGGTCGCGCATGCAGCGGCTCGGCTACTCGAACGTCCATATCCTGCACGGCGACGGCACGCTGGGCTGGCCCGAGCAGGCGCCGTACGACGCCGTCGTGGTGGCCGCCGGCGGACCGGAGGTCCCGCGGGCCTTGCTCGACCAGCTCGCCGAGGGCGGCCGGCTGGTGATCCCCATTGGGCCGGACCCGCGCACTCAGAGCCTGGTGCGGGTGCGTCACTTGCCGGACGGCGCCAACGTCCGCGAGGACCTCGGTGCGGTGCGCTTCGTGCCGCTGATCGGCGCTCAGGGCTGGAGTGAGGAAGACGGGGGCGGTTTCTTCAAGTTTTGATCGGTGAGGCTCGCTCCAGCGCCTCGCGGTCCCATTCTCCCAGCTCCGCAGCGGCTTCGTATGTGCTCTGCAAAAAGGAGAGCAGAACGTCGTCGGGATGCTCGGCCGTGCGGACCGCCTCGTAGGGCAGAAAGAACTCTCTCATGACCTGGCTGTAGTAGGCCTCGCTCGGCTGCACTTTGAAGTCGGCGAAGCCTGGTGGCTCGGGGTACGCGTAAGCGTAGAACATCGGTTCCGCGATCGGGCCGCCGCCCGGCCAGAAGCCGCAACTGCTGACCTCGTGCGAGTAGGCTTCCTGCGTCACCCAGTCCGCCACGTTGGGGATGCCGCCCGGATGCTTCGGCGCCCGGCGTCCCGAGAAGCGGGTGACGGCAAGATCGCAGCCTCCCCAGAAGAAGTGCACCGGGCTGCTCTTGCCGAGGAAGCCGCCACGGAAGCGCTGCAGCACCCGATCGGTCTGCGTCAGGACGCGCCAGAAACGGTGCGCGTAGGTGGCGTCGTAAGAGGCGTGCTCATGGTCCTCGGCGAAGGGCACGGCGCGCTCTACCTCCACGGGAACCGGCCAGATGCGCACGTCCAGGCCGAGGCCGTTCAGCAACGCCAGATACTCCTGATAGAACTCGGCGACCGATCGCGGCGCAAGAGGGAGCGCGCCGACTGTTCCGTCGCTCGTTCTCACCACGAGCACGTGGTCGATGAAGTCGAAATCCACCGAGAACGTCCGTTCGCCGTACGGCATCGCCGAGGTGGTGAGCCCCTGCGGAGTGACGTAGAAGGTGACGTTCCACCAGTGGTTCATCATGGGGCTCAGGGCGAGCCGCGTCTTCCCCACGATCTGCGTCCACATTTGGAACGTGGCAAAGGTGTCCTGCCAAGCTGCCAACGGCAGGCTGGGCCACGCCTCCTGCGAGATCGGTTCCGGCATGAGTCCCCTTTCGTACGAGCCAGAGTTGGGCCGTTACAGTTGTTCGAAGTAGACCTCGTCCACGTAGCACCATCCCCACTCTTCACCTGGCTCAATGGACTGCACGATGGGGTGCCTAGTGGCGTGAAAGTGCCGGGTGGCGTGCTTGTTCTTCGAGGAGTCGCAGCAGCCGACGTGTCCGCAGCTCTTGCACAGCCGCAGGTGAACCCACGTGTCGCCGATGCGGAGGCACTCCTCGCAGCCGCGGGTGTTAGGAGGCAGGTCCCGGATCTCGCTCAGGTGTGTGCATTGGATGGCCATGGATATATTGTAGCTCCTGAAGAAAAGATCTCGCAGGCAGCGATCTCCAGAACGAGGCGCTCAAGCCTCGTTCCGGGAGGACCGGAAAGGAGATTCGTCATGGGAATGATACGGGAGTTCCGCGAGTTCGCCGTCAAAGGGAACGCCATCGATCTGGCGGTGGGCGTCATCATCGGGGGCGCTTTCGGCAAGATCGTCTCCTCCCTCGTCGACGACGTCATCATGCCTCCCATAGGCCTGCTGCTGGGGGGCGTCGACTTCACCAACCTCTTCATCAATCTGGGATCCGGGGAGTACCCGACCCTGGCGGCCGCCAAGGCGGCGGGCGCGCCGGTGCTCAGCTACGGTAACTTCCTGCAGTCGGTGGTGAATTTCCTCATCGTCGTCTGGGTCGTCTTCCTCATGGTGAGGATGATCAATCGGCTGCATCGCAAGGAAGAGGAGGCTTCGGCCGCGCCCCCGGCTCCCGCGGAAGAGGTCGTCCTCCTGCGGGAGATCCGCGACGCATTGCGGAAATAGTGGGAGGCTCAGGGGGCGGCCCGGCATGGGTCGGAGTAGACTGCGCCCGCGTTGAGACCGATATCAGGAGGCCCTGTGCCATGAAGTATTTCTTCGGATTCGTCTCTCTGGTGGTTCTGTCCGCGGCAGCGGCATTCTCCGCTCCCGCCGAGGAGGCCGCCAAGCTGCACGACCTGTTCAATCGCGAGTGGGAGTTTCGACTGAAGGAGGATCCGCTCTTCGCCACGTCGGTGGGCCGGCACGACTACGACGACCGGCTGCCGTCCGTGACCTTGGCCGACCTGGAGCGGCAGAATGAAGCCACCAAGGCGATGCTCGGCGAGCTGACGGGAATCGACCGGTCGCGGCTGCCGGCCGACGAGCAGGTGAGCTACGACATCTTCCAGCAGCAGCTCGAGAACCGCGTCGCCAACTACGAGTTGGGCGAGGACCAGATGCCGTTCAACGCCGACTCGGGGTTCCACACCGGCTTCTCGCGGCTGCCCGAGGAGGTGCCGCTCGCCACGGTGAAGGACTACGAGAACTACATCAGCCGCCTCAAGGCCTGGCCGCGCTTCGTGCGGGAGGAGATCGAGCTGATGCGGCTGGGCATCCGCCGCGGCATGACCATTCCCCGGGCCACCCTGGACGGCTACGAGGGAACGATCTCCGCCCACGTGGTGGACGATCTCGCGAAGAGCGTCTTCTGGGCGCCGTTCGAGAAGTTCCCTTCGACGGTGCCGGAGAAGGAGCGCGAGCGGCTGCGCGCGGAGGGCCGGCCGGCCGTCGTGGAGGGAGCCGTCGCCGGCTACCGGGAGCTCCTCGACTTCTTCCGCCGGGAGTACCTGCCGCACGCCCGCCAGACGCTCGGAGCCTCGGAGCTGCCCAACGGCCGGGCCGTCTACGCGCAGCGCATCCGCCAGTTCACGACGCTCGATCTCCCTCCGGAGGAGATCCACAAGATCGGCCTGGCCGAGGTGGAGCGGATCTCGGCCGAGATGAACGCGGTGATGAAGCGGGTCGAGTTCCAGGGGGACTTCGCGGCGTTCCTCAACTTCCTGCGCACCGATCCGCGCTTCTACGCCAAGACGCCCGAGGAGCTGCTGCAGCAGGCGGCTTGGATCGCCAAGCGGATCGACGGCAAGCTGCCGGCCTTCTTCAAGACCTTGCCGCGGCTGCCTTACACCGTGCTGCCGGTGCCTCCGGACCTCGCCCCCAAGTACACCTCCGGCCGCTACGTGGAGGCTCCCGAGGGGAGCACGCAGCCCGGCATCTACTGGGTGAACATCTACAAGCTGGAGAGCCGCCCGCTCTACAACCTGGAAGCGCTCACCCTGCACGAGGCGGTGCCGGGCCACCATCTCCAGATCGCCCGTAGCCGGGAGCTGGAGGGCCTGCCGAATTTCCGGCGGTTCTCGTACAACTCGGCCTACGGCGAGGGTTGGGGACTCTACTCGGAGGGGCTGGGCAAGGAGATGGGTTTCTACACCGATCCCTACAGCGACTTCGGCCGGCTCACCTACGAGATCTGGCGGGCCTGCCGGCTGGTGGTGGACACGGGGGTTCACACCATGGGCTGGACGCGCCAGCAGGCCATCGATTACCTCGCCTCGCATACGGCGCTGCCGCTCCACGAGGTCGAGACGGAGGTAGACCGCTACATTTCCTGGCCGGGCCAGGCCCTTGCCTACAAGCTCGGCGAGCTGAAGATCAAGGAGCTGCGGAAGCGGGCCGAGCAGGCGCTGGGGACGCGCTTCGACCTGCGCGAGTTCCACGACGTGGTGCTGGGCAGCGGCGCGGTGCCGCTGAACGTTTTGGAAGAGAACGTCGACCGGTGGATCGAGACCGAGCGGCAGGCCAACGCCGCCGGCCGCTGAGCGCCGTGCCCAAGCCCCGCGGCTCCGCCGGCAAGGGTTGCGTTTTCTGCGGCATCGTCAGCGGCGAGCTCGCGGCGACGACGGTCTTCGAGGACGACGTCGCGGTGGCCTTCCTCGATCACCGTCCGCTGTTGCCGGGGCACTGCCTCGTGGTCCCCAAGGTTCACGTCGAGACGCTACCGGAGTTACCGGAGGATCTGCTCGCGCCGTTCTTCCGCGACGTGCAGCTCGTGGTGCGCGCCGTCGAGAAGGGGCTCGAAGCCGAGGGCTCGTTCGTGGCGGTCAACAACAAGATCAGTCAGAGCGTGCCGCACCTGCACGTCCACGTCGTCCCTCGCTGGAAGGGGGACGGCCTGTTCTCCGCCAAGCTCCTCTGGAAGCGTTCGCCCTATCGCGACGACGCGGCGCGGCGGCAGGTGCAGGAGAAGATCCGGCGGGCGGTCGAGGAGGCGCGGGGCTCGGTGTAGCCTTGCCTCGATGGGCGCCTCCTGGCACCGCTGGATCGATCACACCTCCGAGGTTCAGCTCCAGGTCGGTGCGGAATCCTTCGGCGGCTTGGCGGCGGAGGCCGGCCGGGCTTTGGGGTTGCTCCTCCTGCGCGGCGTGCCGCCGGAGGTGGCCGGACCTCCCAGAGAGTTGGAGGTGTCGTCGGCGGACCGCGAAGCCCTTCTCGTCGACTGGCTGAACGAGATCCTCTTCGTGGCTGAAACGGAGCGCTGGGTGCCGGTGGAATTCGAGATCCGGGACGCTTCGCCGATCCGGCTGCGAGCCGCTGCCCGGGGAGTCGAGGTGGAAGAGCCGCCGTCGAACGTCAAGGCGGCGACTTTCCACGGCCTGCGCGTGGAGGAACGGGACGATGGTTTGCATGCCGAGGTGATCTTCGACGTATGAGCTCGATATCAGAAGCCCCGTCCGCTCCGGCTCTGCCGTCCGTACGGCTGAACGCGAACCTCGTCGAGATCCCGGCCTCGGCGCGCTCGGACATGCGGGTGCCCGCCCGCGTCTGGGCCGACGAGGAGCTGTGGCGGCAGATCTCGCGCGACCGTACGCTCCAACAGCTCGTCAACGTGGCGACCCTGCCCGGCATCGCCGGCTCGGCGCAGGCGATGCCGGATGCGCACGAGGGCTATGGCTTTCCGGTGGGAGGCGTCGCCGCCTTTCGTGCCGGCGACGGCGTCATCTCGCCCGGAGGCGTGGGGTACGACATCAACTGCGGCGTGCGCCTCCTGGCCTCCGAGGTGGAAGCGGCGGAGCTGGGACGATCACGGCTGGAAGGGATCGTCCACGATCTCGCGCGTTCCATCCCCTCGGGGATGGGGCGTGGCAGCCATCTCCGCTTCACGGCGGCGGACCTCGACCGCGTGCTGGCCCAAGGATGCTCCTATCTCGCGGAGCGCGGATTGGCCCTGCCCGAGGACCTGGCGGTGATCGAGGCCGGAGGCGCGCTCGCCGCCGCCGATCCTGCCGGCGTCTCGCAGCGGGCCAAGGAGCGCGGCGGCGGCCAGCTCGGCTCGCTCGGCTCGGGCAATCACTTCGTCGAGGTGCAGCGGGTCGAGAAAATCTTCGATCTGCAAGCCGCCGAGGCGTTGGGCCTGCGGACGGGGCAGGTGGTGATCCTCATCCACACCGGCTCGCGGGGATTGGGCCACCAGGTTTGCACGGACTACGTGCGGGCCATGGACGCGGTGATGCTCCGCCACGGCATTCAGCTCCCCGATCGCGAGCTCGCCTGCGCGCCGTTCGAATCGCCGGAGGGGAGGAAGTACTTCGGCGCCATGTGCGCGGCAGCCAACTTCGCCTTCTCGAACCGCCAGGCCATCACCTACGCCGCGCGCGAGGTCTTCCGGCGGGCGCTGGGAGACGGAGGGCGCCTGCATCTGGTCTACGACGTGGCCCACAACATGGCGAAGCTCGAGCGCCACGGGGCGGAAGACCTGGTGGTTCACCGCAAAGGCGCGACGCGGGCTTTCGGGCCTTCGCACCCGGAGACGCCGGAGGCCTATCGCAGGATCGGCCAGCCGGTGCTGATCCCCGGCAGCATGGGGACGGCTTCCTGGGTGCTGGTGGGGACAGACGCAGGGCTCGGCCTTTCCTTCGGCAGCACCTGCCACGGCGCCGGCCGGGCGATGAGCCGCCGGGCGGCGAAGAAGGTCCAGGGAGGCGACGAGGTGAGGAAGGCTCTGGAGGAGCGGGGGATCGTGGTCCGCTGCGCTTCAGCCGGCGAGCTCGCCGAGGAAGCTCCCCACGCCTACAAGGACGTGGACCGCGTCGTCGAGGTGGTGCACCAAGCCGGCCTGGCTCGCAAGGTGGCGCGGCTGGTGCCCCTGGGGGTGATCAAGGGTTGAGGTCAGGCGCGTTCCTTGCAAAAAACCTTGCAAAGCTCAGTGGGCTGAGCTGGAGCCACACTCCTACGATTCCAACCGATCTGGCTCGAAAGGAGAGAGAGAATGAGAGCAAGGACCCTGATCGTTCCCTTCGCACTTGCGGGATGCGTCTTGGTGGTGGTGGCCGCATCCGAAGGGGCGAAGCCCGCGCCCAACACCGAGGAAGCCCGCGTCGTTCGGGGTTATCAGATCGCCCCGGTCCACCTGAACCTGAAGGGCCGCGACCGCACCCTGGTCGGGCTCGGCAGCTACATCGTCAACGCTCAGGCCGGCTGCAACGACTGCCATACGAATCCGCCGTACGCGCCGGGCGGTAATCCGTTCGAGGGGGAGCCCAAGCAGATCAACGTCGATCACTACCTGGCGGGCGGCACCGAGTTTCCCACTGACGAAGGGACCGTCACCTCCGCCAACATCACGCCCGACGCCGATGGCCTGCCTGCCGGCCTGACGTTCCAGGAGTACAAGCAGCTCATCCGCACCGGGCACGATCCCGACGAGCCGGACGAGATCCTCCAGGTCATGCCCTGGCCGGTCTTCCAGGACATGAACGACCGTGACATCAAGGCTGTCTGGGAGTACCTGAGCGCCATCCCCCACGCCGAGCCGCAATAGACGGTCCAGGCGCCGCTCTTGCAAAAAGCTCAAGGGGCGCAGCACGCTGCGCCCCTCCCGATTCCGGCCGATCGTCACGCCCGGAACGTGGATCGCCCTGGCGGCCGCGGGCGCGGTCATCCTGCTCGGGCTGACGAGGCGCAGGCGGTCCTGAGCAGGCGGACGAAGTTCCCTTGTCTTCTTTCCCGGTCACGGATACTTTCCTTCGTGAGGAGGGGACGGCGTCCATGCTTGCCGAGAAGCCCCAAGCCGAAGCTCCCGAGCCTGCAGCGGTGCTGGAGATCGCCCGGGAGCTCACCCGCGAGCTGCAGCCGCAAGGGAAGTCCTGGCAGTCCCTGACGCTCGACTCGTCGCTCGAGCGCGACCTGGGGCTCGACAGCCTGGGGCGCGTCGAGCTGCTCGCCCGCCTCGAAAGGTCCTTCGGGGCGCGCCTGCCCGAGGAAGTGCTGGGCTCGGCCGAGACCCTGCGGGACCTCTTGCGTTCCCTGCTCGACGTCCACCCTGCCGCCTCTCCGGCTGATCGTTGGGAGATCGTGCAGCCGCTGGCAGCCGCGGAGGCGGCTCCCGACCGCACGCGGACTCTGGTGGAGGTGCTGGAGTGGCACGCCGAGCGTCATCCGGACCGGCGGCACATCCTCTATCTGGCCGGCGATGGCGAGCCCGAGCAACTGACCTACGGCGGACTCCTCGAGCACTCTCGCGCCGTGGCCGCCGGTCTGGCCCGCCTGGGCGTGGACCCCGGTCAGGCCGTGGCCCTCATGCTTCCCACCGGGCTCGAATACTTCGCGGCCTTCTTCGGCGCCCAACTCGCTGGCGCCGTCCCTGTCCCCCTATACCCGCCGGCGCGGAAAAGCCAGATCGAGGATCACCTGCGGCGCCAGGCGGGCATCCTCCGCACCGCCGGAGCCGAGGTGCTCGTCACCTTTCCCGAGGTCCTGCCTCTGGCGCGTCTGCTCGGGGCTCAGCTCCCCGGCCTGCGGCGGGTGGTCACCGTGGCCGAAGTGGCCGCGGAGTCGGCGGCGCCTCCGCCCGTCAACGTGCGGGAGGACGATATCGCCTTCCTCCAGTTCACCTCCGGCA
>Ga0134122_10002964_pt1 | contig 12518 bp, 13 predicted proteins | sample KB302_FD_96461 | JGI IMG/M metagenome (GOLD analysis project Ga0134122, IMG submission 96461) | Terrestrial soil microbial communities without Nitrogen fertilizer from Kellogg Biological Station, Michigan, USA - KB3-0-2 | ecosystem: Environmental > Terrestrial > Soil > Unclassified ...
TCGAACGTGCCGATGACGGTGCCGTCCTTCGGCGCCACCCCGTAAATGTAATTGGCCGCCTTGACCGATCCCGCGCCCGGCATGTTCTGAATCACGACGCTCGGATTGCCGGGAACGTGCTTGCCAAGATGGCGCGCCAGCACACGCGCATAAAGATCGTAGCCGCCACCCGGCGTGAAGCCGACCACGACTTGGACGACGCGGCCTTTGTAGAAATCCACCGGCGCTGCCGCCTCGGCCGCATGACTCCCGAGCAGCAGCAAGGCGAGCGCCGCGAGCTTCGCTCTCACGCGTCCACCTGATCGTGGCGTGCGATCGTCGCGTTGCCGAGCTCCTCCGCTTTGGCGCGATACAGTCCCGCCCAGCGTTCGTGACGCGCGATCGTATCGGGATCATCGGGGCTAAGCGGCGGCTGCTCCGCTTCGAAATGGCCGTAGCGGTCTTTGCCGCGTACCAAGAGCGCGCTCGTCTTCAGCGAACCTAACTGCGTCAGAGACGGGGTGTGATAGACGAAGGTCATCCCGACGCGCCGCTCCTTGCTGCTATTCGGCGGAGAACCGTGGACCATGAAGGCATGATGGATCGACGCTTCACCGGGCTCCAGCGATGTCGCGACAGCTTCGAACGCGGATGCGTCGACGTCGGCGACTTGACCGCTCGACAGCATGTTCCCGTCCTTGACGTCGTAGCGCAGCGGCAGCTGTCCAAGCTTATGGGAGCCCTTTAGAAACCGCATCGAGCCGCTTTCCGGCTTCGACGGCGTCAGCGCCACCCACACGCTCAACACGTTGCACGGCTGATGGCCGAAATAGGTGTTGTCCTGGTGCCAGCTGACATACGAGTTCTCGCCCGCGTTCTTCGCCCACACCGTGTTTTGATAGAGCAGGATGTCGGGTCCGATCAGGTCCTCGACCGCATCGAGAATTGTCTTGTTCGTGGCCAGCCGGTACGCCCACGGATAGCGCAGATAGAATTTCGTCCGGATGAGACCGCGCAGCGCGCCGCCCATCGTCGCTTCGGCGGCTTCGAGTTCGCGCCGGCCCGCGTTCGCCTCGCTCGGAGAAAGCAAGCGGACCGGCGAGACGAAGCCGTCGCGGCTGTAGCCTTCCACCTGCTGTGCAGTCAGGACCTTTGGCACGGCAACTCCCAAGCGAGAGGACGACTCTACCAGAACGGCCGCGCGAGCGGAAAAGCGAGCCGGTTCGCTTGTGCCCGCCTGCCGGCCTGCAATATGATCCGCCCAGCATCGTGTGCATTCACCAAGTCAGCTTTGGGAGACATGCCGATGAAGCTCAAGAGTCTTTTCCTCGCCGCCTTTTCCGTGGTCGCCTTCACGGCGCCGGCGCTGGCGCACCATTCCTTCGCTATGTTCGATCCCGACAAGACGGTGACGCTCAAGGGCACGGTGAAGGAATTCGAGTGGGGCAATCCGCATGTCTGGCTCCGCGTGATGGTCATGGATCCGACGGGAAAACCGCAGCAATACGCCTTTGAAATGGGATCCGTGCGGCGCTCGACCTATGACGGCTGGAAGAAGGACTCGGTGAAACCCGGCGATACGATCTCGGTCACGATACATCCGCTCAAAGACGGTTCGCGCGGCGGCATGTACCTCGCCGCTGAGCTGCCGGGCGGAAAGAAATTCGGCCGCACCGGCCCCGCCGTCGGCGCGCCCACGCCGGATCTTCAGTAGACCTGAACTGCTATTTTTCGTTTGGCGGCCAAGCGAGCGCCTTGGCGCCTTCCGGCGATGTCACTTGACTCCCCAAGTGCAAATTCTACGCTTACCGCATCAGGCATTTGGCGATGACCATCGAACGTCGAACGGACGCGCGAGTTTCGTTATCGGGGTGTAAGTAAAGGAGAAGACACACATGGCTCAGGCGGGCAAGCAAGTCGACAATGGCGTCAATGTCGAAGCTCTTCTTGGCGCTCGCGAGGCGCTGACCTCGGCGCCCGAAGCAGCGAAGTTTCGCTGGCAGGCGAACTGCAAGTGGATGAACGGGACGCACAGCCGCTCGATCGTGAAGGAATTCTTCGGCCTTGGCGATCAGCAGCGGCACCGCACGGAGTTCTCCTTCGATGCCGACCATCCCGAGGTCTTCGCTTCCGAGGACAAGGGTGCGACGCCCGTTGAATATGTTCTAGTCGGGCTTGCGAGCTGCCTGACCGCGGGCATCGCCGCCGTCGCGCAGAACCGCGGCATCCAGCTGCGCTCGGTGACGGCGACGATCGAGGGCTCCATGGACTTGCAGGGCATCCTTGGCATCGACAGCGACGTGCGAAACGGCTTCGACGGCGTCAAGGTCACCTACAATATCGACGCCGATGCGACGCCCGCTGAGATCAAGGCTCTGGTGGCGCAGTCGCAGAAGCGTTCCGCTGTCTTCGACATCGTCACCAACCCGACCAACGTCAGCGTCGAAGTCAACAAAGTCTAGCTCGCTCGCGGGGGCAGCGCCGTTCGCACAACCACAACCGTCGTCGTCGGCGCCGGGCATGCCGGCTTGGCCATGAGCCGATGCCTCAGCGAGCGCGGCATCGATCATGTCGTGCTCGAACGAGGACTCGTCGCCAATTCGTGGCGCACCGAACGCTGGGATTCGCTGAGGCTGCTTACGCCGAACTGGCAAAGCCGCCTTCCCGGTTACGGCTATCACGGCGATCATCCCGATGGATTTCGCACGATGCCCGAGACCATCGCCTTCATCAGCGGCTATGCAGGCGCGATATCGGCTCCCGTCGAGACTCATACTTGCGTCACCGTCGTGCGGCGAACCGACTCCGGCTACGAAGTCGCGACCGACCGGGGCGATTGGCGTTGCCGCAGCGTGGTGATCGCGAGCGGCGCCTGCAACGTTGCTCGCGTGCCCGCGTTCGCCAATGCCCTGCCGCCGCACATCGCCACGCTCAGCGCGCTGCATTATCGCAATCCCGACCAACTCGAGGACGGCGGCGTGCTTGTCGTCGGCGCTTCCGCTACAGGCACGCAGCTAGCCGACGAGATCCATCGCTCGGGGCGGCCGGTGACGATATCCGCCGGCGAACACATTCGCATGCCGCGAATGTATCGCGGCAAGGACATCTCCTGGTGGATGGATGCCGCTGGTGTGTGGGACGAGCGTTACGACCAAGTCGAGGATATCGTCAGGGCGCGGAAGCTGCCGTCATTGCAGCTCACCGGCTCCGATGCGCGGACTACGCTCGATCTCAACGCGCTCACCGATAGCGGCGTCAAGCTCGTCGGCCGACTTGCCGGTGTCAGCAACGGCAAAGCCCAATTCTCGGGCTCATTGCGCAATCAGTGCGCTCTCTCCGATCTCAAAATGGCTAGGCTGCTCGACACCATCGACGCCTGGGCGAGTGAAAACGGACTCGACAATGAGGTCGAAGCTCCGAGCCGTCTTCCTCCAACGCGCGTGGAGGATTCTCCACCGCTCACTCTCGATCTCACCGGCCGTGCGATCCGCACCATCATCTGGGCAACCGGTTTCCGTCCCGACTATTCCTGGCTCCAGGTGCCGGCGATGGATCGCAAGGGCTACATCCGGCACGACGGCGGCGTTGCGGACTCGCCGGGAATGTATGTGATGGGAATGCAATTTCTTCGCCGCCGGAAATCGGCGTTGATCGACGGCGCCGGCGACGACGCGCGCGATTTGAGTGCGCATCTCGCCGCATATCTGGACCGCTGAAGCTTGGCTGCTAAACTGGCTGTCGATATGGGGCCCCTTGAATGTTGTCACGCCGCTCTCTCTTCCGAAGTTCACTGGGCATAGCCATGGCGCTTGCAGCACCGGGAAATGAGCTCGCGGCTCAGCCGCGCCGGCGGCTGATCGTGGATTCCCAGGTGCACCTGTGGAAGGCAAATACGCCCGATCGGCCGTGGACACCGGGTGCGACACCGCAGCTCCCCGAGCCGTTCACCATCGAGCGCTTGTTTCCGATGATGGAGGAGGCCGGCGTCGATCGCGTGGTGATCGTGCCGCCGACACTCGAAGGCACGCGGCTCGACTACGCTCAAGAGGCGGTTAGACGCTATCCGGGCCGCTTCGGCATTATGGGCCGCATCGCCCTCGACGATCCCGCATCGGCGCGGCGCTTGCCAACCTGGAGACAGCAGCCCGGCGTATACGGCATCCGTCTCAACATCGCGGGTCCGCAGGCGGCTTGGCTCACCAACGGCACCGCGGACTGGTTCTGGCCGGCTGCGGAGAGAGCCGGCATTCCGGTGATGTTCTTAACAGCCGGTCAAACGTCGCTGTTCGGCGCAATCGCGGAGCGTCATCCGCAGCTCGCCCTTATCGTCGATCACATGGGTGTGGCGTCGGACGCTCTGCGCAGCCGCGGATTGGCGGCGCTCATCGGCGACACGGCCACCCTCGCCAAATATCCGAACGTGTCCGTAAAGCTGTCGGCGTCGCCCCTGATGTCGATGCAGCCTTATCCGTTCCGCGACATGACGGATCACATCCACCGTCTCTTCGATGCTTACGGTCCCCGCCGTTCTTACTGGGGCACCGACATCACGAATTCGTTCGCCAAGGCAACCTATCGTCAGCGCATCACGCACTTCACGGAGGAGCTGCCCTTCCTTTCGGAAGACGACAAGGATTGGGTGATGGGCCGCGCCCTTCTCGCCCGCTTGGGCTGGACCTGAAAACCTTTACTTTGCGCATTGGCCTTTGCGCGCCTGGTCGAACTGGTCGAACAGGCGAGCAGCGCCCGCGCCGGTGAGTGTACGGATCACGTGCGGCTGCCCCTTCTCCAGCGAGTAGGTGACGTTGTAGCCGCCGGCCTTCAGCTTGTCCGCTTGCTCGCGCATCTCTTCCGGCCAGCCTGAATCCAGTTCGCCCGCGAACATGTGGATGCACATTTTGCCCAGCGCCTTCATTTTCTCGGCGCCCAAGTCTTCGAGGAAACCGGGGAATCCCGTCACCGACCAGAAATATTGCGGGTAGTTGGCAGCCACGCGAAACGCGCTCAAGCCGCCATTCGAATTGCCCGCGGCATGGAATTTGTTGTCCTGAATCTTATAGTCACCCAGAATCTTGGTGATGAACGCGGGGAAAATCCGATCGCCGCCGTCGAAGAAGAGCACGCCGCCCGGTGCCTCGGCTTCGATGACGATATAGCCACGTTGCTCCGCCTGTGCCCGGTAATTACCGTCGATACCGGCCATCACCATTCTCATATCCTGCCCGCCGGGCGGAAAGGCCAGCACCGCGGGATAGGCCTTCGCCGGATCGTAGTTGTTCGGCAGCACGACTTTGTAGTTCACGCGCGTGCCGTTGATGGTTGCGGTCTTGTCCAGCAGATTTGCCGCGGCGGGAATTGCGCTCAGCAATGACAACAGCGCGATCGTGGAAGCCGTTGCAGTCTTCAGCCTGCGGATCATCTCTGACATCCTCCTAGCTCGTCGCGAAATCCTACCTCGTATCGCGACGGCGAAGTAGTCAGCTAGCGACTATTTGGAATCGATTGGATCGCCAGCGTAGCGACACCGGACAAAAAGGTTAGACACAAAGAGCACTAAGGGTGCACAAAGTACACGAAGGACCTCCGCTGAAAAGATTCAGGTCGTCTTGGTGAGGGGCGGCGTAAGGCGCGTGATTTTGCAACGTTGGCTTGGCGCGCTTCGCGCGCCTTTTGACCTTTGTGTCCTTTGTGCGCCCTTTGTGCTCTTTGTGTCTTCCTTGTTAGGGGGAAAGGCGAGCCGCTCGACGAGTGGGATGGCATCGCGCAATTCCAAACAAAAACCGATCTAGGATTGGAGATCGCGTTCCATTTCGTCGGCCAGCATCAGCCACTGGCGGGCGATCCTGAGGTAATCGATGCGATGGATGTCAGCGGCTTGTTCGGCGTGCGCCTGCGCGCGCTCTGCCAGCTTGTGGCACAGCTCAATTCTTTCGCCGACGGAGAGTTTTTGAAACTCCTCCGGCTTGAAATTCAGATCCTCAGTCATTGCCCCCCAGGCAACGCTAAGTTGCTAAAAACGCAGTCTAACTTGCCAATTACCGGGAGCCCGTCAAGAGCCTGTTTGTTCTGGCATTTTTGAAACTTAATTGCGGGTAATGCGCACCCCAGCCTGTCCCGTCAAGCTGACTCTAATGGTCAGCCCGACGGGCACTGCACACCAGAACGTGCCTGACGAGGCGCCTCCGTTCTCTTTTCGCTTTCATGACGCAAGGCTATTCTCGCCATCAAGGCAATCGGGGCCGCCGCCAACTCGACATTTTCGCAACTGCAGTATTGGCCGGATCGGGCTCCCACAATTGGGAGGATTTTATGCGCATGACATTCGTGAAGTTCGCCGCGGCGCTGATCGCCACCGCAGGCTTGGCCGTCGCGAGCGGCGCACCGGCCGCGCCGGCGCCCGGGCCGAACTCGCCGCAGGGGCTCGTTGCCGCCGCCTACGCCGCCATGGGCAACACCGAACGCTACGCCGGCGAAGGCACGCCGCCCGATCAGCTCGTGATCAGCACTCTTCGGGGCACCGTCCAGCAATGGGAGCCCGGTGAGTCCGAGTCTGTTGCCGATCTGACCAAACCCGACGGCGGGATGTCGACCTTTGTGCAGATCTGGGACCGTACCCGTGGAGTCTTCCGCACCGAATGGGTTCGTCCCCGCGCTGCCGGCGGCACGCGCACTTTCACCGAGATCTTTTCACCCGAGGGCGGCTATGTGATCGGCAACGACGCCAATGGCGCGCTCACACGGCGCGCGATCCAAGGCGATCCTCCCGTCCACACGATGTCGTCGCTGCGCCTGCGCGCGCTCCTGCGCGAGCAGGAACGCCTGGGCATCGTTTTCGCCATGCACTCGTATCCCGATCGCCTGTCCGAGTATCCGGCGCAGACCGTCGGCGGCAAGCGCTTGCCGGCAGTACAGTTCCGCGGCGACAACGGCACCTTCATCGTCATGTTCGATCCCGCCACCAAGCTCCCGGCCGTCGTCAGAACGCGCGATTTCGATCAGTTCATGGGCGACGCCGATTACGACGCGACGTTCTCCGATTGGCGCGACGTGGCAAAGTTCAAGATGCCGTTCCACATCGTCTACACGCTGAACGGATTCAAGATTTTCGACACCATAATCAATCAGGCCACCGTCAATACGGTACTGGCCGCCGATGCCTTCCGCGCGCCGCCGGCGCTCAGGGGCAAGGCGGCTCTGCCGGCACCGGTCGGCAAGCCGAACTATCAATGGATCATCCGCCGGCTGGCGTCGGGCTTCTATCTCGACTCCGAAGCGCTCTACACCGACGATGGCGCCACTCTCGCGCTCACCGATGTCGGTCCGAATATCAGCATGGTGACCGGCGGCTCGCACAACACTCTGGTCGTTGCCACCAACAATTCGCTGATCGCTTTTGATGCACCCGGCGATGACGGGCTCTCGAATTGGGTCATCGATGCGGCCGCGAAGAAATATCCCGGCAAGCCGTTCCGCTACGTCGTGCTCACCCACCATCACATCGACCACGCGGGCGGCGTGCGCGCGTATGCGGCCCAAGGCGCCACCATCGTCGTCGGCAAAGGCGACGGCGCCTTCTTCCGCAAGGTGCTTTCGGTTCCTCAAGGGCTCAACCCGTATGGCATCAAATCCGTGCCGCCCAAAGTCGTTGAGGTCGACGGCAAATGGAGCGTGACGGAAGGCGGCCGCGTCATCGAAGCCTATTCGCTCGAGAACCCGCACGCGCAAGGCTACCTGATCCCCTACGTCCCGGATGCAAAGATGGGCTTCGTGACCGACATCTGGGGTCCGGGCGCGCCGGTCACCAACGTCAATCCCGCGCAGGTCGCGTTGGTGCGCGGCATGGAAAAAGCCGGAATCACGCCGGAGAAATTCGCCGGCGGTCACGGCGCAGTGGGCAATTACAGCGACCTCACGCAGGCGGTGCAGCGTCAAGGCGGAGGACGATAAGCTCGCCTTTCCGAACGAAGCGCCGTAACGCTACACTCGGTGTGGCTTTGTGCGGCTTGTTTTCAGCTCGATGAGAGCGAACCAGGAGGAGACAGAATGAAGCGTGTCATGATGCTTACGGCGGGCTGCCTTACCGCGGCATTGCTCGGCGCCAATTTTGCCGGTTCAAATTCTGCGTCCGCTCAAGGCGCCACCGAGCCCTTCAGCAAGACCTGCCGCGTCACGCAGGCGCGCAACAACGCCATCCAGAAGCACGAACCGTTCAAGGCCTTCGACAATCTCTATTATGTCGGCCCGTGTTACGTGTCCGTGTGGCTGCTCACCACGCCGCAAGGCGACATCCTCTTCGACAGCACGCAAGAGCCCTTCGTCGATGACGTGATCGCCAACATCCAGAAGGTCGGCGTCAATCTGCGCGACATCAAATACATCATCTTGAGCCACGGCCATCTCGACCATGTCGGCGGCGCGGCGAAGATCCAGGAAGCCACCGGCGCGCGCGTCGTCGCGGTCGAACAGGACTGGAAGATGATGGCCGATCTCGACGGCAAGACCGGCAATCGCGATCCCAAGCCGAACCGCATGCCGAAGAAGGACATGGTGGTCAAGGAAGGCGACACGCTGAAGCTCGGCGATCAGACCCTGACCTTCCATTGGACGCCCGGACATACGCCCGGCGTGCTGACGACCGAGGGCATCAAGGTCTACGACAGCGGCAAAACCTACAATGCGATCCTGATGGGAGGCGGCGGCTACCGCGGCGGACTCGAGGCCGCTCAGCAATCGGTCGAGAGCGCGAACAAAGTCGCGGCCATCAAGGGCGTGCAGGTGAATCTCCAGATCCATAGCTGGGCGGAGCCGAACGGCTATCCCGGCGGCGGCGTGCTGGAACGCGGATTCAAGATCAAGGACCGCAAGCCGGGCGATCCCAACCCCTTCGTCGATCCGGACACGTGGAATTCACGGGCGAAGGCTGCTCAAGCCGGCGCACTGAAAGCCGTGGAAACGGAAAAAGCCAAAGCGGCTGGGAAGTAACTCGAATTCCAGATTTCGTTAAGCGGGCGGCGGACAATCTCCGCCGTCCCTTTCGTTTCGAGCTACGCGATCACCGATCTTAAGGGGAAAACGAACTGTGTGAAGTAGGGCTTGAAGGCCGAACATTATCCACACCGAGGCGAACGCCATAGCTACACGAAGGGTTTTCCTTCTTGACCCCAGAACCAAAGCTTTTTTGATCCGCCCTTTAAAGCCTCAGCACAACCGGCAAGCACAGGCTTTGAATTCCAACGCCCGCACGAGCTTCGCTTAACGTATGAAAGAATTTTGTCCGTGACACGCTTTAGTTGGCCCCAATCAACTTCATCAATTTGCGCTTCATCGAAATCTATTTTGCCGAATTGTCGCGCTGTTTTCTCGGTCCAATACCAGATCTCGCTTGGGCCTATATATCCCTCTCTTGGTGATGTTGTGGTTGTTATTTGTATAAACGCCGGGCTTTCCAACACGGAGATACCTAATGCACCAAGTTTAATCGCTGACTCCGCTGAGAGCCGTTGAAATCGTTGGCGAGGAGTACCGCCGACTACGCTGGGCCACGCTGCGACATTGAGGAAACCGTCCCCATTATATTGTTCTTCAGGAAACCTCTCGTACCACCGATTTTTTTCATTCTTGCGGGAAGATACTTCAACAAATCGGATGCCCGGTAGATCATTCATGAATCTCCAAACGCGCAGAACATCGTCTGCGTCTCCGTAGAAATTATATGTGAGGCCACTGACCATCAGGGGCGCCACCTTCGACGACTGGATTGAATTTCAGCGTACATGGTCGCCCTCAGCCCCAAACCTCGTTCGCAATTTCGACTGCCAAGCTGAGCTTCGCCCATTGCTCCGCCTCGGCGAGGATGTTGCCTTCCTCCGTGCTGGCAAAGCCGCATTGCGGGCTCAAGCATAGCTGATCGAGCGCCACGTATTTTTGCGCTTCGTCGATCCGCCGCTTTATCTCGTCCTTCTTCTCCAGCCCGCCGGTCTTGGTCGTGATCAGGCCGAGCACGATCTGCTTCTTACCCTTCGGCACAAAACGCAACGGCTCGAAACCGCCGGCGCGCTCGCTGTCATATTCCAGGAAATAGCCGTCGTAATCGCACGCATTGAACAGCACGTCGGCGACCGGCTCATAGCCGCCCGACGTGATCCAGGTCGAACGGAAATTGCCGCGGCAGATATGCGTCGTGATCGTCATGTCGTCGGGCTTCGCCTCGAGCACGCTTCCGATCATCCGCGCATAGGCTCCGGCGAGGTCGCGCACATCGGTCCCACGGCTCTTCGCCTTTTCCACTTCATCCGTGGAGCAAAGATAAGCCCAAGCGGTGTCGTCGAACTGCAGATAGCGGCAACCCGCGGCGTAGAACGCCTTCACTGCCTGGCGATACGTCTCTGCCAATCCTGCGAGCAGGGCGTCGCGGTCGGGATACAGCTTTGTGTTCACCGAGCCCACGCGAAAATAGAGCACGCTCGGACTCGGGATCGTCATTTTCGGCACTGTCCGCGTGTGCGCCTGCAAGAAGCGGAAATGTTCCAGCATCGGATGGCCGGCGGGAAATCCCAAAGGTCCGACAATGTGAGGAGCCTGCGCTTTGGTTTGCACGCCCTGAAATTGGATGCCGCTCTCGACCTCACGCAGCTCGACGCCGTCGAGCATTCCGTAAAAATCGAAATGCCACCACGCACGGCGATATTCGCCGTCCGTCGCGACTTTGAGTCCGATCTCGCGCTGCTTGCGGATGATCTTTTCGATCTCCGCATTCTCGATTTCTTTCAGCGCATTTGCATCGATGACGCCCGCTTCGCGTTTCGCGCGCGCATCCTTCACCGCGGCGCTGCGCAAGAGGCTGCCCACATGATCGGCACGGAAGGGGGGGCGCAATTTCGTCGTCATGCATTCGCTCCTTATCGCTGAATCTGTCGGCCGCCGGCGCGCGAGAAGACGTAAACCGAAACCGCCTTGATCTCCTCCGGCTTCAGCTTGCCCTCGAACGCCGGCATCACGCCGTGTCGGCCGCGGTTGATCGATTCGACGATCGACTGACGGTCCGAGCCGTACAGATACAGATTCTTTCGCGTCAGATTGGTCGAGCCGAGCGATAGATCGCCCAAGGCATCGTCGCCATGGCAGTCGAAGCAATTGCCCGTGTCGCCGTCATGGAAGAGTACGTCGCCCCGCGCCGCTTTGGCGGCGTCCGCGTCTTGGCCGCTGATCTTGAGCACGTATTCCGCCACGTCGGCGATCTGATCGTCAGTCAGGAAGCGCCCGGCGCCGTATTCTTCGGTGTCCTCTTTGTTCCTGTACTGCGGATCGAATGCCACCATGTCCGCTTCCGAGCCGTGTTGATTGCGATGGCCGGAGCGGACGCCGTAGCGCACGGTCCATTCGACGTCGGACGCAAAAAGAGTAGCGCCTCCCGAGTCGAGATCGTCGCCGGAAAAGCGCCAAAACCCATCCGTCAAATCCGGCGCGTGCTGCTCGGTGGACCCCTTCATATCCGCGCCGTGACATGAGGCGCAGTTCTTGTTGTAGACCTCGAGACCGAGCGTCTTCGCCGTCGCGTTCAAGCGCATCGATCTCGCGATCTCGTTTACGGGTGGCGCGACGAGCTCGTCCGGGCTGGCATAAAATTCGCCATACTCCTCCGGCAAAGCCGCCGATTGCGCCGCGTCGGCGGCCTTCGTCGGCGCCGATCCGGCGGTCCCGCCCTGACCGCACGCGGCCAATATCGCGGAGGCAAATGCAATGGCAGCAAGTTCGGTCTTGCAGTTGAAGCTTAGGGCTCGCCATTTCTGCTGACTTTTCATCGACCTCGATCCTTTCACTGATTTTCGCGATGCTGGTCATCTCCAGTATAGCGTGGCGCCGCCGACTGTGGCTTGACCGTGCCATGAATATCATTGCGCCTTCATGGTGTGGCGGGTAGTCCTTCCGCAATGTCGACGAATCTCACAGTCGCATGTGCCGCCGCTGTCCTGTCGGTGGTCGCGCCCTCTGCGCTCGCCCACCATTCCTTTGCGATGTTTGATGCAAACAAAACCCAGACGGTCAGCGGCACCGTCAAAGAATATGAATGGACCAACCCGCATGTCTGGATTCGCGTGATGGTGCTTGACGCAACGGGCGAGGAACTCGAATGGGGCATCGAAATGGCTTCGCCGGCTCAGCAGGTCCGGCGTGGTTGGTCGGCGACCACGATCAAGCCGGGGGACAAGATCACGGTCACAGTACATCCACTGAAAGACGGTTCGCGCGGCGGACAATTGATGACGGTGGTCTTCTCCGGCGGCGAACTGCCGATTAATCCGCGCCAGGCGCGGGAATAAGGCCGTCCACGATAAGGCGAATTAACTTCTAGAAAGCGGCATTTTCCGCTAGGGACAGCCTTCGCGGATGCCGCTAAAGTGCGGCTTCCGGGGCGGATCAGAGGTCGACGTGATCGATAAGCGGAAGTTTTTGCTTGGCAGTGCAGCACTTGCCGCCACCGGGCTGGTGCTGCCGGCGCGCGCGCAAGCCCCGGGCCCCGCCGCGGTTGCCTATCCCCA
>Ga0134122_10002966_pt1 | contig 12515 bp, 2 predicted proteins | sample KB302_FD_96461 | JGI IMG/M metagenome (GOLD analysis project Ga0134122, IMG submission 96461) | Terrestrial soil microbial communities without Nitrogen fertilizer from Kellogg Biological Station, Michigan, USA - KB3-0-2 | ecosystem: Environmental > Terrestrial > Soil > Unclassified ...
CGGTCGAAGATCGGGGCCGGGTAGGTCTTGCCCAGACGCCCGACCAGCGCGTCCGGAAGCAGGCCCCGCAGCGCGTTGCGGAGAACGAATTTCCGCGCGCCCTCGCGAAAGGTTTGGTCCGAAGGGAGTGACGCCGCGAGCTCGAAGAGGCGATGATCGAGCCAGGGGTGGCGGAAGTCGATGCCGTGCTCCGCGGCCTGATCCGTAGAGAGAGCGGCGACGGCGCGCAGCCGCGGATCGCGTAAATATTCCAATCGGCGGCGGCGGCCCGGCAAGAGACGGCGAGAGATCTCGGGCGTGGGCGCCGAGCCCAACTCGCGGAGACGTGTCCCAAGCCACTCGGGCGGCGCGGCGGGAGCCCGCCGCGGAATCAGGAAACGGACGATCGGACCGAGGGTCTGATAGCGCAAGAGCCAATACCAATCCGTCCGGTGCCGGCGATGGTGGCGGTTCAAGCCGGCGGCGAGGCGCAGCCAGCGGCCCTGCCAAAACAGATCCGAATACGAAAAGACGTCGCCGCCGACCAGCGTATCGCCGCTCAAGCCGGACAGGAGAACGCGAACGCCTGCCGAGCGTACGGCCCGAAACGTTTCGTCCCAGAGCGTCGAGTAGGAATTGGCCAACGGGCTCGATCGCGGGAGCCGCAGCTCGTGGCGCAGCGTCCATTCCTGATCGGCGGCGATCAGGACTTGGCCGAAATCGAGCGCGCGGCAGGTCTCTTCCGCCAGCCCGCTTTCATCGGCTTGGGGAAGCTCGGGCGCGGCCCAGGAGAATGCGGTGAAGGGCCGGGCCGGAGCTCTACTTCGGGCCGCAGCCGCGACCGCGGTCGAGTCGAGGCCGCCGCTCAGTGTGACTCCGACCGGTTCCACCGGCAGGTACTCGCCCACCACCGAAATCAGCCGGTCGCGGAGCGCCTCGGCGTATTCCGCATCCGAACGAAGCCTCAACGGGGGAACCGCTTCCGGTCGCCAGTAGACTCGCCGCGCCAAGCGATCCGGGCCGACGATCCACATCGTTCCCGCTTCGACCGCGTGAACCTCGCGGTAGAACGTCTCGCCGGGATCCGGTACGCCGCCGCAAATCTGGCGGGCTATGGAAGTCTCGTTGATCGCCGCGGCCGATTCCGGCAGGAGATCCTCCACCCGGCTCGAAAGAGCGATGAGGTCGCGCTCCAGCGTGAAAAAAAGGGGATGCGTTCCGAGCCGGTCCTGCACGGCGTACAAACAACGCTCCCGTCCATCCCAAAAGACCCACGAGCCGGTGCCGGCGATCCACTGCGCGGCGGCGACCGGATCGCGCAGGCAGGCGAGGGTAAGGAGCGAGACATCGTCGTCCTCGGGCGCCGCCCCCAGACGATCGATCAGTTTTTTTCTCTCTACAATGAAGCCGGAAAACCAGAGACAGCAAGATCCGTGCTCCGCCGCTCCTTCGGGCGCCGTCCGCTTGCGGTGCCAGCGGATGACGCGGCTCCGAACGGCCACGGGCGCGAAGATCATTCAGCCTTGACGGGGGCGCTTTTCATCCGCAGGATCGGGTCCGCTGGCCTCTCGAGACCCGAAGGCGCCGTCGGGGGCACCGAAGAATCCAGCGGCCCGAGTCAGCTCGAAGAGGTCTCCGAAAATGATCAATTGCGGCCTGAAATAGGCGTTCTTACCAGACTCTGGCGGTCGGCTGGAAGTCTTATTTGAGGTATCTGGATCGAGCCGCTCCATTATTTTGACCCCTATCAGGTGACCCTCATAACAAAACTTGTACTTTACAGTTTCTTGATGACCTTACGGCGCACCCCGGAGTATAGCAGAGGCTCAACCCTCTGGAAGCAAAGGGGCTGCCATACCCGACGCAATCCGGCCCTCCGGCCGTAATTGACAAATCCACATAAATACAAAAGGCCCGGGTTGCCCCGGGCCCAACAACATTCCTCGAAAAGAAGCCGGCGGAAACCGCCGGCTCTCAGACGCAACTAGTCACGGTGCGGTGCGCACAGCAACCCGTTGTTGTAATCGTCCAGCAGGGTGTGCCACGGCGAGGCCTGAGTCCAAGCCGCGCTGCTGCCCCGGACGTTGCTGCCGACCGGATAGGTCTTCAGCCAGTTGTCGGCCAGGGTGATGGTCGCGCTGATGCAGCTGGAGGCGTTGCCGACGATGACGTTCAACTTGGCCGCGATCAACTGCTTGGCCAGGTCGATCGACTTGTCGCCATTGCTTGGGGTGCCGAGCAGCGTGACCGCCTGAGAGACCGTGTAGGTCTGGTTGCCGATCTTGATGCTGCTGACCGGCCAGGCGCTCGCGTGGGTCTTCCAGTAACCGATCGTCGCGGTACCCGGCGCAGGAGTCGGCGGCGGGCAATTGACGATGTCGACGTTGATGTCGCCCTGGCCGGTGGTCGGATAGTGAGAACCGGAGCTGGGCTGCGTGACCACCGTCCAGAGGTACCAGCCGGAGGCCCCGAAGTTGAGGTTCTTTCCGTTCGCCCCGAAGCCGACCTGGAAGGCCGGACCGGTGCGGGTGATGGTGATGACGGCGCCCGCGTTGTTGTTGAGACCGGTCAGGGTCCCGGTGTACCCGGTGTAGTAGGTCCAGGTTGCGGTGTTGACCGGACCGCCGTTCTCCGAATAAGCCGTGGACTTCAGCTCTTTCTTCGGGTTGCCGGCGGGAGTGACCGTCGTCCGGCCGGTGAAGCCGATGCTCACCGTCCAGGCGTTCAAGGGGTTGGACAAGCTCTTCAACGTGCCGTTCATCGTCGCCGTGCCGTTCGAATTCTGAACGAACGAGCCCGGAGTCGGGGTGAACTGGTAATCGGTTCCGATGCCCGGCAGCCAGAAGGCATGGTTGGCTCCCGCGCCCTGGACCGACGGGTCGTTGATCGCTTCGTCCACGCACTGCGGGTTGCTGCTCGGAGCGCGGTAGCCGAAGTCAACGTCGAGCTTCGTCTGGCCGGCCGTGAGAGTGAACGACGCCTTGTTCGCCGTGCCGATCCCGTCGAGATCGTAGGTCTGCACGTAGCCGGCCGGAACGGTCAGAGGATCGACCGTCACCGAGTAGCTGCCGGAAAGCAGTTTGGAGAAGGTGTAGTTACCGTCGCCGCTGGTGGTGGCTACGGCAACCACGTTGTTGGCGCCGTCGCGCAACACCACGTCAACGCCGTTGATGCCGAGCTCACCCGCGTCCTGGACTCCGTCGCCGTCGGTATCGTTCCAGACCCGGTCACCGACCGAAGCCGTGCCGCGATAGCCGAAATCGACCGCGAAGTTCGACTGGTTGGCCGCGAGTGCCACCGTCGCCTTGTTCGGCGTCGCCAGACCGTCGAGATCGTAGGTCTGGGTCAAACCGGCCGGCAGGGTGGAGGTGACGACCTGCACGGAGTAGGTGCCGGCCACGAGGTTCTGGAACTGGTACAAGCCGTCGCCCGCCGTGACCGCGCTCGCGATGACGTTGCCGCCGCCGTCGAGCAGGTTGACGGTGACGCCGTTGATGCCGGTCTCCAGAAGATCCTGCGCACCGTCGCCGTCGCCGTCGATCCAGACCCGGTCACCGATCGAACCGGTGCCGCGATAACCGAAATCGACGTCCGTGCGGTTTTGGCCGCCGGCCAGCGGAACGGCGGCGATGTTCGCCGTGCCCGTGCCGTCGAGGTCGTAGGTCGGGGCGAGACCCGCGGGCAGCGTCGAAGCTTCGACGCGGACCGAGTAGGTGCCGGCCGCCAGGTTGGTGAAGGTGTAGTTGCCGTTGCCGCTGGTGATGGCGGTGAAGAGGACCACGTTGCTCGAATTGAGCAACGAGACCGTGACGCCGTTCAGGCCGATCTCGCCGGAGTCCTGGACGCCGTTGCCGTTGGTGTCGATCCAGAGCCGGTCACCGATCGAGCCGGTGCCGCGATAGCCGAAATCGACGTCATCGCGCTCTGCCTCAACCAGCGTGAGGGTGGTGGTCGCGATATTCGGGGTGCCGAGACCGTCGAGGTCGAAAGTCTGGGCGAGACCCGCGGGAAGCGTCGCGGTGACGACGCGGACCGAGTAGGTGCCGAGCGGCAGGTTGCCGAAGTTGTAGTTGCCGTTGCCGCTGGTGGAGGTGGTCGCAATGACGTTGCCGCCGTTGTCGAGCAGCTCCAGAGTCACGCCGTTGATGCCGAACTCGCTGACACCCTGGGCGCCGTTGCCGTCTTCGTCGAGCCAGATCCGGTCACCGATCGCGCCGATGCCCTTGTAGCCGAAGTCAACGTCGGTCCGGTTCTGACCCGGTCCGAGCATCAGGTCGGTGAAGTTCACCGACGAAATTCCGTCGAGGTCGTAACTCGGGGCAAGACCGGCCGGCAGCGTCGCCGATTCGACCCGCACCGAGTAATGGCTCGACGGCAGGTTGCTGAACGTGTAGTTGCCGTCGCCGCTGGTCACCTGGGTCGCGAGGACGTTGCCGTTCTCGTCGAGCAGGGAAACCGTGACGCCGTTGATCCCGGTCTCGCCGACGTCCTGGGTGCCGTCGGCGTCGAAGTCGAGCCAGATCCGGTCGCCGATCGAACCGGCGCCGCGATAGCCGAAGTCGGCGTCGGTGCGGTTCTGCCCGCCGGCCAGAGCGACCACCGCAAAGTTCGCGGTGCCGATGCCGTCGAGGTCATACGAGGGGAAGAGGCCCGGAGGAAGGGTGGCGGCTTCGACCCGCACGGCATACGAGCCGCCCGGGAGGTTGCCGAAGGTGTAGTTGCCGTCGCCCGCGGTGACCTGGCTGCCGATGACGTTGCCGCCGCCGTCGAGCAGGGAGACCGTGACGCCGTTCAAACCGGCTTCGCCGACGTCCTGAACGCCGTTGTTGTTGAAATCGACCCACAGACGGTCACCGATCGAGCCGGTGCCGCGGTAGCCGAAATCGACGTCGGTACGGTTTTGACCGCCCGCGAGGCTCGCCGCGGCGAGGTTCGCCGAGCCGATGCCGTCGAGGTCGTACGTCGGGGCCAGCCCCGCCGGCAGGGTCGCCGCGACCACCCGCACCGAATAGCTGCCGGCCGGAAGATTCGCGAAGGTGTACCCGCCGTCGCCCGAGGTGACTTGGCTTCCCACGACGTTGCCGCCGTTGTCGAGCAGCTCGACGGTGACACCGTTGATTCCGGCCTCGCCGAGGTCCTGCGTGGTGTTGGCGTTGAAATCGAGCCAGACGCGATCGCCGATCGAGCCGGTGCCGCGGTAGCCGAAGTCGATGTCGGCACGGGAGCCGTTGAGAGAGAAGGAAGCGATATTGGCCGAGGCCAATCCGTCGAAGTCGTAGGTTTCCGCCAGACCGACCGGCAGAGTCGCCGCGACCACCCGCACCGAGTAATTGCCGGCGGTGAGGTTGCCGAACGTGTAGTTGCCGTCGCCCGAGGTCGCCTGACTCGCCACGACGTTACCGCCGCCGTCGAGCAGTTCGACCGTCACGCCATTGATCCCGGCCTCGCCGACGTCTTGTGTGGCATCCGCGTCGAAGTCGAGCCAGATCCGATCGCCCACCGAGTAGGTGCCCCGGTAGCCGAAGTCAACGTCCATACGGCTCTGGCCACCGGTCAGAGAGACCGCCGCCATGTTGGCCGAACCGACGCCGTCCAGGTCGTAGGTCTGCGCCACGCCGGCCGGCAAGGTCGCCGCGACCACCCGGACCGTGTAGCTTCCGGCGTTGAGGTTCGAGAAGGTGTAATGACCGTCGCCCGAGGTCACCTCGGTGGCGATGACATTGCCGCCGTTGTCGAGAAGCTCGACGGTGACGCCGTTGATGCCCGCTTCGCCGACGTCCTGCTGGCCGTCGCCGTCGCCGTCGAGCCAGACACGATCACCGATCGAACCGGTGCCGCGATAGCCGAAGTCGACGTTCGTCTTGTTCTGTCCGGCGGCGAGAGAGAAGCTCGCGATGTTCGGCGAAGAAGTCCCGTCGAGGTCGAAGGTGGGAGCGACGCCGACCGGGAGCGATGCGGCCACCACGCGGACCATGTAGTTGCCCGCGGCCAGGTTGTTGAACAGGTAATTGCCGTCACCGCTCGTGACCTGCGTGGCCGTGACGTTGCCGACGTTGTCCAGCAACTGCACCGTGACGCCGTTGATGCCGGCTTCGCCGCCATCTTGAATCCCGTCGCCGTTGGAATCGAGCCAGACGCGATCACCGACCGAGGCGTTGTTGACCGCGCCGGTCCGATAGCCGAAGTCGTAGGTGAGGACGTTGGCGTTGAGCAGCGCGTCGAGCTTCGAGTCGCCGCCGGTCGTCGAGGTCTTCCCCGCGAGAGGGCCGCCCGGAGCGAAGTTGCTCGCCGCGACACGCACGATGTACGAGCCCGGATTGTCCATGCCGAAGCAGTAGAGGCCGTTCGTATCCGTACCCGTGTTGTGAGCCACGCACGCCGGCCAGTTCGGCCGCGTCGTATCGCCTGTTTTCGTCGTGGCGATCACCACTCCGTCGCTCGGACGAACCAGCTCCATCGTGACTCCGGCGATGCCGGCCTCGCCCGGATCCAACACTCCCGGGTTCGCGGTGTCGGACCAGACGAAGTCGCCCAACAGATAAACCGACTCGTTCGGACAGGCCGCCGTGCGCGGCACGTTGTCCGGGTTTTCGCCCGGATTCGGATTCCGCGTCGGACGCGACGCGCAGGTGTCCGCAAACCAGAAGTTGAGGTTCGCGAGGTCCAAACCGACGATCCGGACCTTCCATGTACCCCCCGGAAGCGTGGCGGTCGGGACGATATAGTCCGCATCCCCGGCGAACGGCGAAGCCGCGCTCGCGATCAGGAACTGTTCCCACTCGAAGCTGCCCGAAGGATTGTCGTTGAAGTAAACGGTCCCCTGCGGATTGGTCACTTCGTACCGGACGCAGCCGATCCGGTTCGGATCGCCAATCTCTCCCCGGCGCGCTCCGTCGAAGTTGTTGTCATCCGGCGGAATGCCGGGGCCTTGAACCCCTTCGGGATTCGCACCCGTGGTCAAGAAGGGAAAACCAATGTACGCGGCGTCGGTATCCGGGTCGTCCTCGTCGAAACAAGGATCGAGCGGCACGCCGGACGGCGAGCCGACCGTCGAATTCGTTCCGAAATCGAAGTCGCCGTCGAACAGCCGCAGCTCGGTTTCGCCACCGGGAAGACTGAAGAAGAACTCGAACGTTCCGTCGTACGTCGTCGGCGCGGTCAGAAACCCGCCCGAAGGAGGGAAGGTGGGGCCGGGGTAGAGAATGGGACCATCGTTGAACAGCTGGCGGAATCCGCCGACCAAGCCGAACTGCGGGGTGCGAAACGTCATCGGGTTCGATGCCGCGATCTTGATGTTGCTTTCCGTGACCTCACCAACCCCGCACAGCCCATCGAGCGCGATGACCAAGTTATAGAGGTAGTTGCCGCTGGGCGCTTGTGCGATCGGCGCGTTGGTGACCGTCAAACCCCACCACGCGTTGTCCGGCATCAAACTCGCCGTGGACGTCCAGAGCGGCCCGCTGGTCGGATTGGGATCGTTTCCGGCCCAGGTCCCGATCAAGTTCGAAGGCGAGATGCTGCCGGTCCGCAGGGGATCGGCGTACAGCGAGTACTTCAGCTGCCGGATTCCCGCGTCCCAGTGCTTCTTGGCCGCACCGTCAGCTCCCCCGGTGTCACCATCGAAGATGTTGATGTCGAAAGTGGTGCTCGCAGCGGGAGCGGCCATCTCGATGGTGACGTTCTGCTCGAACGTCGCGATGCCTGCGCAGCCGAAGCCCATGAATCGTCCGTCGGTCGCGTTCTGCGACGGAAACGCCGCAAACGGTCCCGGTCCGATTTGAGCTTTCGCCGCGCCGAAACCCGACAGGGTTGCGAGCACCGCAACAGCTAATATGTTGAAAAACCTTCTCATGACCCCATTCCCTTTCCCGGCCTAAAGCATCGCCCAAGAGACGGGCGCGCCCGGTGCCTCGAATCGCCGGGTGGAGGCTTCCAGGCTTCCAATTCGATAGTCCGCTGCCAAAAATTGCGCAGCGCGAAAACAAAGATCGTCAATCACCTGCCAGCAAGAGCAAAGACGTCGATGCGCCTAAGGTATGTAGGATGAAGGACTTCCAAGATTAAGTGCCGCGCCGGGCGCGACCTGTGTACCGATATAGTGCAAGAGACGTGCGCCCAGGACACCGAGGTCGCTCACATTCTCTTCGCGCCCCGTGCCCAGGTGGCGCACGAACACGCGGACCGCATCTTCTTGCCCGTCTCGAGGAGATTCGACCTGCAGGCGCACCAGAAACGAGGCGCACTCCGGCTTTTGGACAGGCGGCATCCGTTGCCCTCCATGGGGTTTCTCAAGTTGTTGGATCGGGACCTCGCGGCCCCGGGCGGCTAAGGAAACAGGAGTGTAGCGAAACGAGCGTCAGGGAGCCGTCAGGAGAGTTTTCGCGTTTCGAATCCTCTGAGCACAGCAAAGGGGCGGGTCTTTCGACCCGCCCCCGGTGCTGCGAAGCGAACGGCTGTGCCTACCTGCCGGTACTTAGGCTACGGCGCGCAGGCTCCGTCGATCTTGACCCAATCCACCTTGAACAGCTCGTCGCTGGCGCCATACCCATTGCTCACCCGGAAACGAACCCGGAAGTTGCTGGAGATGTAGGCCGAGACGTTGTAGCTCCGCGAATCCGTGGCCGTGCCGGTGTAGCCGTCCAACGCCTCCAAGGCGGTGTAGGTGGCACCACCGTCTTTGGATACTTCCACGGTCACCGCGTCGTCAGGATCGACGGCGGTCCGGACGTGGAAGTCGAAGCTCAAGGTCGCGGACGAAAAGCCCGTGAGATTGGCCTGACGCGCCGCGCTCGGTTGCGTTCCCGTGTCCGGAGAGTCGCGCAGGATCAAGTACCCGGCGATCGGGGTTCCCACCGTCACGTTGCCGGTGCTGACGCCCGCGCCCGCCGTGTCGGATTCCACCCAGGCACCGGTCCAGCTCAACGAACCGTCGTTGTTCGAGAAGCTCGCCGTATCGAACAGGTCCTTGTAGTAACCCGCCGTGCAGGGGGGCGGCGGAGTCGGCGTGCAAGAGCCGTCGATGCGGATCGTGTCCACCTTGAAGTACTCGTCGTCCACCCCGTAGGCGTTGGTGACCCGGAAACGAACCCGGGTGTTGCTCGCGATGTAGGACGAGATGTTGTAAGTCCGCGTCGCCGTGGTCGCCCCGACGATGCCGGTGAGGGTCTCCAGAACCGTGTAGGTCGAACCGCCGTTGTTGGACACCTCGACCACCACCGCGTCGTCGGTATCCACTCCGCTCGTGGTGTGGAACGTGAACGACAGCGTCGCGGAGGTGAAGCCCGTCAGGTTCACCTGCCGAGCCGCGCTCGGCTGGGTCCCCGTGTCCGGGCTGTCGTGCAGGTGCAGGTACCCGCTGTACGGGGTCCCCACGGTGACGTTTCCGGTGCTGACGCCGGCTCCCGCCGTGTCGCTTTCGATCCACGCGCCGGCCCAGCTCAAGGTGCCGTCGTTGTTCGAGAAGCTTGCGGTCGTGAAGTTGTCCTTGACATAGCCCGCCGTGCAGGGCACGGCCGGCTTGTAGCCAAAGTCCACGTCGGTGCGGACCTGGCCGGCGGTCAGAGTGACGGCCGCGGTGTGCGCGGTCGCCGTGCCGTCCAGATCGAAGGTCGGCGTGACTCCCGTCGGCAGCGTCGAGCTGACGACCCGAACCGTGTAGCTGCCGGCCGCCAGGCTACCGAAGGTGTAGTTGCCGTTGGTCGCGGTGGTGGTGGTTGCGATCACCGTGCTGGAGCTGTTGAGCAGCTGAACGGTGACGCCGTTCAAGCCGGTCTCGGTCGCATCCTGGACTCCGTCGCCATCGGTATCGGACCAGACGCGATCGCCGATCGAGCCGGTCGAAGGCGTGCAGGTTCCGTCGATCTTGATGAAGTCCACCTTGAACAGCTCGTCGCTGGCGCCGTAGTTGGCGCTCACCCGGAAACGAACCCGGAAGGTGCTGGAGATGTAGGGCGTGATGTTGTAGCTCCGCGAATCCGTGGCCGTGCCGGTGTAGCCGTCCAGAACCTCCAGGACGGTGTAGGTGGCACCGCCGTCTTTGGAGACTTCGACGGTCACCGCGTCGTCAGGATCGACGGCGGTCCGGACGTGGAAATCGAAGCTCAGCGTCGCGGTGGCAAAGCCCGAAAGATTCGCCTGACGCGCCGCGCTCGGCTGGGTCCCCGTGTCCGGAGAGTCGCGAAGGATCAAATATCCGGCGATCGGGGTTCCGACCGTCACGTTGCCGACGCTCACTCCCGCGCCTGCCGTGTCGTACTCGATCCAAGAGCCCGTCCACGAGAGCGTGCCTTCGTTGTTCGAGAAGCTCGCGGTGGTGAAGGTGTCTTTGTAGTAACCCGCCGTGCAGGTCGCCGCCGGGCGGTACCCGAAATCGACGTCCGTACGGCTGGCGGTGAGGGCGAAAGTCGCCTGGTGGGCGGTGGCGATCCCATCCAGGTCGTAGGTCTGCGTGTATCCGGCCGGAATCGTGGCCGAATCGAGACGCACCGTGAACGTGGCCTCGGGCAGGTTGCTGAACGTGTAGTTGCCGTCGCCGGCCGTGACCGTGTTCGCCACCTCGGTGGTACCGAGGAAGAGACGCACGATGACGCCGTTGATGCCCGGCTCGCCGGCTTCCTGAATTCCGTCGCCATCGAGATCCTTCCACACCCGGTCGCCGACGCTGCGCGTACCGCGGTAGCCGAAGTCCACGTCGGTGCGGTTCTGCCCGGCGGCTAGGGTGACGGCGGCGATGTTCGCCGTGCCGACGCCGTCGAGGTCGAACGTGGGAGCCAAGCCGCCGGCAGGCAGCGTGGAGGTCACCACGCGGACCGAGTAGCTGCCCGCGGGGAGATTGGTGAAGGTGTAGATGCCGTTGGCATCGGTCACGGCGGTGCCGATGACCGTGCCGCCCGAATTCAGCAACTCGACCGTCGTGCTGGCCAAGCCGGGTTCGCCGGCATCCTGCACTCCGTCGCCGTCCGTGTCATACCAGAGGCGATCGCCGATGGAGCCGTTGCCCTTGTAGCCGAAGTCCACGTCCGTCCGGTTCTGTCCGGCGGTCAGAGTCGCCGCCGCGATATTGGCGGTGGCGATGCCGTCGAGGTCGTAGGTCGGAGTGAGTCCGGCGGGGAGAGAGGAGGTAACGACGCGGACCGAGTAGCTGCCCGCGGCGAGGTTCGAGAAAGTGTAGTTGCCGTTGCCCGCGGTGACCTGCGAAGCGATGACGGTGCCGCCCGAGTTGAGAAGCTCGACGGTCACGCCGTTGATGCCGGCTTCTCCGGCGTCTTGGACCCCGTCGCCGTCGGCGTCGAGCCACACGCGATCGCCCAGCGATGCGTTGCCCTTGTAGCCGAAGTCCACATCGGTCCGGGTCTGGCCGGCCGTGAGGGTCACCGCCGCGATGTTGGCGGTGGCGATGCCGTCGAGATCGAAGCTCGGAGCGACGCCCGCGGGGAGGGTGGAAGTGACCACGCGGACCGAGTAGCTGCCCGCGGGGAGGTTCGAGAAGGTGTAGTTGCCGTTGCCGGCGGTGGATTGCGTCGCGACGACCGTGCCGCCGGAATTCAGCAGCTCGACGGTCACGGCGTTGATGCCGGTCTCTCCGGCGTCCTGGATCCCGTCCGCGTCGGCGTCGAGCCACACGCGGTCACCGATCGAGCCGGTGCCCTTGTAGCCGAAGTCCACGTCGGTGCGGGTCTGGCCGGCGGTGAGAGTCGCCGCCGCGATGTTGGCGGTGGCGATGCCGTCCAGGTCGAAGCTCGGGGCGAGCCCCGCGGGGAGAGAGGAGGTGACGACGCGGACCGAGTAGCTGCCCGCGGCGAGGTTCGAGAAGGTGTAGTTGCCGTTGCCGGCCGTGACCTGCGAAGCGATGACCGTGCCGCCCGAATTCAGCAGCTCGACCGTCACCCCGTTGATCCCGGTCTCTCCGGCGTCCTGGATGCCATCGGCGTCGAAGTCGAGCCAGACCCGGTCACCGAGCGATCCGGTGCCCCGGTAGCCGAAGTCCACATCCGTCTTGCTCTGACCCGCCGCCAGGGAGAAGGCCGCGATGTTGGCCGTCCCCACGCCGTCCAGGTCGAACGTCTGAGCCGAACCGGCCGGAAGCGTCGCCGCCACCACCCGGACCGAGTAATTGCCGGCCGAGAGATTGGAGAAGGTGTAGTTGCCGTCGCCCGAGGTGACCTGTGAAGCGATGACCGTGCCGCCCGAATTCAGCAGCTCGACCGTCACCCCGTTGATTCCCGCCTCGCCGGCATCCTGCACGCCGTCGCCGTCCGTGTCGGTCCAGACCCGGTCACCGACCGAAGCCGTTCCGCGATAACCGAAATCGACATCGGTGCGGTTCTGACCGGCTGCCAGAGAGAAGGCCGCGATATTGGCCGTCCCCACGCCGTCCAGATCGAACGTTTGCGCCGAACCGGCAGGCAGCGTCGCCGTCACCACCCGGACCGAGTAGTTGCCGGCATTGAGGTTCGAGAACGTGTAGTTGCCGTCGCCCGCCGTTGCCTGCGTCGCGATGACCGTGCCGCCCGAATTCAGCAGCTCGACCGTCACGC
>Ga0134122_10002967_pt1 | contig 12514 bp, 12 predicted proteins | sample KB302_FD_96461 | JGI IMG/M metagenome (GOLD analysis project Ga0134122, IMG submission 96461) | Terrestrial soil microbial communities without Nitrogen fertilizer from Kellogg Biological Station, Michigan, USA - KB3-0-2 | ecosystem: Environmental > Terrestrial > Soil > Unclassified ...
TCAACAAGTAGGATTCGTAACTCAGTGGTCGCGCGCATCCGGATCGCGGCAAACACTTGTGGCCGGTGTTGATGCTCGCGAAGTGCGCGGCGCAAGTGATGAGCTTGGATTCACAGCCGGGCGCTTGACGTTAGCCGTCGGTTCGGGTGGGCGCGAGGGAACGGTAGGCGTTTTTGGGCAGGACATCATTCGAATCACACCGCGATGGTTGTTGACGGTGGGTGTGCGCGGCGATCGCTGGCGAAACTTCGATGCGTTGTCCTCATCGCGGCCGCTTCCCGCCGCGACTCCGGTTACCGTGACCAGGTTCCCAGATCGAATCGAAACCGCGTTCAGCCCTCGCGTGTCGCTTCTACATAAGCTGAATGAGAACGTGTCGGTGATGGTGTCGGGATATCGCTCGTTCCGGGCGCCTACGCTCAATGAACTGTATCGTTCGTTTCGAGTAGGAAACGTGCTGACGCAGGCCAACTCCAAGCTTCTTGCGGAGAGGCTGACGGGTGGTGAGGCGGGAGTGAAAGTCTCAGCGGCCGATAAGAGGGTGAACATTCGCGGTACATTCTTCTGGAGCGAGATCACTCGGCCTATCGCAAACGTCACATTGAGCGTGACGCCGGCGCTGATCACTCGGCAGCGGCAAAACCTCGGGCGCACCCGCTCGCGCGGTTTGGAACTGGAGACCGAAGCCCGCGTAACGAGCACCTTCACGATCACGGGCGGTTATCAGTTTATCGATGCGACGGTATTGAAGTTCCCGGCGAATACAACGCTTGAGGGATTGTTGATCCCGCAGGTCGCTCGTCACCTTCTGACATTTCAAGTGCGGTACTCGAACCCTCATCGTTTCACGTTTGCGGTTCAAGGCCGCGCCGCCGGCGTGCAGTTTGATGACGATCAGAATCTCTTGCCTCTTGATAAGTACTTCACGCTGGATGCGTTCGCTTCGCGCGCGCTTGGCCGCGGTGTTGAAGTGTTCGGCGCGTTTGAGAACCTGACGGGCCAGCGCTACGACATCGGGCGAACGCCTGTGAGGACGCTCGGTCCGCCGCTGCTCGCGCGCATCGGCGTAAGAATTCAGATTGGATCGCGTTAATCCACTCAAAAAAAATCATCCCGCATTTGTAACCCAACACTACCGCCGCGCGTTCATTGTTTAATGCGGTCCGTGTATCGCGGCACCGGCAGCTAGCGACACACCGCAGAATCATTGGCAGACAATGTATCTGATGGAAGAAGCCAAAGCTGATTCAGTGATCGCCCAGCCTGATCTGCGGGCCACGGATGAATTGCTCGCCCTGGCTGCGCGCGATGGCGACGACGCGGCGTTCGAGGAGATCCTCGACCGGCATCGCCGTCGAGTCGCGCGAATCATCGGACGCTTCTTCGATCGGCCCGAAAGAATCGAAGACGTACTGCAGGACGTTTTTACCAAAGCTTATTTCGGCCTCGTGGATTACTCGCCCGATCGCGGCAAGTCTTTTTCGGCCTGGTTGTCTCGCGTAGCGATCAATGCCTGCTATGACGAGTTGCGGCGCGCGAGGCGCCGGCCGGAGGGTTCGATCGTCGACGTCACCTCGGATGAACGCGAGTGGCTCGGCGCACAATTGAGTGGGCGGACCACCGCCGCCGAGGCCGAATCGATGCTCATCTCGCGAGATCTCGCGAACAAACTGCTTGCGCGTCTTTCGTCGGACGATCGAATTGTGCTGATTCTGTTGGATGCGGAGGAGATGACCGTCGCTGAAATAGCGGACGTGCTTGGCTGGAAGATCTCGAAAGTAAAAGTGCGGGCACATCGCGCACGAAAATCGTTGCGCCTTGTGCTCGGCGAATACCTGTGAAACTAAGCGAGGAGTTATGAAGACCGATGACAACCGTTTGGATAAGTTGACGCAGATCGTCGCGCGCGGCGGTGGAGCCAGCGACAGCGACGTCGAGCGCATTGCGTCGGCGCCCTTTTTCAGCGCGCGAGTTCGTGCGCGCATCGAAGCCGAGCGAAAGAGCCGAGAAGCCGAGCGAAGCGGGTGGCTGGTTACCTTGCTCGTCGCCTGGCGAGCGGTCGCTGTGCTGCTCGTAGTCACAGTCGCGACCGCGGCGGCTTACTGGATATCAAGAACGCCCGATTCGCGAAAAGCTGAGGCCCGGACAAGCGATGACGTCAGCCGCGTTGTTGCCGGAGGAACCTGCGCGCTCTCGGCTACGGACGAGTGCGCGATCTCGAGGGAAGAAGTCCTCGCGACGTTGTTTGCCGACGAAGGAGGCAAGACACAAAAATGAACTCTCAACAGAAAGCTTCGATCAAAGTATGGGCGGCGTTCCTGGTCGTATTCGTGCTGGGCGGCGCGACGGGCGCATCAATCGCCGGCATTTTTCCACAACGGGCGAATCCGGCAACGGCTGCCGGTGTATCAATGCGCGATACGGACGCGTACTTCGAAACGTTAAAGCGAGAGCTCACCTTGAGCGATGAACAGTCGTCCGAGATGCGCGGGATTCTCGAGCGGACGAGAAACGATTACAAGTCGGTGTGCTACGATGTGCGTCCACGTTACGACTCGATACGCGAACGCGCGCGCGGCGAGATGCGGGCGTTGCTCGCATCAGACCAGCTGCAGCGATTTGATTCGATTGTGACTCAGGAAGACTGCAAGTGCCCCGAGCCGAGGAAGTGAATGTGTTGAGGAGATGATTTGCGGCGGACTGCTTTGATTCAAGCGGCTACAACAATCATGGATTATTGCTGATTGGAACTGATTCTGCCGCGTCACCCGCAGCCTTCGCTGCCAGCGTCGCCGGGATGCGGATCACGTGCTTGCCCGGCGGTGTCACTCCGCGTTGAAGCTCGGGGTTCAGATCCAAAAGCACTCCGTAAGTGGTTTTGAGTTTTCGCGCGAGTGGGCGCAAATCGGTTTGAGCCGAAACCAATCGCGTTTGATAACGATAAGGATAGGCCTGGGGTAAATCGAATCCATACTTCTTTGCATTCTTTGCGATCGTGACAACGGCGAGTATCGCCGGAACATAATTGCGAGTTTCCTGAGCGATGTACCCGCCGCGATGCAACCGCCAGAAGTCACGCGATCCCGCGCGCGCGATCGCCGAATCAACATTGCCCTCGCCCGTGTTGTAAGCAGCAAGCGCGAGCGCCCAATCTCCGCGGTAGCGATTCGAGAGCCACTTCAGATATCGCGCGGCCGCAAGCGTCGATTTCTCGGGATCGGATCGCTCGTCGATCCAGTAATTCTGCATCAATCCAAAACGGGCGCCGGTCGACGGAATAAACTGCCAGATCCCTCGCGCCGCAGCCCACGAATAAGCGTTCGCGTTCCAACCCGACTCAACCTGCGCGAGCCATACTAAATCTGTGGGAACGCCTTCCTGCTTGAAGATGCGCTGGGCCATTTCGCGAAATCGAGTAGACCGCTGCAGGCCGGCTTCCATCGTCGCGCGGCCGCGCCCTTTCGTGAAGTAGTTGATGAACTGACGGACGGGCAGCGCCGAACTGAATTCGAAATTGAATCGCGCTGCTACTTCATCCTCATCGGCGGCACCAGCCTCTTCCAGATCCGCATCCGAAAGCGAAGCCAGCTTGTCGAGCGGCGACGGCTCATAACGTTGTTCGTTGAATCCACCGTCCTTTTGTTCGAGCGCGGCAATCTGATAGCGATTCACCTTTTCGATAAGCTCGCGGTAGTAAACTCGCAGCTCGTCATCGCTGCGCACGTCGATTGATTCGGTGAGGATCGTGTCAACCGCTTCGTCGAATTCGCGGCGGGCCACGTCATACTGGCCGCCTTTGTAAGCGGTCTCGCCTTTTTGATAATGCGTGTTTGCCAGATTGATGATTTGACGAACCTGGCTCTGCTTCGCGTCTTGCGGAGTCGGCGCCGGAACCGGTGCCGGATCGACTTGAAAGGCTGACGCCTGAATGACTAGTGAAAGACAAATCGCAAATAATGTGAAGGTTCGTTTCATCTAATGGTCTGATGCTTTCTCAATCTATCAACGCGCCCGTAGGCCTTTAGTTTCGCGTTTTATTATACCCGATTGACTCGCGAGATCAGGAGAAAAAATCAAATCCAATTGAAAAAGGGACAATCGAGAGATTGATTCTCTCGATTGTCCCGTGATATTGGCTTGAGTGGCGACCTATTGTGGGTCGCGATCCCACCAGTATTGCTTCTCGAGCTTCTTCTGAACCGGCCAGATTTGATCCAGCGTATTGCCGTCGAACATCTCGCCGTTCTTCATAACGTACACTATTGTGTTTGTGTTGCGAATGTCGGTGAGCGGGTTCTTGTCGAGAATGATCAAGTCAGCCAGCTTGCCGACCGTTAGCGAGCCCACGTCTTTTTGCAGTCCGATCGCCTCGGCCCCGTAGATCGTCGCCGAACGAAGAGCTTCGAACGGAGTCATCCCACCCGACTGCAGGTTCCAGATTTCCCAGTGACAACCAAGACCCTGGAGTTGGCCGTGGCCCCCGAGACAAACACGGCCGCCCGCGTGAACAATGTCCGCCGCTGCTTTCGAGATCGCCTTGTGACCGTACTCGTCTTCGCGGAACCACTGGCCGCGACGCTTGACCATCGTGTCGAGCAGCGCGTGTGGAATGAATCGCCTCAGCTTCTGATTGCCGTGAACGTCGGTGTTTTCGAACCAGTAGTTCTCAGACCACGGCGCGCCATAAGCGACCAGGATCGTCGGCGTGTAAAACGTCCCGGTCTTCGCGACGTATTGGACAACGTCATTGTAAAGCGGGTGGATGGGCAGCGCGTGCTCGTTGCCTGAGAAGCCGTCGGCCATCTGAGTGAGATCGAGTTTCATGTCAAGCGCGCCCTCGGTGGTCGACGTGATCCCGAATTCCTTGCAGGCCATTGCAACCCATTGACGCACGATACGGTCACCCGCGACGTACTCCTTCAACGTCGTTGTGTGATAAGCCTCCTTGTAGCGCTTGATGTAGTTTCGAGTCGCATCTTTATCGTCGAGCCCTGACGCCGAGAACACTCCGGGGCCCGTGGTGTAGACTCGAGGCCCGATGATGTCACCGGTTTCCACCAGGTCTGTGTATTCGAAGACATCCGTGGTCGAGCTCTGCGGGTCGCGCGTTGTTGTGATGCCGTAGGCCAGATTCGCCAGATACTGCCACACCTCGGTCTGATGCACGCCGCGTGGCGGCCACATGTGCGCGTGCACATCCACGAATCCCGGGATGATCGTCTTGCCCGTTACATCGATCGTCTTTGCGCCGGCCGGGATCTGAACTTTGCCTTTTGCGCCGACGGCAACGATTCGATTGTCGGTGATGACGATGTCACCCCGCTCAATGGTTTCGCTGCCATTCATTGTCACGATGCGAGCGCCGGAAAGAACGACCGAGCCTTTGGCGCGCGCGCGCGGCGCTTCGACGACGATGTCGGTCGATTCAGGCTTGTCGGTTGAAACATCCTGACGGTAGAACTTCGAACCCCACGACCATGTCACCCATTTACCATCGCGCGACCAAGTCAAGTAATCGCCGCCCTCCGCGGCCATTTTCTTCACTGGAACCGCCGACGGACCGCTCGGCGTTATGTTGATAGTCACCGTTTCTTTGCCGGGCTTTGGAATCGTCACCATGTAGTGCTTGCCCTGAAGATTTACAAACGCCTTCTGGCCGTTGGGCGAGAGCTGAATGCTGTCGGCATTTGGCGGGAAGGGGCCCGGCGCGGCTCCGGTAACTTTGAACGGCGTGCGTCTGTCGTAGCCATCGAGCCGAATCGAAGTGAGTCCCTGTTGAGTAGTCAGGAAGACACGATCGGGATCGTTTGTGAAATGCGGATAGCGGCCGCCCTGTGCCGCGGCGATCAACTTCGAATCGCCGCCCGTCGCCGGAATCCATCGAAGGTCTGTCCCGGTGCTGCCTCCGATTCCATCGATTTCTGCTTCGGCCGAGTTCAATGAACTCATGTTTGCATCGGGAAAGACGTCAGTGTCGCGATAGTGCAGATCGGCATACATCTGATCGTCGGTCGCTCCGGATACGAACACGATCTTTGAGCCATCGGGCGAATAGACTGGTGATGAATAATACGCCGTGCGTCGAGTGAGCGACTCGGGTCTACCGCCGTCGGCGGAAACGCGATTGATTTGGCCGCCTTCGCGCGACCAGGTTACGTACGCGATGTATCGGCCATCCGGTGACCACGTCGGCATGAACTCGCCGACTTGCGAATCAGTCAGTCTTCGAGGTGTGCCCGATGGTAGATCGGAAATCCACAGTTTGTTGAGCGAGCTGAACACGACTCGCTTACCGTCGGGTGACATCGCCGGCCAGCGAATCAAGCGCGCGCGAACCGTTGCGCTGTCGTCGACACGGTTCTCGAAATAGACCCGCTGCGCGATTTCGGCTTCGACTTTTGCGGTGAAAGGAATGATTGTCGATTTGCCGGTTTCGAAATCGACGCGTTGGATTTTTCCGTTAGCCGGAAGTATCAACGACTTGCCGTCGGGCATAAACGAATATCCCGGCATCAAGTCACGAGTGCCCCGCGATTCCTGATCGTCGCGTGTAACGTTGTTGATCAACCATCGCTCTTCGCTGGTGTCGAGGTCGCGAACTCGCAAGGCCGTGCCGCCCTCGAAGCGCGTTGCATACACGAGCTTTTTGCCGTCAGGTGACAGCAGCGGTCGCATCGCGCTGCCCTGCGCGTTGGTGATCGTCGACGCCTCGCTTGTCTCGCGATCAAAGCGGACAATTTGCCAGATAGGGAATTGCGCATTGTAATTAAACGCTCCAATGCGTTGCGCGTAGTAGATGAATCGGCCGTCGGGCGAAGCTACTGCTCCGAAGCGATTGCGCGGTGGTGCTTGCGGCGGGCCCGATCCGGGCAGCTGCGGCGGCGGGTCCGGTTGTCCGATGTGTACGCCCGAGCCTCCGTCTTTGTGATACATCCATGGCGCGAACGTGCCGATGGCGTCGCCCGACTTCGAAGCAATCACGTATTGGCCGTCAGACGTCCACGATGGAGAGAGGAACATTTGATTTCGGCCTTTGGTCAACGCCTTCGGGTTTGATCCGTCGGCATCGGCGATCCAAAGGTTTTCGGCGCCGCTTCGATCGCTGATGAAGACGATCTGTTTGCCATCCGGCGAGAACTTTGGCTGGCTCTCGAAGGACAATCCACCGATTATTCGTTTTGCTTCACCACCCGTAGTCGGGAGCGTATAGATGTCGCCGAGCAAGTCGAACAGAATCGTCTTGCCGTCGGACGAAACGTCGAGCGACATCCACGTGCCTTCGTCGGTGGTGAATTCAATCTTTTTGTCAGTCTTGAGCGGCAGACCTTCCTCTTTTTTATCCTTTGCTTCATCTTTCTTCTCGTCTTTTTGCGGGTCTTGCGCAAGCGACGCAAGAGGCAACGAGATCAAGATAATGATCAGCAGCGACAATAATGAACGAACTCGCTTCCAACCGGTCATGATTTCCTCCGGATCAACTTCTGAATATTCCACTGGGCATTTGGAAAGCGAGAATATAAAACAAAACCTCGGCGAATACCATGCCGGGACTGGTGGGTTATAATCGATAACGCGTGGCGCTTTCCCGATCACGCAAGGAGTACCAAATCATGAATCGTTTAGATCAAAGACACCTGGACCCTGATCCGATGCCGCCCGAAGACCCGATACCGCTTCCGCCCGAGCCGATCCCTGGCCCAGGAGGTCCAACACCGGGCCCCGCGTTAAAGTCGGTGCGGCGTTTGTAGTCCGGCCTTCAGGCGGAAGTTTGTACGCGATCGCTTCGAAGAATCTTCGAGGAATTAAGGATACAAACTTCCGCCTGAAGGAGTCTGTCGGAAAAAGAACTCTGCGCGTTCTCTGCGTTCTCTGCGTCTCTGCGGTGAGCTGTTTTTTCGGGCAAATTCACCGCAGAGACGCAGAGCGCGCTGAGATTACGCAGAGAAAAACTATTTTCCGACAGACTCCTGAAGGCCGGACTACAAACGGTTGCGGCTGAGATCAATTCCCTGCGTAGAGCGGTGCTGTGCTAGGATTCGACGACTATGCTGATGCTGTGTCCAATCTGTGCCGGCGAGTTTGAAGTAGACGCCAGCGTGTGTCCGGCGTGCGAATTCAAACTCGTTCCGAGCGCGTTAAGAGAAGACGCAGTCGCCTCGAAGGAGACTTCGGAAAGACGCGGCGTTCAATTTGTCGAGCTATGCCGGCCTTTGATGTATCCAGTAGCAATGCTGGTCAAGCAGACACTCGAACAGAACGGTGTCACGGTGATGATTCACGGAGAGCATTCGCTGTCCGTGCAACCGCATCTGGTCTTTGGCGGGCAACTACGGATTCTAGTACCGGATGATCAGTTGGAGTTTGCCCGCGAACTCCACAAAGCCTACTTCGAGAGTGATGAAGAGATTGACTACCTCGGAGAAGAGTAAGTCCCCGACTCTATCCTTTACGAATCAACTGTTCGAGGCCGGCGAGCCCGGGGCACCGCTCCTTTCGATGAGTTCCTTGACGTCGAGTGAGAGTCGCGGATCTCTGACCTCGCGCCAAACCAGCTTCGAGAAGTCGTTCGCAAAACTTACTCCCGATTCCATCTGCATATATACAACAGCGTGGTCCTCGTCATTTTCCGGCAAATAAAAGAGAGCCTGTTGGCCAAGATGAGAATCCGCAATGCCCGCGTATCCGGACGTCAAAGTAGCCCTGCCCGCAACTAAGATGGTCCGTCCTCCCAACGGCAGGTCAAAAGGGTAGGCGGCATAGTTCACCAGAAAAGTGAACAGACGCGGGTGAATGTCTTTAGGGAAGGTGAGACGGTAAAGTGCTCCATCACCGTTGTGGATTTCGATCACATACTCTGGATACGGATACTCCTTATACAGCTCGACAAAGTCTTGGATGATCTTGCGAAGTTCTCCTTCGCTCCATCCTTTAACAATCAGGACCTTGTCGTTATCCGGAGTGGCATCAAACAGTAACTCTTCTGTGGATTCTCGAGGCTGTCTGCGTCGCCAATCTTGAGAGGCTATGACGGCGATGGCAATGAGCAGGGCTACCAGGAGGAACCAATTCACGTCGTTTCCTTCTCGCTTGAAAGGTGTCATCGGCCTGTGCGGCCCGCCGGAAGCTGGCCGCTGCGGTAATCGACCGACTCTCGCTGCTCGCCTATCTCGCCGAATACTTCTTTCAACGCGCCGACCGATGAAAGCACCGAACTGGTCTCGACCGGCATGAACACAACCTTCGCGTTGCTGCTCGTTGCCATGTTGGTCAGCGATTCAATGTAGCGCTGCATCAACAGGTATTGAGCCGGATTTCCCTGGCCGGCGGTGATCGATTCGGAGATTTGCCTGATTGCCTGCGCTTCGGCTTCTGCGTTGCGAGTCCGAGCTTGTGCCTGGCCTTCGGCGCGAAGGACGGCGGCTTCTTTCTCACCCTCGGCGCGCGCGATTGCGGCTTGCTTCTCACCTTCGGCTCGCGCGATGGCCGCTTGTTTCTCGCCATCCGCCTGAAGTATCAAAGCGCGGCGGGTGCGCTCGGCGGTCATCTGCTTTTCCATCGTGACCCGGACGTCCTCCGGCGGATGAATGTTTCGAACTTCGACGCGAGTCACCTTTACTCCCCAGCGTTCGGTTGCTTCATCCAGCACGATTCGCAGCTTGTTGTTGATCACGTCTCGCGAAGAGAACGTGTGGTCCAGATCCAGGTCGCCGATGATCGAGCGCATCGATGTGATCGTGAGCTGCATGATAGAGCCCGTCAGATCGGCGACTTCGTACATGGCTTTGATTGGATCAGTGATTTGATAGTAGAGCACCGAGTCGACGTTGACCGTCACATTGTCGCGAGTGATTACGGGCTGCGGCGGAAACTCGAGAAGCTGTTCGCGAAGATCGAGCGTCGAAAGGCCCGGCCTGATCCCGCTCCAATATGCCGAACGTGGTTTATCGAGAAAGGGAAGGATGATGTTGAGCCCGCTGCCGGCCATCTTGTGAAACTTGCCGAGCCGCTCGATGATCATCACCGAAGCCTGCCCGACAACTCGGAATGATTTTAGTAAGGTGATCAGCACCGCTAGTGAGATGAACGCGAGAACCAGTAGGCCAAATGCTTGCATAATCTTTCGCTCCTTCCAGTTTGGTAGTCTCGGATTTATGCGGATGTATTTTTGAACGATTACAAACTTCCGCGTGAATGCCGGACTACAAACTCCGATCCTTAATCTCTAATCTTTCAACTGATCTTGCTTTCGCCAGGACGGCTCGCCACCGGTTCGTCTGACATAGACCGAGGCTCCTTCGACGCGTTCGATCTGAACCTGCTCGCCTTCCCGGAGCGGCTCTTCACCTTCGGTGGGGAAGGCGCGCCACGTCGAGGCAAACACGCGGACCGCTCCTTCCTTCATCGCTCCCTTCGAAGGCTCGACGACAACGCCGATCTTTCCTGGCAGATTATCCATCCCCGTTTTCAGCTCCCGCCCGGGCGATCCGCGCATAAGGAATCGATCGAAAATAGTGCGAGACGCGATGGTGAGTGCAATCGATATGACCAGGAAAACTACAATCTGAAGCGGAAGCCCGACCAGCCCCGTGAGCCCAAGCAGACCCGCCACCAACGCGCCTATTCCGAACCACAGCAGCACGAAGCCTGTAGTGAAAATCTCAGCGATGATGAAGAGCACGCCAAGGATCAGCCAGATGTACCAGAGGTCAGACATGCGAGTGGTGCGAGACTCAGGCCGCGACGTAAATCAACCGAGATGTTGAGCTCTTTTGTTTCGCTCGCACGGTCGGATTATCTTTTGGCGTTATACAAAAAGCAAGCTTGATGCTTGAACGGAACGGGTTGTATGTGAGGGGTGAGAAGTCTATTTCGACTTTGGATCAGCCGAGTGTGAGCGCCACGCTGTTGCGGCGGGATTGGGTTAAGCACAAACCCGCGTTCGCTTGCGCCGGTTACTCGCTGTTCGCCGTCGTCGCCCAACCGAAGGCGATTCCGGTTGCGATTGCCAGGAGGAGTTCGGCCAGGCCAACAAGCGTCGCCGCCCGGCCCTCGATGCGCAATCGCTTCACACCTTCGGCTAGAAGCAGGAAGCCGGCTGTCCATGCTAGCAGTGCCTTTTGTGACTTCGACAAATCAATCCGAGACATAATCGATTCACCTCTGACTTGAAGAACCTCGCGACTCGGCGGTTCGATTTGCGATGCGTTCCGAAACTCGCGCCGGCCCGCTTGTCGCGTAACGAACCGGAGCGGGCCCGCCGTACAAGGTTATCACCTTCTTGATGGTTTCGTCCTGAGCCGCTCGGAATCGATGGGCGTTTCCTCCGTGATTGTAAATCACAAACAGCAGCGGACCCTTTTGACGCGTGTAGGCAACGCCCGCCAGCGCGCTCACGCTGCTGAGCGTTCCGGTTTTTGCGACAACAGATCCGCGATAAACGTCCGTGAATCGCCTCTCGAGCGTGCCGGCATCGACTCCCGCAACGGGCAGAATCTCAGCGGGTACAAGCCCCTTGCCCTCGAGATAAGTAATCAACTTCCGCAGCATCGTTATCGTACCGCGCGGCGATATTGCATTCGCCCCGAGTCCCGAAGACGTCGCGAAGCTGACCTCATCATCCTTGAATCCGACTTCGGTTTTCAGGAATCGCTCGACTGCGTCCGGTCCTCCGACAAGATTGCCGATGACCGTGGCCATCCAGTTGTTCGAGAAATCATTGAGCCCCTTCAGTACTCGAAGCAGCGGAAGCGACGTGTGCACGGCGAGGGGCGAGAGCTTGGATGTGTTCACCGTCGGGTCGCTGATCGTTTGTCCGTTTATCTTGAGCGAGGGCGGCCCGGAAAGAGGCGGCGCCTTTTGTGTTCCCGAGTCGCGATCTTCCGCGGATCGAATGGCGAGGAAGCGCGTGTACGAAGCTTTCGCTTGCGCGGTCCACGTGTCCGGCGTCAGCACCGCGCGAAACGCTTTCGCCGAAGCTTCGCGAGCAGTCGAGAAGTTGAAAAAGAATTGGCCCAGGACGACCAGATTTCCATCGACCTCGCGAATCCCGCTGCGGTTAAGCTTGTCCGCGATCATCATTGCGTTCTCAGGGAACAAGGCCGGATCACCGCTTCCAATCACATAGAGCGAGCCGTGCAACACTCCGGTCGCCGGATCGAGCGTGCCGTCGGTGTACAAAGAAGTTCTAAACTTGAAGTCCGGGCCGAGTCGCGATATCGCGGTGAGCGACGTTGCAATCTTGGTGACGGAAGCTGGATTGAACAAACGGTCGGCGTTGTGTTCGGCCAGTACTTCGCCTTTCAAGGTGGCGACGATGAAGCCCTGATTCTCAGCGCTAAACCCAAACGTAGCGAGGCTGTCAGTGTACGCGGCCACGAGCGGATTCATCGGCGGCGCCTCAGCCGGATCGAGGTTCGCAATTCGCGGCCTGGTCACCTCGTCCGTCGCCGAACTCGTTGCTGGTTGAGGATTGATCCGGGCGTTTACCTCCCCGACTCCGGAACTCGCAGCGGGA
>Ga0134122_10002968_pt1 | contig 12514 bp, 13 predicted proteins | sample KB302_FD_96461 | JGI IMG/M metagenome (GOLD analysis project Ga0134122, IMG submission 96461) | Terrestrial soil microbial communities without Nitrogen fertilizer from Kellogg Biological Station, Michigan, USA - KB3-0-2 | ecosystem: Environmental > Terrestrial > Soil > Unclassified ...
ACGAAGTGGCCGGCGTCGGAGGTGTGCACGACGTCCACGTTCTTGATGTTGGCCTTCAGCTCCTGCATGACCCGGGCGAGGATCCGCTCCGAGCCCGTGCGGTGCACCTCGACCTTGATGCCGGGATAGGCGGTCTCGAACAGCTTGGCCACCTTCTCGGCGCTCGGCAGGGCCAGCGACGTGTACCAGACGACCTTGCCTTCCTTCTTCGCCGCCTCGATGCGGGCGTCCTGGGCGAGGGCCAGCGCCGGGAGCACGAGGACGGCGACGAGAGCGAGCAGCGCGCGGCGACGGATCCAGGTAGTCATAGAACAAGGATCATACGCCGAGAGCCGCCAGCAGATCCTTCAACGGCCGGTTCTCGGCCAGACCGTCCACGCCCGTGATCACGCGCTCGACCTGATCGGCCGGCAGCGCCAGCGCGGCGTTGCCGCGGAACTTGGCCTCGATCTCGGCACGCGTCAGCGGCGCGTCGGGCCCCCCGTGCGGGCGATCCTGGCGCTCGCGGAGCGAGCGGCCGTCGGTCAGCGTGACCTCGACGTCGCCGACGAACTGGCGCGGATAGTCGATGGTCGCATCGAGCTCGTAGGTGACCTTGCGTGCGACCTCCAGCACGGCCGGCTCGTGTACCGCCGCGTCCGCGAACTCGGCCAGCCCCGCCCGCCCGCGGACCAGAATGGTCGCCAGCAGGTACGGCAGACTGAACTTCGCCGCGTAGCCGTTGGGGGGCGCGTGCTTGGCGGCCAGCGGCTCCCACAGCCGGGGCACCGGGCCGGCGGCGGTGCGACACCGGATCGCGGCGATCTGCTCGGGCCGCACGCGCTCGCGCAGCCGCATGGCGCAGTCCATGTAGGGCTGGGCGATCGAGCCGCACGGATAGGGCTTGAGGGTCAGCTCGGCCAGCTCCCATTTCCGGCCGAGGCTGTCGAGCAGCGTGCCGAGCCGCGCGCCGTCGTGGCCGCCGGCGAAGGCCGCGTAGAGGCCGTGTTCGCCCTCGAGCACGGTCGTGGGTCCGGTGAATCCCTTTCGGGCCAGGAGGGTCGCGACGACGCCGGCGTGACCGCCCCAGCCCGGATGCAGGCGCTTCGTCCACGAGCCGTCGACCAGGTACTCGATGATGCCGCCGGCCTGGCTTCCGCATATGCCGAAGGCCTGCGCCAGCTGGGCCTCGGACAGTCCGTGCAGCCGCGCGGTGGCGGCCGCGGCGGCGAAGCTGGAGGTGATCGAGGTGGGATGGAAGTGACGCGCGTGCAGCGCACCGGGGACCGCCAGCCCCACGCGGCACATCACCTCGACGGCCGCGACGAGCGCCTCGAGCACGGCGCGCCCGCCCGCGCCCACCGCCTCTCCCGCCGCCAGCGCCGTGGTCACCGCGACGCAGCCGGTGTGGACGATGGCGTCCTCGCGCGTGTCGTCGAAATCCAGGCCGTGCGCGAGCGTGGCGTTGGCGAGCACCGCGTTGGCCACGCCCACGCGGGCGCGGCGCCCGAGCAGCGTGCTCTCGGCGGCGCCGCCGAGGCCTTCGGCCACGTCGAGCACGGCGCGCCCGAAGTCCTCGCGCGAGGCCGCCAGCGCGTTGCCGAGCGTGTCGAGCGCCAGGCGAGACGCCAACGTCACGACGTCGGCGGGGACGTCGTCCAGGCTCAGCCCGACGACAAATCGGGCCAGACGACCGGCGGCGGTCAGGTCAGCTCTTGTCGCCGTCGAGCACCTCCTTGAGTGCCGCCGCCGGCACCTTGATGTCCACGCCGGCCCGCTCCTCTTGCAGGAGCATCGCCACCCGCGAGTCCCGCTCGCCCCAGCCGCGGTTGAGCGCTTCCGTCATCTCCTCGAGCGTCATGTTGGCGATGCGCATCGGGACTTTGTTTTCCCGGCCCAGCGCGACGGCCAGCGAGACGTCCTTGTGGGCCAGGCGCAGCGCGAAGGCCGGCGGATCGAACTTGCCCTGCAAGAAGTTTTCGCTCAGCGGATCGAAGGTGCGGGCGCGGCCGCGGGCGCCTTGACGCACGGCCTTGAAGATCGCCAGCGGATCCACGCCGGCCTTCACGCCCATGGTGAAGACCTCGGCCAGCGCGGTCTGGATCATGTAGCCGGCGCAGTTGTGCACGAGCTTGGCGATCGAGCCGGCGCCGATCGGCCCCACGTAGTAGGGCTGGTCACCGATGGCGTCGATCACCGGCTTGAATTTCTTGAACACGTCCTCGTCGCCGCCGATCCACAGCGCGAGCTTGCGGCTCTCCGCGCCACGCGGCCCGCCGCTCACCGGCGCGTCGAGCATGTGGACGCCGCGCGACTTGAAGATGGCGTAGAGCCGGCGGACGACCGTGGGCGAGTTGGTCGAGAGATCGAAGAACGCCTTGCCGGCCGTCATGCCGGAGAGCAGGCCGTTCTTCTCGTCGAGCGCGACCGACTCGACGTCCTTGGGCTCGGGCAGCGAGGCGAAGATCACCTCGGACGCCTCGGCGACCGCGCGCGGTGAATCGGCCCACTTGGCCCCGGCCTTGATGTGCGACTCGGCCGCCTCACGCCGCACGTCGTGGACCACCACCTCGTGGCCCGCCTTCTGGAGATTGGCCGCCATGTGGCGGCCCATGGTGCCGAGGCCGATGAATCCAACCTTCATGACCTGGCTCCGTCGAACACCTTGCGGGCGATGCGACCGGCGGTCATCGCGGTGGGCCAGCCGGAATAGATCGCCATGTGCGTGATGACCTCGCCGATCTCGTCCTTCGTCACGCCGTTGGCGAGCGCACGCTCGAGGTGGCCGGTGAGCTGGTCGGCGCGGTTCATGGCGATCAGCGCGGCCACGGTGATGAGGCTGCGATCGCGCTTGGAGAGCTCGGGGCGCTCCCAGATGTCGCCATACACCACCTTCTCGCTCAGCTCGATCAGCTTGGGGGCGACCTTGCGGACCTCGTCTCGGGCGGACAGCGCGGCTTGCGGTGTGCTCACGGATGGCTCCTTTCGGCGGCTTGCGGCGCCATATGTTAGCATCGCCCGCGCAGCGCTCAAGGAGGCTCGACATGCGCCAATGCTTCACGTGGATCGCCGCCGTACTGCTGCTGTGCACTCCGGCTGCGAGCCAGGCGCAGAGCGCACGCGCCACGCTCGAGGGCGTGGCCAAGGCCATGAGCACGGTCGACGTGAAGTCGCTGGAGGTCAGCGGCAGCGGCGTGCAGTTCGCGGCGGGGCAGAGCTACACGCCGGGTCAGCCGTGGCCGCGCTTCCTCATCAAGAGCCAGACCCGCGTCATCAACTACGAGACGGCGTCGCTCGGCGAGGAAACCATCCGCCTGCAGGGCGAGAATCCGCCGCGGGGTGGCGGCGTGCAGCCAGTCCGCGGCGAGCAGCGCCTGTCCTTCTACGTGAGCGGCGACCAGGCGTGGAACGTGGTGGCCCAGGCGCCGGTGTCCGCGCCCATCGCGCTGATCGAGCGGCAGATGCAGCTGTGGAGCACGCCCCACGGCGTGATCCGGGCCGCGCTGGCCAACGGCGCCACGGTCCAGGGCCGCACCGTCACGTTCGCGCTGGCGGGCCGGATGATGGTGCGGGCGACGCTCAGCGACCAGAACCTGGTCGAGCGCGTCGACGCCGTCATCCCCAATGCCGTGGTCGGCGACCTGCCCGTCGAGACGACGTATTCCGACTATCGTGATTTCGGCGGCGTGAAGTTCCCCACCCGCATCCGGCAGTCGGCCGGCGGCTTCCCCACGCTCGACTTCACCGTGACCGACGTGAAGGCCAACGGCGCCGCGGATATCCCGGTGCCCGACGCCGTCCGCCAGGCCACCGGCGTCTACACGCGGGTCGCCACGCAGATGGTGGCCGACGGCGTCTGGTACCTGACCGGCGGCAGCCATCACAGCGTGGTCATCGAGATGCAGGATCACCTCATCGTCGTCGAGGGCCCGCTCAACGAGGAGCGGGCGATGGCGGTGCTGGCCGAGGCGCGCGGCCTGGCGCCGGGCAAGCCGGTCAAGTACGTGGTCGCCAGCCACCATCACTTCGATCACTCCGGCGGCCTCCGGGCGTTCGCCAGCGAGGGCGTGACGGTGATCACCCATGAGAGCAGCCGCGCATTCCTCGAGCAGGCCCTGGGCGCGCCGGCGACCGTGCTGCAGGACCGCATGGCGAAGTCGGGCCGCAAGCCCACGGTCGAAGGCGTGAAGGACAAGCGGGTCATGACCGACGGCACGCGCACGGTGGAGATCCATCACATCGCCGGCAACGCGCACTGCGAAGGACTCCTGATGGTCTACCTGCCGAAGGAAAAGCTCCTGAGCGAGGCCGACGTGTTCACGCCGCCGCCCGCCGGCACGGCGCCGGCGATGCCGCCGAGCCCGTTCACCGTTTCATTTGCCGACAACCTCAAGCAGCTCAACCTGGCCGTCGATCGCCTCCTGCCGCTGCACGGGCGCCTGGTGCCGATTGCCGACCTGCACACTGCGGTGGGCCATGGCCACTGATCCCGTCTACGAAGTTCTCGCCCTCAAGTACGGCGAGCGCGACACGACCAAGTGCCAGTTCTTCTACCGTGAGGGCTCGCACGACAAGCTCACGCTGCACTACTTCGTGTGGCTGATCCTCGGCGGCCCCTACCCGATCCTGTTCGACACGGGCTTCCTCGACGACGACGCGCAGGCGCGCGGCATCCGCAACTACGTGCGCCCCGACGAGGTCGTGCGGCGCGCCGGCGTGCAGCCGGCCGACGTCCCGGTGGCGCTCATCAGCCATCTGCACTACGACCACTGGGCCGGCCACAGCCTGTTTCCCAAGGCCCAGTTCTGGATCCAGCAGGACGAGGTGGGTTTCTGGACGGGCAAGTACGCGGGCACGCCGGCCTTCCGCGGCTCGGCCAACGTGCCGGCCCTGGCCGGGCTGGTGACGCTGAACTACGCCAATCGCCTGACCATCATCGGAGGCGACCACGACGTCCTGCCCGGCCTGCGCCTGCATCGCGTGGGCGGCCACACCGCGGGGCTCCAGATCCTCTCGGTGAACACGGCGCGCGGTCCGGTGGTCCTCACCTCGGATGCCTCGCACTTCTACCACAACGTCGAGAACCGGCATCCCGTGCAGATCATCACGAGCCTGCCCGAGATGCTGGAGGGCTTCGAGACGATCCACACGCTGGCCGGGCCGCAGAAGCTCATCGTGGCCGGCCACGACCCGCAGGTGCGCGAGCGCTTCAAGGAAGTCGAGCCGGGGATCATCAAGATCGCCTGACGATGGACGTCGGCCTGCAGATGGTGTTCGCCAGCTACGGCTGGAGCGACGTTTCAGACACGCAGGTCTGGGACGAAGAGCTCCGGCTCGCCCGGCTGGCCGCGGATCTCGGCTTCGACGTGCTGTGGTCCGTGGAGCACCATTTCAATGACTACTCGTTCTGCCCGGACAATCTTCAGCTCATGTCCTACCTCGCCTCGGCGTGCCCGGACGTGGGGCTCGGGACCGCCGCCGTCATCCTGCCCTGGCACGATCCCCTGCGCGTCACCGAGCAGGTGTCCATCCTCGATCACCTGAGCCACGGCCGGCTGCGTCTCGGTATGGGGCGCGGTCTGGCGCGGCGAGAGTTCGAGGCGTTCCGCGGGACGATGGACGAGTCGCGGGGACGGTTCGACGAGGCGGCGGCGATGATCCTGCGCGGCCTTCGCACCGGCTTCGTGGAGAGCGACGGCCCCTTCTACCCGCAGCCGAGGATCGAGATCCGGCCGCGCCCGACCCGCACCTTCGACGGCCGCGTATACGCGGTGGCCTCCTCCGACGACTCTGTCGTCTCCGCGGCCCGGCTGAACGCGCGCGTGGTGATGTTCGCCGACCGGCCATGGCCCCTGCGGATGCCGGCCATCCAGAAGCACCGCGACCTCGTGCGCGAGATGCACGGCGTCGAGGCCGGGCCGCCGCTGCTGGCCGACTTCTGCGTGTGCACGCCCACCATGGACGGGGCCGAGGAGCAGGCCCGGCGGTACATGGGCAAGTTCGTGGAGAGCAACTCCTATCACTACGAGCTGCTGGGCTCGCACTTCAGCACCGTGAAGGGCTACGACGCCTACGCGCAGAAGATCGCGATGGCCCGCGAGATCGGCATGGACGGGATCGTCTCCGCGTTCATGGAGGCCGCGGTGTGGGGCCCGCCTGATCGCATCTTGAAGAAGTTCGAGGAGCGCCGGGCCATCGTGGGCGCCTTCGAGCTCGCCACGTCCTTCCGGTTCGGCGGCACGCCCTACGATCTGGCCGAATCCGGCCTTCGTCTGTACGCCAAGGAGGTCCTCCCGGTCCTTCACGCCTGGGCAAAGTAGTCTGTCCGCCTTCGCGCGCGTCGCACCGTTCGCCTTCATCCTGCTCTGGAGCTCGTCCTTCGTCACCGCGCGCGTGGGACTGCGCCTGGTCTCGCCGCTCCTGTTCGTCGGCGTGCGGCTCGTCGCCGCCTCCGTGTTGCTACTGCTGGCCGCGTTGATCGGACGCACCTCCTGGGAGGCCGCGCGCGGACGCTGGCTCCACCTCGCCGTGGCCGGTGCGCTGGTCAACGGCGTGACGCTGTCGGCGTTCCACGTGGGGATGGTGACCGAGAACGTCGGAGTGATGGCGCTCATGCAGGCGCTCAGCCCGATGCTGATCGCGCTGTCGGCGGTGCCCCTGCTCGGCGAGCGACTGCGGCCCTCGCAGTGGCTCGGTCTGATCCTCGGCACCGTGGGCGTGGCCATGGTGGTGGCGCCGCGCGCGCTCGCGAGCCCGGCCAGCTGGCATGCCCTCGTGCTCGGCTTCGTCGGCGTCGCCGGCCTGGCCGGCGGCACGCTCTACTTCCGACGCTTCTGTCAGGGCACCCCGCTGCTCGTCGCCACCACCGTGCAGGTCGCCGCCGGCGCGATCCTCACCGTGGCGCTGTCGCTGGTCTTCGAGGACATGCACGCGGTGTGGACGTTCCCCGCCGTGGCCACGGTGGTGTGGAACGTGCTCGTCGTATCGATCGGCGCGATGGCGCTCTACTACTACATGCTCGAGCGCGGGGCGGCGGGCCGGGTGGCCGCGAACTTCTACCTGGTTCCAGGCACGGTCGCGATTGTGGCCTGGGCGCTCTTCGGTGAGCACCTGACGCCCCTGGCCCTCCTCGGCTTCGTACTCGCCTCGTCGGGCGTGTTCCTGGTCGCACGGAGCACGTAGGCGTCTGTCGGGACTGACACGCTCGCGGAGCGCCAACGGCGGAGCATGGGCGCGAAGCGTGGGGGGCTAGGGGGGCCCTTCGAGGCCCCCCTAGGGCAGAATGACGGCTTTGCCCGTCGTCTGCGAGTCGAAGAGCTTGTAGGCGTCCTCGGCCTGCTCGAGCCGCCAGCGGTGCGTGAAGAGCCGCTCGACGTCGACCTTGCGGTCGGCGACGAACTCGGCGCAGTCCGCCTGGCCCTGCTTGGAGAACGTCCACGAGCCGACCAGCGTCACCTGACGACGCAGGAGATCCGGGCTCACGTCGAGCGTGACCTGGCCGCGCTCGCCCACGAAGCACGCCGTACCCCACGAGCGCACCGCGCGCACCGCGGCGGCCCGCGCTTCCGGCGCCGATGACGCATCCAGCGTCTTGTGCGCGCCCTCGCCGTGCGTGAGCTCGCGGATCGCGGCGACCATGTCGCTCGCCTTGGGATCGATCACGTGGTGGGCGCCGAACTCCTGCGCCAGCTTGCGCCGCTCCGGCGCGATGTCGATGGCGATGACGCGCGCGCCCATCTCGACGGCGAGCTGCGTCGCCGACAGTCCCACCGGGCCCTGGCCGAAGATGGCGATGGTCTCGCCGCCCGCGAGGTTGATGCGCTTGAGCGCGCCCCACGCGGTGCCGGTGCCGCACGAGATCGCCGCGCCCGTCACGAAGGACAGCGCCTCCGGCAGCGGCACCAGCGTCGAGACCGGCACCGCCATGTACTTGGCGTGCCCGCCGTGGCCACCCGAGCCGTAGACCACGGTGCCCTGCAGGCACATCTGTGTCCAGCCGGCGCGACAGTGCTTGCAGTTGCCGCAGCCGTCGTAGTGATGGTCCATCACGCGCTGGCCGACCCGCGCCTCTTTCTCGGAGACGCCGCTGCCCACCGCGGCGACGACGCCGCAGGGCTCGTGGCCGGCGATCACTCCGGCCTTGCGCTGGATGCCGCCGGTGACCACACCGCCCGGATTGGCGGGGGCGCGGTAGTTGTGCAGGTCGCTGCCGCACATGCCCGAGGCCTTGATCTCGAGGACCACGTCGCGCGAACCGGGGGTCGGATCGGGGAACTCGCGCAGCTCCAGCTTGCGATCGCCGAGAAACACGACGCCTTTCATGGATTCTCTCTCCTATTCAATCACTTGATTGGCCCGCACGAGCAGGGATGGCGGGACCGTGACCCCGAGCAGCTTGGCGGTCCTGAGGTTGATGATCAGCTCGAACGTCGTCGGCTGCTCGACGGGCAGATCCGCGGGGTTTGCCCCTTTCAGGATCCGATCGACGTAGCTGGCCGCACGTCGGAAGTTCGCCTGGAGGCTGGGACCGTAGGCGATGAGGCCACCTTGCTCGGCCTGCTCGCGAAACGGCGCAATGCTGACGAGTCGATGCTTGGCCGAGAGCTCGGCGAGTCGCCCTCGGTTGGAGCCCAGCATGGGATCGGCCAGGATGACCACCGCCTCCGCCCGTTCCCGTGTCATCGCCGCGAAGGCGGCCTCGAAATCGGCAGGTCCGCGCACCTCGGCACTGTACACACTCAGCGCCATGCGCTGGGCCGACGTCTGCGCCTCCGCCCAGAAGAGCGCGTGCGTTGGATTGCCGCCGTTGCGCAGGATGGCGACCCGTGAGACTCGCGAGGCCACCTCCTTGACGATCTCGAGCCATTTGCCAGTCAGCGCCACCGCGAGATTCGATATCCCGGTGATGTTGCCGCCGGGCCTGGCCAGGCTCGCGACGAATCCACGACCGACCGGGTCACCGGAGCCGGCCATGACGATGGGGATAGTACTGGTGGCCTGCTTGGCCGCGGCGACGACCGGATCGCCGATGGTCAGGATGACGTCGACGCGCAGTCGGATCAGCTCGGCGAGGAGGTCGGGAACTCGATCGAACTGCCCGTTGGCCGACCGAAACTCGATGATGAGGTTCTGGCCCTCCACGTAGCCGAGCTCACGCAGACCATCGCGCGTGGCCTGCCAGAGATAACTGCCGAGGTTGCCGCCTTCGAGAAACCCGACGCGGGCCACCTTCGGTTGGGCCACCGCCCTGAGCGGACCGACGACCGCGCCGCTCAGACCAGTCGCCAGGAAACTCCGACGGTTCATGTCCGGACGCTACGGCGAAACGACGCCCGACGTCAACGGCCACGGGAGGTCGGTGCTGAGATGGTCTTGATCCCCCCGGCCATGCCAGCTACGCTCTCCTCCCTGGCCTGGCCGGACCGGCCTGCTTCGGCCAAACACCAACCAGCATTCGGGAGACCGCCATGACCGTCTACGAGATGCGGACTTACACGCTGCACGTCGGCAAGATGGGCGAGGCCGTCAAGCTGTACAGCGAGTTCGGCTACCCGGCGCTCGAGAAGGGCGGTCAGGCCAAGAAGCTGATCGGCTACTTCCAGGCCGACACCGGCATGATCAACCAGCTCGTGCATCTCTGGAAGTTCGACGACGACGCCGACCGGCGCGCGCACTGGGCCTCGGTGTTCGCCAACAAGGACTTCGTGGAAGGCTTCGCCGTGAAGTTCCGGCCGCTGCTCGCCTCGCAGGAGGTCAAGCTGCTGACCGCCGCCCCCTGGGGCCCGCACCCCTGAAGCTGTCCACGACCGGCCGGCTCATCCTGCCGGTCGTCCTCGGCGTGGTCATCTGGTTCGTGCCGGCGCCCGAGGGCCTCGATCCTCGGGCGTGGCGGATGCTCGCCATCTTCGTCGCGACGATCGCCGGCATCGTCCTGGCGCCGCTACCGATGTCGGCAATCGCGCTGATCGGCGCGACGATCGCGTCGCTGCTCGGCGTCATCAAGTTTTCCGACGTCGTGAAGTCGAACGGGACCGACCTCGTCTGGCTCATCGTCCTGGCCTTCTTCATCTCGCGCGGGGTCATCAGCACCGGCCTCGGACGCCGGGTGGCGCTGGTCTTCCTCCGGCTGCTGGGCCGGCGCACCGTGGGGCTGGGCTACGGCATGGCGATGACGGAGCTACTCATCGCGCCCGCCATGCCCAGCATCACCGCCCGCGCCGGCGGGGTGATGCTGCCGATCACGCAATCGATCGCGGAGGCGCTGGGCAGCCGTCCCGACGAGGAGACGCGCCACCGCGCCGGCGCTTACCTGATCCAGTGCGCGTTCCAGGCCAACATCGTCACCGCCGCCATGTTCGTCACCGCCATGGCCGGCAATCCGCTGGTGGTGAAGCTCGCCGCCGATCAGGGCGTGGAGATCTCCTGGATCGGCTGGGCCGTCGCCGCGTTCGTCCCCGGCGTGGCGTGCCTGGCCGTGATCCCGCTCGCGCTGCGTTATCTCGTGCCGCCCCAGGTGACGCGCACGCCGGACGCGGTGGCGCTCGCGAATCGCGAACTGGCCGCGATGGGCGCGATCTCGACGAAGGAGATCATCATGGCGCTGATCTTCGTCGGGCTGATCGTGATGTGGGTCTTCGGCGACGCGATCGACATCGATGCCACCCAGGCGGCGGCGATCGGCGTCGCCGTGATGCTCGTCACCGGCGTGCTGACGTGGAAGGACGCGCTGGCGGAGCGCGCGGCCTGGGACACCATGGTCTGGATCGGCATCCTCATCATGCTGGCGGCCAAGCTCAACGAGTACGGCCTGATCGCGTACCTCGGCAAGGCGCTGGGCGTCTACCTGCAGGGCTACCACCGCTTCGTCCTGTTCCTGCTGGTGGGCGTGGTCTACTTCTACTCGCACTACCTCTTCGCGAGCGCCACCGCGCACATCGGCGCGCTCTACCCGATCGCGCTCGCCCTGTGCGTCACGGGCGGTGTCGCGCCCTTCTCGGCGGCCCTCGCGCTCGCGTGCCTGAGCAGCCTGTACGGATGCCTGACCCAGTACGCGATCGGATCCGGGCCGGTGATGTTCGGCGCGGGCTACGTGTCCCAGGCCGAGTGGTGGCGGACCGGCTTCGTCATGAGCCTGGTCTACCTCGCCATCTGGTTCACGCTCGGTCCGGTCTGGTGGACGCTGCTCGGCCTCACCTACGTCAAGTTCTGACGCGCCGGGGACGCGCCGCTCACGCCTCGCGCGACGGGCTCTCGCGGAGCGCGGCGTCGACCAGCGCGTCCATCATCCACCGCACGACCGCCTCGGTCTCGCGGTCGGTCGCCTTGCAGATGTCCTTGAGGATCACCATCGGCTCGATGCCGTAGACCACGGACAGCGCCTGCAGCAGCCGCCGGTACGTGCGGGGCGAGAGCTGCTGCCGGAGCGGCGAGAGCGTGGTGGCGAGAATCTCGGTCCGCTGTCCGCGGCGGAAGGGTTCCTCCTCCCGCTGTCCGGCCGCCTCCAGCGACTGGTGCTCGAGGGCCAGCTGGAGCGCGGCGCGCATGTGCGGCTCGTACTTGGCGAAGCGTGAGTAGGCCCGGTCGAGCAGCTCGTGCAGGCGCTGCTTGGCGTCCCCCTGCTGCGGGACCGCGCGACGCACCGGGAACGCGTGTTCACCGCGCGCGACACCGAGACCGCCGAGCGCCGCAAGCGGGTCGAGATCGCCCAGGCCGAGTCGGAGGCGGAGACCAGCCGCATCCGCTCGCTGGCGGCGAGGATCCGCCACGAGGTCGAGGCCGAAGGCCTCACGCTCATGAATACCGCGGCCAACCTCCTCACCCCGGAGGCACGCCAGTCGGCGCTGCGCCGCCAGCTGATCGACAAGCTCGAGGGCATCATCCGCGAGTCGGTGAAGCCGATGGAGCGCATCGAGGGCATCCGCATCATGCACGTCGAGGGGCTGGGTGGGGGCAGCGGAGGCGGCGGTGGACAGGGCAACGGCGGCAACGTCGCCGACAGCGTGGTGAACTCGGCCCTGCGCTTCCGCGCGCAGGCGCCCCTCATCGACCAGCTGCTGCGCGAGATCGGCGTGCAGGGCGGCGATATCGGCCAGGCCGCGAAGGGCCTGCTGGAGCGCAGCGAGCACGTCGAGCGGGTCGAGCGCGGCGAGGCGGGATGATCAAGGTCTACACCGCGAGCGTCATCGAGGCGCCCGCGAACGCCGTGTGGGCGCAGGTGCGCGACTTCAACGGCCTGCCGCAGTGGACGCCGTTCGTCGTCGACTCGCGCATCGAGGAGGGGCAGCCGGCCGACCGCATCGGCTGCGTGCGCAACTTCCGGCTGCGTGACGGCGGCGTCATCCGCGAGCGCCTGCTCACGCTCTCGGACTACGATTACCAGTGCAGCTACGCGATCCTCGAGAGCCCGATGGGCGTCGACAACTACGTGGCCACCCTCAAGCTGACGCCCGTCACCGAGGGCAACCGGACGTTCGCCGAGTGGTGGGCGGAGTTCGACTGCGCGCCCGAGCGCGAGCAGGCGCTGGCCGAGCAGATC
>Ga0134122_10002969_pt1 | contig 12513 bp, 1 predicted proteins | sample KB302_FD_96461 | JGI IMG/M metagenome (GOLD analysis project Ga0134122, IMG submission 96461) | Terrestrial soil microbial communities without Nitrogen fertilizer from Kellogg Biological Station, Michigan, USA - KB3-0-2 | ecosystem: Environmental > Terrestrial > Soil > Unclassified ...
CGCGGGTGGTGAGGGAGTCCACGGCGTTGCCGACGATGAGCTGCAGCGGGTCCACCGTCTCCAGCACCTGCCGGTTGCGGGCGAGGTTGAAGAGCAGGTAGGTGCTGGTGGTGACGCCGCCGTAGACGGATACCACCTCGTCGCCGGTGCCGGAAGCGTGGCCGGCGTCCTCCAGGGCCGCCCAGCAGGCCTCCAGGAACAGGCGGTGCTGGGGATCCAGGATCTCGGCTTCGCGGTGGCTGATGCCGAAGAACGGCGCGTCGAACTCGTCGACGCCGTCCGGCATGGAAACCGCCGGCACCCAGGCCGGGTCCGCGATCGCCGGCCCGGGAACGCCGGCCGCCGCCATTTCCTCGCCGGAAAGGAAGCGGACGGACTCCACCCCGTCCCGCAGGTTGCGCCAGAGCTCGCCGAGGTCGCGGGCCCCCGGGAACCGGCCCGCCATGCCGACGATGGCGACGCGGCCGTCGAGGCCGCCCTTGCCATCCGCCATTTGCTACGACACCCCCGCCGGAGCTTGGCGGCTCCGCCGCGCCGCCCGCCGCTTCTCACCGCGGAGGCGCCGATCTTCGAAGTCGGCGACCTCCTGCCCCCCTTCGGGCATCACGATCTTTGCCAGCGACGCCACCGTCGGACCCTCGAAGATGCTGACTTCGGAGACGTCGACGCCCAGCTCGGTTTTCAGCCGCGAGATGACGCGGATGGCCATCAGCGAGTTGCCGCCGAGGTCGAAGAAGTTGTCGTGGATGCCGATCCGCTCGATGCCCAGCAGCTCCTCCCAGACGCCCGCGATCCGCCTCTCGCCGTCGCTGCGCGGCATCACGTAGGCGTTGGCGAGTTGCGGCCGCGGGTGAGCCTCACGCGCCTCCTGCGCCTTTTCCAGCTCCGCCAGCGGGTGGGCCGAGCGGCCATGCTCGAGGCGGGCGTTGAGATCGAGGGTGGAGACCACCAGCCAGGGCACGGGCGAGGTCAGAGCCCGGCGGAAGACCTCCACGCCTTCGGCGCTGGTCATCCCCAGCTTCAGCTCCTGCCGGCGCCATGCCAGGAGCTCGGCAGGCACCTCGGTGTCGACCGCCATGCCCACCTCGCGCCAGGCATCCCAGCCGATGGAGAGAGCGGGCTCGCCGCGGGCCGCGCGCTCCTGGGCGAAAGCATCCAGGAAGGCGTTGGCTGCCACGTAGTCCACCTGCCCCGGCTGCGCCAGCACCGCGGTGACGGAGGAGAAAAGGACAAAAAAGTCCAGCGGCCGGCCGCGGAAGACCTCGTCCAGGGCCAGGGCGCCGCGCACCTTGGGCGCCAGCACGGCTTCGGCCGCCGCCCGAGTCTTGACCTGGATGACCCCACCGCCGGCCCGGCCGGCGGCGTGGACCACTCCATGCACGGCACCGAAGCGCTCCAGAGCCTCCTCCACCACCCCGCGCAGCGCTGCGGCATCGGCGACGTCGGCGGCGGCCAGCATCACCTCCGCCCCTACCGCCTCCAACTGCTGGATCTTGCGGATACGCCGGCTCACCGGGTTGGTATCGTCGTGGGCCGTGAGCCAACCCTCCCAGTCCTCCCGCTCGGGCAGCGGCTTGCGGCTCACCAGGACGAGGCGGGCGGAGGCCGTCTTCGCCAGCAGACCGGCTACCTCGAGGCCGAGACCGCCAAGGCCGCCGGTGATCAGATAGACGCCTTCCTGCCGCACGCGAGCCGGCGGCCCCGGCGATGGCGGCAGGGGCGCCGGCACGAAGTCCTGCACCCAGCGGTAGCTCCCGCGCAACGCCGCCGCCTCACCGCCTTCCCAACCGAGATCGAGCTCCGCGACGACGCGGCCGGCCAGCCGCAGCAGGCTGTCACCGTTGGCCTGCGGCAGGACGACGTCGAGGCTACGGCAGGCCAGGTTCGGATACTCCCGGGGAATCACCCGGCAAGGACCGAGCACCAGTGCCTTCCCGGGCCGCAGCTTCTCCTCCCCGGTCACCGTCTGGACGCCGCTGGTGACGGTCAGGATGCGGACCGTCTCGGTGACGCTCCGCTTGCCCAGGGCCTGAGCCAGGAAGGTGAGGCTGAGGAAGCCCAGCTCCAGCGACCGGTCGAGCTCGTCGAAGGGTGAGCCGGCAGCGGCGAGGGTGAGGCTCCACAGATGGATCACGGCGCCGGGCCGGCGGTCCACCCGGTCCAGCTCCTCCAGCAGGGCGTCATAGCCGGCGGCGCTCCACACGTCGATGGTGAACGAGCCCTCGCCGGTGCGGGCGAAGGCCTGGCCGGGACGGACGGTGAGCACCTCCCGGCCGCGCTGACGGAGCCCCTGAGCCACTTCGTCGCCCAGGCCGCAATCGTCGAGGAAGACCAGACAGGGCCTGGCGTCCGCCTCGTCCGTCGCCGGTATTGCCGGCGGCGCCTGTCTCCATCCCGGACTGTAGAACCAGGAGCCGAGGTCGCGCCGCCGCTTGCCGGCCGCGCCGCCGTCCTGGCGCGGCTCCACCCAGTAGCGCTGGCGCTGGAAGGGATAGGTCGGCAAGGGCAGCCGCCGGCGCCGCTCGTGGGCGTGGAAGCCGCTCCAATCCACCTCCGCGCCGGCGAGCCAGAGCCGGGAGAGCGAGCCGAGCAGGAAAGCGACGTCGTCCCCCTGCTCCCGCGGGTGGCGCAACGATGGCAGCACGGTCTGCCGCGGCATGCGGGCCGGGTGCTGCCGGGCCAGGGTCGTGAGGACGTTGCCCGGGCCGACCTCCAGCAGCACCCGGCCGGGCTCCTTGAGCAACTCGGCCAAGCCGTCCGAGAAGCGCACGGGACAGCGGATGTGCTCCGCCCAGTATGCAGGGTCGGTGGCTTCCTCCGGACGGATCCAGGTGCCCGTCAGATTGGAGAGATAGGGCAGCCGCGGCGGTGACAGGCGGACGTCCGCCATCCGCTCGCCGAAGGGCTTGAGAATCGGATCCATCATCGAGGAGTGGAAGGCGTGGGAGGTGTGCAAGGACCGCCCCTCGATGCCCCGCGCCGCGAGCTCCACACGCAGCCGCTCCACCGCCGGCGACGGACCCGCCACCACGCACAGCGACGGGCGGTTGACGGCCGCCAGCGACAACCCCTCGTCGAGCAGCGGCAGCACCTCCGTTTCGGGCAAGGGCACGGCCAGCATGGCACCCGGCGGGAGGCTCTGCATGAGCCGCCCGCGGACCGCCACCAGGGCCAGGGCGTCGCGCAGCGTGAAGACGCCGGCCAGGCAGGCGGCCACGTACTCGCCGAGGGAGTGGCCGATCATCGCCTGCGGGCGGACCCCCCACTGCATCCACAGGGTGGCCAGGGCGAGCTCGACGACGAACAGCGCCGGTTGCGCCATCGCCGTCTGCCGCAGCCGCTCCGCCGCCTCTTCCTCCTTCCCCGCCGGCGGGAAGAGCAGCTCCCGCAGGTCGAGCCCGAGGTGCGGCCGCAGCAGCTCGCAGCAGCGGTCCACCTCCGCTCGATAGGTGGGCTCGGCCTCGTAAAGCCCGCACCCCATGTTGGGGTACTGCGAGCCCTGGCCGGTGAACAGGAAGACCACGGGCCGGTCCCCGGGCTCCGGGCTCGTGGTCAAGAGACGCTCCGGATCGCGGGCCGCCAGCGCCCGCGCCGCGTCCTCGAGGCCGGAGGACAGCAGCGCCCGCCGGCGGCCGAAGGGACGGCGGCCCACCTGCAGGGTGTAGGCCACGTCCGCCAGGTCCACCAGCGGGCTGCGATCGAGGAAGCCCGCCAGCCGCTCGGTGGACTCCTCGAGGGCCGCCGCGGTGTGAGCCGAGAGAAGCAGCAGCTTCCAGGGTCGGGAGGGGCCGGAGGGCTCCAGGACCGGCGCCTCCTCCACGATCACGTGGGCGTTGGTGCCCCCCATCCCCAGCGAGGTGACGCCGGCCCGCCGCGGCTGGCCGTCGGTCTGCCAGTCGCGCAACGTAGCGTTGACGAAGAACGGGCTGTTGGCGAAGTCGATCTGCGGGTTCGGCCGCTCGAAGTGGAGGCTGGGCGGGATCTGCCGGTGCTCCAGCGCCAGCACGGTCTTGATCAGGCCGCAGACGCCGGCCGCCGAGTCGAGATGACCGAGGTTGGTCTTCAGCGAGCCGATGGCGCAGAAGCTCCGCCGGTCGGTGTGGGCGCGGAAGGCCTGGGTCAAGGCCGCGATCTCGATGGGATCGCCCATCGGCGTGGCGGTGCCGTGGCACTCGACGTAGGTCAGAGAGTCGGGCGTCACACCGGCGTTCTCGTAAGCCGTCGAGTAGACCTCCACCTGGCCGTCGACGCTGGGAGCCGTGTAGCTCACCTTGAGCGAGCCGTCGTTGTTGCAGGCCGAGCCCTTGATCACCGCGTGGATGTGGTCGCCGTCGCGCAGCGCGTCGGCCAGGCGCTTGAGCACCACGATGCCGGCGCCGTGGCCGCTGACGAAACCCTTGGCCCGGGCGTCGAAAGCCCGGCAGTGGCCGTCGGGCGAGGTGGTGCCGCCGTCGTGGAACATGTAGCCCGTGAGCTCCGGCAGATGGATGGAGACGCCGCCGGCGAGCGCCATGTCGCAGTCGCGGTTGAGCAGGCTCTGGCAGGCCACGTGGACCGCCACCAGCGAGGTGGACGAGGCGCTCTGGATGGTGATGCTCGGGCCCTTCAGGTTGAGCTTGTAGGAGACGCGCGAGGTCAGCGGATCCTTGTCGTTGCCGAGCGACGCTTGCAGGGTGTCGGCGGAGGCCACCAGCTCGAGGTGCGACAGCAGGTTGGTGATCAGGTAGGTGTTCATGCTCTCGCCGCCGAACACCCCCACCCGGCCGGCCGGCTTGCCGGAGTTGTAGCCGGCCCGCTCCAGCGCCTCCCAGCAGCACTCCAGGAACAGGCGGTGCTGCGGATCCATCAGCTCCGCCTCCCGCGGCGAGAGCCCGAAGAGGCCGGCGTCGAAGAGGTCCACGTCGCCCAGCACGCCCTTGGCCTTCACGTAATCGGGATTCGCCACAAGCTCGGGATCGACGCCGGCCTCCAGCAGCTCCTGAGCGGAGAAGAAGCGGATGCCCTCGCGGCCTTCACGCAGGTTCTCCCACAGCTCGTCGACCGATCTCGCACCGGGGAACCGGCCGCTCATGCCGATGACGGCGAACTCGTCCCGCGCCCCGCCGGCCGGCCTCTCGTCGCGCCGCGCGGCCGCGGCTTGCCGCCGGGCGGCTGCACGGGGCTCCGCGGGGCGCGGCGCCGGCCGGCTGAGCGCCGCCGCCAGGGAGGCGACGGTGGGGTTCTTGAACAGGTCCACCAACGAGAGGTCGCGCTCCAGCACCTCGCGCAGGCGGGCGTGGACCTTGGCCAGCAGCAGCGAATGACCGCCGAGGTCGAAGAAGTTGTCGTGGATGCCCACCTTCTCCACCGCCAGCGCTTCCTGCCAGACGGCGGCGATGATGCGCTCCAGCTCGCTCTTCGGCGCGGCGTAGGCCGCCTCGAGCTCCGGGCGCACCCGCTCGGGAGCGGGCAGCGCCTTCCAGTCCACCTTGCCGTTGGGCGAGAGGGGTAGCGAAGGCAGGAAGACGAACGCCGAAGGCACCATGTACTCCGGCAGCCGCTCGCGCAGCCACGCCAGCAGCTCCCCCGCCGCCGCCGGCTCCCCCCCGGGCCAAGCCACCACGTAGGCCGCGAGCCGCCGCTCGCCGGAGTCCTGCCGCGGCACCACCGCCGCCTGCGCGACGCCGGGATGCGCCGCCAGCACGGTCTCGATCTCGCCCAGCTCGATGCGGAAGCCGCGCACCTTCACCTGCTGGTCGAGGCGGCCGCGGTAGACGACGTTGCCGTCGGGCAGCCAGGCGCCGAGGTCGCCCGTGCGGTACATCCGCTCGCCGCGGGCGTGAGGATCGGGGACGAAGCGGTCGGCGGTGAGCGCCGGATTGTCGAGGTAGCCGCGGGCCAGGCCGTCGCCGGCGATGTAGAGCTTGCCGACGCAGCCGATGGGCATGAGATTGAGCTCGGGATCGAGGATGTAGAGCCGGTGGTTCATCAGCGGCCGGCCGATCGGCAGCGTGCCGCCCGACTGCACGTCGGCGATGCTCACCGTGTAGATCGTCGAGCAGACGGTGGTCTCGGTGAGGCCGTAGCCGTTGATGATGGTGGCCGACTCCAGGATGCGGTCGACGTCGCCCGCCGTCAGCGCCTCGCCGCCGCAGAGGATGAGGCGCAGCCGCGGCAGCTCCTCCTTCATGGCGTTGAGGGTGGCGATGAGCGACGGCACCGTGGAGAGGATCGAGACGTTGGCGCGGGCGATGAGCTCGACGAGCCGGGTGGTGTCCAGGATCTCCTCGCGGTCCGGCAGCACCAGGGCGCCGTCGGCGCAGAGGATGGGGAAGATCTCCCCCACGAAGCTCGCCGAGGCCATCGAGGTCAGCGGCAGCATGCGGTCCTCGGAGCCCGGGCTGTAGCTGCGGATGAACGAGACGATGAGGTTGACGATGCCGCGCTGGGTGAGCACCACGCCCTTCGGCTGGCCCGTGGAGCCGGAGGTGTAGACCACGCAGGCCGCGTTCTCCGGCCGCCCGCGGTGGCCGGGCCGCTCGCCGCTCTCGGCGGCGATCTCCGCCGCCAGGGCGTCGACGCACAACGCTGCGACGCCGGCCGGCAGCAACGGCCGCAGCCGCTCCTCGGTGAGCACCACCCGGGCCCGCGAGTCGGCGAGCATGAAGCTCAAGCGCTCCCGCGGATACTCCGGATCCAGCGGCACGTAGGCGGCGCCGGTCTTCAGCACGCTCAGCAGGGCCGCCACCAGTCCGTGCGAGCGCTCGAGGAAGATACCCACCCGGTCCTCGGGCGCGAGATCCAGCCGCAGCAGATGATGAGCGAGCCGGTTGGCTCGGGCGTCGAGCTCGCGGTAGCTGAGGCCCGCGTCGTGGAACACCACGGCGGCGGCGTCCGGCGTCTGCTCCACCTGCCGCTCGAAGAGGTCGGTGACGAGCGCCTCCTCGGGGTACCAGGCGCGTGTGTGGTTCCACTTCACCAGCAGGCGGTGCCGCTCGGCGCCGGCGAGCAGCGGCAGGTCGGCCACCCGGCAATCCGGCGCGGCGCCGATGCCGGCGAGCAGAGTCTCGAAGTGGTGCGCCATGCGCGCCACGGTGGTCTCGTCGAACAGGTCGGTGTTGTAGTTGAAGGTGGCCAAGAGCCCATCCTCGACCTCGCCCATGGTGAGGGTGAGGTCGAACTGGGCGAAGCGCTCGGGGAGCGGCGTCGAGACCACCGGCAGCCCGCCGACCTCGATCCGCACCTCCGGCTCGTTGAGGGCGAAGGGCGTCAGGTCCTGTCCCTTGAGGCGCGGCGCCCGCTGCAGGACGAACATGGCCTGGAACAGCGGCGAGCGGCTCGGGTCGCGCTCCGGCTGCAGCTCTTCCACCAGCAACGGGAAGGGGTAGTCCTGGTGCTCGAACGCCTCCACGACGCTGCCGCGCACCTGCGCGAGGAGCCGCTCGAAGCTGGGGCTCTCCTGCAGGCCGCTGCGTATCACCACCGGGTTGACGAAGTAGCCCACGACCCCGGCGAGGCTCGCCCGGCCGCGCCCGGCGGTCGGCACGCCGACGGCGAGGTCCGCCTGGCCGGTATAGCGGTAGAGCAGCGCCTGGAAGGCGGCGAGCAGGGTCATGAACGGCGTTGCCTGCCGTTCCCGGCCGAGAGCCGCGAGGCGGGCGGAGAGCTCCGCGGGGAGGCGCAGCCGCTGCGTTGCGCCGGCGAAGCTCTGCACCGGCGGCCGCGGCCGGTCGGTGGGCAGATCGAGCGCCGGCAGCTCACCGCCCAGCCGCTCGCGCCAGTAGGCGCGCAATCGCGCGCCCCGCTCTCCCGCCAGCATCTGCCGTTGCCAGGCAACGAAGTCCGAGTAGCGCAGCGCCGGCGCCGAGAGATCCACCGGCTCGTCCGCAAGCTCCCCTCGGTAGAGGTCTCCCAACTCCTCGAACAGCACGGCCTGCGACCAGAAGTCGGTGACGATGTGATTGACCACCACCAGCAGGACGTGCTCCTGCTTCGAGCGTTCGAAGAGGTGGACACGCACGAGGGGCCCGGCCTCCAGGTCGAACGGTCGCTCGGCCTCCTCGGCCAACCGCTCGGCCAGGGCCTCGCCGCTCCAGCGCGAGGCGTTCTCCTCCACGAAGGGAACCGCCATCCGCGGATGGACTCGCTGGACCGGCTCGCCCAGCGGCGCGGCAAAGGTCGAGCGCAGCGACGGGTGGCGGTCGGCGAGGGTCTGGAAGGCGCTGCGCAGGGCCTCGGCGTCCAGCTCCCCCTCGATGGTGATGGCCCCGGGCACGTTGTAAGCGGCGCTCGCCGGATCGAGCTGGTGGAGGAACCAGAGGGCCCGCTGGCCGTGGGAGAGCGGGTGCTCGGCCTCCTCCGCAGCACCGGCAACGGAGTCTGCGGACGCGGCGGGCGAGCCGGCGCGGGCCGCGAAGGCGCGCGCCACCAGACCGGCGACGGTCTCCTCCTCGAAGAAGGTCTCCATCGGCACCGCCAGGCCGAGCCGCTCCTCGACAGCGTGGGCCAGCTCCAGGGCATGCAGCGAATCGAGAGCGCAGCGCGACAGCGGCTGGTGGACGTCCACCGCCATTCCCGCCCGCGAGGCCAGCTCGGCCGCCAGCCAGGCCCGAGCTCCCCGCTCCGTAGACAGGTCCGCTGCCAGCTCCTCGATTTTCAACGTCCCCGTGGCCTCCTGTTCCCAGGCGGCCACCACGGCCAGCTCGCCGCTGAGATAGGCCTCGCGGCACGCCTGGCGCCGCACCTTGCCGCTGGAGGTCTTGGCCAGGCTGGCGGTGCGGATCAGCACCGCCGCCAGGAGCTGCACCTCGTGCTCCTCGGCCACCGCGCGGCGCATCGCCTCCAGGACCGCCGCGAAGTCGGCGTCGCGAGCGTCGCGCCGCACCTCCTGCACCACCACCAGCCGCTCCTCGCCTCCCTCCTCCACGGCGAAGGCGGCGCCGCATCCCGGGCGCAAAACCGGATGGCTGAGCTCCACCGTCAGCTCGATATCCTGCGGATAGTGATTGCGGCCGCGGATGATGATCAGGTCCTTCAGGCGGCCGGCCACGTAAAGATCGCCGCCGTGCAGAAAGCCGAGATCGCCGGTGCGCAGAAACGGTCCCTCGCCCGCGGCCGTGGCGGCGCGGAAAGCGCTCTCGGTCAGCTCCGGCCGCCCCCAGTAGCCGCCGGCGACGCTCGCGCCGCGCAGCCAGATCTCGCCGACCTCGCCCTCCGCACAGCGGCGCAGGGACTCGGGATCGACGATCACGAGCTCCTGTCCGTCCGTGTCCGTCCGTGTCCGTCCGCTGGCCACCAACGGCCGCATCTCCTCTCCCGGACCGGCCTCCACCACCCGGTGCCGCGCCAGCTCGGCGGCGCGGAAGCGGCCCACCACCGGCGGCTCGCCCACGGTCCCGCCGGTGACCAGCAGAGTGCCCTCGGCCAGGCCGTAGCAAGGGTAGAGAGCCTCCCGGCGGAAGCCGCAGGAGGCGAAGGCCGCAGCGAATCGCTCGAGGGTCTCCGCCCGCACCGGCTCGGCGCCGTTGAAGGCCACCGCCCAGCGCGACAGGTCGAGCCCCTCGCGGTCGGCGTCCGTCAGCTTGCGGGCGCACAGGTCGTAGGCGAAGTTCGGCCCGCCGGAGATGGTGCCGCCATAGCGCGACAGCGCCGCCAGCCAGCGCCGCGGACGCTGCAGGAAATCCACCGGCGACATCAACACGCAAGGGCAGCCGGCCCACAGCGGCTGAAGCAGATTGCCGATCAGCCCCATGTCGTGGTACAGCGGCAGCCAGCCCACCACCACCGACTCCGCGGTGACGCGGAAGGCGCGCTGAATCAGCCGCTCGTTGTGCACCAGGTTGCCGTGGCTCACCATGACGCCCTTGGGCGCCGAGGTGGAGCCGGAGGTGTACTGCAGAAACGCCAGGTCGCCCGGATCGAGGACGGGCTGCAGCCACGCCGCCGCCTCGTCGAGGTCCAGGCCGTCGGTGGCCAGCCAGTGGACGCCGGCCTCGCCGCCCAGCAGCCGCTCGGCGTTCGGCAGGATCGCCGAGGTGGTGAGCACCACCCGCGGCCGCGCGTCCGTCAGGATCGACCGCACGCGCGGATCGGGCCGGTTCGGCCGCGGCGGATAGACCGGCACCGCCGCCGCTCCGGCGTACAGGCAGCCGAAGAACGCCGCGGCGTACTGCAGGCCGGGCGGATAGAGGAGCAGCACCCGCTCGCCCGCGGCGTCCAGGTCCTGCAGGCGCGCGGCGATGGTCCGCGCCTGCCGATCCAGCTCCCCGTAGGTGAGATGGACCTCCCGCGACTCACCATCCAGGAGGAAGGTGTAGGCCCGGCGGTCGGGCCCCGCGAGCGCCCGGCGGCGCAGCACCTCCACCAGCGTGGAAGCCTGCGGTGCGGAGTCGTGAAGCTCGTCGCTCATGGCCTGCCTCAGAAGTCCATCCGCTGGGTCAGCTTGAGGATGACCGAGCGCCCGGGATTCAGGCTGCTGAAGTCGGAGAGACGGCGAACGTTGTCGAGATCCCGCAGGTCGTTGTAGACCAGGAAGAGATTGGAGCCGGGCCGGTAGGTCCAGCCCAGCAGGACGTTGGCCTGAAAAGCGTCCTCCTTCGAATACTGCAGGATCAGACGCGCGGCCCAACGCGTCGACCACGCGTAGTCCACGGTCCCCGAGACGAGATCGGTGATGAAGTCCCCCTCCTCGAGGGTCACGTTATTGCGGTCCCAGCGGAAGTCGGCGACCAGGCCGTCCACCGGCTTGGCGATGAACGCCACGAGGGTGCGCAGCCGGTCGCCGTCGTAGAACTGCCCGCGGTCGTACCAGAGGGTCATGCCGTACCGCTTGCTGTAGTCCGTGGTGAAGCCCAGGAAGTAGTGATCGAAGTGGTAGTCGCCGGCGGGCAGCACCACGCCCTTGTGGATTTCCAGCGGCTCCTCCAGCACCTCGACCTGGCTGTAGCGGATGAAGGCCATGCCGGAACGGTTGCGGGCGGTGAAACCGACCTCGTCCTTGAGGAGCTGCGATTGCAGGTTTCCCCGGCGATCGACGATGTGGTCGAAGCTGTTGATCAGGAACATCTGGTGGAACACGAATTTGTCGGGCGTCAGGATCCAGCTCGCCTCCGTAGTGCTCTTGTCGATGCCGGAGCGGGTGATGAACCCCAGCTCGGGGTTGAAGTTCTCGCCGAACTCCGTGTACGTCTCCCCAATACGCATCTTGGGGCCCTGGTAGATGAGGTCCGCCGAATATGCCTTGTCGTCCCCGTTGAGCCCGGGGCTCTTGGTCCTGGCCACGAAGCCCGTCGACGACAGCCGCGAGCCCATCGCCAGATCCCAGTCCAGGCCGAGGCCGCGGTTGTAGCCCTCTCCGGAAGGCTCCTTGTTGAGCGCGATCAGACCGATGGTGGACTTGGGGTAGATTCCCTGCTTCAGCCGCACCACAGAGAAGTTAGTCCGCGGCTCCTCGATAAAGTTACCGGCTTCGTCCACGAAGGACGCCGGATCGGTCGTCATGTTGAGCACGCCGACGCTGGTGCTGCCGATCTGGCCCGCGATCTTGGCGCCGCCCACCACCGGCACTTCCACCGCCCCGTTCCCGGCCAGCCCGATCTGCCGGCTGAAGAAGAAGACGAACGGCTCCGGCGGATCGTAAGGGGTGATCCGGTCACCAAAATAGAAGAGGTTTGCTCCCTCGAGGAAAAACTGACGCTTCTCGGGGAAGTAGAGCTTGAAGCGGGTCAGGTTGACTTGCTGCTGATCGGCCTCCGCCTCGGCGAAGTCGGTGTTGTAGGTCAGGTCGGCCACCAGCTCCGAGGTGAGACTGATCTTGAAGTCGCCGCCGATCTCGCCCTGGGTGGACGGCGGCCCGCGGTCGTCGTCGCGGTTGCGGCCCAGGGCGTAGGGGGTGAGCGAGAAGCGGCCGCCGGGCACCAGGTCCCGCAAGCCGCGGAGCTCGCCGTACTGCGAGACCTTGAAGCGGGCGAGATACCCCCACTCCTGCAGCACCGGACGCCAGGCCGACTCCTCCTTGCGGCGCGACAGATAGCGCCAGACGTTGAAGCCCCACACCTGGGGGTCCTTCGCCGAGTAGCGCAAGGTCTTGAAAGGGATGGCGAATTCCGCCCGCCAGCCCGTGGCGTCGCGCGACGTGGCCACCGTCCAGATGCCGTCCCACTCCAGGCTCTGCCCCTCGCCTTCGTTGCGTACCTGGCCGTCGACCTGCACTCCGAGAGGGTTGGTGGCGAAGAGGAAGCCGTTGCGCCGGTCGTGGAACGTGTCGAGCACGATCCAGACCGAGTCCTCGTAGGTGAGGTCGCCGTCGCGGCTCAACAGGGGAGCCACGATCTTGTCCGGCTCCGAGTCGTAGCAGCGCACGGCGAAGTAGAGGTTCTTGTCGTCGTAGCCCACCCGCACCTCGGTCTTCTGGGTCGCCGGCTTGCCGGCCTGGGGCTCGACCTGGATGAAGTTGTCGAGCAGGTTCCCCTCCTGCCAGACCACGTCGTCGAGCTTGCCGTCGAGAATCGGCGCCGCGCTCAGCCGGTGGATGCC
>Ga0134122_10002971_pt1 | contig 12511 bp, 8 predicted proteins | sample KB302_FD_96461 | JGI IMG/M metagenome (GOLD analysis project Ga0134122, IMG submission 96461) | Terrestrial soil microbial communities without Nitrogen fertilizer from Kellogg Biological Station, Michigan, USA - KB3-0-2 | ecosystem: Environmental > Terrestrial > Soil > Unclassified ...
AGGGGATCCTCGCCGCCCAGATCGCCGACACCTCCTCCTACCTGGTCTTCGATCCCGACCTCGGATGGACCATTCGGCCCCACGGCAACAAGCCGCAGTACAAGGCCAACAGCAAGGGGCTGCGGGCCACCCGCGAGTACGATCTGCAGCCGGCTCCGGGCGTCGTCCGCATCGCCGCGTTCGGCGACTCCTTCACACACGCGAGCGGCGTGCCCACCGGCTTCACCTGGGAAGAGCGTCTGGAGGCGCTCGCTCCGGGCCTGGAGGTGATGAACTTCGGCATTCCCGGCTCGGATCCCGGCCAGGCGCTGCTGCGCTACCGCCGCGAGGGGGTCCGGTACCATCCCGCCGTGGTGCTGATCGGCTTCATGTCCGAGAACATCAACCGCATGGTCAACACCTTCCGGCCGTTCTACTTCACCCGCAGCGGCCTTCCCTTCAGCAAGCCCCGCTTCGCCTTCGAGCGCGGCCGGCTGAGGCTGCTCGAGAACCCGATCAAGAGCATCGATCAATACCGCGAGCTGCTGAACGACCCCGGCAGGTGGCTGCCGCGCCTGGGCGAGCACGACTACTTCTACCAGCGCAACAACCGGCGAAGCCGTTGCGACTTCCTCCCCTCGGTGCGCTTCGCGCGGATCATCGCGGACCAATACTTCCATCAGCCCATCTCCATGCCGGGCGGGCTTTACAACATTCGCTCCGAGGCCTACCAGGTGACCCTCCGCGTCCTCGACCAGTTCTACCGCGAGGCGCTCGCCAACGGCTCGCTGCCCATCCTCGTGATGTATCCCCAGCGCCGGGACGTCCGGCTGCGCCATGCCCGGGAAAAAGTGACCTATCAGCCGCTGCTCGACGAGCTGCGGCAACGGGGCTACCGGGTGATCGATCTCGCGGATGGCTTCGAGCGTTACGATCCACAGGCCGAGATGGCGAAGAAGAACTTCCTGCACTATCCCAAAGTGGGCAACGCGATGGCGGCGCGCTGGATTCACGAAGTAATGGTGCGGCAGGGGCTCACGCGGTCCGAGGGCGTGAGCAAGGCACTGGCGGCAACCAAGGTCCCTGAAATCTGAAGGCAGGCTTCTCACCAGGGGAAAGGCAAAACGGCGGGCGCGTAGGCCCGCCGCTACGGTCCTTCTTTGGAGTGAAATGGGCCGGCGTCAGCGGACCGCGCCGCGCCGGAAGAGATTGACGATGGCCAACAGGATGACCGCGCCAAGCAGCGAGACCAGCAGGGCCGACAGGCTGAAGTTACCCGAGGTGATGGTCCCCGTACCGAACAGCGGCGAGAGCAGGAAACCAGCGAGCAGGGCGCCGACGATGCCGACGACGACGTTGAGCAGAACACCCTGCTGGGCATTCGTGCGCATCACGATGCTGGCGATCCACCCGATGAGGCCACCTACGATCAGGATGAGAATGAGATTCATGACGATCCTCCTTTGCCTTGAGTTGAGTTCTTTTCTCTCCCAGCCCTTTCGAATAGCAACTGTCGTGCCATGAACGCTCGTTGGCATCCTCTCGTGCGATCGGTGCTGTACCTGGCCACCTACTTCCTCGTTCAGATCGCCGTCGTCCTCGCCATGAGCCTGCCCGCCTTCCTCCTGGGCGGCCACTGGTTCCAGCAGGGGGGCCTCGCGAGCTCGAACGAGGTCTTCGTGCTCGCCATCGTGCTCTCGGCGCCGCCAATCGTGGGGATGACCCTGCTCTTCGTCCGCCTTCTCGACCGCCGGACGCTGGCGAGCCTCGGCGCCCGCTGGCCGCAGGGCGGGCGGCGGGTGGCCTTGCGGCAGCTCATCACCGTTCCCTTCGGCACGCTGGCGCTTCTCGGGAGCTGGCTGTCGTTGCTCTTCGCCCTCCCGGCGTCCCTGGCCGTGGTCCGCATCCAAGGAGTGGACGCCGCATTCACCGCAGGCCCCGCCTGGTGGCCGTTTTCGCCCGGCCGGCTCCTCGTTTTCCTGCTGCTCGGCTTTCTGATCCAGGGCGGTCTCGAGGAATGGGCCGTGCGCGGCTACGTCTACCGCGCCTTGAAGGACCGCTGGCCTCCCTGGACGGCCGCGCTGGTCTCCTCGTTGCTGTTCTCGCTGCTGCACGCCGCCAACCCCGGGGTGTCGGCGGTCGCCCTGCTCAACATCGTGCTCGCCGGCATGGTCCTCGCCGCCCTGGTCGAGCGCAGCGGCAGCCTGTGGAGCGCCACGCTCGCCCATGGCGTGTGGAACTTCGCCGTCGCCTGCCTGCTCTCCCTGCCGATCAGCGGTGTCCGCATCTTCCACCTCCTGGCGGTGTGCGTCCGCGGGAATGAAAGGCTGACGGGCGGCGAGTTCGGGCCGGAAGCGAGCCTGCTGCTGACTCTGCTCGGGCTGCCGCTCGCCGCGGCGCTGTGGTGGCCGCTGGCCAGGGATCGCCGTCGCGGCCGGGAGGTCGCGCCGTCATCCCGGCAGGACGCTCCCGGCAGAGCCTCCCTATAGGATATATATGGTTTAATTCTTGCAAGGTCTCGCTTGAGAAAAATACAATCGCCGTTCCGGGAGGGAACTCCGATGATGAACGTCCGGCTCGCCTGCGTCCTCCTGTCGCTGCTGCTGGCCCCCGGTAGTCCCGCGCTCGCCGGTCCGCCCGAAGAGATGATCGCGCCGCCTTCTTTCGAGACGACGGTGGAAGTCAACGTCGTCAACGTCGACGTCCGCGTCACCGACGCGAGCGGCCAGCCGGTGAGGGGGCTCGGCAAGAGGGACTTCGACCTCTACGAGGACGGCAAGCGCGTGGATATCTCCAACTTCGCCGCCGTCGAGCGGGGCCTTTCCGGCCGCGCCGCTGCCGACCCCGGCGTCGCCGGAAAGCCGCCGGAGCCGGCGGCCGGCGGCGACGAGGGCACGCCCGCCCAGACCGCCGAGGACGCCTGGACCCTCGTCGTCTACGTCGACAACTTCGACATTCATCCCGGCAGCCGGACGCGCGCCCTGCGGCAGCTCCGTGACTTCCTCGACCGGCAGCTCGCTCCCGGCGATCGGGTCATGCTGGTGACCTACGACCAGGGGTTGAAGGTCCGCCTCCCCTTCACCTCGGACTCGAAAGCCATCGGCGAGGCCTTGACGGCGATGGAAGGGCTCGCGTCGCACGGCGCCGGCATCGACCTGCAGCGGCAGCAGGCGTTGCGGGAGATCATGACCATCCAGGAGGCGGCCGTGATCAATCCCAAGCCGAATCCCTGTCCTCTGAGCATCGTGGGGCCTGCCCGCGACTTCGCGCATGCCCGGCGCGACGAGGTGCTGCGCACCCTGGGAGCGCTGACCGTGCTGGTGAACTCGCTCTCCGGCGTGCCGGGCCGCAAGGCCCTGCTCCACGTCAGCGACGGTATTCCGTCGGTTCCCGGCCAGGAGGTCTTCCAGTTTCTGGCCGAGATCTGCGGCGGCGGCGCGGGCACCGCGGGCATCGGCCGGCAGAGCGCGGTGAACGGCAACAACAACGCTCCGGAAGCCGCGGGTGATGTGGAAGAAGGGGAGCGTCGCCACGTTCCCGCGCGCGCGCCGAACCTCGACCCGATGGCGGTCTACGACGCGGAGTACCTCGGACCCACGGCCTACAAGGCCTCTTCGCAGGCGCCGATCGAAGCCGCTTCCTACAATGTCGAGAAAGAACTGGACGCGCTGGTTGGCCACGCCAACGCCCACCGCGTCACTCTTTACACTCTGCAGGCCTCCGGCGCCGAGCGCCCCGCGGCCTCCGAGGCCGGCATGGGGCCGGAAGACCGGCTGTTCCAGTTCGCCTCCATCGAGACCGCGCAGCGGACCAGCCTCCAGGGCTCGCTCACCGCGCTCGCCGCGGGCACGGGAGGGCGGGCCATCCTCGACGTCAACGAGCTCAAGCCGGAGCTGGCGCGGATGCAGGAGGACTTCGCGAGCTACTATTCCCTCGGCTTCGTGCCGGAGCACAAGGAAGGCGGCGGCGAGCACCGCCTCGAGGTGCGGGTCAAGCGCCGGGGCGTCCACCTCCGCTACCGCGAGAGCTACCGCGACAAGCCGGTCCTGGAGAGGGCCGTGGACCGCACCCTGGCGGCGCTCTTCTACGGCATCGAGGACAACCCGTTGAAGATCGATTGGCAGGCGGGCGAGCAGACCCCGAATCCGGACGGCAGCTTCGCCGTTCCCGTGCACCTGCGGATCCCGCTCGCCAAGGTGGCCGTGCTGCGCGGGGACGGCGTCTACGAGGGGAACCTGCGCGCCTTGGTGGCGACCCGCGGCGCCGACGGCCGGATGTCTCCCGTGCGGCAGGTCCCGGTGCTGATCCGCATCCCGCACAAGGAGGTCCTCACCGCGCTCGGTCAGTTCTACGTCTATACCCTGACGCTCCAGCTTCCACCCGGCGAGCAGCGGGTTGCGGTGGGACTGCGGGACGACGTCTCCGCCACGGCTTCCTATCTCAGCCGGGCCGTGACCGTAGGAACCCAGTCGGCGAGCGCCCGGCCCTGAGCGGAGCCCTCGGCATGAGCGTCGAAATCCGACTGGGCGTGATCCTGGCGCTGGCCGCCTGCGGCGCCGCCCTCGCCGCCAAGCCTCCCGCCGCCCCCGCTCCACCCGCCTTCGGCGAAGCGGTCGAGGTCAACGTCGTCAACGTGGACGTCTATGCCACCGACAAGAGCGGCGATCGGGTGACCGACTTGCGGAAGGGCGACTTCCAGATCCTCGAGGACGGCAAGCCCGTCGAGGTCACCAACTTCGAGGTCGTAGAGGGCCGGCCTCCGGCGACAAAGGGTACACAGGCGCCGCCGGCCTCGCCTTCGTCGGCGACGGCTGCTGGTGCTGCGCCCGGGGGCGCCTGGAACCTGATGATCCTCTTCGACGACTTCAACATGAACCCGAACAGCCGCACGCGGGCCGTGCGCCAGTTGCGCGGGTTCCTGGCGCAGGCGCTCGCCCCGGAGGACCGCGTCATGCTGGTCACCCAGGACGTCGGCCTCAAGGTCCGCCTGCCCTTCACCGGGGATCAGGGCGCCATCTCCCGGGCCCTCGACGAGATCGAGGGTCTCGCCGTCCATGGAGTCGAGATCGCGCACGATCGGCGCCAAGCCTTCGACAACATGATGATGATTCAAGAGGAGGCGTTGCTCGATCCCGATCTTCCTCCTTGTCCCCAGCAGATCGTTACACCGGCCAAGACCTATGCCGCCGCCCGCCGCCAGGAGGTCCTGCGCTCGATCGCGGGCCTCACCATGATGGTGAACTCCCTCTCCGGAGTGCCCGGCCGCAAGGCGGTGCTCCACGTCAGCGACGGGCTTCCCCTGACGCCGGGCGAGGAGCTGTTCCAGTTCCTCTTCGAGCTCTGCGGTGGCGGCGGCACCAGCGGCATCGGGCACGATGCCTCCCAGCCGCGCAACCGTGGCGACGTCGATCTCGCGCAAGTCTACGACGCGCGCGAGCTCGGGCCGCTCGCCTATCAGGCGGCGTCCCAGGCCTTCCTGGACGCCCAGTCCTACAACACCACCAAGGAGCTGCAGGCCCTGGCGGCTCACGCCAACGCCCATCGGGTGACCCTGTACACCTTGCAGGCCTCCGGCCTGCAGGCGCCCGACGCCTCGGACGCCGGCTCCGGGGCGACGGACCGGATGTTCCAGTTCCCCTCCATCGGCTCCGCGCTGCGGGCGAGCAACCGCGAGTCGCTGCAGCTCCTGACGGACGAGACCGGCGGCCGGTCGATCCTGGACACCAACGACTTCCTCCCCGGCCTCGACCGCCTGCGGCAGGATTTCGAGAGCTACTACTCGCTCGGCTACACACCGGCTCACAGCGGCGACGGCCGCGAGCACCGGATCGAGGTGAGGGTCAAGCGCTCCGGCGTCAAGCTCCGCTATCGCCAGAGCTATCGCGACAAGCCCGTCCTTGAGAAGACCGTGGACCGCACCCTGGCCGCGCTCCTCTTCGGTCTCGAGGACAACCCGCTGCAGATCTCCGTCGAGATCGGCGAGCAGACGCCCGGAGCCTCCGGCACGGTCAGCGTCCCCATCCGCCTCAAGATTCCGCTCTTCAAGCTGGCCATCCTGAACCATGAACAGGCCGGGACCTTCGAGGGGAACCTGCGATTGTATGTGGCTACCCGCAACGCCGAAGGCGGCAACTCGCCGCTGCGCCAGGTGGCGATCCCCATCCGCATCCCCCGCAAGCAGGTGCTCAACGCCATGGGCCAGTTCTATCTCTACACCCTGACCCTCGAGATGAAACCCGGCCAGCAGCAGGTGGCGCTGGCGGTGCGCGACGACATCGCCGCCGTCACCTCCTACCTCAGCCGTAGCGTGACCGTGGGAGCCCAGGCGGCGAGCGCCCGGCCCTGAACCCAGAAAGAGGCTACGATCCATGAAGCTCCGATTCTTCGTCATCCTCCTGCTGCTTGCGAGCGCCTACGCCCTCGCCGCCAAACCGCCTGCGGCAACCGCCCCGCCCACCTTCGGGGCGGCCGTGGAGGTCAACGTCGTCAACGTCGACGTCTACGCGACCGACAAGAGCGGCAACCGGATGACCGATCTCCGCCAGGGAGACTTCCAGGTGTTCGAGGACGGCAAGCCGGTCGAGATCAGCAACTTCGAAGCCGTGAACGGCCGGCCGGCGGCCCCGGCATCGCCGGCGCCCGCCGCGAGCTCGTCCGAGGACGCCTGGAACCTCGTCGTCTTCTTCGACAACTTCAATCTGCATCCGAGCAGCCGCAATCGGGCCGTCCGCCAGTTGCGCGAGTTCCTGACCCGCGAGCTCGCCCCGAGCGACCGCGTCACGCTGGTGACCCAGGATCTCGGCTTGAAAGTCCGCCTCCCCTTCACCACCGATCAAGCCGTCATCGTCCGGGTTCTCGACGAGATCGATCGCCTGTCCGTCCACGGCCCCGAGATCGACCGGCAGCGCAAGCAAGCCTTCGATCTCATGATGGCCATTCAGCGAGACTCCCTCATCAACCCGGAGCCCCTGCCTTGCCCGCTGAACATCGCGACGCCGGCACATTCCTTCGCCGCCTCCCGGCGCCAGGAGGTGCTGCGCGCGATCGCCGGCTTGACGGTGATGGTGAATTCCCTCTCCGGAGTGCCCGGACGCAAGGCGGTGCTCCACGTCAGCGACGGCCTGCCGCTGAAGCCGGGCGAAGAGCTGTTCGAGTTCCTGGTCGCGCTCTGCGGCGGCGGCGGAGCCGAGGGCATGACGACGGCGGCGACTCCAGGGAGCTCGGAGAGCACGATGATTGGCGAAGCTGGATCGCGGCGACCGAGAGGTGGCAGCGATTCCAGCGCCGAGAGCAGCAGCTTCGACGCTCGGGATATCGGCCCCTCGGCCTATCAGGCGGCCTCGCAGGGCCCGCTCGACGCCCAGTCCTACAACGTCGTCAAGGAGCTGCAGGCGTTGGCGGCGCACGCCAACGCCCAGCGGGTGACGCTGTATACGCTGCAAGCGTCCGGGCTGCAGGCGCCCGACGCTTCGGACGCCAGCTACGGACCCGAAGACCGGCTGTTCCAGTTCCCCGCGATCGGCACCGCGCTGCGGGCGAGCAACCGGGACTCGCTCCAGCTCCTGGCCGACGAGACCGGTGGACGGGCGATCCTCGACACCAACGACTTCCTGCCCGACCTCGGCCGCCTGCTCCAGGACTTCGACAGCTACTACTCGCTCGGCTACACGCCGGCCCACAGCGGTGACGGCCGCGAGCACCGGATCGAGGTCAAGGTGAAGCGTGCCGGCCTGCGGCTCCGCTACCGCCAGAGCTACCGCGACAAGCCCGCCCTCGAGAAGACTCTGGACCGTACCCTGGCGGCCCTGCTCTACGGCTTCGAGGACAACCCGCTGCAGATCGCCGTCGAGCTCGGCGAGCAGGCTCCCGGCACGGCCGGCAGCTTCAACGTGCCGGTGCGCCTCAGGATCCCTCTGTGGAAGCTGGCCATCCTCAACCGCGAGACTCTTTTCGAAGGCAACCTGCGCTTGCTGGTGGCGACCCGCCACGAGGACGGCCGCTCGTCGCCGGTGCGGCAAATCGAGGTGCCGCTGCAGATTCCGCGGAAGGAGGTGCTGAACGCCATGGGCCAGTTCTACGTCTATACCCTGACGCTGCAGCTCCAGCCCGGCGAGCAACGGGTCGCGGTGGCCGTGCGGGACGAGCTCGGCGCCACCACCTCGTACCTGAGCCGCGCCGTGACCGTGAGCACGACCGCGGCGGCGGTGGCGCGGCCGTGAGCTGAAGCGGCCCTCGCCGCCTTACCCTACCTTCCCACCGTCCCACGCTGGACGAGTCCGGCCGCTGGCCGGCGGCTCCTGGCGCGCCTCGTCCGACGTGATCGCGGGCGCGAACAACCGTTGCGCGACCGGCTCGGGCACGCGGAAAGCCAGGGGGTTGCCGTCGCGGTCCTTCCTCTTCGCCTGGAGGCCGAGGACGAGGCGGTGGGCGAGCGCAGGAGTGATCTCGTGCGCCGCCGGCCTGAGGAGCTTGATCAGCAGCGCAGCCAGGCTCCAGGCTCGCGGCACGCGCAGCAGGACGACGAAGAACGGGTCCATCAGGAAGCGCATGACGACCACCGGCAGGCCGCGCAGGATCCAGGGCAGGAACCCTTTGATGACGTTCAGGAGCTGGCGGACCAGGCTGGTGCCCTGATCCGACGGGCGGATCTGGCGCTCGCAGATCAGGGCGAACAGCCGCTCCGCCTCGGCAAGGTTGGCGGGCTGGAGGTCCTCCCGCTGTCCCAGCAGGAAGCCGATCACCTTCCACAGCATGAGGGTGGCCTCCTGCTCCTCGGCAGTCAGGTACAGGCGGAGCTTCTCGAAGCCGCTGAGGTTCCAGAGGGCGAACGCGAGCACGCCGAAGGTCATGTCCTCCTGATTGATCGGCACTCCCCAGGCAGCGCTGTTCCACGGCTCCACGCTCGGGCTCTTGAGCAGGTAGAAACGGATCAGCGAGTGGTGGAGCCGCAGCTTCTGGACCGCGATGACGCCCTTGCCCTTCTCCGGCTTCACCCGCAGGCTGCCCGGCAGCACCACGTCGAAGATCAATTGCGCCGCCTCGATGATGAACCGCTCGAGGGTGTTGGGATTGAAGATGTCGGCCTGGTAGAAGACCCGAGCGGCGTTGGCGTTGGCGAAGACCTGGGCGAACGACCGCAGGAAGGTCACCAGCAGGGTCTGCAAGGGATGGTGGAAGAAGAGGAGGTCGGCCTGCAGGATCTGCTTCATATCGACCCAAGGCGGGTAGTGCACGGCGGCGTTGAAGAACTTGCGCACGCCCGGCGCGAGATCGTCCGGCGGCGGCCAGTCGTTGGTGTTCTGCAAGAACTTGTTCAGCCGCTTCAGGCCCTCCATCCCCTGGGTGGTAAAGGTCTCTTCGACGAGCGCGTCGCCGAGCGGATCCCCGACCTGGCGCATCGCGTTCAGAAACTCGTTGCTCCATTGCTCGGTAGCCATCGCTAGCCCTCCCCTGGCGGGCACCTGCAGGATTCACCTCACCGCACCGCCGCCCGGTTTCCCTCCCTGGACGAGCAGCCGCCGGAACCAGGCGCGGTCGGTCCCGGGCTCAACGGCCACGACGCCCCAGACGAACGCATCGTGTCCGTCGACCGCGGTCTCCACGGCCGGCAGGTCCGCGACCGCGGCATGCTCTTTCTCATCGTACACAAGGACTTCGATCCCCGCACCCTTCCGCGGCGGGGAGAGGACGACCGTGTAGAGATCCACCTTCTTGCCGGCCAGGTCCGTGGGCCAGTCGGCCTTGAACCGCACAAGGCGCCGCTTGGGCTCGACGCGGCCCTGGACCTGGCCGGAGAGGTCGCGGAGGTCGAGGCGCACGGGGCTACGGGACCGCTGGGCTTCGGGACCCCCCTGGACGAGGTCGATCATCAGCAGCCTTCTCTCGTGCTCGCTCAGGGAGGCGTAGCTCTCCCGCGTGCGGACGGAGGAAGCGGCCCAGACCCGCACGCCCGGACGGTGCACCACCACCTCGACGCCGGCCCGGCCCGCCTCCAGCAGCGGGCCGGCCGGCTGGAACCCCGCCTCGTAGTAGGCCGCCGTGGAGCTCGCAACGCGGCCCTCCACCTCCTTCGCGCTCCAGCCCTCGACATAGAGCCCGCCGGCGCTCGTCGCCATGTGACGCAGGGCGGAGCTCCAGTCGCCGATCGCCACCGGGCGGTCCAGGTTGACGAAGAGGCTCATCGCTCCCGAGTCGGCGAGGGCCTGGAGGGGCTTCCGGAAGTGGGTCTCCATGGCGCTGAACCGGCGGCTATCACCTTGAATGCCCGACCGGCCGGTCTGGAGACCGACGGAATTTCCATCGAAGTAGAGCCGCGGATCGAGCCCCTGGGTGAAGGTGACGAGGAGCTTGGGCCCGGGCAGGCGCCGCAGCTCGGCGGCGAGGGCCTCCAGCGAATCGGCGAAGCCCAGGGCCACCCCTTCGTACTGCGACCGGCCGTTCGACTTTATGGCGTCGCGGGTGGCGGAATCCTGATCGGCAGGAATCCCCTTCTTTCCCCCGGTGCCGGTGATACTGGGGGGAAGCGCCAGATCGGCCCTGGTTTCCAGCCCCTGAACGTCGGGCCGCAGATCGCGGATCCGCTTGAGCACCTTTTCTTTCCCTTTCTCGTCCGCAGCGACGGGGCCCAGAACCTGTTTGAGGCCCGAGCGCCGGTCGTGGAGCAGAAGATAGAGCCGGTCGGCCGCGCGGAGCTGCCCGACGTACTCCCTGGCGACCTCGGCGCTCGCGAGGAGCCCGTGCGGTGAGGAGAAGGCGACGTCGAACAGGAGGAAGACATGGCGCCCGGCGACCGGCGCCGCCGGGGCGATCCCTTCCCGCGGCGGCTCGTTCGCGGCATCACTCGTGGCATAGCGATCGAAGCCCTGGATGGCGACGGGAGCGCCGTCCACCCGCAGCTCCACCTCCTCCCGCCGGAGATCGAAGACCGGACGGCCTTCGGCATCCACGGCAAAGAAGGGGATGATCTTCAGCTCGACGTCGATTTTTGTGCCCCCCGCCGAAGGCGGGCGCTCCTCCCCGGCAATGGCGATACCGCCGGAGGCGATCCAGGCAAACAGGACGGCGACGGCAAGACCTCGGAAACGGACGGCTGGGAACCAGGTCGGCATACCTCCCCCTCTCAAATGTCAGGATGTCAGGTTGAGATATCCCTCCGCAAGAAGTGTTCCAGGCTTCCGAGCCGGTTTTTCAGCGGTTTCCGCTCACGGACGGACGCGCTCACGTCCGCGGGAGAGGACGTCCTTGCCCAGGATCAGAGGCGGCGGGGAAGCGCCGTGCTCACTCCATCGTCAGGATGATCTTGCCGAACACCCCGCCCCGCTCCAGCGCCTTGTAGGCCTCGGCGGCCCTCTCCAGAGGAAAGGTGCGGTCCACCACCGGCCGGAGGCGGCCGTCGCGCAGGCGCGGCAGGGCGAAGGCGGCGAAGTCCGCGGTGAGGCGGGCCTTCTCCTCCCGCGGCCGGGGACGCAGGACCGAGCCGATCACGCGCAGCCGCCGGCTCAGGGCCAGACCCAGCTCCACCTCTGCCTTGCGGCCGCTCATCAGCCCGATGAGCACCAGCCGGCCACGCTCGGCGAGAGCGCCGAGATGGCTGTTGAATTCAGAGCCGCCGGTGAAGTCGAGCACGAGGTCCGCGCCGCGGCCGCCGGTGGCCTCGTGGACCTGGCGGGCCAGGTTTCCTCCCTCCAGGCAGATCTCCTCGACGCCCAGGCCGCGCAGCAGCTCCAACCGCTCGCGGTTGCGGCCGGCGGCGAGCACCCGGCCTCCCAGCTCGCGGGCGAGCTGCACGGCGAAGCTCCCCATGCCGCCGGTCGCGCCGGTGATCAGCACCGTCTCGCCGGCTTGGACGCCGCCCTCCGCCACCAGGTTGGTCCAGGCGGTGAGCCCGGCCTCGGCAATGGCGGCGCCCTCGACGAAGGAAAGATTGTCCGGCAGCGGCATGAGCTGACCCGCAGGAATCGCGGCGCACGTGGCGTGGGCGCCGCCACCCACCAGAGCCATCACCCTTGCGCCAGGCTGCCAGGGACTCCCCTTCTCCGCCTCCACGACGATCCCGGAGCACTCCAGGCCGGGCACCTGGCTCTCATCCGGAGGCGGCGGATACTGACCCCGGAGCTGCATGAGGTCGGCGTGATTGAGGCCCGCGGCCTTGACGGCAACGAGGACCTCGCCCCGCCCTGGCGCCGGATCGGGAAGGTTGCCCAGACGTGGAATCGGGGATTCGCGCTCGGCGGGGAGGATGGCGCGCACGGGGCGATCCTATCGCAGGGGCCTCATCACCCCGGCCTTTTGCGTAGCGGCGGGCCTACGTGCCCGCCGCCGCTTGGTGCGTAATGAAAAACGGCGGGCACGTAGGCCCGCCGCTACGACATGTTTCGGCACCGCCTAGCGTGTGGCGACCGGCCGCGCCCTCTGGATCGGCACGGGCGCGGCTTCGCCGCCCGCGGCGGCCTCGGGCTTCGCGGCGAGCGCCTCCAGGCCGAGGCTGCCCTCCTCCAGCCAGGCGTGCTTGCCTTCGAGCACCCGCAGCGCC
>Ga0134122_10002972_pt1 | contig 12510 bp, 9 predicted proteins | sample KB302_FD_96461 | JGI IMG/M metagenome (GOLD analysis project Ga0134122, IMG submission 96461) | Terrestrial soil microbial communities without Nitrogen fertilizer from Kellogg Biological Station, Michigan, USA - KB3-0-2 | ecosystem: Environmental > Terrestrial > Soil > Unclassified ...
CTCGAGGAGCCGCGCGAACCCGCTGGCGGACAGGAGCACGAGCGGCGCCGCGAGCTCGGCGTAGTGGGCGGGGCCGGCGCTGCTGATGGTCGCGGCCGAGATGCCGGTGTAGACGAGCAGTACGCCCGCGCAGCTGGCGAACAGGCGAGCCCCTCCCGCGAGGCGGTGGAAGAAACCCACGAACAGCAGCGAGACCGGCCATCCGAACAGCCAGAAGTTGAAGCGGGCGAGGGTGTGGCCGAGCTCGTGGATCGACGGCAGGGGAGGCGGGGCGGTGACCGCCTTGCCGACGAGCCCCCAGTTGCGGATGCGGCTGTAGGTCTGGTAGCCGCTCTCGAACGGCGATCCGGACAGCGCTTGCTGATACCCGAGGAGCAGGAGCCCCGCTCCGATCACGACCAGGACCGACGCGCCGGCTCCCACGAGCGCGCGGGGAGAGCGTGCCGTCCACAGACGCAGCGCGAGCCAGCCCAGCCACGGCGCCGCGAAGGCCGGCGCCGAGAAAGGTCGCGTCAGGGCGGCCCACCCCAGAGCCGCCCCGGCGAGGAGCCACCAGCGGAGCGCCCCCGGACTCTCGTGCGCGCGCAGGGCCGCGTACACGAACGCCATCAGCAGCACCGCCATGGTGGAGTGGGCGAGCAGGGTGGCGGACGAGAACACGAAGTACGGGGAGACCAGGAGCATCGGCAGGGCCAGCAGGGCGGTCCGCTGGCCGAAGAGGCGTCGCGCGATGCCGAACGCGAGCGGCACCGTCAAGGTCCCGGCCACCGTGCTGACCCAGTGGAGACCCCCGAGCCACTCCCCGATCGCGAGCGCGGCGGGGTGGCCCGGGAAGTAGATGCCGTACATCTTCCCGTCCCGGATGATGAGGAACTGATTCTCGAAGAACGGGCGCAGCGACTCGGGCGGGGCCGGCACCAGGATCTTTCCGGCCGCGAAGAGCTGCGCCATGAAGACGTAGGCGTTCTCGTCGTCGCTGATCACCGCGTCCTTCAGCACCACGATGCGAGCCAGCGTGATGAGGAAGAACATGAGCGCCGAGGCGCCGAAGACGATCGCCCGGACCTCGCGAGGGCTCAGCGAATCGAGCCGGTCGAAGGCGTCCAGGATCCACGGAGCCACCGAACTCCGGGTCGCAAACGTCAGGAGGAGGATGGCGGGGATGCCGAAGAGGAGGTAATGCAGGAGAAAGGCGAGCTCCCCCGGGAACCACCCGTGCGCGCCGTACCAGATCTGGTGGTTCGCGTAGTTGAGGCCGGCGATCCAGATCTCGGCGATGCAGAGGAGTCCGGTCAGCCCGAGGAGCAGGCTCTTCGCCCGCGGGGTCAGGTAGCTCACGACGAGCCGGCCGAGTCCAGGTAGGAGGAGACGAAGCCCGCGGCGGCCGGGCCGCCGGACGGGCCGAAGCGATCGAGCCGGAACGGGGTCGGGCTCACCGGCGAGCGGACGCCGGTGACGAGCGCGGCCATCATCTCGCCGACCGCGGGCGACAGCTTGAATCCGTGGCCCGACATGCCCGCGGCGATCCAGAAGCCGCGCACCGGGGACTCGTCGAGGATCGGCATCCAGTCCGGCGTGATGTCGAAGGCTCCCGCGTAGCCCCGGCTGAATCGCGCGTCGGCCAGTGCGGGGATCGCGCGGGCGGTGCGGGCCAGGATCAGGGCGGCCTCGTCGAAGCCGGCCTCGCTGCCGAGGAGCTCCGGGTCCATCGGGTGCTGGGTCTCGTCGTCGGTCAGCGATCCGGTCAGGGTGAGGTTGCCGGTCTCGGGCCGCACGTAGCTGCCCCCCGCCAGGTCGAGGTACACGGTGTGCGCGGGGCCGAACGCGGCGTCCCGCGCCACCGTGAAGACCGGGTGCCGCCCGATCACGATCGGCAGCTCGACGCCGGCGAGCCGGGCGACACGTGGCGACCAGAGCCCCGCCGCGTTGATCACCACCGGCGCGTCGATCCGCTCGCCCGCCGCGGTGTCCACCCCGACGACCCGGTCGGCCGCTCGGCGGATCGCCACCACCTCGACGCCCTGCTCGATCACCGCGCCGCGGCGCCGGGCCGCGCCGGCGAAGCCCGCGGTCACCGCGCTGGGATCTCCGTAGCCGGAGCCCGGCTCCCACAGCACCGCGCCGAGCCCCGAGGCGTCGATGCGGGGCTCGATGCGGGCCAGATCGGAGGGGTCCACGATCTCGGCCTGGATGCCGATGCCCTGCTGGAGGGCCAGCGTCCGCTCGAGCGTCGGCCGCATCGCGGGAGAGACTCCGATCAGCGCGCCGGAGCGGACGAAGCCCGCGTCACCCCCTACCGCCTCGCCGAAGCGCTCGAAGACCCCGAGCGACCGGAGCACCATCTCGCTCGTCTCGCGCGTGGGGTAGAGCTGCCGGATGATGCCGACCGACCGGCCGGTGCCGCCCGAGCCCAGGAACTTCCGCTCGAGGACGAGCACGCGCGGGAGGCCCGAGCCCGCGAGATGGAACGCGATCGAGACGCCCGTCACGCCTCCGCCGATGATGACGGCGTCGGCCGTCCTCATCGGGAGCCGATCCCGGCCGAGGGCCCGGACCGCCGGGGTATGTCGCGGGGCGACACCCTGATCGGCACGATGCGGCGGGCTCGAGTCATGACCTCACCTCGACAAGTATCCACCACCACCCGCGCTTTCCGGGTGGTCATCGTGTTCCCGAGGATGGAGCGGCGGGCTTTGCCGGTGAAGCCGCCGCGGCGGACAGCCCCGCCGCCGCGGCCGGGTCGAGCGACCTGAGCACGCCGATCTGCGCCTGGGCGTCGAGCGGCTTGTCCGCGCGGAGGTAGGCCCGCGCCAGCCAGAAACGCTCGGCCGCGCCCGTGGGATGCAGCGCCACGGCGCGCTCGAGTGACGGAAGAGCCTCGGCGATCTTCCCGTCCTCCACCAGGGCCTGACCGAGGTTCCGCCAGAAGGCCGCCTCCGACGGTCGAAGCTGCGTGGCCTCCGTGAATAGCGAGGCCGCTTCGGCGGGCTTACCCTCGCGCGCGAGTTCGATCCCGAGACTGTCGAGGGCGAAGGCGAGGTTGCCCTGCGTGCTGTCGAGCGGCGCGGACAGCGCGATCGCGCGCCGCAGCTCGACGATCGCTTCGGGGTATCTCCGTTGCCGGGCGTGGAGCGCGCCCAGGTTGGCGGTCGCCTCCGGATAGCCCGGAGTCAGGCGGATCGCCTCGCGGAACTCGGCCTCGGCCGCGTCGAGGTGGCCCTGCTGCACGAGGAGCGAGCCGAGGCTATTATGCGCGGTGGCCCGCTCCGGCCGCAGCGCGATGGCCCGCGTGAGCTCGGCTTCCGCCTCCCGGGGAAGGCCGGCCGACAGCAGAACGTTGCCCAGCTTGCTGCGGCACAACGCGCACGCCGGGTCGGCCGCGACCGCGGCGCGCCACAGACTCTCGGAGTCGTGCCAGATCCGGGCATGCACCCAGGTGCTCGCTCCGAGTCCGGCCAGGGCGAGCACCACCGCCAGCGATGTCGACGCGAACACCCATCGACTCACTCGCCCGCGCGCCCGCTGCCGGCCGAGCCAGGTCACTCCCGCGCCCGCAAGGACGGCGAACCCGAGACTCGATAGATAGCTGTAGCGGTCGTGCGCGAGCTGGTGGCCGGCGTGGGCGATGCCGCTCACCGGCGCCAGTACGATGATGGACTGGAGCCAGGCGGCGAGGGCACCCGCGACCCGGCGGTGCCCGACAACGAGGACCACGGTGACCACGATCACGACGATGGCGGGATACAAGAAGCGGGCGTCGAGGAGATGGATGCGGGCGGGGAGCTCGTAGAGCGGAGAGAGGTTCTCCGGCCAGACGAGCTTCCACGGATAGAACCAGAAGCTGTAGCCGGTCATGGCCAGCCGGGCCTCGAGCCCCTGTACGGCATAGCTCGTCCAGCCCGCGCCACGGGTAACCGCCCAGCTCGCGACCACGGCGCCGACCGCTCCCAGCGCGAAGTGGCCCAGCTTCTCCCGGATCAAGGCCGGCCAGCCCAGGCGAAGGCGACGGAGAGGATAGACGTCGAGCACGAGCAAGGTGGCCGGCAGCGTCATGGCCATGGCTTTCGAGCCGAGCGCCGCGGTGAAGGCGGCGAGGGATGCGACGAGCCAGCGGCCGGAGAGCGTGCGCTCCTGCGTGACCCCTCGAACGTAGGCCAGCACGGCCAGGAGATAGAAGAAGCCGCACAGCACGTCGCGCCGCTCGGTGACCCACGCCACCGACTCCACCCGAAGGGGGTGGAGGCCCCACAGGAGGGCGGCGGCGGCGCCGCCCAGGCTAACGGTCATCCCGCCTTGCCGAGACGTCCGGTCGTCTCCGCGCTCCGGGTGCGCGTGTTCGAGCGCGATCGCGAGGAGTCGGCGCGCGAGGAAGAAGAAGAGCGTCGCGTTCGCGGCGTGGATGACGAGATTGCCCAGGTGGTAGCCCCGCGGCTCCATGCCGCCGACCGCGTAGTTGAGCCCGAGGCTGAGCCAGGTCAGCGGGATGTAGTGGCCCATCCAGGTCGCGGTGAACATCCACTGCAGCTCCCGAAGGCCGAGGCCGCGGTATCCCGAGTTCCACAGGAAGTTCCGGTCGTCGTCCCAGTCGACGAATCCGCCGTCGAGGGCGGGGAGGAACGCGACGAACGCGAGGGCACCGACGACGAGCGGGAGCGCCCGTTCGAGGCGGGTCACCGGCCGAGCTCGGCGGCGTACGCCGGGTCCAGCGCGCGCAACGTCGCCGCCTCGCGGTCGGCCTCGGGTGTCCGTCCGGCGAGCCGGTAGGCGCGGACCAGCCAGAACCGCTGCGCTCCACGCCCGGGAGCCAGCGTCACGGCCCGCTCGAGGATCGGGATGGCCTCGACGCCATTGCCCTGCTCCACGAGCGCCTGGCCCAGGCGGTGGAACAGATCGGGATCATCACCCGCCAGGGGAGAGCCTTCCTGCCAGAGCCGCTGGGCCTCGGGGAGCCGATGCTCGCGCACGAGCTCGATGGCGCGGCCCCTCAGCGCCCGGCCGAGCTCGGTCCGGGTCCCGGCGCGTCGGCTGTCCAGCGCCAGGGCCTGGCGGAGCTGGGTGATCGCTTCCTCGAAACGCCCCATCCTCGAGTAGAGGACACCGAGGTTCGCGGGGGCATCCACCAGGCGGGGCGACAGGCGGGCCGCTTCACGGAACTCCGCCTCGGCCTCGCGGTCGCGGCCCTGGCCGGCCAGCGCCACGCCCAGCGCGTTACGGGACGCCGCGCGGTCCGGGCGGAGCGTCGCGGCGCGCCGGAAGTGCTCCTCCGCCTCGGGGTATCGGTTCTGCGCGAGCATGATCGCGCCCATGTTCTCGTGCGGTCCCGGCCGATCGGCACGAAGCGCGATCGCGCGTCGCACGTGCGCCTCGGCCTCGGGGAATCGGTCCGGCCGCGCCACCACCCGGCCGAGATTGCTCTCGCAGAGGGAGCAGGCCGGATCCACCTCCACCGCCCGGCGCCAGAGCGTCTCCGAATCCTGCCAGACCGCGGTCTGCACGCGCGCGGCCGCTCCGAGTCCAAACACAACCAGCAACGCGGCCGTCCACGCGAGGGGCGCCATCCAGCGCCGCGCCGGCCGGGCGGCCGCGTGATGCAGGACCCAGAGGAGCCCGGAGCCGGCCACGACCGCAAATCCCAGGCCCGCGAGATAGCTGTAGCGGTCGGCGGCGAGCTGGTTGCCCGAGTGGACCACGCCGCTGATCGGCACCAGCACGATGATCGACTGGACCCACGCGGCGAGCCCGGCGGGCCACCGCCGCCGAAGGCGCGCGAGCGCGGCGGTCAGCGCGGCCACGGCCAGCAACGCTCCCAGGAATCGCGCCTGGCCGAGATCGACGCGCTGGGGCAGCTCGTACATCGGCGACAGGCCGGTCGGCCAGACCGACTTCCACCACGAGAACCAGACGGTGTGCGCGGCCAGGGCCAGGCGGGCGCCCACCCCGTACTGCGCGTAGGCCGTGATGCTGCCGCTGTCCTGCCGCGCCACGAACGCCACCACGCCGCCGGCGGCCGCGAGCACCGCGTAGGGCAGCTTCTCGCGCGCGAGGATCCACCACCCGAGCCCGCGTCGGCGAAGCGGGTAGAGGTCCAGCAGGACCAGGGTGAACGGGAGCGTCATCGCAACGCTCTTCGACGACAGCGCCGCCGCGAATGCTCCGAGGGAGAGCGCCCACCACCGGCGCTCGATCCCGGCCCCGCGGGCAACCCCGCGCAGGTAGGCCAGCAGCGCCAGGAGATAGAAGAGTCCGCACAGCAGGTCCCGCCGCGCGCTCGCCCAGGCAACGGCCTCCGCGCGAAGGGGGTGCAGGCCCCAGATCAGCGCCGCGATGGTCGCGCCGCCTGCGACGGTCGCGCTCGTGGTCGCCGCGCCCGACCCGATCGCGAGCAGCCGTCGCGCCGCGAGCCAGAACAGGGCCACGTTGGCCGAGTGCAAGAGGAGGTTACCGAGGTGGTATCCCCACGGGTCGAGGCCGCCCGCGACGTAGTTGAAGCTCCAGGTCAGCCAGACGACCGGGCTCCAGTGACCGAGGAGCGTGGTGGTGAACATCCACCGGAGCTCGGGCCAGCCAAGCCCCCGGTACGCGGTATTCGTGAGGAAGCTCGCCTCGTCGTCCCAGTTGACGAAGGTGGCCGTGAGCGACGGAAGGAAAGCGATGAACGCCAGGCCTCCTACGAGACCTGGCAGCAGCCTCCCGATGAGCATGGTCTGTCGGCGGGTCGTGGTCATGGTGGTAAACGCAAGAGAAGTCGACTACTTCCATCATAATCGCGGGGGTGTTTTTTCCGACACGGATGCTGCGCGGCTAGAGGGTCACCTCCGTGCCGAGCCCCGCCGATACCGCCCGGTCATAGGCCAGGCGGGCGGTTACCGCGTCCTCGGGGGCAAATCCGACCGATTTGAACAGGGTGATCTCCTGGGGCGAGGTCCGGCCCCGCCGGGTGCCGGCCACCAGCTCGGCCAGCTCCGCCCTGACGTGGCGCCGGGTGATGGCGCCGGCCTTGATCGGGATCAGCAGGTCGCCGGCTTCTTCCCACGCCCCTTCGTACGTATCCACCACCACCCGGGATTTCCGGATGGTCAGCGTGTCGACTTCTCGCGTGGCGGGCCGGAACGTGCCGACGCCGTCCACGTGAGTGCCCGGGGCCAGGTCACGGCCCGAGAAGACGGGGCGGGAGGAGGTGGTGGCGCACGTGATCACGTCGGCTTCGGTCACCGCGGCCTTGGGGACGGTCTCGACGCGCACCGCGATGCCCAGCTCGCCGCGCATCCGCTCGGCGAAGGCCGCGGCCCGGCCGGGATCGCGTCCTACTACCCGTACCTCGGCCAGGGGCAAGACCTGGCTCAGGCACAGAAGCTGGAACCGGGCCTGTACGCCCGCCCCGAAACAGGCCACCACGCGCGAGTCGGGCCGGGCCAGGTAGCGCGCGGCCAGGGCCGACGTCGCGCCCGTGCGGATACCGGTGAGGAAGCCGGCCTCCATCAGGGACAGCGGGGCCCCGGTCTCGGGATCGGTGAGCAGGTAGGAGGCGTGGATGGTGGGGAGCCCCCGGCGCTGATTGCGCTCCACCACCGTGACCAGCTTGGTGCCGAGGGCGCCCAGGCGGGGCAGGGCCGAGACCATGGCCAGGAACACCCCGTGACGCTCCATCGGCAGCACCGCGCGGGGGAGAGCCGGCGCCTTCCCGGCCGCGGCTTCGCGGAAGGCGCGCTCCACGGCCGCGATCACGTCGGCGGGCGGCAGCAGCGCCTCCAGCACCGCGCGGCCGAGGATCCGCATCAGGCGGACTTGCGCCTGATCATCCGCTTCACGGTCGCCTCCAGGACGACCTCGCCGCGCTGGTTGGTGACCTCGTGCCGGTAGGTCACGATGCCGCGGTCCGCCTTCTTGGTCTCACGCTTGTCGGTGATCGTGACGCTCACGCGCAGCGTGTCGCCCTCCAGCACCGGCGCCACGATGCGGATCTCGCTGCCGAGGTACGACATGCCGGTGCCGTGGATGAGCCCGGTCTGCATGATGAGGCCTTCCGAGAGGCAGAAGGTCATCGCCCCCGGCGCCGCGCGGCCCTTGAAGACCGATTCCTTGGCGACGAATTCCATGTCCATGAAGAGCGGCTCGTTGAAGCCGCACAGGTTGACGAAGGCGCAGATGTCGGCCTCCGATACCGTCCGGCCGAGCGTCCGGTACACCGCGCCCACCGCGTGGTCCTCATAGGTCAGTCCCGCACTCTTCACGCTCTCGCTCCCTTCGTTCCCGGCGCTCAGGCCTCGCCCAGATAGGCGCGGCGCACTTCCGGATTGTCGGCCAGCTCGCGCGCGCCGCCTTCGAGCGGGAGGCGGCCCGTCTCGAGCACGTAGCCCCGCCCGGCGATGGACAGGGCCATGGCCGCGTTCTGCTCCACGAGCAGGATGGTGACGCCCTGCTGGTTGATCGCCAGGACCGTCTCGAAGATCTGCTCCACCAGCACCGGCGCGAGCCCCATGGACGGCTCGTCCAGCAGGAGGAGCCGCGGCTTCGCCATCAGGGCCCGCCCGATGGCCAGCATCTGCTGCTCGCCGCCCGACAGCGTCCCCGCCACCTGGCTTCGCCGCTCCTTGAGGCGCGGGAAGATGGCGAAGACCTGCTCCATGTCCCGGTCGACCGCCGGGTCGCTCCGGGTATAGGCGCCCATCTCCAGATTCTCGACGACGGAGAGCCGGTTGAAGATGCGACGGCCCTCCGGCACGTGGGTGATGCCCTGCAGGACCACGTCGTGGGGCGCGACGCCGACCAGCGATTTCCCCTCGAACCGCACGTCGCCCCGGCGCGGGGCGAGGAGGCCCGAGAGGGTGCGCAGGGTCGTGGTCTTGCCCGCGCCGTTGTTGCCGAGGAGCGTCACGATCTCGCCCTGCGCGACGCGGAACGAGATGCCCTTGAGCGCGTGAATCTCCCCGTAGTAGACGTGCAGATCGGTCACCTCAAGCATGGCGCTCGCCCGCCGCGCTCGCCCCCGGAGTCCAGCGCCGCCGCCCCAGGTACGCCTCGATCACCCGCGGGTCCCGCTGCACGTCGGTCGGCCGGCCCTCCGCGATCTTCTCGCCGTAGTCCAGCACGGTGACCCGGTCCGAGACCTCCATCACCACCCGCATGTTGTGCTCGATCAGGAGCAGGGTGAGCTTGCGCTCCTCCACCAGCCGGCGCAGCAGCGCCATGAGGCTGCGGGCCTCGCCCTGGGTCATGCCCGCGGTGGGCTCGTCGAGCAGCAGCAGCGCCGGGTCGGACGCGAGCGCGCGCGCCAGCTCGAGCCGCCGCTGGTCGCCGTAGGGCAGGTTGCGCGCGAGCTCGTTGGCCTTGTCCCGCAGGCCCGCCACCTCGAGCAGGTCGCCGCCGTGCTCCCACTGCCGCCGCTCCTGCTCCCGCCAGCGCCGGCTCCGGCTGATCACGTCCCAGAAGCTCAGGGGGACCCGGCTGTGCATGCCCACCAGCACGTTCTCGATCGCGGTCATCCGGGGGAAGAGCCGGATGTTCTGGAAGGTGCGGCAGATGCCGAGCGCGGTGATCTCGTCGGGGCGCCGGCCCAGCACCGGGGTGCCCCGGAAGGTGACGACGCCTTCCTCGGGCACGTAGATCCCGGTGAAGACGTTGAAGAAGGTGGTCTTGCCCGCCCCGTTGGGTCCGATGATCGAGGCGATGTGGCCTTCGTCGAGCGTGAAGTCGACCGTGTTCAGCGCGGTCAACCCGCCGAATCGCTTGCTCACCGCCCGGGCCTCGAGCAGCGGCATCAGGGCTTCTCGGTCAGCTCCCGGTGCCGGCGCTTCGCGGGCAGGATGCCCTGGGGGCGGAAGATCATCATGAGCACGAGGATGAGGCCGAAGACCATCCGCTCGTACTTGGCGGGCTCGAGCTGGGTGGGCAGGTTCGCGAGGTCGTAGCCGAGGATCACGGTTCCCGCGTTGCGCAGCTCGTTGAGCCAGAGCGAGAGGCCCTTGAGCACCTGCAGGTTCAGGATCGTCACCACCGCGGCGCCCAGGATCGCGCCGGGGATCGAGCCCATGCCGCCCAGGATGATCATGGCGAGCACGCCGATGGACTCCATGAACGTGAAGGACTCGGGGTTGATGAAGATCTGCTTCGCGGAGAAGAGCACCCCGACGGTACCCGCGAAGGAGGCGCCGCAGGCGAAGGCGAGCAGCTTCATGCGCACGAGGGGGACGCCCATCGCCTGGGCCGCGGTCTGATCCTCGCGGATCGCCTCCCAGGCGCGCCCGATGTGCGAGTCCTCCAGGCGCCGGTTCGCGAGCACGGTCGCACCCACGATGAGGAGCACGAGCGCGTACAGATAGAGCGGGTAGATGACGTTGGGGTTGGGGTCGATGCCGAGCGCCTCGAGCGGTGCGGCGAAGAAGATGGGCGGCCGGCCGATGGGGGTGATGCCCTTGGGCCCGTTGGTGAGGTTGATCGGCTTGTCGAGGTTGTTGGCGAGCACCCGGATCACCTCGCCGAAGCCGAGCGTCACCAGGGCGAGGTAGTCTCCGTGCAGGCGCAGCACCGGCAGGCCGAGCAGGATGCCCGCCCCCGCCGCCACCGCCACCCCGACGAACAGGAACACGAAGAACCACCACGGGTTCAGCGGGAAATGGTCGCCCCCGAAGATCAGGTTGGCCTGCGGCGAGCCGAAGATCGCCCAGGAATAGGCGCCGACCGCGAAGAAGGCCACGTAGCCCAGGTCGAGCAGGCCGGCGAGCCCCACCACGATGTTCAGGCCGAGCGCGAGCGCCACGAAGATGCCGACCTGGATCGCGATCTCCATGTAGTACGCGTTGACGGTGCCGAGCCACGGCATCAGCACGCCCAGGGTGATGATGGTGAGCGCGCCCTTCACCGGGCCGGGCATGCGGGCCAGGTAGAGGAGCAGCATCGTGCCCTGGAAGAGCAGGAAGACCGAGACCGCGCGGGGGCTCGCGAGCACGCCCCAGGTCGTGGCCGCGAGCAGAAGGGTCACCAGGATGGTCGCGGGAAGGGGGCGGTCGAGCAGGGTTCTCATGCTCGCTCCCGGACGACCTCGCCGAGGAGGCCCTTGGGGCGGAAGATCAGGATCAGGATCAGGATCGAGAACGCGAAGATGTCCTTGTACTCCGCGCCGAAGGCGCCCCCGGTGAGGAGCGACAGGTAGGACGCGGCGAAGGCCTCGAGCAGTCCCAGCACGAGACCGCCCAGCATCGCGCCGGGAATGTTGCCGATGCCGCCGAGCACCGCGGCGGTGAAGGCCTTCAGCCCGGGAATGAAGCCGGTGTAGGGATTGATCAGGCTGTACTGCACCCCGAAGAGCACGCCGGCGCCCCCGCCCATCGCCCCGCCGATCAGGAAGGTCAGCGAGATGATCCGGTTCACGTTGATGCCCATCAGCGAGGCGGCGGCCTGGTCCTCGGCCACCGCGCGGATCGCCTTGCCGACCTTGGTGCGGTTGACCAGCGTGTGCAGGCTCCAGAGCATGAGCAGCGCGGCCACGATCACCACGAGCGATTTCACCGAGACGTCGATCGTCTCGGTCAGCTCGAAGCGGTGATTGAGCACGTCCATGGTCGGGTACACGAGGTTGAACGAGTTGCGCCAGAGCGACTCGAAGAGGCGGATCGCGTCCTGGAGGAAGAAGGAGACCCCGATCGCCGAGATCAGGGGGATGAGCCGCGGGGCGCTGCGGAGCGGCCGGTACGCGGTGCGCTCGATCACCACCGCGACCGCGCCGCTCACCGCCATCCCCGCGATCAACACGAGGAAGAGCACGAGGACCCAGGGAATGACGTCGAGCAGGCCCGCGGACTTGAACGAGAGCAGGATCTCCACGCCCACGAAGGCGCCGATGATGAAGATCTCGGAGTGGGCGAAGTTGATGAACTCGAGGACGCCGTAGACCATGGTGTAGCCGAGCGCGATCAGGGCGTACATGAAGCCCAGGGTGAGGCCGTCCAGGAGGACCTGCGGGAAGATGCCGATCAGGAGATCAAAGTCCATCGGCAGTCAACGGGGAGCCGGGGAGCAGTGGGAGGGGCGCCCGCGTGCGGGCGCCCCTCCCGCGGATGGCCGCGTTACTTCTTGACCGCCGGCGGCGCGATCGTGAGCTGCTTGACGATCTTGTTGTCGCCCCACTTCTCGGGGTTGTCGCTCACGACGGTCAGCACGAAGTACTGCGCCTTCTGGCGGTCGCCCTTGCTGTCGAAGGCGATCTCGCCGGTGATCCCGGAGTGCTTGACCTTGCGGATCGCCGCGGAGACGTCCTCGCGGGTAACCTTCTTGCCGCCCTTGGCCAGGTCTTCCATTGCCTTGATCGCGATGGTGGTCGCGTCGTAGGCCTCGGCCGCGTAGGGCTCGGGGTTCTTGCTGAACTTCTTCTTGTAGTCGTCCACGAACGCCTTCGCCTTGGGCAGCGCGGAGGCGGGACCCGCCGCGGAGGTGTAGTTCATGCCCACCACCGCCTTGCCCGCGATCTTGGTGAGGTCCGAGGAGTCCATGCCGTCCGGTCCCATGAACTTGGAC
>Ga0134122_10002974_pt1 | contig 12510 bp, 13 predicted proteins | sample KB302_FD_96461 | JGI IMG/M metagenome (GOLD analysis project Ga0134122, IMG submission 96461) | Terrestrial soil microbial communities without Nitrogen fertilizer from Kellogg Biological Station, Michigan, USA - KB3-0-2 | ecosystem: Environmental > Terrestrial > Soil > Unclassified ...
CGTAATTGGTTTTGCCTTTGATGTAAGTAGCCCCGAAGTGTTTGAATTGGAAGGGGTAAATGGGTCCTGTGTCTCCACCATTTCTTTCTACGTCTTCTTCCCATAATTTGCGCACAGACTCGTGCAGTTGAGAGATATCAGGATGCCCACGAATAAACCATAGCAATTCTTCCACAACTCCCCGCCACCAGACTCGCTTTGTTGTAAACAAAGGAATGGTATTGTTCAGAAGCGAATAACGCATTACACACCCAAATTGCGCAAATGCATCAATTCCAGTGCGATTAGGTTTCATGGTTCCTGTATCTATTGTGTTTCGCACCAAATCCAAAAATTGGAACTCCTCGTGCTTTTTCACAAAATAGATAATCTGGTACACGATATCGTTCTCCGCGTTACCCTTAACAGCATCTCCAACGGACTCAATCTCAAACGTTTTGCGACACACCGGTGGCATGAACGTGTCACATTCAATATCGTTCAAAATCTGCGATAGAATGATATTTTTGCAAAGCGCGTGTTTCAATGCACACGCATACACTCTTGCGCCACCAATCACAAAGATGCGCCTGGGAGTGGATGACGTGCGCACAATTTCGGAGGCAAGGCATAGCGCTTCGTCAAAGTCTTTTGCTCGAATCGGAATTTTATCGTCTGTGCACTGGGTTGTAATCACAATATTAATGCGGTTGGGAAGGGGCCGTTTTGGGAGCGAAATCCATGTCTTTGCACCCATAATCACGACGTTGTTTGTGGTCTGTTCTTGAAAATGCTTCAAATCGTCCTTGATGTACCACGGCAATTTGCCTTTCAATCCAATGCCGTTTCGCCATGTACATGCAGCAATAACACCAAAAGGCTCCATTTCGTGTACACAGTAGTTTTGGAAAAAGTGAGAAAAAAATATGTGCGAGTTGTAGAAATATGTGAAAAAAAAAGAAAAAAATCCAATGCGGTGTCTTGTTTTATTGCTCATCTTTTGTTACGGCTGGCTGATCAGTATATTTGGCATGCACGAGCTCCAAAAAGCACGGATCGTGTGGAAATATCGATCGTTTTCTGATGAATCGTGTATCATCCATGACAATATGTGTCTGTGTTGTGCAAATGAATTTCGAAACGAAAGCAATCTCGTCAGCAAAAAACTAGAATGGTGTGATTTCAGCCGATGTGTTTCATGGCAACGATTTACGGACTATGCTGTATTCGTGAGTTGTGTTTTGTTTGGCAACATCGCTTGTGGAGCTATATTATTTCAATTTTAATTGAAACAACACTACTTTAGACCCGATGTTCATTGGCATAACAAATCAGATGAGATACTACTCCTGTCGGTCCGAGAGCCAGTATTTGATGCCATTGCCTTCATTTACCACGCTGATAGTATCCGCGAGAACTTGTTGCGCAACATCATCTTTGACATAATCGCATACTTGCGCTGCCGTTGGTCTACCATCAATGAATCTTGCAAAACTTCTCAGCTTTGAATCAGGTGGTGGACCGACGTGAATCGAGTAACCTTGTGGATAAATCAATTTCAATTGTGCAACTACCATCGCCGCCGTAGCCATTAGCAAACTCGCACCTACAATTCTTATGATTAAGTGCCATTTGGATCTTTGGTGAAATAAAACGATGGTGTTTTTCTTTGAATACTGCAAAAATAAAAAAAAACACGTCGTTCAAGAAATCTTTTTTTTTATGACGAAAAAAAAATCAACATAGTCACATTGTTTTTGTCAAGTTAACAAGTGACTCAAGATGAGTCAAAAAGACTCACTAAAGCAATGCAAACGACTAACTCATTTGCAACCTAGCGAGACAAAAATGTGTCCCCAAACCAAAGTATTTCGTTCTCAGAGTGACTTAATTATTCCTAAGAGTCTTCATCGTTCTTGTCCATCGTGCACAAAAACATGTTCTTCGTGCCAGTCGTTATGTTGCAACCAATGTTTTCGAGAGCAAGGTTGTGGCAAATGTGATGGAGCTCTATGCGTAGTATGTGGTCACGAATGCCTCAATGAAGAATGCGATAGTCTCGTGTGTTCGAAAAGTAGTTGTCAAAGACGAGAATGTGAAAATTGTGAAGACGAAGGTAACATCTGCGGTTTCTGCGCACAAGTTTGTGTTTATTGCAAAACAGAGGCGTGTGAAAACTGTTCGACCATTTGCAAAGGGTGTTTACACGAAAATATGTGTCTCGATTGTGTGTCGATACACAAGCGCTGCCCCGATTGCACAAAGTTATCATCTGCTGTTACTCAACCATCTTCAAAACGCGCACGTATTTAATCATGTTTTGCGCTTTTTTGACACTGTGCTATCATACTGATTAAAATGCGACATTCGTGCAAGTCTTTCCTCCAACCCGATTTTTCGCAACACCTGTGTACGCTTCACTCAAACTCCATCGCTTGATGCGTAGTTATCTTTTTTTTAGAAAAACAAACGAATTGTATTTCCACAACTAAACATTTCGACATCTTTGTCCCCGAATTGGCATTTTTCTTTCAGGCATCAATGACAAAGCGCGCACGTGACACAAAAGAAACATCTTGGACATGTTCTTGTAATCGCGAATTCGAACAGACGGGATTATATTGCCACCAATGTGGCGAGGCACGACAAACTCATACATGCTCGAATTGTGGAAATGACAAAATTGATGAGACCAAACACAAATTCTGCGATCAATGTGGTACAAAAGTGACAATTCTACCGAACGTACAATATGTGACGAAGTGTGCGTGGCTGGACCTTTTTTTGCGATCTGCAATGTTTGAGTATCACAAAGAGTGTGCGAATGCAATAGAGAACAACATTTGTTCTTGGGTTGTGGATGAGCTCATGTTCAAAAGAGAGTTTGCGTATTTTATGGAACGTCATATGTCGGTTCGTAGTAACCAAAAAATACCACGATGCTCACCAGATTGTACACATGACGAATTTCGAGTCGCGTTAAACAAAAAAGGATGTCTTTGGGACGATACACAAAAAATAATTTATGGACTTCGGATCAATATTGAAAAGGCGCGCAAGATAGAAGAACTTGAATCTCAAAACTTCTTCCCTCTGCAGCGTACTCAACGACGTAGGAACTTCTGTCCTCATCGATTATACGCGTGGTGTACAGGAGAATGGTCATATTCCTGTGCTTGTGCCTAGGTGACGACGACACCATGTCTCAAAAAGCTATCATTGCTCACATTCGATCTTGTTACGGCTTGTTTATCCAACGAAATTGATTGTGAACAAAATTAAAGACACATCGACTTTTATTCACATATCATTTGGTGATAAAAAGATTGAACAAAGTTGAACCGCACTCAAGGAATTTGATCTTCGACAGATGGCTTTGCGAACGCGTGATCGGCAAAAGTTATAGCAGAAAGTTGTTTTTTTTTCGACGAAGCACAACAAATAATACAAGTTGTATTAAATTTTACGCTTCTTGCAAGACATCAACACTTGTTTTGGATCAACATCACACTGATTAAAATGCGACATTCGTGCAAGTCGTTCGTCCAACCCGATTTTTCGCAACACACATTTACGTTTCACCCAAATCCCATCACTCAATCCTGTCATGTTCAATGGTTTTTTTGTCCATGCGCCTTCCACTTCTATCTTACACACCCAAAACCGAGGCAAACGTATCCATTGTACTGTCCATCCATCCGCCGAAGACAAGTGTTTCTTGAGCAAAGCTTCATAATCCAATACTTTCACACAACCAGACACAAGCGCATCTTGTTCTACCCCAACCCACACACTAGCTGAATGCGTCGAATTGCGAATGGCACATACTTCACGACACAAAATGGTAAATCTGGCGTCCTTGTTCAAGTACACATCCGTTGGTTGGCGATGCAATAAGTAACCTTGTGTGTCAACAACAGCTGGTACCGCTTCCACCATCTACAACCACTGTATTTGATGCCACACTTTTTGTAAGTGTGGTAATTTATCTGTGTCAACAAAATGCGTTGGATCTTTGGCATATTCCAACAATGATGTTCGCAACTGTTCCATTTGTGTGTGATTTTGTATATGTTGTTGGTAATTTTGAAATGGCAAACGTTTTGTACATCCCGAAACTTCACATGCTAATTGTTCACATTCTTGAAGCAAGTGATGTGATACGAGATGATCTCTGGGCATGATCTTATTGCATTCGGGACATCGGCAACATATTTTTGAGCATGTGAGTATATGTTTCCCAACATGTGATGGTTTGATGGATTTGTTGCAGAACAAGCATGTGTTCATCCCGACTTCGTTATCCAACACTTGCATGACATCAAGGTCAGCATATCGAATGGATATTGGATCGTCACATACGGGACATTTGATGTGCGGTGTTACAAATTTGATCGACGGAGTGTTGTCGCTTTTCCATTCCACTGTTGGTATGTACATTTTCAACGTGACACATTTGGCACATGCAAAATGCGATTTTTTGCATAAAAACAAAGGTAATTGTACTTGGTCTAAACACATGCAACACCGATATTTCCTGTCTTCGAGTTCTTGTTGAAATTTGAGTTTTTTAGAAGTAAATGCGAGCTGTTCTAACAGACCGATAGCATCGAGACCTTGATGGGATCTCGATTTTCGTTTGACGCGTTCAACAGACATGACTTCAGTAATCCAAAAGAACGAAACACAAGGGCAAATTTAGTTTTGTTTATTCATTAGAAAAAGAAAGTGTCACGGTTTGTGTGTGACACTTACTTCATGTGGTTTTGTATGTATGTCGGGAGGAAAAAAAAACAATCGCGTTTCTTGTTTGCTTTTCACAGAAAAAGAAAAACCAAATAAAACAAAAAAACAAAGCAAAATCTGTAACGATATGCTACACATTACCAAATACCAAAGCCTTGGCGGACGCGACGAACAGGAAGATCGGTTTACAGTCATAGAAAAGTTCGCCAAGTTAGATTACTTGACTTTGTGTCTCGTATGCGATGGTCATGGCGGAAAACAAGCATCTACTTTTCTTGTTCAAAACTACCCAGTTGAATTAGAAAAGTTAATTGTAGAACACATTCAATATCACAAGAAACATGACACACAACCTAAAGAACCTCCAACACAATCAGATGCTCCTAAAAAATCGACGTTATGCATTTTAATGGAACAAGCACTTGCCAAATGTGTTTCGATATGGGGTCATATGTGTTTTGGAGATGTGTATCCGACACTGAAGACAAAAGTCGAAGTCGAGGCATATTTCGACACCAAAGCAAAAGAGATCAAATTTGAGCAGGAAGGCAAAACGGCAGGTTCGACGCTCATTGCCATGCTCGTGAATTTGCGTAAATCAAAAGCATATGTGCTAAACCTTGGTGACTCACGAGGGATATGGAAAGTCGAAAACACGGGGATTATGCAAACTACAGATCACAATATCCCGCGTAAATCAAAAGAGGAACGACCTGGCTTTGATTACGTGATCAAAGACGGACGCTTACAAGGTGATTTGATCATGTCACGGGCTTTTGGCGACCATCAAAAAAATTTGACGGGTCGAGTACGCCAGGATGGCGATTCGTACGAGTTTGATTTTAACAAGCTCACGTTTCGTGCGGTCATTGCATCCGATGGTTTATTTGACATTCTTTCCAACCAACAAGTCCTATTTGAAGAATTTGATGATGCTACAGAAATTGCACAACGTGGGTTTGAAGTGATCACAGAAAAAGCGTGCGAAGAAGAAGAAAAGACACAACTTGCGCTTGAAAACACGAAATTCAATGTTGAAAAATTTCGAGCCAAGTTCAAACCTGTCTATCCAGACAATTGTACTGTCATCTACATCAAACTTAAACAAGAAAATACTCAACCACCTCAAACAACAACTGAAGTAGACAAGTTGATGCAACAGATGCAGGACCTAGAAAAGAACATCCAAGAATTGAAGATGGCAAATGACACAATGAAGCCAAAACGTACGTCGTCTTCCGTCAGTCGCAAAACAACTTCCTCTTCACACAAGAGAGCGTCTTCTGTTAGTCGTCGCAACAACAAAGAAACTCTGCCTCAAAAAGACACCTCTGCATATCAAAGCCGAAATGTAACAATGCATTTTGTACGTCGGAAGCCTTCCAAAACAAAAGCCGAGTGAAATTTGTTTTTTATCTTTTACCCAAGCACAGCGATAGAAAAAAAGTTTCAAAAAACTCGAAAATGCCACAAACAAAACGAAAAGTCGATGAAATGTTGTATTGTGAGGTATTAGAATGTGCTTGTCTTGCACCGTGTCCAATTCATGACTACGAAGTGTCCTCTTGCAATACTATCAGTTCCGGATTCGCACATAGATGTGGCGATGATCGTCAATGCAACGCCTCACACGCCTCCGGTTTTGAGCACTTCGTTCAGTATGAACCAGCTAGAAAAAGATATCTTTACAAAGGCAATTTGAGATTAAGTGTGTTGCCTGTCAATGATTTATGCAAAAAACGATGTGATTTATGCACAAAAAAATGGCGCGACGATTCTGACCCTGACATTTCGTATGTATCAAATGACGATTGTTGGTGCGAATATCACAAACACTGCATTGATGCATGCATTCGTCGTAAAAACGTTAATACATGTCCAGCATGTGACCCTAACTTTTGCAGACGTTGTATCTACTGCACTTATTAAAAGGACACCGATGTATAGGGTTCCAACTCATCTTTTAAACGCACCAACGTGTCACGAGCGTTTTCGGGAAGCCAAAGTTCGGGATTCTGGTAATTGTTGAAATGAATCGATTCCGATTCAATGCGGTGATCCGCAGTCATGGTCAAGTGGTTTGCATGGCGTAATGTTTCTTTTAACGCGTCGAACATTTTCAAAAGTAAACTATCATTGACACTTCCTTCGTCCTTTAAAAAACACACGAAATAAATTTCGTTTTTGCTTGTGTGCAATTCGATGCGGTTAATAAAGTGCACTAGCTTATTACTGTTTGGGACATCGACTTGAGGATAGAATTGAAGACGTACGTCCTGCCACCAATCACTAGTATTTTCATGTCGATGAGGTGCATGTAAAATCAAGGCTTTGTTCAAAATAATACGTTGTTCCTCTTTTGAAACGCGTGTGCGTGTAAACGGATTTCGAAACACTTGCCCTTCATTCGCTTGTTTCTGCCACCAGTCATACATTGCTTGCGCAGAAACACAATCGCCATTGTCACGTTTGTAGATACTTTCCAATTCATGCCGCGTCATCTCCGTAAACTCATTCATCAACACATCAGCTGTTTCGCCTGGACACAATTGTTGTATACTTTCCAAATCGTCTTGCCACATCTTGGCATCAATGGTACTTGTGTGAACCAACATACTGTCAGGTAATACTTTTTTCAGTTGCAAAGGATCACCGCGGTTCCATTGTCGTGAAAAATATTGTACAAATTCAGGATACAAGGAGAATTTGCGCATCATGTAAAACTGAATGATGAAAGCAGATTGGATGTTAACAGGTAACGTACCCCATTCTCGGTTAAAAATGAAATCCAAATTTTCATCGTTCCACTTGATACGTGTCATTAGCGGCTTCGTCGTTTTGGCATCAAATTGAATGACACGATTGAGTCCAACATCTTGTTGTTTTGAGATAGAAAACGCAAACCGTTTTGTTAACACATCTCTCCACACTTTGGCATGATAGTCGCCCACATACACAATCGCTTTTGGATTTTTGGATGCAAGTAAAAGGCACAAGCCGTAAATGTCCATGACACACGTTCGAAATAAGAACCATTTGGTTGCATTTGGTTCAGGAACATAATACAATTGCACCGCTTCGGCAAATACGTCCATGAATTGCACAAAGTGATTGAATACGTAGTCGACCTTTTTCACGGCTTCAATCATCAATGACGTAGCTTCCCACAACACATCCTGATCGGCTGCATTCTTTAATCTGTGAGCTTTTTTCATGATGATATTGAACCAATCTCGATTAAACTGGTTCTGAACCACGTACCTCATGATGACAATCAAACTCGTGCATACAGCAACGGGTGTGTCATGTAAAAAGGTACCTTGTGCATCTTCGTGAACTGCATAGCGCAAATCAACGCGGTGATACGCTAAATTGGGAAACAGTGCCTTGCATCGAGGCAAAAACCCAGCAAAAGGAGAACTTTGCAAAAAAGAAGTATCGGTAGGACAAATTGTAAAGAGATGACGCACAGCAAGTAAGTAATTGGTCACATTTGTAGGTTCAAAATCCATTTCTCGCATATCTTCCACAATAACATCCACAGTTGCGTCTTTTTCTGCCATCGAGCAGAGATGCAATACGACAACTAAGAATTCCCAAATAAATAACTCTCGCGATCCACTTACTTTGGCCAAACTATCTGGATCTCCTAAAGCCATCTTCATTTTGTTGACCATGAATTCGAATTGATCAAAGGATGTTTTGGATTCAAAAAAACTTTTGGTGGAGCCAAAAAAATCTTTAAACATGTTTTTCACATACGCATCGTCATAAGGTTCCAAGTGCGAACGATTGTGGATTTCAAGATCGTCGTGCACGTCACCAAATAACAAAACGTGTTGTTGTTCTTTTTCGTCTTGTAATTCGGTAAAAGACACAGGACCTAACACATCACATTTATCATTGTAAAAGCAATGATCCATTGCTAAATACAGACGACGTTCAATTGTATTCAACACAGTGCGAGAATAACGTGTTGCGTGTACTGGTGATCGAATGTTGATTTCCACAAGGTTTGAATCTGCAAGTGCTGTGTCTTTGTCCTCAATTCGTGTCACAGAAATGTGATCAAATTCAAGAAAGGGATACGATTGCTCACTCAGAAATAAAAAAACGCGGTTACGGTTTTTAGACAACTGTACGTGAGGCTCGGCACTTGCAAATAGTTTACCTTGGATGTACAACGCTTTGACTTCGACTGCAAAAAAACTAATACTGTCTAACATATAGGGAGCTGGGGTTAAATTATACAATGTACCATCTAGATCTTCTATTAACCACCGTGGCATCTCCTCCCTTGTGTGTATTTTTGTTTTGTTGTTTTTTGTTTTCTCACTCGTCCCAGTAAAACGGCGGATAAGGCCAAAAAGCTTTTGGTGCTTTTGCAGCTTGCTCTTGAGCGTCAAGCCATTGCTCGTGATAATACGCAAAATCAAATTTATCATCCTTGGACGACAGAGTAATAGTGGAAATCACAACTTCTTTACTTTCTACCAACACGACTGAATTGGTGTTGCTTAATAGTGCCTTTTTCTCATCGCTAGGTTGTTCTTTACTTTCCATGATTTGTTTTCTAATTTTTAGAGTGAAAAACCGAAACAATTTTTTTAGGTAGTAGAAGAAAAAACTGCTTCTTTCTCCCAAATGACACCATTTGGTGGAGCAGTATATACACAAACGAGACCCTTTGAACAGATAAAGTCCACGAGGCTTGCTTCAATATATTCCAATGATGTCAAAATGCGTGTATCCACGTGCCACAATTGAAAATGTCGCATATGTAGTTCGCGAATGGAACGAGGAAGCAGATGCGCATAAATTCTCTGGCAATTTCCACCATTTGTTGGACGACCAAGATACAGCACGTCCAAGTTCATTGGTAAAGCATTTGGTGCAAAGATTGGAGCTTGCAAACGCAACATTCTGAGTGAATCGGGAAGCACGCCACGACAAATACGACCTTCGTAATTCGAGATTGTCAATTGGCATAAAGTTGAACACAATTCGCGCGATGCCAATCGATCCGTGGGAGAATAACGCAACACATTGAGATTTGTGAGAAATGGACATAACCGTGGCACACTCCCGTAACATGTAATTTCGCGACAATGCAATGTTGTCAATTTGGTTAGTGGCGTGTGACATGTTTGAATTGCCAAACCACATACCCGTAGCTCTACCAAAGACGGAGACAACAAATCTGTGTATGGATCATGCATGTTATACGATGCAAGCACAAGCAATTGTAACTTCGGAAGCGATTGCAAAAATTGAATAGACAAAGGCCATACAAACATTTCTAAATGCAACTGAGTCAACGAAGTCGGCAATATGTGATTTTCTTCGATGGCTAGGGAATAAGAATACAGCTCCAATTTTTGCAAGTTGGGAGGTAATAGACCAGGATGCAAAGGGTGGTTGAAACGACGGAGGTTTAATTTGGTGATAGAGGGTGGTAACAAGCCGACTTCCAAAGGGTGGTTGTAAGCTTGTAATGCAAGCTTTTTTAACGAACTTGGTAAAACTCCTGGTGTGATAACATGCGTATAACTAAACAATGCTAAATCAGTTAAATTGTGAGGTAAACTACCAGGCAAAAAACGTTGATTATAACCCATTCCGATCCATAATTTTGTTAATCCTATCGGGAAATCTCCCTTTTCAACGTCTTCCGTGGATGGCAATATCAAATGGTTCCCAGGACAATGCTCTGCACTACCAAACCACATACGTAATCGTTTGGTGCCAGAGGGCAAACGGCGAGTAAAAACACTTACCGATCGACCTCCAAGACAATGACTGTTGCGGCAAACGAGTTCTGTGAGCGTAGAAGGTACCTGTTCTGCTAAATACGTAAGGCATGGTAATGTGGCTCTTTGTAAAAAAGGGGGCCATTCTTTAACATGCACACTGGAAGCAAAATAGCCATGGCGTATATCTTTCCAGCATGCTGATGCATCCGCTGACGGAATTTGAAATGTCGCCATGCGACGGTAAAATACAGCGCCTGTTTTACAATGTAGAATACATGTTTTGGCAAGTTGTGCAAAATCATTTGGTAGTAAAAAATGACTTATTTCACATAACATCCAAGATGCAAAGACACGACTTGGGCGTGGTGGGGGTTGAGAACACACAACACGTCGTTCTGACGTACGTGCGCGCTTCATAACGCTTTTTGTTTGTCACAACAAGTTATGCGGGGAAAAAGAAAAAAACAAAGGAGGTAAACAAGAAACTATTTTGATTTTTTATTTGGAAAAAAGGAATGTCAATAAAAGAGACTGATGCCGACGTATTGAAAGTTACGGACAAGGTTCAAGATTTGAAACTTCAAGATGTATTAGTACCGGTGGTAGTCGACTATATCATTCCAGATGGTGTAGCATGTCCTTTTTGTAAAACGATCTGGACGAAAGACAATGCTTGTTCGTATGTAGTTTGTGGTTTGATTGGTGCCATGTTTCACAAAGGTGCAGGTTTTTGTGGACGTGCGTTTTGTTTTGATTGTGGCAAGAAATATTGTAATCCGCAATACAATAGCGAGACAGGCGCACGTCTTTCGACGTATCGAGATAACCATGATAATGTATGTTGTCGTCAAGAAGAAGGATTTCGCGAAGAAGAGTATTGTTGCGGTGGCCATTCCCCGCATTGTGGCAAAAGATGGTGAATATTTACGTTCAACACAATTTTTTTTGGATCATTCCAATTGTATACCAAAACGCCTCAAGTCCCTCGGCAGCAAGCACAAAAGGCCAGCATACAGTTACAACGACACACACGCCCATACAAGGAATCATAGGAAAATCTTCTGGTTTCGCTTTCTTAGTCACCACGTCCACAGTATGTCCTCCAACAAAGACAGCAAAATGAAGAGAACCAATAACAATTCCTATCATGTTGTAATCTTCTTCCCTTTGAAACGAGCTATGAAATTTTCGGTTTTTACCGAGTCGTTGTCCTAATCGGAAAATTCTTCCACGTGCAAACATAACGCCCTACAATTTTATGTTTGATGGGTGACAAGAGAGGAAATAGATGTGCATATCAACAACAGTGTGTATTTTGTCTTTGAAGAGCTTTTTTTTAACAAGAATAGCAAGTGACAATCTCCCTTTTTTTTCCACTGTATCCACCGAGTGAACACCCAAAGGCGAAAAAAAAATGAACGCCGACGAAAATCAAGATGAAGCGAGTAATAAATGTGCCCTCACAAAACGACCTCGTTCAGAAGAATTCGAAAATGCAGTAAAACGTTTTTTAGCAGGGGACGAGTCAGATAAAAATCTCAATGCTGTGATTACATCAGGTCTCCCTTTTGTTTCGCCAAATCCATCAGCAAAAACGCATGGCGAAAATAAAGATCAAGATAATACTAGATGTGCTCGTCCACAAGAATTCGGAACTGCAATAAAACGTCTTTTAGCAGGAGACGAATCTGATAACAATATCGATGCTGTGCTTACAGAGTGGGGATTAGCTGACTCCTCTTTAACATTTGAATTTTTTTGGGATAACCAAACACATCCTAGATTATTAACTGCATCTTCGGATAAGTACTTGCCACCTTTTGTGATCCGTGCTACAAGTTTGAGTGACGTAAACACACGTCATAGTTTTTGTGTGCTTGCAAACGCCGTCAAAAGACGTACATACGCTTTGTTGGAAATTACACGTGTGCAAACTGTAAATTTGGAAGACGTGGTAGTGGAAGAACGCAAATGGACGTCCGAACAAAGAGAACTACGACTTTTTCTTGATGCCTTGATGATCAACGTTACA
>Ga0134122_10002975_pt1 | contig 12509 bp, 14 predicted proteins | sample KB302_FD_96461 | JGI IMG/M metagenome (GOLD analysis project Ga0134122, IMG submission 96461) | Terrestrial soil microbial communities without Nitrogen fertilizer from Kellogg Biological Station, Michigan, USA - KB3-0-2 | ecosystem: Environmental > Terrestrial > Soil > Unclassified ...
CTGCTCTGCTCGCAGGCGGGCATCCCGCCGCAAGCCGCGGATCGAAAGTTCACCGCCGCCTACAAGAAACGCTTCAAGGCCGATCCGATCCTGTACGCGCCCTTTACCTACGACGGCGCCAACCTGCTGATCGAGGCGATGCGCAAGGCCGATTCCTCCGACCCGAAGAAATACCTGCCGGTGCTTTCGAAGATCAGCTACATGGGTGCGACCGGACGCATCGCGTTCGACGGCAAGGGCGACCGCAAGGACGCGGAGATGACGATCTTCAGCATGAACAAGGGCAATCTCGAGCCGATCGCCATCATCAAGTCGGGCAAGACCATCGCCTACGCGGAGTTCATCAAGGGCGCAGGCGGCGCCGCGGCGAAGGGAAAGAAGTAACCTTCCCGCGATCCTGAAAAACGGCACCCTCGCGGTGCCGTTTTTCGTTCCGCTAGGCTGACGCCGCGCATGGACACCTTCCTGCAGCAGCTGGTGAACGGGCTCACCGCGGGAAGCGTCTACGCCGTCGTCGCGCTCGGCTACACCATGGTGTACGGCATCATCCAGCTGATCAACTTCGCGCACGGCGAAGTGGTGATGATCGGCGCCATGGTCGCGTTCACGATGATCAACCTGCTCGCGCCGGCGGGCATGCCGGCGCTCGCGGTGCTGCTGATCGGCACCGGTTGCGCCATTCCGGTATGCATGCTGGTCGGTTATTCGATGGAGCGTTTCGCCTACCGGCCGTTGCGCGGCGCGCCGCGGCTCGCGCCGCTCATCACGGCGATCGGCATCTCGATCATCCTGCAGCACCTGGCGCTGCTCGTCTGGAGCCGCAACGTGCTCGCCTTTCCGCAGATCATCGAAAGCCGCACCTACATGTTCGGCGGCACTGCGATCACCAATGTGCAGGTCGCGATCATCGCCATCTGCTTCGCCATGATGGCGGGCCTCGCGCTGCTCGTGTATCGCACGCCGCTCGGCACGGCGATGCGCGCCACGGCGCAGAACCCGCAGGTCGCGGGGCTGATGGGCATCGACACCAATCGCGTCATCGCCGTGACGTTCATCGTTGGCGCGGCGCTTGGCGCGGTGGCCGGAGTTCTGTTCGGCACCTACTACGGCGTCGCGCAGTACACCATGGGCTCGATCCTCGGCCTGAAGGCATTCTCGGCGGCGGTGCTGGGCGGCATCGGCAACATCCCCGGGGCAATGCTAGGCGGCCTGCTGCTCGGCGTGGTGGAAGCGCTCGGCGCCGGCTACATCGGCGATATCACCGATCTCTGCCACTACGGCGTCTTTGCCGGGACGCTGGAGGCCTGCAAGGACGGCGGCAACTTCGTGCTGGCGGGGTCGAACTACCAGGATGTGTTCAGCTTCCTGGTGCTGATCCTGGTGCTCGTCTTCCGGCCGCAGGGACTGCTCGGCGAACGGGTAGGAGATCGCGCTTGAAGCACCCGTGGGCGGTCCGGATCGGCGTCGTGCTGATCGCGGTGACGTTGGCGATCCTGCCATTCGCCCTTGCTCAAGTCGGCACCGCGTGGGTGCGGATCACCAACTACGCGGTGCTCTACATCCTGCTCGCGCTCGGACTCAACATCGTCGTCGGCTTCGCCGGCCTGCTCGATCTCGGCTATATCGCCTTCTACGCGGTGGGCGCCTATACGTATGCCCTGCTCGCCAGCCCGCAGTTCGGGCTGCACCTGCCGTTCTGGATCATCCTGCCGATCGGCGCCGCCGTGGCGGCGTTCTTCGGCGTGGTGCTCGGCGCGCCGACGCTGAAGTTGCGCGGCGATTACCTGGCGATCGTCACCCTCGGCTTCGGCGAGATCATCCGCATCGTCCTCAACAACCTGTCGCGCCCGGTGAACATCACCAACGGCCCGCAGGGCATCGGCGGCATCGATCCGTTCCGGGTGGGCGAGTTCAGCCTCGCCAGCCCGCAGGAGATGTTCGGCCTCGATGTCAGCGGCCCGATCAAGTACTACTACCTGCTGCTCGCGGTGCTGATCGCCGTCATCCTCGTCAACCTGCGCCTGCAGAACTCGCGCATCGGCCGGGCATGGGAGGCGATCCGCGAGGACGAGATTGCGGCGCGCGCCAGCGGCATCAACACCACCAACATCAAGCTGCTGGCTTTCGCCATGGGCGCGACATTCGGCGGCGTCGCCGGCGGCATGTTCTCGGCCATCCAGAGCTTCATCTCGCCGGAGAGCTTCGTGCTGGTCGAGTCGGTGATGGTGCTGTCGATGGTGGTGCTGGGCGGAATGGGCAACATCTGGGGCGTGGTCCTCGGCGCGCTGCTGCTCTCGTTCGTTCCGGAAATCCTGCGCTGGACGGTCGAGCCGGCGCAGATGGCGCTCTTCGGCCGCATGCTGATCGAGCCCGAGGTGATCCGCATGCTGCTGTTCGGTTTGGCGCTGGTGCTGGTGATGCTGTTCCGGCCCGCCGGGCTGCTGCCCTCCGCGGTCAGGCAAAGGGAGCTGACCGCTCGCGGTCAGGGCGAGCTTACCGAGCGCTCGACGTGAACCTGCTCGAAGGCCGCGGCATCGGCAAGCGCTTCGGCGGCGTGCAGGCGCTGAGCGACGTCTCCTTCTCGATCGCGGAGGGCGAGGTGTTCGGCCTGATCGGCCCGAACGGCGCCGGCAAGACCACGCTTTTCAACGTCCTCACCGGCATCTATCCGCCCGACAAGGGCGGCTTCGCCTTCAACGGCCGCGCGCTCGACGGGCTGAAGGCACACCAGGTTGCCGTCGCGGGCATCGCGCGCACCTTCCAGAACATCCGCCTCTTCGCCAACCTCTCGTCGATCGAGAACGTGATGATCGGCAGGCACGCCAGGACGCGCGCCGGCGTCTGGGGCGCTATCCTGAGGACTCGCCGCACGCTCGAGGAGGAAGACGGCATCGAGCGGCGCGCGCTCGAGCTGCTCGACTTCGTCGGCATCCGCGCCCGCGCCAACGCGCCGGCGGGCAGCCTGCCTTACGGCGACCAGCGGCGGCTGGAGATCGCCCGCGCGCTCGCCATCGAGCCGAAGCTGCTGGCGCTCGATGAGCCCGCGGCCGGCATGAATGCGACCGAGCGCGTCGCGCTCGGCAAGCTGATCCAGGCGATCCGCGCTTCCGGCGTCACCGTCCTGCTGATCGAGCACGATGTGCGGCTGGTGATGAACGTCTGCGACCGCGTGCTGGTGCTCGACTACGGCGAGAAGATCGCCGAGGGCCGGCCTGCCGAGGTGCAGAGCGACGCCCGCGTCATCGAGGCCTACCTTGGCCGACCGCGCGCTGCTTGAAGTGAGCGGTTTGGAGGTGCACTACGGCGGAATCCGCGCGGTCAAGGGAGTCGATTTCGAAGTCGCCGAGGGCGAGCTGGTCTGCCTGATCGGCGCCAACGGTGCCGGCAAGACTTCGACGCTGAAGGCGCTGTGCCGGCTGATCAGCGCGCATTCGGGAACGATCCGTTATGCCGGCGAAGACATCTCGCGCGCGCGGGTGCATGAGCTGCCGCGCCGCGGCCTGATCATGGTGCCCGAGGGACGAGGCATCTTCGCTCAGCTCACGGTCCAGGAAAATCTGGCGATGGGGGCCTACGCGCGCAGCAGCGGCGACCCGCAATCGCAGTACGAGCGCTTTCCGCGCCTGGCCGAGCGCCGTCATCAGATCGCCGGCACGCTCTCGGGCGGCGAGCAGCAGATGCTGGCGATGGCGCGCGCGCTGATGGCCGGACCCAGGCTGCTGCTCCTCGACGAGCCGTCGATGGGCCTCGCGCCGCTGATGGTGGAGAAGATCTTCGAGATCATCGCCGACATCGCCGGCGAGGGCGTCACCATTCTGCTGGTGGAGCAGAACGCACGCCTCGCGCTCGAGTTCGCGAGCCGCGGCTACGTCATGGAATCCGGCGCGATCGCCCTGGCGGGCGACGCTAAAGTGCTGCTCGAAGATCCGCGGGTGCGCGAAGCCTACCTGGGTGAAGCCGCCGCAGGCTGAGCAAGGTCCGCCTGGGTGGTGAAGCTGTCGGCGTAGAACTCGTCTTCGGGCAGCTTGCAGGCCGCGGTGAAATCGCGCCGCGCGGAATCGACCATGATCGGCACGCCGCAGGCGTAGACCTGGTGCCCGGAAAGGTCCGGGAAGTCGTGCATCACCGCGCGGTGCACAAACCCCGTGCGACCCTGCCACTGGTCTTCCGGCAGCGCTTCGGAGACGACCGGCACGTACTTGAACGAGGCGTGATCGCTCGCCCATTTTTCCGCGAGCGCGTTCATGTAGAGATCCTTCGGCCGCCGTCCGCCCCAGTAGAGCGTCATCGGTCGCTCGAGGCCGCGCTGCAGGGCGTCTTCGACCAGCGACTTGATCGGCGCGAAGCCGGTGCCCGAGGCGACCAGCACGATCGGCTTCGGCGACTCCTCGCGCAGGAAGAACACGCCGAGCGGTCCCTCGAAGCGCAGGATGTCGCGCTCCTTCATCTTCTCGAACACATGCTGGGTGAAATTGCCGCCGGCGACGCGGCGCACGTGCAGCTCGACGAGCTCGGCATCGTGCGGCGGATTGGCCATGGAAAAGCTGCGACGGGTACCGTCCTTCAGCAGGAACTCGATGAACTGGCCGGCGAGGAATTTCATCTTCTCGTTCGCCGGCAGCTTCACGCGCAGCACGATCACATCGTCGGCGACGCGCTCCAGCGACTGCACGCGACAAGGCAGCGTCTTGATGACAATGCCTTTGGCGGCGCCGACAGCGCGCGCTTCGATCACCACATCGCCGAGCGGCTTCGCCTGACAGAAGAGCGCCTTGCCCTGTGCCTTCTCCTCGTCGGTGAAGACGCGCTTCTGATAGACGCCGTAGTCGACGCTGCCTTCCAGGAGCTTGCCTTTGCAGCTGCCGCACGCGCCGTTCTTGCAGCCATAGGGCAGCACCAGTCCCTGGCGCAGCGCGGCGGCGAGGATGGTCTCGCTTGCGTCGACCTGGAACTGCTGGCCGCTCGGCTTCAGAGTGACGTTGTGCATGAAGTTAGAATGAGACCGTGAAACAGTTGCTCGTCGCCGGCTATGGTGACCTCGCGCGCCGCGCCGAACGCGACCTCGAGCGCGCGTTTCGCATCGAGCGCCTCTCGCGCCGCCTTGGCCGCGATCTCGACCGCCCGGAAACCCTGGAGCTCGAAGGGGCGCACGCGCTCTTGCACTGCGCGCCGCCACCTGCAAACGGCGACACCGACACGCGCACCGCGAACCTGCTGGCGGCGCTCGAGAACGCCCGCATTCTACCGACCCGTGCCGTCTACGTCAGTACGAGCGGCGTCTATGGCGATTGCAGCGGCGCGCGCGTCGATGAATCGCGGCCGATCGCGCCGCGCACCGCCCGTGCACGCCGGCGCGCCGACGCCGAGCAGCGCCTCGCCGCATGGTGCACCGAGCGCGGCGTAGCGCTCGTCGTCCTGCGCGCGCCCGGCATCTACGCCGACGATCGACTGCCGCTCGCCTCGTTGCGCGCTCGCGCCCCCGTGCTGCGCGTTGAGGACGACGTCTACACGAATCACATCCACGCCGACGATCTTGCGCGCGCCGTGGTGCGCGCGCTCGAGGACGATGCGCCCGCCGGCGTCTACAACGTCGCCGATGACACCGAACTGCGCATGGGCGACTGGATGGATCTCGTCGCCACGCGTCACGGCCTGCCGCGTGCGCCGCGCCTTGCGCGCACCGAGATCGAACGCAGCGTGCCGCCGGAACGTTATTCATTCATGAGCGAGTCGCGCCGGCTCGACAACACGCGCATGAAGCGCTTGCTCGGCCTGCGCCTTCGCTACCCGACCGTCTACGAGGGCCTCGCGCATGCGCACGCTGTTGGTATTGACTAACGTTCCCGATCGCGCAGCGGCTGAGCGCATCGCGGACCTGCTGATCGAGAAGCGCCTCGCTGCCTGCGTCAATATCCTCGCCTGCCGCTCGGTCTACCGGTGGAAGGACGCCGTCCAGCACGACGAGGAGCACCCGTTGCTCATCAAGACCACCGCCGATCGCTATGCCGAGCTCGAATCGGCGCTGCGCGCCGCGCATCCTTATGAACTCCCGGAGATCATCGCGGTCCCAATCGAGCGGGGCCTGACCGCCTACCTCGACTGGGTCGCCGCCGAAACCAAGTGAAAAAGCTGCTCTTCCTGATCCTGCTGATCCTCGGCGCGCCGGCGCTGGCGCAGCTCAAGTTCGGCGGCTCGACCGACAACCTGCTCGAGCCCGAGAAGGCGTTCCGCTTTTCCGCGAGCGCGCTCGAGGGCGGCGCGGTCGAAGTGCGCTTCGCGATCGCCGACGGCTACTACCTGTATCGCGATCGCTTCCGCTTCGAAGCAACGGGCGCGCGCCTCGGCAAGGCGGAGTTCCCGCCCGGCCTCCCGCACAAAGATGAGTTCTTCGGCGAGCAGCAGATCTATCGCAAGGACGTGCGCATCCGCGTCCCGGTGGAGGCGTCGGGCGAGTTCGATCTCAAGGTGACCTCGCAGGGCTGCGCCGACGTCGGGGTTTGCTACATTCCGATGGAGTCGAAGGTGTCCCTGCAAGCGAGCGGCGGGGTCGTGGCTGCGCCGTCGATCTTCTCGAGCGACCTCGAGGTCGCCCAGCTTTTCCAGAAGAGCACCCCGCTCGTCCTCGGGGGGTTCCTGGTTTTCGGCCTGTTGCTGGCCTTCACGCCATGCGTGCTGCCGATGATCCCGATCCTCTCGGGCATCATCGCCGGCGAGGGGGCCTCGCTCAGCAAGTCGCGGGCGCTGTCGCTGTCGCTCGCGTACGTAATCGGCATGGCCGTTGCCTACGCCGTGGCCGGCGTCGCGGCGGCCTATTCGGGATCGCTGCTCGCCGCGGCGCTGCAGAACGCCTGGGTCCTTGGCGCGTTCGCGCTGATTTTCGTCCTGCTCGCGCTGTCGATGTTCGGCTTGTACGAGCTCAAGCTGCCGGGGTTCCTGCACCAGCGCCTCGACCAGGCGCAGCGGCGCTTGCCGGGCGGCCGCGTCGCCTCGGTTGCGGGAATGGGCGCGCTGTCGGCGGTGATCGTCAGTCCCTGCGTCGCAGCGCCGCTTGCCGGCGCGCTGCTCTATATCGCGCAGACGCGCGATGTGGCGCTGGGCGGCGCGGCGCTGTTCGCCATGGCGCTCGGCATGGGCGTGCCGCTGATCGTGGTGGGCATCTCCGAGGGCGCGCTGCTGCCGAAGTCGGGGCCCTGGCTGAATCGCGTCAAGCAGCTCTTCGGCGTGCTGCTGCTGGCGGTCGCAGCCTGGATCGTCTCGCCGCTCTTCCTCACCGGAAAGGGCGAGACGAAGTTCGTGCGCATCGACAGCGTCGCAGAGCTCGACACGAAGCTCGCCGCGCCGGGCAGGCCGGTGATGCTCGATTTCTATGCCGACTGGTGCGTTTCCTGCAAGGAAATGGAGCATTTCACGTTCAGCCAGCCGGCTGTGAAGAAGGAACTCGACGGCATGCTGCTTCTGCAGGTGGACGTGACCGCGAACACCGCCGAGCACAAGGCGCTGCTCAAGCGCTTCTCGCTCTTCGGCCCGCCGGGAATCGTCTTCTTCGACGCGCAGGGCCGCGAGATCAAGGGCCTGCGGGTCATCGGCTACCAGAACGCCGAGCGCTTCCTCAAGACCCTTTCCCACGCGACAGCGCCCGAGCGGCATCCATCGCGAAGTAAGTGAGGATGCCGTCGGCGCCGGCACGCTTGAAGGCGAGCAGCGCCTCCATCACGCAGGAGTCAGGCAGCCACTTGTTGGCGATCGCGGCGCGCAGCATCGAATACTCGCCCGAGACCTGGTAAACGAACGTCGGCGCCTTGAATTCGTCTTTCACGCGACGCACGATGTCGAGGTAAGGCAGCCCCGGCTTCACCATTACCATGTCGGCGCCCTCGGCGAGATCGAGGCCGACTTCCCACAGCGCTTCGTCGCTATTCGCCGGATCCATCTGGTAGCTCTGCTTGTCGCTCTTGCCGAGATTCTTCGCTGAGCCGACGGCGTCGCGAAACGGCCCGTAGAAGCCCGAGGCGTACTTGGCCGAGTAGGCCATGATCTTGGTGTGGATGTGGCCGGCCTTTTCCAGCGCGGCGCGGATGCGGCCGATGCGCCCGTCCATCATGTCGGAAGGCGCGACGATGTCGACCCCGGCGGACGCCTGCGTCAGCGCCTGCTTCACCAGCACGTCGAGAGTCACGTCATTGAGGATGTAGCCCGAGTCGTCGATCACGCCGTCCTGGCCGTGCGACGTATAGGGATCAAGCGCGACGTCGGTCATGATGCCGAGCTCGGGAAAGCGTTTTTTCAGCGCTGCGACTGCTCGCGGCACGAGGCCCTTGGCGTTGAACGCTTCGCGGCCATCGATCGTCTTCAGACGCTGCTCGACGACGGGGAAAAGCGCGAGCGCCGGAATGCGCAACTTCAGGCACTGCTCCGCGACCGGCAGAAGCCTGTCGACGGTCATGCGCTCCACACCCGGCATGGAAGCCACTTTCTCAGTGCGGTTTTTGCCGTCGAGGATGAACACCGGATAGATCAGGTCGTTCGCCGTGAGCACGTGCTCGCGCATGAGCCGGCGCGAAAAGTCGTTGCGCCGCATGCGCCGCATGCGCACTGCCGGGAACGTGCCATAGACCTTCATCGCTGATTTTTCTCGGAGTTTGGCCGTTGGAACTTTTCTGTCCGGCCGCCATCTTAACCTTTAGACGATTTTCATCGTCTCCCGCTTCTCCTCCCTGAGCGGGTGCCTTAATTCAAAGTTAAGGCGTTTTCCCCCCGGTTCAATCCCCTTTACCGGGGGCTTTTATTTTCGCGGCCTGCTGCGAGCCAACGCTCGAGCAGGTCGCGGCATTCCTCCAAGCCGTGTCCCGAGACGCTCGAAAAGAGCAGCACCTCGTCGCGCGGCAGATCCGCGCGCACCTGTTGCAATGTCTTCTGCTGCATCACGCGCGACAGCTTGTCGGCCTTGGTGAGCAGGATCAGCTTGCGGCGTGCGTCGCCGAGCCAGGCGATGAGCTGCCGGTCGAGCGGGGTGAGCGGATGGCGCGCATCGACGAGAACGACGACGCCGACCAGGCTCGCCCGCGAGCGCACGTACCCGCCGACGAGCTCGCCCCACTGAGCCCGCAGGGCCTGCGGCACGCGCGCATATCCGTACCCGGGAAGGTCGACCAGCAGACCCGCTTCGCCGAGCGTGTAGAAGTTGATGGTTTGCGTGCGACCCGGGGTCTTGCTGGTGCGGGCGAGCGCCTTGCGACCGGCCAGGGCGTTGATGGCGCTCGACTTGCCTACGTTGGAGCGCCCGGCAAAGGCGATTTCAGCCGCGCCGGGCGGGGGCAGGTCGGCCGCCCGACCCGCCGCGCGCCAAAACTCGGCCTGCGAGAGGGCCTTCATGGGGAGCGGGATTCTCTAATAAAATCGCGACTTTCGGAGTTCAGGGGGGATGATGCGAGTTTTCGCGCTGGCCGCTCTAGCAGCGGCAGCCTTGCTGTCCGGACAGGCGCTGGCCCAGGGGAAGGCACAGGGCATCGCGGCGCAGGTCTGCGCGGCCTGCCATGCCGCGGACGGCAACAGCATCGCTCCCGCGAATCCCAAGATCGCCGGCCAGTTCGTCGAGTACCTCGACAAGCAGTTGCACGATTTCAAAGGGCAGGGCGGCAAGAAGGCGGCGCGCGAGAGCGCCATCATGGCCGGCATGGTGGCCAACCTCTCGGACGCCGACATGAAAGGCCTCGCCTCCTACTACGCTTCGCAGAAGCTCAAGCCGGCTGCGGCGGCCGACAAGGGCCTCGCCGCGCTGGGGCAGAAGGTCTGGCGCGGTGGCAATGCGGCCTCGGGCGTGCCGGCGTGCGCCGGCTGCCATGGCCCCGCGGGGGCGGGCCTGCCGGGCCAGTACCCTAGGCTCGCTGGCCAGTACGCCGAGTACATCGCCACGCAGCTCAAGGCGTTCAAGGAGGGCGGGCGCGCCAACGACCCCAACGGGGCGATGCGCGGCGTGGCGGGCCGCCTGTCAGAGCGGGAGATCCGGGCGGTTTCCGAGTACGCTGCGGGGCTGCGCTAGGGGAAATAAAAGACTTTGGCGAGTGTTTGCAGATGTCCAACCCAATGGAGAACCCGATGAAGAAGAGCCTCTTGGCGGCCGGTTTGGCCGTCGCTTTGGTCAGCGGCAGCGCGCTGGCACAGATGAAGCCGGAAGTCATGGTGAAGCAGCGCCAGGCGGTGATGACGTTGATGGGCAAGTACTGGGGTCCCATGGCGGGCATGATGCAGGGTCGCGTTCCCTACGACGCCAAGATCGTGCAGCGCAACGCCGGGTTTCTGGACAACCTGAGCCGCATGCCCTGGGATGGCTTCGACGCCGCGACCAAGGACGTGAAGAGCGCAGCGCTGCCGGTGATCTATAGCGATACGGCCAAATTCGCCGAGGCGGCCGACCGCCTGCAAAACGAAGCCTCCAAGCTCTATGCGGTGAGCCGCAGCGGTGACGAGGCGGCGGTGAAAGCGCAGATGGGCGCGGTCGGCAAGTCCTGCGGCGGCTGCCACGAAAGCTTCCGTCAAAAGCAGTAGCCATTTGGCGCTCCTGAGAAGCCCCGCCGCGGCGGGGCTTTTTATTCTGCTGCTCGCCTTCGGCGCCGCCGCGCAGGACGCGAAGCGCGGCGAATACGTCTCGAAGGCCGCGGGCTGCCTCGGCTGCCACACCGAGGAGAAGAAGGACGCCACGCCCTACGCCGGCGGCCGGGCGTTGAAGACGCCCTTCGGCACCTTTTTCGGGCCGAACATCACGCCGCATCGCGAAGCGGGGATCGGCGCCTGGAGCGAGGCCGACTTCTTGCGCGCGATGCGCGAAGGCCGGCGTCCTGACGGCGCGAATCTCTTTCCGGCATTCCCCTATCCGTCGTTCACGCGCATGAACGACGCGGACCTGAAGGATCTGTGGGCGTATCTGCGCTCGCTGCCGGCGAATGCGACGCCGAGCAAACCGCATGAGCTCGGCTTCTTCTACCGCTGGCGCTTCCTGGTCTCGATCTGGAAGTGGTTCTTCTTCACCCCGGGGCCGATGGTCGCGGACGCGGCGAAGAGCGCGGTGCTGAATCGCGGCGCATATCTCGTGCAGGCGATGGGGCATTGCGGCGAGTGCCACACGCCGCGCAACTTCCTCGGTGGACCGAAGGAGAGCCGCTTCCTGGGCGGCGCCAAGCTGGGCGAGACCGCGGTGCCGAACATCACGCCGACTCGGTTAAAGAAAGTCAGCGACGCCGAGCTGAAGGAGCTGCTGCGCACGGCGACGACCTCGGATGGCGACGTCCTCGCTGAATCGATGTCGGAGGTGGTGCGCAACACCACCAGCCAGCTCACCGAGCAGGACCTCGACGCCATGCTCGCCTACCTGCGCAGCCTGCCGGCATTGCCCGACGAGGGCAAATAGCGTGGAATAGCGGCGTTCGTATTCCTGTTCATAGCGATGAACGAAGCCGAGCGCCTGGTTGAGCTGATCCCGCGGCTGCGGCGTTATGCCCGCGCGCTGGTGGGTGATCGCGCCACCGCCGACGACTTGGTCCAGGACACGCTGGAGCGGGCCTGGGCGAAGCTGCATCTTTATCGCCGCGGCACCGACCTGCGCGCCTGGCTCTTCACTGTCATGCACAACGTCCACGTCAACCGCGTGCGAGCAGCGCGCGCCACCGACCAGCTCGAGGAGGACATGCCCGAGCTCGCGCAACGCGCCTCGCAAGGCGATGCGTTGCTGGTGCGCGACCTCGATCGCGCGATTTCGCGCCTGCCGGACGAGCAGCGCGCGGTGCTGCTGCTGGTGACGCTCGAGGAAATGAGCTACGACACCGTAGCGCGCACGCTCGAGATTCCGATCGGCACCGTCATGTCGCGCCTCTCCCGCGCCCGCGAGAAGCTGCGCGCGATGATGCTCGGCCAGGGCGCGACCCGCCTGAAGGTCGTGAAATGAGCGAAGCCCGCCAGCCTACCGAGGCCGAGCTCCAGGCCTATGCCGATGGCCGTGTCGACCCCGATCAGAAGGCCGCGATCGATGCCTGGCTCGCGGAGCATCCCGACGAGGCGGAGCGAATCGAGGCCTACCGCCGCTTCGACGAGGGGCTGCGCAAGCTCTATGACCCGGTGCTCGCGGAAGCCGTGCCGGGCCGCCTGATGCGTTCCGCGGGCGTCAGCCGATCTTGGCTGCCGATGGCGAAGGCCGCCAGCTGGCTGGTGATTGGTCTTGCGATCGGCGTCCTTGCCGGCTGGCAGCTGCACGAGTGGCGGACGCCGCCCCCGGTTGCAGCGGATCCCGCCGCCGTGATGGCGCGGCGCGCCGCCATGGCGCACGCGACCTATTCCCCCGAGGTGAGGCACCCGGTGGAGGTCGGCGCGGACCAGGAGCAGCACCTCGTTACGTGGCTCTCGAAGCGCGTAGGCGCGAAGGTCCGCGCGCCGCGCCTGGACGAGGCCGGGATGTCGCTCGTCGGCGGGCGGTTGCTGCCCGGCGAGAGCGGTCCGGTCGCGCAGTTCATGTATCAGAC
>Ga0134122_10002977_pt1 | contig 12499 bp, 8 predicted proteins | sample KB302_FD_96461 | JGI IMG/M metagenome (GOLD analysis project Ga0134122, IMG submission 96461) | Terrestrial soil microbial communities without Nitrogen fertilizer from Kellogg Biological Station, Michigan, USA - KB3-0-2 | ecosystem: Environmental > Terrestrial > Soil > Unclassified ...
AGCGTCGTCGCCAGATGCAGGCGTCCACGCTCACCGCCGGACAGATTGCCGACGACTTTCTGCTGGTCCGAGCCCTTGAAGTTGAACCTGCCGGCATAAGCACGCGAGGGCATTTCGAATTTACCGACGGTTAGGATGTCCTGGCCGTTCGAGATCGCCTCCCACACGGTTTTCTTGTTCTCGAGCGCATCGCGGGTCTGATCGACGAATGCAAGCTGCACGGTGGAGCCGATCGTAACTTCGCCGCTGTGGCTTTTCCTTGCCGGTGATCATGCGAAACAGCGTCGATTTCCCGGCCCCGTTCGGACCGATGATGCCGACGATCGCGCCAGGCGGCACGCTGAATGAGAGCTTGTCGATCAGCAGACGGTCGCCATAGCCCTTCGACACCTCCTTGAACTCGATCACGCTGTCGCCCAGGCGTTCGGCAACCGGAATGAAGATTTCCTGGGTTTCGTTCTGCTTCTGATGTTCGTGGGACGACAGTTCCTCGAAACGTGCAATGCGGGCCTTGCTCTTGGCCTGGCGCGCTTTGGGATTGGAACGCACCCACTCGAGTTCCTTCTGCATCGCCTTGATGCGGGCGGACTCCTGTTTGGCTTCGACTTCGAGACGCTGCTCTTTCTGCTCCAGCCAGGAACTGTAATTGCCTTTCCAGGGGATGCCGCGGCCGCGGTCGAGTTCCAGAATCCACTCGGCGGCATTGTCGAGGAAGTAGCGATCGTGCGTCACTGCAACCACAGTGCCGGGAAATTTCTGCAGGAACTGCTCCAGCCAATCCACGCTTTCCGCGTCGAGGTGGTTGGTCGGCTCGTCGAGCAGCAGCATGTCGGGCTTCGACAGCAACAACCGGCATAGTGCGACGCGCCGCTTCTCGCCACCGGAGAGATTGGCGATTTTTGCCTCCCACGGCGGCAGCCGCAACGCATCGGCGGCAATTTCCAGAAGATGCTCGACATCGGCGCCGCTGGTAGCCAGGATCGCCTCGTACTTTGCCTGTTCCGTGGCGAGGTTGTCGAAATCGGCATCCGGCTCAGCGTAGGCCGCGTAGATTTCATCCAGTTTTTGCTTCGCGTTCAGGACTTCGCCCAAGCCACCCTCTACCGACTGCCGAACATTCTGCGCGGGGTCGAGCTGCGGCTCCTGAGGCAAATAGCCGATTCGCAGGTTAGGCATCGGCGTGGCTTCGCCTTCGATCTCCTTGTCTTCGCCCGCCATGATTTTCAGCAAGCTGGACTTGCCGGAGCCATTCAACCCGAGCATGCCGATCTTGGCGCCGGGAAAAAATGACAACGAGATGTCCTTGAGGATGACGCGTTTGGGCGGGACGACCTTGCCCACGCGGTTCATCGTGTAAACGTATTGAGCCATATGTGACCTGGGTGGGGATTCGAGGAAGCGGATGATTATAAGCGAGTGGCCGCAAGGGCCGTGGATATCGTAAGTGTTGCGAACAACGGCTAAGGCTCTGTCTTCACGGGATTCTCGTCTTTCGTTCTAGAAAGTTCGGCATATCGGGTAAAAATTCATTTGTCCGATAGCGCACATATGGCGCAAACTCTTCACCGCCGTATTGTGCATCTGCGCTTGCGGCGTTTTCGCCGGATCTCCTCGAACGCAGCTCGTTTGTGCCCGCCAAATGACTCCAAACGGAATCGTATTTTCACAAAGTTGGTCGCCGCGGCAAGCGTGAATCACGACACCGCGCTGCTCACGGTAGTGGCCTTGATTGCGATCTCGGGCGCCGTGTTCGCAGAGCCACCAGTGCCATCAAATACTGAGTCATCGTCAACGACCGACGATCTTCCGTCGGTCGAGGCACCGGCCCGTTCGGCCTGGAGTGCGCCGGAGCCGTGGCGCACCGACCGCTTCTACCTGGGAACGAGTATCTATACCAGGCATTTCAACTACGATGCCGCGCACGACAACCATCAGGAACTGATACAGGGCGAGTGGAATATTACCGAGCGGTGGCTCGTTGGCGCGTCGCTATTCGACAATTCGTTCGGACAGCCAACACAATACGTTTATGGCGGCTATCGATGGCGGCCTTTCGACAAATTGCAACCGCTCTATTTGAAGTTTACAGCAGGACTTGTTCATGGCTACACCGGCCAGTACCAGAACAAGATCCCCAACAACAGTTCCGGGATTGCGCCCGTAATCATTCCCTCCGTGGGCTATTGCCTCAGCCGGTTCTGCTCGGAGATCGTCATTTTCGGCGCGGCCGGAGCAATGGTGACAATCGGGGTAACCATACCCTAGCTCGCGGGTACCTGGCGGCACTGTCATTCCCCAAGCTGACGCCAGCAAACGACTTCAAATTCGTATATCGTCCTTGTCCATGACGATAAGAAAGACGAGCCCCGACAAATCTTTTCTCGACGGCGGCGGCGAACTTGGCGCGCTGATGCGTGCCTACAAATGGACTACAACGCCTCTGGGGCCGCCCGATAGCTGGCCGCGAAGCCTGAAGACGGCCGTGCGCATCATGCTGACGTCGCGGCAGCCGTTCTGGCTCGGCTGGGGACCCGAACTGACTTATCTGTACAACGACCCTTACAAATCCATCATTGGGGGCAAACACCCGCAGGCTCTGGGCCGCCCCTGCTCGGAAGTTTGGCGCGAAATCTGGGACGTGGTCGGGCCTATGACCGAAGCCGTCATGACACGTGACGAGGGAACGTATGTCGAGGCGCAAATGCTCATCATGGAGCGTTATGGCTACCAGGAAGAGACGTACTACACCTTCTCCTACAGTCCGGTCCCAGACGACGAGGGCGGTCCCGGTGGTTTGATTTGCGCGAACAGCGACGTCACACAGGCTGTGATCGGCGAGCGCCAGCTGGCCTTGCTTACTGAACTCGGAACAAAGACCGGCAGCGCGAGGACCTGGCAGGACGCCTGCGCGTTGGCAATGAAATCGCTGGCGACGAGCCCGCGCGACATACCATTTGCGTTGATCTGCATGACGGATGCCGACGGCGAGAGCGCCACAACGGTGTCCAGCTCGGCGGGCGCGGAGCATTTGTGCGATCTCACGTTGTGGCCCTGCACGCAGGTGATACGCAGCGGGCAAATCAGCATCGTGAAGCTTGATGGTACGCATGGCGAGATTCCCAGGGGTGCGTGGCCCCGCGCACCTGTCCAGGCTGCCGTGCTGCCGATTCCCGCGTCGGGCAGCGCTGGACGCGCCGGCGCGCTTGTGGTCGGGCTCAATCCCTTCCGGAAGTTCGACGACAGCTATCGGGACTTTCTTACTCTCGTGGCGCGCCAGGTGGCGGCCGGAATTGCAAACGCGCAGGCGTACGAAGAAGAAAAGCGCCGCGCCGAAGCACTCGCCGAACTCGACCAGGCCAAGACTGCGTTCTTCAGCAACGTCAGCCACGAGTTCCGCACGCCGCTTACTTTGATGCTGGGGCCGATCGCCGACATTCTGGCAAAGCCCGAAGATGGCGTGTTGCCGGAGAACCGCATGCTGCTGTCCGTGGTCCAGCGCAATGGCCAGCGATTGCTGAAGCTGGTCAACACCCTTCTCGACTTCGCGCGCATCGAAGCGGGACGCACACAAGCCGCCTTCGAACTGACAGACCTCTCCAGCATGACGGCAGATCTGGCGAGCAATTTCCGGTCGGCGTGCGACCGTGCCGGCATCCGGCTGCGGGTCGATTGCCCACCTCTCGGGGAATTGGCATACGTCGATCGCGAGATGTGGGAGAAGATCATCCTCAACCTCATCTCCAATGCGTTCAAATTCACGTTCGAAGGCGAGATCGGCGTACACGTGCGCGTTGCAGACAAGCATTTCGAGATCGAGATTAGCGACACAGGCACGGGGATCCCGGCCGAAGCACTGCCGCGCATGTTCGAGCGTTTCCATCGTGTGGACGGTGCGCGGGGCCGCAGTCACGAAGGCAGCGGCATCGGGCTCGCGCTGGTGCATGAATTGGTGAAGCTGCATGGCGGAACGATCAGTGTCGCCAGTGTCCTCGGGCAGGGAACGACGTTCACGGTCCGCCTTCCCAAGGGCAGTTCGCACCTGCCGGCCGAACGCCTCAAGACGCTGCACGCGCAGTCTTCAAATATCGCCCGCGCAGACGCGTATGTCGACGAAGCGTTGAGCTGGCTGCCGGAGGTGTCCGGGGTGCCAGCGGGCACGGAACAGGGTCATGCGCACCGGTTGCTGCTTGCGGACGACAACGCCGACATGCGCGAGTACGCACGACGGCTGCTGGCGGAGCACTATGACGTCGAAGTGGTGGGCGATGGCGAGGCCGCCCTGGCGGCGGCGCGCGCGCGCCACCCGGATATCATCGTGTCAGATGTGATGATGCCGCGCCTGGATGGCTTCGGCCTCATCCGCGAGTTGCGTGCCGACCCGGCGTTGAGGGCCATCCCGGTCATCTTGCTGTCCGCCCGAGCGGGAGAAGAAGCGCGCATCGAAGGCTTGGGCAAGGGCGCCGACGACTATCTCGCCAAGCCTTTCAGTTCGCGCGAACTCCTGGTGCGGGTGGGTACGCTGGTGCAATCAGCCGATGCGTTTCGCAAGGCAAACGAGGCACTGGCCCAATTTGAGACATTGCTCAATCAGGCGCCGCTCGGCGTTTACCTCGTCGACGACAGCTTCCGATTGGCTGCGGTGAATCCCGTCGCACGTCCGGCGTTCGGCGACATCCCCGGGTTGATCGGGCGCGACTTCGACGAGGTACTTCACATTCTTTGGCCCAAAGCCTACGCGGACGAAGTCGTGCAGCGGTTCCGCCACACTCTCGAAACAGGCGAAGCCCATGTTGTTCCCGAACGCATCGAAGAACGCCTGGACCGGAAGGTAACCGAGTTCTATGAATGGCAGATCCATCGCATCCCGCTGGCCGGCAACCGGCGCGGCGTCGTGTGCTATTTCCGCGACATCTCCAAGTCCGTGATGGCGCGAGAGGCATTGCGCGAAGCGGACCGCCGCAAGGACGAATTCCTGGCAACGCTCTCGCACGAACTGCGTAATCCGCTCGCACCGCTGCGCAACGCGTTGCAGTTGCTGCGTCTGAACGGAAAAGCCGATGCCTCGACAACTCCGATTCACGAGATCATGGAACGGCAAGTCAATCACCTGGTCAGGCTGGTTGACGACCTGCTGGAAATGTCGCGCATCAGCCGCGGAACGCTTCAATTGCGCAAGGAGAAAGTCGAATTGGCGGCCATGGTGCGCAACGCGATAGAAACGAGCAATCCACTGATCGTCGCATCGGCGCACCAGCTCACGTTGTCGTTACCGGATTCACCGGTATGGCTCGACGGCGATCCCGTGCGGCTTGCGCAGATCCTCGCCAACCTCCTGAACAACGCAGCGACTTATACGGAGCGCGGCGGACACATCTGGGTGCAGGCCCGGCTGCAGGATGGCGCCGCCGTCGTTTCGGTGCGCGACAACGGGCCTGGGATCGACCCGAGTGACCATGAGAGCATCTTTGCAATGTTCAGCCGTGGCGAACGTTCCACCACTCGCGCGCAGGGCGGGTTGGGCATCGGCCTCGCACTGGCACGCAGGCTCGCTGAAATGCACGGCGGGACGATCGCCGTCGCCAGTGATGGGCCGGGCCACGGCAGCGAATTTACGCTGCGGATTCCGGCCGCGCCGGATCAGGCAGCGGCTCCGCGCGCGGCATCGTTGGCCGAAGGAATTGCTATCCCGAAAAAGCGCATCCTCGTCGTCGATGACAACCAGGACGCAGCAGACAGTTTGGGCAAGATTCTGGAATTCCTCGGCGCCGACGTTCGCCTGGCGAAGGACGGTGCCGAGGCGCTGGAGACGTTCAAGACCCACGATCCTGCGGTGGTTCTACTCGATATCGGCATGCCGGGCATGGACGGGTACGAGGTCGCGCAGCGCATTCGCGGCGGATTTCCCGAGCGGCGTGCAGCGCTGGTCGCGCTGACGGGGTGGGGCCAGGAGGAGGATCGGCGCCGGGCACGGGAAGCCGGGTTCGACCATCACCTGGTCAAGCCGGCTGAAATCGCCGATCTGCAGAAACTCCTCTCCTCGCTCGGAAACTCCCAGCTCTAGCCAAAGGCGCTTCCCGCTCGTTGCGGAACAACAGCGCACCGCTGAAACAATCCAGACGCCCCGCCTTATTCTTCGAGCAGACCGAGCTTTCCGGCCAGCCAGCGCGTCGTGGTCGCCTGGATGAGGATGGTCATGAGGATGGCGATGAAAGTAACGGAAGCGATCAGCTTCGCCTCTGGGGCACCCATCCCCACCAGCAGACCGGCCAATGCCCCGGGCACGACCCCTGTCTCGCGCGTCCAGCACATGAACAGCAATTCCCTCATTGTCCATTTCGCACGGCGATCAGGCAAAGCGCAGAGGAAGACGGTCACCGGTCTTGCCACGAGCATGAACACGGCGACGACGGCGATGCCGCCGACCAGGTACTTGTCTATCAGCGCGAAATCCACCTGGGTGCCAAGCAGGATGAAAATGAACATCCGCATGATCAATGCCGTCGTCAGCACGTATTCGTCCAGCTTTTTCTGCTCGCCACCGGTCATTGCAAAACCAAATGCATCCTTGTTGCCGATGACGATCCCGAATACGAACACCGCCATGAAGCCGCTGGCCTGGAGTCCATCGGCTCCAAGGTAGGCGCCGATCACGGCCATGAGAGAAACGACCGGCGCATATTCCTGCAGGAAGCCGAATTTCTCATGGGCGATCAGGAATGCGGCCAGCCATCCCAGGGAAACGCCGACAACAAAACCGAATCCGGATTGCTTCAACAAATCCACCAGCGCGGCAGGGACAGAGAGTTCTTCCGTACCCATGGCAATGCCCAATATTGCGAATGTGACGATGGCACCGGTTGCATCGTTGAAGGCCGACTCCGACATGACCGTCTGCGCGACCTTGTCCCTGATCCTGATCTGCCGAAACACCGGCACCAGCGTTGCGGGGTCAGTGGAGGCTATGGTCGCCGCCAGCAGGAGTGCGACGATAAGCGGAATGTCCAGAAGAGAAGAGGCTGCAATGCCGGTGATGGCGGTCGTAATAAGCACGCCGGCCGTCGCGAGGATGACGATGGTGAGCCATACATTCTTCAGCACCTTGAGCCGCAGCGACGCGCCGCCGTCGAACAAGATGTAGCACGCTCCGAAAATCAGGATCAGCTGATTGAGCGCGGAATCCGCCTTGACCTCCAGCACGCCAGCGGCGCCAGGACCGAGGAGAAGGCCGACGAGAAGAAAAACGACGACATCCGGTACGCGCAGTTTCTGCGCTAACACGCCTACTGCGGTGCCGACGGCCAGAATGATGCCGAACACCAGCAAGACGTGCTTCGCGACTTCCACCGATGCTGCAGATTCCACTTTCCATCCGATCGAGATCTTGAGGTTTGCGCCTGGGACCTCGGCCAATTTTGGCACAAGCCCTGCTGCTCGTGTGCGCCGGTCATTCTTATGCCGCAGGCTTCATTCCGACTCTTCACGCCGGATAAAGCGGCTTATTGCCTACGCCTGATCAGGATGCCTCGGCCTTGGATCAAATTGAACGCAAGAAACGGGGTGTTCCTGCCGACGCATCTGGCTATCGTTCACAAAGAGATCGGCGGTCGCGCATCTCTCCATCAACCATAACCACCGAAGGAATTCATCATGTCAAAAGAGCAAGACAACAAGGCAATCGTGGGCCGCTGGTTCACGGATTTCTGGGGAAAAACCTGCAATCTCGACATCGTCGACGAGCTCGCGGCTCCCGACATGCTCCTGCAGTACTCGCTGCATGAGCCGCGCCGCGGCCGGGGAGACATCAAGGCGTTCATGTCCGACTTTCGCGATGCTTTCCCGGACCTCAATTTCTGGGGCGCGGCTGATCTGATCGCCGAAGGCGACTATGTGGTCGGCCGCTGGGAAGGTGGCGGTACGCATACGGGTCCGGCTTTCAGTGACTTCCTGGCGGGATCGTTGCCGGCTGCGACCGGCCGAAAGATGCGGTTCACCGGCACGACCGTACTTCGAATCGAAAAAGGCAGGATCGCGGAGGAGATCGGTCTGGACGATGGGGTAACTGCCTTGATGCAGCTCGGACTGATCGAAGGCGCGCGGCGCTCCTGAACTGCGTATTGCCGAACGGGAATCCCACGAACTCGTAATGGAGACGGCCGCGCGAGGTCTTGCCACTCGCCGGCCGTCTCCACTTGTCTCAGGGTGCCCGGTGACGGACGAGCGTTAGCTCAGCATCGTCGTCGTCCTCTTTCATCCGACCGCAGGCCACCGCGGTCTCAGGCCACATCAGCAGCCCATGGCTGGTCAGATGCTCACTCCACCGGAAAATCCACGCGCTTGATGAACACGACCTTTCCGCTCTCGTTCTTCACCACGTTGTAGCCATGCACACCGTCGCCTCTGACATCGAACTCGTACGTCCCTTCAAGGCCTTTATGGCCTTTGATGCCAAGAATCGCCTTGCGGACGGCTTCGGGTTCGGTGCTGTTTGCGTTGTTCATGGCTAGCGCGAGGATGCGCAGCGCGTCGTATGCCCAGCTGGAAAAGTTGTCTGGATAGATGCCGTAGCGCTCGAAATATCTCTTGGTATATTCACGCGCCGCCTCGTTGGCCTCCGGGTTGAAATCGGCAACGGCGTAAGCGCCGTAGAGGGCTTCGCCCGCCAGGCTCCGCGTAGTCACCGCCGCCGTGGTCGGCGACCCGATCCATTGAATGTTCACGCCCAGCTGGCGTAATTGCTTCGCAAAGATCGCCTGGTCGACAGGTACCGTCATGTAGGTTCCGAGAACTTCGGCACCGGATTTTTTGACGGCCAGTACGATCGGAGCGAAGTCCTGCGAATTGCTGGTGTACCCTTGATCGAGCACCGGAGTTATTCCAAAACCCTGCAGCGTCTCGGTAAGCGCCTTGGCACCTCCCTGCCCGAAGGCATCTGTGGCGTGCACGATCGCCCACTTTTTCAGCTTCAGCGTGTTGACACCGAACTCCGCGATGACTTTGGAAGAGTAAAGATCGTTGGGCCGGGCACGAAACACCCACTTGTTGTTGATGCGGGTCAGGCTGGGGTCGGTGCCGCCTATCATCGTGGGAATGCCGGATCTCGCGATCGCGGGCGATGCCGCCTGTATCTGCGTGCTCGCAATCGGCCCGACGATCGCTTTGATGGAAGAATCGGTGAAGAGCTTGGTGAAGGCGAGCACGGTGCCCGGATTGGTACTGGCGTTGTCTTCGATCTGCAGCTCGACAGGGCGCCCAAGTATGCCCCCCGCCTTTTTGATGTCTTCCATCGCGAGCTGCAATCCGTTCACCTGGAAGGTTCCCCACTCGGCATAAGGTCCGGTCAGCGTGCTGACGACGCCGATCTTGATCGTTTCCGCAGCGTGAGCGCTTGCAGCAAGCAGTACAGCTGAACAAAACGCAAGGGCAAAACGGATCGGCATGTGCATTCTCCTGCTCGATGTCGTGTCAAAAAAAGATCAATGAGTATCGATTCTCAGCTGACCCTGATCGCCTAGGGGGCCCGGCCGGATTTTACAAATTCGAGCGAGGCTTGAAACAACGGGAGATCTTTCTCGTAGCCGGCCGCGTCTGCGCAATTGATCTGTATCCATTCCCTTGTGCTTGCCACGCCACCGGGCGAAAAGGGCACAACGTCATTTCTCGAGAACTGCAATTCTGTCGCCCTGGCGGCAGGCAGGCGCAGTCCGATACCGTCGCCACTGATGCAGGCGAACATCTTGTCGCTGACGAAATAAGCGTCAAGACCGTTTATTTTTCGTGAACTGGCACCCGGTAGCTTGAGCAGCAAAGAGTCGATCTGCGCCTTGCGGCTGGATTTGGTGGGGTCGGGTTGCAAAGGTTATCCGCCGTGGTTGGGTTAAAAAAAGAGATTAAATCACATACGCCGAGTCCCGCGCGTCCGCCATAGGCTATCATTTCCGCGTAAGGGAATTGCCCTGAACGCCATCTTGGCGCTAATGACCCACGTGCTTTTTTTGTTCGATCAAAGAGATCCCTGAAATGCCTGATCCAAGCTTCGCGCCGGTCCTACACGAGGAGTGCGATGTCCTTGTCGTGGGCGGCGGTCCTGCCGGCTCGACCATCGCGTCCCTGCTCGCCGAAAAGGGCTGGCGGGTCACTTTGCTGGAAAAAGAACACCATCCGCGTTTCCACATCGGCGAATCGCTGCTGCCACATAACCTGCCGATCTTCAAGCGCCTGGGAGTGCTGGAACAGGTGGAAGCCATCGGCATCAGGAAACCCGGCGCAGACTTCAACTCCAACCTCGAGGTCAGCGGGCATCACCAGTTCCATTTCTCCTTTGCGCTCGACAAGAGCCAGCCTTATGCCTATGAGGTTCGCCGCTCCGAATTCGACAACCTCTTGCTGCGCAACAGCACAGCCAAGGGCGCGCGTGTACTCGAAGGTGTGCGCGTGACGCGCGCGGAATTCCCCAAGGGCGCAGATCCAAAAGTCCATGCGGTGGACGAGCAAGGCCGGGAATGCAACTGGTCCTGCCGCTTTTTCGTTGACGCCTCTGGCCGCGATACCCTGCTGTCAAAGCAATTCAACCTCAAGCAGAAGAACACGCATCACGCCAGCGCCGCGATATTCGGCCACTTCCTCGAGGTGGACCGGCGCGAAGGAGAATACGCGGGCAATATCAGCGTGTACTGGTTCCAGCACGGTTGGTTCTGGATGATTCCCCTCAAGGACGGCAGTATGAGCGTGGGCGCGGTATGCCGCCCCGAATACCTCAAGCAGCGCAAGAACAGTCCGGCGGAGTTTCTGTTGCAGACGATCGCGCTGGGACACCCTGAGATGCGTCACCGCTTGCGAAACGCCAAGCTGATCAACAACGAAGCGCGCGCGACGGGCAACTATTCCTACCAGTCCACGCGCATGCGCGGCGAACGCTACATCATGGTGGGCGATGCCTACGCCTTCGTGGATCCGATCTTTTCCAGCGGCGTGCTGCTGGGCATGAGCAGCAGCGTCAGGGGCGCCGAGGCAGTCGATGCCTGGCTGCGAAATGATCCCGCGGCGGAAGCGAAGTTCCGGGATTTCGAGCGCATGGTTCACCGCGGCGTGAAAGTCTTCTCCTGGTTCATCTGGCGCTTCAACTCGCCCGGCATGCGCAGCCTGATGCTGAACCCCGGCAATCCATTTCGCGTGCAGGAAGCAGTGACCTCGCTGCTCGCCGGCGACGTATTCCGCGATATCGGCGTGCGCTCGCGCTTCTGGATATTCAAGTTTTTCTACGTCATGTTCAGCCTGCAGCATGCGCGCGAATCCTTCCGTCTGTGGCTGCTGCGCATGCGCAATCCACACGTAGCCTTCGCGGGCGGCACGACCCCGGTCGATACGGAAAGGCAGGAAGACTCAACTGCCGTGCCCGCCGAGGCACAAAGAAGACACTGAAATCAGGGGAAGTGACATACGATTTATTTGAAAGGCGTCAGGGGGAGGGTGAGGAGAAACTTCCCCTAACCCTGACTCCTCACTCCTTACGGTCTTTCAGGCCTCCCTATTCCCGTGTCGGCATGACCTGCGCTCGCGTTAGCGTCTCCGGTTGGAGGATGGCGTCGAGTTGGGCTTTAGTGAGCAGGCCTTTCTCCAGCACAAGTTCGTAGACCCGCTTGCCGGTTGCCAGCGCTTCCCGCGCGAGCATGGTGGCATTCTCGTAACCGATCCAGGGATTCAGCGCGGTAACGATGCCGATAGAGTATTCGACGTTGTCGCGCATGCGTTCCCGGTTCGCCGTGATTCCGGTCACGCAACGTTGGGCCAATACGATGCAGGCCTGGCGCAAATGATTGAGGCTCTTGAAAAGACTGTGCGCGATGATGGGCTCGAAGGCATTGAGCTGGAGCTGACCCGCCTCCGCGGCGAAGCTTACGGTGACGTCGTTTCCGATGACTTCGAAGGCGACCTGGTTGACCATTTCCGGAATCACCGGGTTGATCTTCCCGGGCATGATGCTTGAGCCGGCCTGCACCGGCGGCAGGTTGATTTCTCCGAAACCCGCGCGCGGTCCGGACGAGAGCAGCCGCAGATCGTTGCAGGTCTTCGATAGCTTGATTGCGATGCGCTTGAGCACGCCCGATAACTGCACGAAGGCGCCTGCGTCTTGCGTTGCCTCGACCAGGTTGGCCGATACGGCCAATGGGATGCCGGTAATGTCGGCGAGTCGCGCGCACGCCAGCGACGTGTAGCCGGGAGGCGCGTTGATGCCGGTGCCGATGGCGGTTGCGCCCAGATTGATTTCGCGGATGAGTTGTGCGGCCTCGCGCAACCGCTCCTCGTCCTCGCCGAGCATCACGGCGTAGGTGCTGAACTCCTGACCAAGCGTCATCGGCACTGCGTCTTGCAACTGGGTGCGGCCCATCTTGACGGCGTCTGAGAATTCGGTCGCCTTGCTGTCGAAGGCGGCGCGCAGCTCCGCCATTGCGCCCAGCAGCCGCTTGATAGTGAACTGCAATGCGACCCTCACTGCTGTCGG
>Ga0134122_10002978_pt1 | contig 12494 bp, 13 predicted proteins | sample KB302_FD_96461 | JGI IMG/M metagenome (GOLD analysis project Ga0134122, IMG submission 96461) | Terrestrial soil microbial communities without Nitrogen fertilizer from Kellogg Biological Station, Michigan, USA - KB3-0-2 | ecosystem: Environmental > Terrestrial > Soil > Unclassified ...
GCGGCCGGCTTGTCCGGATTGGATGCGGCGCTCCCAGGCTTCGGCGCTGGTGTTGAAGTGGCCGAGCTGTGCCGGGATCGTGCGTGTGGCGAGATCGCCGAGCTGATGGCAATGGATGCAGCCGTCGGTCTTGGCCCAGCGCAGCCACTGGCCTTGGTCCTTCAAGCCGACCGGCACGCCGTTGCCGTTCGGGCCTGTGCCTGGGAAGATGTTCGCCGGCGGGATATTCAGCATCGAGTACCAATAGATGCCGGGATAATATTGCGCGGCGGCCGCGCGGTTCGGTGCGACGACTGCGGTCAGCGCGAGATTCTTGCCGGGCTGCGATTTCACCTTCGGTGAATCGACGAGGCCGTAGCCGCGCACCCAGATGTCGTAATTCGCCTTCGGCAGATCGGGAAGAAGGTAACGGCCCTGATCGTCGGTGGTGACGATCTTGACGTATTTGGTGGGGAGTTCCGCGGTTTCCGCGATCACCCAGACGCCGGCCTCGGCCCCCTTGGCGCTGGTCACGACGCCGCCGATGTCATCGGCATCGATGCGCACTTGTTGCGCTGCCGGTTGTGCGGCGGCACTGGTGACCGCGGCTGCACTCAGCAGGCACGCAAAACTCGCACTCAGCATTCCGATGGAGCAGGTCTTCATTTTTCCCTCTTCACGACTTGGTGAATGGGAAGACGTATAGCGCGGATGGGTGCGCGCGCTAAGCCCTATTCGGTGCGGAAATAAGGGGGTTTCCCCTGAAATAGGCCCTTCCAACCGTCACAGCTCAGGTTAGCGGAATAAGTCCTTCTCGGCGGGGCGAATGAGGTCGGCTCCGCTGCCTGAGCGTGCGCCGAGGCGGGCACCACGGACGATAGCGACGGGGACCCGCTCAGACTTGCCCATGACGAGCTCGGCGGCGGACGCGATTTCGTCGGCGATGGCGATGATCGTCGCCTGCATGATTTTCCCGCTTGAGTCGGCGAGGCCGCGGTAATCGATCAGCGGCGCCAAACCCGCGACGCCCAACGCGACATTGACGAGGCCCTCGCGCCAGGCGCGGCCGAAGGTGTCCGAGATAATGACCCCGACATGCGCGGCGAACGCGCTCGCAAGCTGTGCTTGCAGTTGTCGCGCCGACGCATCGAGATTCTCTGGCAGCAGAATTGCAGTCCCCTCCTCCGCGTTCGAGACGTCGACCCCAGCATTGGCGCAGACGAAGCCGTGCGCGGTCTCGGCGATGATGATGCCGCGCTCCATTTTGACGATGCGTTTTGCTTCGCGAAGCACGAGCTCGACGACCCGCGCATCTTTGGACCATTCGCTCGCCCAGCCGCGCGCGCGCTCGGACGGCACGATGGAATCGAGGCGAACGACTCGGCCTTCGGCCTTGGAGACGATCTTCTGCGCGATAACGAAGACGTCCCCCTCGGCGATTTCGACGTCCCCGTCGTGCATGCAATCCACGATCAGGCGCACGAGATCGTCGCCAACCTTGATCTCAGGCAGTCCCGCGAGCGGAAAGATTTGCACCTGCGTCATCAGCGTTCGTTGTGGCGCAGTTTGAAGCTTGCCGCAAATTTGAGCCCGTGACACAACGCGGCGGTTCTATTGGAGACAGCGCATGACGCAGGAGAAGATCGCCATCATCGGCGGGACCGGAGACCTGGGCTTCGGCCTCGGCTTGCGCTGGGCCCAAGCGGGACAGAGCGTGCTGATCGGCTCGCGCGACGCAAAGAAGGCACAGGAATCCGCGGAGCGCATCAAAGGCGCAGTGGGTGGCGCGGCGGTTGCCGGATTCGAGAACGCGCACGCTGCCGCCCAAGCGAGCATCGTGGTGCTCGCAGTGCCGTTCTCGGCACAGGCTGCGATCCTGAAAAGCCTGAAACCATCGCTGAAAAGCGCGATCCTCATCGATGCGACGGTGCCGCTGGCGGCAAGTGTGGGAGGCAAGCCGACGCGAATGCTCGGCGTATGGGAAGGATCGGCGGCACAGGCTGCGCGCGATCTTTTGCCGGGCGTAGCGGTGGTATCGGCGCTCCACAACATCTCGGCAGGCGCGCTGGAGGATTTGCCGTCAGCGCTCGACTGCGACGTGTTCGTGTGCGGTGACGACGCGGACGCAAAAGAGCGCGCCTCGGCACTGATCAAGCTCATCCCCGGGCTGCGACCGCTCGACGCCGGGCCGCTGGAGATGTCACGCGTGGTCGAAGGGATCACGGCGCTGCTGATTTCGCTCAACCGCCGCTACAAGGTCAAACATTCGGGCATCCGGATCACCGGATTGGATTGAGCATTCCGCATGCAAGATGTCTGGCGCGTTTACGACAAGGTCGCCCAGGAGTGGGCAAACGTGCGGCGCGGCTTCGCCGGCGAGCAGCCTTACCTCGAAGCAATCGTTGAGAGGCTGCCGCCCGATTCCCGGATTCTCGACCTCGGCTGCGGCACGGGTATCCCGGTTGCGCGCTTCTTTATTGAGCGGGGCTACGCCGTGACCGGAGTCGATGCTGCACCCGCGATGCTGGCGCTCGCGCGCGCCGCTTTTCCGGCGGCTGAGTGGACTGAGCACGATATGCGGACGCTCGCGCTCAACCGGCGGTTCGACGCGATCATCGCCTGGGACAGCTTCTTTCACCTGCCGCCGGACGACCAGCGGGCGATGTTTTCCGTCTTCGGGAGGCATGCGGCGCCACAGGGGCTGCTCCTCTTCACCAGCGGACCGTCAGAAGGCGCAGCCATCGGGGACCTCTTCGGGCATGAGCTCTATCACGCCAGCCTTGGGCCGGAGGAATTCCACCGGCTATTGGCGGAGCAGGGTTTTTCCGTTCTCTTGCACCGCAGCGAAGACCCCAAATGCGGCTTGCATACGGTCTGGCTTGCGCAACGTAACAGTTGAGCAAAGGGGAATTCTCATTGGCCGCCAATTCCATTAGAGTCGCGCGCCGATGGAGCTGCGCTTGAGACTCAAGATTTCCGTTGCGATGTTGTTTGTGCTTGGCGCCTTGGCCGGCCCGGCCGCCGCACAGCAAGGGCCCCAGGACGATCTTGCGACCGTCAAGGGCCTGCTCAAGGAGATCCGCATCAATCCCTATCCGCCGCCGCGCGAACGTTCGGCACAGCTTGTGGTCGCCTGGGTGCGGCGGATGGATATCTCGACGATCGATCAGGCGACGATCGATGAACTGGTGAGCCTGCTCGAGGACAAGAGCGACTCGGTGCGCGGGCGCATGGCGATTGCGCTTGGCATCATCGGGCCCGCGGCGAAGAGCTCCATTCCGGCGCTGCAGAAAGCTTTTGTGAAGGGCAAGGAATTCGTATCCGATCCGGCGTACAAGCCCCAAGGGCCGCGGCCCAACGCCCTCTTCCCCGGCAGCAGCTCGGCGGACAGCATCTGCTTCGCGTTCGCGAAACTTGAAGCAACGGCGCCGCCCGAATGCGTCGACGGGCATTATCAAGCGCCGCAGCCGGCCGCTGCGAATTAGCCACCGTTGCGAATGAAAAAAGGCCCGGACGCGAGTCCAGGCCTTTCTCTATTGGCCATTACGTCAGTTGATCGCGAAGCAGTAGAACTTGCCCGCGCCGCCGGTATTGATCAGCGCCTGCTTTGAGCATCCCTGGCTCATATGCGCCATGTTCCAGGAGGTGTTGCCCAAGCCGTTGCCGCCGCGGTCCGAGTGGCCGAGCATCGCGCGCGCGCGATCCGCCGGCACCTCTGCGGGTGCGTTTGCCGCCCGCGGCAAAGTCATGGCGTCAGACGTCCAGTTGTTGCACGTGTGATCGATACCGTCGTTGAACGCGCGACCGCCGGAGTCGGAGCCGGTCATGATGTCATGCTGGTTTGTGCCGGGCGCTCCGCCGCCGCCCGTAACCATTTCGCCTTTTTCGGTCAGCGCGGTCGACTGCTTCAGCGTGCTGCGATCGCGCTCATTGTCGCCGTGCAAGTCGGCAACAGTGTTGGCGATCAGCTGCCCTTTGGCATTGTACCAAGGCCCTTGTCCGATACGCCCGCGCGCATTGACTGCCCGCACGCCGGGGCGAGCTTCCTGGCTGAGGTATGCATGCCATGTACGATTGCCGGCGCCGGCGCCGGCAGCGAGGTTCTGGCAGATTTGGTCCGCGCCCGTGAGCCCACCGAGATTGCCCGTGCCCGGAGGCGCGCTGGTGACGAAGAATGTCATCGGCTGCTGCGGTTGCTGGCCTTGAGCCAACACGGCGGCTGAGCCGAGCAACGTCATGGCGATGGATGAAATAACGATCGTCTTGTTCATGAAACTTCCTCCCTTTGGACCCCAAGCATTCGTGGGGCTTGCAGCCATTCTATCGCAGCGGTGAGCAGCGTCGGAGACGCCGGCAGCCGGGCGCTGTCACCACTGCGTGATGTTCTGGGTAACTATTTCGAGAGCGGCCGAGGGAGTTTGGCCGTCCTCAGGATGCGGCGCGGTAGAAGACGTTGCCTTCGAAATCGAGCGCGACTTCAAAGCTGTCACCGTCCCTTTGCGCCTTGCCGATCCAGACGCCGTCGTCGTTCTTCTTCAGCTCAGTGACTTGGCGGAAGCCTTGGGATTCGAATGTGGCTTTGGCCTCATCTTCGGTGATTGTGCTCGCTCCCACCCGCGGCGCGGTGGGTTCGCTTTCTCTGCTTTCGACTGATTCATTCGCCGATGGCAAAGACTCTTCAATGTTCGGCGCATCGTTATTGAGGTCTTGTTCGAGAGAGGGCGACGGATCGAATGGCAAATCTCGGTCGGCAGGCGGCGCCGATTGCGCCAATGCCTGTCCGGCCAACATGCTTGCGGCAATTGCAACGATGAAGCTTGGACGCATGGCGCTTTCTCCGAAGGGTGTCATGGGACAACTCCTCGGCAACAGCCAGAGTTCCGTTACTTATCGCTCACGCTGGAGCTATGAGCGCGATTAAATCACTTTGGTGCGGCGGAAAGCTTCGATTTCGGCGTCGTTGTAGCCGAATTCGCGCAGGATGCTTTCGTTGTCGCCGCCGAGCTCAGGGACGGGATCGAGTCGCTGCGGCGAGTCGGAAAGCCGCAGTGGCGTGGCGAGCACGGGGATGGGTCCCACGGGGGAATCGATCTCCTGAATCATGCCGCGCGCGGCGAGCTGCGGATGGGCCAGCACTTCGGCGATGCTGTTGACCGAGCCGTAGGGCAGGCGCGCTGCTTCGAGCCGCTTCAGCCAAATGGCGGAATCGTGCTCCTTGAACAGCGCGGCGATGATATCTTCGAGCGCATCGCGATGCTTGCGGCGGGCTTCGGTGTTCTTGAAGCGCGGATCGTCGAGCAGCTCGGGATGCTGCACGACATCGCGGCAGAACGTGACCCAATCGGGCTCGCTGGCGCAGGCGACGCTGACATATTTGCCGTCGCCCGCGACATAGGGCCCGTAGGGCGTAATGTATTGATGGCGCAGGCCGAGGCGTTCCGGCTCTTCGCCGCGATGCCAATAGTGATGCGGGAAATAGCCGAGCCAGGCGACGGCGGATTCGAACATGGAGATGTCGATCACTTGGCCGCGGCCGGTTTTCTCGCGCTGATAAAGCGCGAGCAGGATGCCAGTAGCGGCATACATCGATGAAATCAGATCGGTCACCGAAACGCCGACGCGCGCGGGAGCATCGGGGTATCCCGTAGTGGCGATCCAGCCGGCTTCGCCCTGGATCAGGGCATCGTATGCCTTAGCATCGCGATAGGGCCCGTCCTGGCCGTAGCCGGAGAGTGAGCAGTAAATCAGGCGCGGATTTGCGGTGGTGAGATCGATTGCGCCGAGGCCCATGCGTTCGGCGACGCCTGGCGCGAAATTTTCCAGAAATACGTCAACACGCGATGCCAGACGCTTGACGATGTCGAGGCCGGCCTGCTGTTTCAAATCGATGGCCAGACTTCTCTTGCCGGCGACGACCCAGGCCGTGCCCGACGAGAGGCCTTTGACTGCCGTGTCCCAGGTGCGGATGACATTGCCGGTGCCGGGCCGCTCGATGGCGATGACGTCGGCGCCCATGTCAGCGAGAATTTTTGTGGCGTGGGGGCCGGAGAGCGAGATCTCCAGCGCCAGCACGCGCACGCCGTCGAGCGCGCGGCGCGGTTGCTTTGCGTCCGCCATCAGGATTGGACCTTGGGGAAGATGTCTTTCTGCGGGGCGTGCGCTTTCTTCCAGACCATGACGCTACGGACGTAATCGATGACGATCTTGCCGTCCTGCTGAACGCCGCGCGTGCGCACCTTGACGATGCCCCACTGCGGCTTGGATTTGGACTCACGCGTCTCCAGCACTTCGGATTCCGAATAGAGCGTGTCGCCGGCAAACAGCGGATTGGGCAGCTTGATCTCGTCCCAGCCGAGCGCAAAGCCGTTCTCGGAGATGTCGGCGACGCCCATGCCGGCAACGATGGCGAGCGTCAGCGCGCTGTTGATCAGGCATTTGCCGAATTCGGTTTTCTTACCGTACTCGTTGTTGAAGTGGATTTGGTTGGTGTTGTTGGTGAGCAGCGTGAACCAGATGTTGTCGGCTTCGGTAACCGTGCGGCCGAGCCGGCAGCGATAGATGTCGCCGACTTCGAAATCCTCGAAATAGCGGCCTTCCCAACCTTGCTTGACGGCCATGACGAAGTCTCCGTTATGAATGCAACTGTGCCGCCTTGAGCGGCTCGCTTGCGGTTTGTGTTTCGGCAGCGTCGCGCATCCGCTTTTGCAGACGGTCGAGCGCAAGGCAGGCAATCGCGACTATGACATAGGGCGCGGCGATGAGGCTGAGCACCTGCTGAAGCGGCAGATTGGCCGCGAACAACTGTCCGGCGATGTAGGGACCGATGATGGCGGCCGCCCTGCCCCAACCCGAAGCGATGCCGACGCCATTGCTGCGGATGACCGTCGGATAGAAACCGCCGACGATGCCGTTCAGCGATTGATGGGTTGCCGAAGAAAACGCCAGCGCGACGATGGCGATGGGGATCACGGCCGCCGCGCTTAGACCCGGCGTGCCGAGATAGATCAGGCAGACGAAAGAGATCGCCGCGGAGAACACCGCGGCCTTCGGGCCGAACGCGTCGACGAGGCGGGCCAGGATAAGAATCGCGGCCATCGCGCCGAGGTAAGCGTAGGAAAACGTGAGCGACGCCTGAGTCGGCATGAGGCCCGCGTCCTCGAGGATGACGGAGAACCAGGCGGCAAGCGTCATATAGGTAAGGAACTCGCAGAAATACGCGATCCAAAGGAGCGGAGTCGCCAAACGGCGCACGCCGGTGAAAAGAAGATCCAGGCTGAAGCGCTGCTCATCGGCGGGGCGGTGCAGAACGAAGCGCGTGTCCTGGTCGATGCGAATTTCGGGTGCGGCGAAGCGCACCTGACGCAAGAGATCGGGCGCGTCGGGCTTTTTCACCGCAAGATAGGAAATCGACTCCGGCAGCAACAGAAGCAGCACGCCACACAGCACGAGTCCGACCGCACCGGCGACGAAGAAGACGACGGACCAGCCATAGATAGGCGTCAGCCAGGCGGCAACTTGCGCGATGATGGCGTTGCCGAGCGAGTAGCCGATATAACCGACCATGACGAAAGTGACGCGGTACTTCTTCGGCGCGCTTTCGGTCAGCAGCGCGATGACATTCGGCACGACGCCGCCCATGCCGAGCCCGGTCAAGAAGCGCAACACGGCGAGCTGATCGAGCGAAGTGACGAAGATCGTGAGCAGGCCCGGGATGCTATAGGCGAGCACGCCCAAGATGGCGCCGACACGGCGGCCGTATCTGTCCCCGATGGCGCCGAAGAGGAGGCTACCCACGAGGATACCGGAAAAGCCCGAGACGAGAACGATGGTCACGCCCGCGCGCTCGACGTTGAATGCCCGCATGATCGCGGGTGCCCCGACATTGGAGGCGCTGAAGTCGAGACCGTCGACGAAGAGAATGAGGACACCGAGGAGGAGGATCAGCCAATGGAAGGCACCAAGACGGCGCTCCTCCAGCAAAGCTCCGACGTCGACCTCGCGCGTGCTCACTGTTTGTCTTTCTTCAAAACGACACCATCATACTCGTGGCTGTCGATAACCGCTTCGACGATGGCAGATGACTCCGAGGCAAACGCCCATTCCAGAGCTTTGCGGAATTCGCTCGGGTCGTGGGCAGTCCGGACTGGCACGCCGAATACCGCGTCGCTGCCGAGCGTACCCTTGTCGCGCACCGGCGTGCCGTAGATCGGGTTGTGCTTCTTCTCCTGCTTGATGCGGATGAGCGCAAGATCATTGTCGGTCAAGAGCACGACCACGATCTTGGCATCACAGCGGAGCGCGGTGGCGAGCTCACCCGCCGTCATCAGGAAGCCGCCGTCGCCGACAACGGTGCAGACGTGCTTCTCGGGATGAACCAGCTTCGCCGCGATCGCCGCCGGAATCCCAAAACCCATGGTCGACCAGCCGTTGGTCATAAGCTGGAGACCCGGCGCGGGAGTACGCCAAAGCTGCCCGATGAGATGCGTGTGCGCGCCGACGTCGCAAGTCATGATGCCGTCCTGCGGCAGCACTTCGCGCAGGACCATGAGCGCGGCTTTTGGACCAAAGGCGCCATTCGATGGCTTCAGCTTTTTGAACATCGCCGCTTTGCGCCCGGCCAGCGCGCGCATGTCCCATTCATGCTTGATCGGGGCGAGCGCAAGCAGCGCGGCGAGCGAGGCCTTGATGTCGCCGACGGCGTCGACGGCAACCACATAACTGGAGCGATCGATATCGGCTGGCTCGATGTCGAAGCTCACGAGCAGCGCGTTCGGCATCCAAGATTCGTAATTGAACTCGACCGGGTCGTAGCCAATCGCAACGACAAGATCGGCTTGCTGGTGCGTCTCGCCGACCATGTCGCTCAGCGCGTGAAAGACGACGCCGGCGTAACAGCGGTGATCTTCGCCAAGCATGCCCTTGGCCATCGGAGTCAGAACGACCGGAAGGTTGTGCTTCTCGGCAAGCGCGCGGATGTCGTTCTCCACGCGCGCCTTTACCGCGCCAAGGCCGACGGCGAGCAGCGGCTTTTTCGCTGAAGCAAAAAGTTTTGCTGCCTGTTCAACGAGCGTAGAATCCGCGGGCCGCGGCGGCGACGGCGGGGAAAAGGCGACGTTCTCCTTTGTCGCTTCCAACGCCGACATGCCGACAGGAAGCCCCACATGCACCGGACCTGGACGGCCTTCGAGCGCGACGCGTCCGGCATCGAACAGAATCGACTTCACGGCGCCGGCGCGCAAACGCGTCGTCTTCTTGGTCAGCGGTTGGAACAGCGCCTGATGATCGATGCCCATCTGTGTGGTGCGGCCGCGCATCGCTTCGGGCATCTCATCGGTGAAAGCGATCACCGGTGAGCGGTCGAGCAGCGCTTCACCGACGCCGGTCGCGAGATTTGTTGCGCCGGGGCCGAAAGTGCCGAAGCAGGCGCCCGGCTTGCCGGTGAGACGGCCGCAGACATCGGCCATCATGCCGGCCCCGCCTTCATGCGTGGTCAGCACGAACTCGATGCCGTCGGCCTTGCGCAATGCTTCCATGTAGTCGACCCAACCGCCGCTAGGCACGCCGAAGACATATTTGACGCCCATCTCCTTGAGCGCTTCGACGACCGACTCGGCGACCGTGCCGTTTCGCGCCATGCGTTACTCCGAGACGCCGAGTGATTTCGCGAGTTCCATCGTCTGGCGCGCGCGATCAACGATGGGGAAATCGAGCAGCTGCCCGCGGAAGGCAACGGCGCCCGCGCCGCGCGCACGCGCTTCGTCGAAGGCCTTCAGCACTTCGCGCGCATAGTCGATGTCTTCCTTGGCCGGCGTGAAGGCGGCATTGGCGATCTCGATCTGGCTCGGATGGATGATCGAGATCGCGCTCATTCCGAGCAGGCGCGCCTGGCGGGCGAAACGCTTGCAGCCTTCGGGATCGGTCAGGTCGACCCAGACGCCGTCGACCGCTTGAATGTGAGCTGCCGCGCAAACGGTCGCGATGTGCGAGCGCGCGTAGATGAGATCGACAGCTTCCTTTTCGCGCCGTAGCGGAAGATTCATTTCTCGGGTAAAATCCTCCGCGCCGAAGAGCAGGCCCATGATGCGCGGCGATGACATTGCGATCGTCAGCGCGTTAAACAGCCCAATCGGGCTTTCGATTGCGATCAGCAATTTCACCGAGCCGCCCGGCATATGGTGCGCAACTTCGTCGCGGCCAAGCTCGTCTTCGACCATGCGTACCTGTTCGACGGTGTCGACTTTGGGAATGACCAAACCTTCGAGTCCGGGACGCACGGCCGCCTTGAAGTCCTCGATCATGCGCGTGGTGCCGACGGCGTTGGTGCGCACGAAGCGAGCCGGCGTGCGGTATTGCGGGTTGCGCCTTATCTGCGCCGCGACCTGATCCAGCGTGAAGGCGATCTGGCGGCGGGCATTTTCCTTTTCCATAGGCGCGACACCGTCTTCGATGTCCATCATAATGGCATCGACATTGAGCCCAAGCGCCTTGTCGATCATGCGCTGGCGGTCGCCGGGGACGAACATCCAGGAGCGGAAAAGTCTCTTTTTCTGTTCCATGAGGTCCCCAAACGCTCAGTAGGATTTCGGCATGCCCAGCACGTTCTGGCCCAGGAACGCCAGCACCAGATTGTTGTTGATCGGCGCGGTCATATAAAGCCGCGTCTCGCGGAATTTTCGCTCGACGTCGTATTCCCGCGCAAAGCCGTAGCCGCCATGCGCGTCGAGGCAGGCATTGGCCGCTTCCCAGGCGGCTTCGGAGGCGAGGAGCTTCGCCATATTTGCCTCGGCACCGCATTTCTCGCCGCGGTCGAATTTCTCGGCCGCATCGAAGCGCATGCGGTCCGCAGCCTCGACATGGGCGTAAGCGCGTGCGATCGGAAACTGCACGCCCTGATTGGCGCCGATGGGCTTGCCGAAGACGACACGCTCGCTGGCATATTTCGCGGCGCGCTCGACGAACCAGCGGCCGTCGCCGATGGCCTCCGACGCAATCAGGATACGCTCCGCGTTCCAGCCGTCGATGATGTGGCGGAAGCCCATGCCTTCCTGGCCAATGAGATTTTCCGCCGGCACTTCAACATTCTCGAAAAAAAGGATGTTGGTGTGGTGGTTGAGCATCAGGTCGAGCGGCTTAACATCGAGCTTGCCCTTGATGTCGCGCAAATCGACGAGAAAGACGGAAAGGCCCTTGGTCTTGTCCTTGAGCTCGTTGTACGGCGTGGTGCGCGCGAGCAGCAGCATCAGATCGGACTGCTTGACGCGGGAGATGAAAATCTTCTGGCCGTTGACGATATATTTGTCGCCTTGGCGGACGGCACGGGTTTCGATCTTCGTGGATTCGGAACCGGCGTTCGGTTCGGTGACGGCAAAGGCCTGAAGGCGCAATTGGCCGGCCGCGATCTTGGGCAGATATTTCTTCTTCTGCTCTTCGCTGCCGTGTTTCAGCAGCGTTCCCATGGTGTACATCTGGGCGTGGCAGGCAAGCGCATTGCCGGCCGAGCGGTTGATCTCTTCGAGAATGATACTGGCCTCGGTGATGCCGAGGCCGGCGCCGCCATACGCTTCCGGGATCAGCGCGGCGAGATAGCCGCTCGCCGTCAGCGCATCGACGAAGGCTTGCGGATAAGCGCTCGCCTTGTCGATGTCGCGCCAATAGGGATCGGGGAAGCCGGCGCAAATCTTGCGGATCGCTTCCCGGATCGCCTGACGCTCTTCCTCGCTCGCGTGCACCATCTATCCCTTAGCGCCGGCGTTGATTCATTGAAGGTACTGTTTGAACCATTCGAGGACCGGTTTCATCGCTTCATCCGTCCTTTTTCCATACACATCGAAGTGGACGCCGCCTTTTAGCGTGAAGAGCTTCTTCGGTTCCTTAGCCTTATTATACAACCTATCGGCATCGTCGGCCTCGAGCTCGTCCTTCTCCGCTTGAACGAAGAGAATTGGTGTCGGAGCCACCTTGTCGATAATTTCTTCCGGCTTGTAGTCCAGCCACCCATCAACGGTTGCTAGCGTTGTCCTGTTGCCTTTTTCCTTTTCCACCTGTTCAGCATCCTTCAAGGAAGAGGTCAGCTCAGGAGGCATGATCAGTACCGAATCGGTTCCCTTGTCCAAGAACCCATGGAAGTCTTTGGACTTGCCAGTCAAAACCCTATTAATTCGGTCCTCTTGAACCTTTTGCATGAGAGTTGCCCACTCCTGCTCGGTTCGAAATCTTCGCATTCGCCGCTCGCCATCACCGACCAAGACCATGGAGGCAACCGCTTTTACGCGTCGGTCTCGGGCCGCTATGTACGCTACCTCTCCACCTCCCAAGCTGACGCCTAACAACGCGATCTTGTCAGGGTTCACTTCTGGTCTGGATTGCAAGCAGGAGATGGCGTTGCTAGCGTCATAGATCTGTAGGTATGGAATTACCTCGCCGCGGACGCCTTCACTCTCTCCGAATCCTCTGAAATCCATAGTCAGGGACACAAAGCCTGCTGCGGTAAACTCGTCGGCGAACCCAGGAAAGAA
>Ga0134122_10002981_pt1 | contig 12490 bp, 12 predicted proteins | sample KB302_FD_96461 | JGI IMG/M metagenome (GOLD analysis project Ga0134122, IMG submission 96461) | Terrestrial soil microbial communities without Nitrogen fertilizer from Kellogg Biological Station, Michigan, USA - KB3-0-2 | ecosystem: Environmental > Terrestrial > Soil > Unclassified ...
GGAGCGACTCTAAAAGGCGAGCAGGAAGTCCGTGAAGCGATACCAGGCCTGCGTGTGCGACACGAGCAGTCGTGACGCTTGCACGGCCATCAGAGCGCCAAAACCCCACCAGTACGCGGGATGCACCCGGCCGCGGGTCCGCCAGTCGTGGATTATGGCCGCAACTACGAGCGACGCGACCAACAGTCCGGCGCCGATGCCGCGCTCGACCGGCGGAGGTGGACCAAGCCCGGGCCGCACGCCCGGCCCGCCACCGGTCGCGGCGAGGAAGAAGAAGCGCGCGATCGGCGCCTGGAGGATGCTGGCGGTCGCGACCAGCATGAAGCGCTTGTGCCATTCCGGTCGTCGCAGGTTGAAGATCGCTGCCGTAACCAGTCCAGCAAACAAGACGACTGCGGAAACCGGGGTGATTGCGAATGCCCGCGCGGCATCACCGTAACCAGCCTCGATGCGATTGTGCAGGCCCTCAACCGCGACCATCAGGCCCGTAAACAGCATTGCCGTCGCGAGCGAGATCCCGAGCAGGCCCCAGCTCCGATGCTGCCGCACCTTGCGGTTGGCCATCAGGGTCGCTTGAGAGAAGAAGAGCAGGGTCCAGAGCGAGAACAGCAGCCCGTGTAGGTGGAGTAGCGGCGAACCGGTGAAGGTGCCGCGGGCGACCTGCAGCCAATAGGTGCCGAAGAAGCCGCCGAAGGCGATGGCGACAAAAACGCCCGCCATTGCGACATAGAACTTGCCGACCGACGCTCGGCGCGCCGGGACCGCGACCGAAGCCATCGCCGTCTCCCCTGCTCGGCAGGACGTTAGCGCAAAAATGTCGGAAGCGGGACTCTAGTCGTTGGCGCGGATGAACTTCTCGACCACGGGCGCGATCTTCTCGCGCCATTTGCGGCCGTTGAAGATGCCGTAGTGGCCGACGTCCTTGGCGAGGAAATATTTCTTCTGCGATTCCGGCAGCTTCGTTGCAATATCCAGCGCGGCGCGGGTCTGGCCGATGCCGGAAATGTCGTCGCGCTCGCCCTCGATCGCGAGCAAGGCCGTGTCGTGGATCGCCTGCGGCCTGACCAGCCGGTCGCGATGCTCGAGCTCGCCCTTGGGCAGGAGCTGGCGCTGGAACACGGCGTCGACGGTCTGCAGGTAGAATTCGGCGGTCATGTCGCAGACCGAGCGATATTCGTCATAGAATTGCTGGGTCGGCTCGGCGCCCTCCTCGTCGCCGACGACGAGATGCTTGAACATCTCCCAGTGGCTGATGAGGTGCGAGCCCAGGTTCATGGTCATGAAGCCGGCGAGCTGGAGGAAGCCCGGATAGACCTTGCGGCCGGCGCCGGGGTAGATCAGCGGCACGGTCGCGATCACATTCTGCTCGAACCAGCCGAACGGCCGCTGCGTCGCGAGCGTGTTGACCGCGGTCGGCGCCTTCCGGGTGTCGATCGGCCCGCCCATCATGGTCAGGGTCCTGGGCCGGTAGGGGTTGCGGTCCTCGCCCATCAGCGCCGTCGCTGCGAACGCCGGCACCGCCGGCTGGCACACCGCGAGCAGGTGCGGCCGCTCACCGGTCTTCTGGCCGATCAGCTCCAGGAACTCGACCAGATAATCGATATAATCGTCGAGATCGAAATGGCCGTCCGCCAGTGGCACCAGCTTCGCATCGCGCCAGTCGGTGATGTACACGTCGAAGCTCGGCAGCAGCCGCTGCACCGTGCCGCGCAGCAGGGTCGCATAGTGGCCCGACATCGGCGCGACGATCAAGAGGTGCGGGCCCTTGTCATGACCCTCGCGGCAGAAATGCTTCAACTGCCCGAACGGCTTGCGCAGCAGGATCTCCTCGTGGACGGGCACGTCCTTGCCGCGGATGTGGACCGATTCGATCCCGAACTCGGGCTTGCCGCGCGGCGCCGAGGCATGGGCGAACACCTCGAGGCTGGCCGCGACCAGCGGTCCCATCGAACTGTAACCCCATGGATTGGCGGGATTGTTGAGCCACCCGGCTCCGAACCCTGCGAGCTTGCTCGCGCCTGCGAGAAAGGAGCGCTGGACCTCATAGGCGTCGTAAAGCATCGGACCTCTTAAATTGCCGCTCCCGCCAGAGGGATGTGGCCGCCCGGCGGCCCCATTGCAAGCCAATGCTGCACCTGCGAAGCCGAACCTGTGGAAAACCACGGCCGCCGCATCAAGGCGTTTGAGGCGCGCGGGGCAGGCTGTTAGGGAAACGGCGATGGCCACCAACCTCACCAGCCGCCCCCGGGGCCGGTCGATCAGGAACCTGCGGATGGTGTGGCGGTTCGCGCTTCGCTACCCCGGGCATATCGCGGTCGCGGCACTGGCCTTGCTGGTCGCGGCCGCGGCAACGGTGTCGATCCCCTGGGGCTTCAAGTTCGTCATCGACAAGGGGTTCGGGCCGGGCGCGGGACACCCGAGCGCGATCGCGCCGTGGTTCGAGATCCTGCTCGGGATCGTCGCCGTGATGGCGGTCGCCACCGCGACCCGCTTCTATTTCGTGTCATGGCTGGGCGAGCGGACCGTCGCCGACATCCGGCTCGCCGTCCATCGCAACCTGCTGCGCCTGTCCCCCGGCTTCTTCGAGGAGAACCGGCCGGCGGAGATCGCCTCGCGCATGACGGTCGACACGACGATCATCGAGCAAGTGGTGGGCACGACCGTCTCGGTCGCGCTGCGCAACGTCGTCATGGCGCTCGGCTGCGTCATCACCATGTTCGTCCTGGCACCGAAGCTCGCGGGACTGATGCTGCTCGGGATTCCGGTGGTGATCGGCCCGATGCTCCTGCTCGGCCGCCAGGTGCGGAGGATCTCGACCACCAACCAGGATCGCATCGCCAGCGTCGGCACCGTCACCACCGAGGTTCTGGGCGCGATGAAGATCGTCCAGGCGTTCAACCAGCAGGAGCGCGAGCGGGTGCGCTTCGCCGATGCGGTCGAGCGCGTGTTCGGGACCGCCAAGCGGCGCATCCTGCTGCGCGCGATCCTCACCGCTCTGATCATCTTCCTGATGATCGGCGCCATCGTCATGGTGATCTGGCAGGGCGCGGCCGACGTCGCGGCCGGGGTGATGAGCGGCGGCACCATCGCCGCCTTCGTGCTGTGCGGCGGTCTGCTCGGCGGCGCGTTCGGCGCGCTCTCCGAAGTCGTCGGCGACCTGCTCCGCGCGGCGGGCGCCTCCGAGCGCCTGGCCGAGCTGCTCGAGGCCGAGCCCGACATCCGCGCGCCGGCGAGCCCCGCCGCGCTGCCCGACCCGCCGCGCGGCGAGCTCGCGTTCGACCGCGTGACCTTCCACTATCCGACGCGCCGCGAGACGTCCGCGCTCAACGACTTCAGCCTGGTCGTGAAGCCGCGCGAGCGGCTGGCGGTGGTCGGCCCGTCAGGTGCGGGCAAAACGACGATCTTCCAGCTCGCCGAGCGCTTCTACGACCCGCAGAGCGGCCGTGTGCTCCTGGACGGCGTCGACCTGCGCGACGCCGACCCGGCCGACGTCCGCCAGCGAATCGCGATGGTTCCGCAAGACACGGTGATGTTCGCCGCCAGCGCGCGCGACAATTTGCGCTACGGCAATTGGGACGCGAGCGAGGAGCAGCTGTGGCAGGCGGCCGGCGACGCCAATGCCGCCGACTTCCTGCGCGCGCTGCCCGACGGGCTCGACACCTACATGGGCGAAGGCGGAGCGCGCCTGTCCGGCGGCCAGCGCCAGCGCATCGCCATCGCCCGCGCGCTGCTGCGCGATGCGCCTTTGCTGCTGCTCGACGAAGCGACGTCCGCGCTCGATGCCGAAAGCGAGCGGCTGGTCCAGGACGCGCTCGACCGGCTGATGGAGCACCGGACGACGATCGTCATCGCGCATCGCCTCGCGACGGTGCGCGCGGCCGATCGCATCGTCGTCATGGACGACGGCCGGATCGTCGAGGAAGGCACGCACGCGACCCTGACTCGCCGCGAGGGACTCTATGCGCGGCTCGCGCGCCTGCAGTTCGAGGATCGCGCGGCTTAGGCGGTCGCTCCGCCGCCGCTCGGAGCGCGCCGGGTGGTGCGCTTGCGCGTCGTCGACTTGCGTGCGGCCGGCTTGCGGGCGGTCGTCTTGCGCGACGCTTTCGGCGCGCTGCTCGCCGGCTTTGCCGTGGCACGCTTCGCCGTCGCCCGCTTGGCGGCGGGCTTGCGTGCAGTGGACGCGCGGGTCGCGCCGGTTGCGCTCGACTTGGCGCGCGCCGCAGTGGCGCGCTTCGCCGTCGTCTTGCGCTTCGCCGTCGTCTTGCGCTTCGCCGTCGTCTTGCGCTTCGCGGTGGTCTTGCGCTTGGCCGCAGGCCTGCGCGTCGTGCCGGTCGACGCAGCACCCGGCGCCGCATCCCATTTGCCGGACATGACCCGCGTCGCGGCATCGGCGACCGCTTCGGCGATCAGCGCGCCGAGCCGGGCCGCGCTCGACGCGACGTTGGTCGCCGCCTGCTGCGCGGTGTCGGCCGCGTCGAGCCCGGCGTCGCGGATTTTCTTGCGCGCCTTCGGGCTCGCGCTGATCGCCGCCGCGGCCGCGGCGAGGCCGGCGGCGAGCATTTCCTTGCTCATCGCCGCCTTGGCGATCTTGTTCACCGTGGATTTGGACTTGGTTTTGGACCCCGACCGGGACGAGGCAGTCGACGAACTCTTTTTCGCGGCTCTGGCCATGTTGATCTCCCTCCGTTTACGGAAAAGACAATCTATAGCTGCAACGGTTCCCTAATGGAGCCGACGCACAAATCAATTTGCAGTTTCGTGAATATGTAAAGGGCACCGCCGCGGCGTTGCGCGACGATGCCCTTCGACATGGTCAGCGGCCGAAGGTGACGGCCGTTCGCTCAGCACTCAGGGCCTGCGAACACCCCTCTCCGACCTCCCTGCTGAACCATGAGACATCGGATCACCTCCTTTCGCTGCGTTGAAGCTGCAACGGAAGATGAGTCTTTATGTGCGCGAGCGCAAGACTTGTAATGATGTGAAGATTCGGCAATCTTCCGTGCCTTCCGCGGCGGCCGAAGTCAGCTGCGGCAGTCCTCGATCACCCGCGCGATTTCCGGAAAGGCCGGAACGATCAGCGCCGGAACACCCGTCACCGTCACGCCGATCCGGCCGCGGCTGAACGCGACCGCATCGAGCAAGGCATCATAGGCCGGCAAATCGGCGGTCAGCCGCGCGGTCTGCGGATTGAAGCTCGCTGGAACGCTGCGCACGCTGCTGTCGGTCCAGATCGCGAGGAACGGCGCTGCGCCCGTCGCCGGCTTGGCGATCGCCACCCGGCGGGTCGCGCGGGTGCAGCGAACGGTCAGCTGCGGCATCGCCGAGGGATTGGCGAAGGTCGCCTCGCTGCCCCCCGGAACGGCCGCATAGGTCCAGCTTCCGGCAATCGGCATCGCCGTCGACAGGTCGAGCGAAACGGTCTGGGCGGAAAGCGCGTCCGGGGCGATCAGCGCAAGCGCCGCAGCAATCACAATTCGCATGACCGTCAGCGACTCAGCTTGTCGACCTTGGCGCGGAGCGCATCGAGCTCCGCCTTGAGCTGGTCGACCTCGCTCGCATTGCCGCTCGCTTTCGACTCCGCCTTGGCCTTGCCGCTGAAGGCCTGGGCGGCGTCCTCGAACATCGCCATGTTGCGCTTGGCGATGTCGGCGAAGACGTTGCCGCCGAACGCGTCGCGGACCGCATTCTGGTTGCGCTGGAAGGCGTCCATCGCCGCCTCGAGATACTGCGGGACGAAATTCTGCATCGAGTTGCCGTAGAGCCCGATCAGCTGCTTGAGGAAATTGAGCGGCAGCATCGTTTCCCCGCCGCGGGCTTCCTCGTCTACGATGATTTGGGTCAGCACCTGGCGAGTGATGTCGTCGCCGGTCTTGGCGTCCACCACCTCGAACTCGCGGCCTTCGCGCACCATTTGCGCCAGCCGGTCGAGCGTGATGTAGGTCGAGCTCTCGGTGTCGTAGAGCCGCCGGTTGGCGTACTTCTTGATCGTCACCTTGGCGGTGGACTTGGCCATGGATCGCTCCCAAACTCGTCGGCGCATGGCCCTACTACCGGAGCATAGTGCGCTGCAACATGAACGCGTCACCCAACGAGCGCCGCGCCCGCTGCCGCTGTTCCTCGAGCTGGTGCGGCAAGTGTCGGATCGCGACCCCGATCTCGCCCGCGCGGCGCTCGCCGGGCTCAAGGCCTATCAGTCGGCAGTGCGTCATGCTGTACCGGCGGCGCAGCCGGAAGCCGCACGGGTGCGCGGCGCCTGCTTGCGCGACCACGGGGGCGGTGGCCCGCCGGCCGTACTGATCCCCTCGCTGATCAACCCCCCGCGGATCCTCGACCTCGACCCCGCGACATCGCTGGCCGCCGCGATCAGCGGGATGGGCCGGCGCGTCTATCTCCTCGATTGGGGCCCGGCCGACCAGCGCGGCGACCTGTCGGTGGCGGGGCACGTCGAGCAATTGCTGCACCCTTTGCTGCGCAGCATCGCCGAGCCGCCCGCCGTAATCGGCTATTGCCTCGGCGGAACGATGGCGATCGCGGCCGCGGGCATCGTCGCGACCGAGCGGGTCGCAACGCTCGCCGCGCCGTGGACCTTTGCGCAATATCCGGACGCGTCGCGCGCCGCCCTCGCGGAGATGTGGAGCGCGGCGCAGGTCGCTTCACGCGCGCTCGGCGCACTGCCGATGGAGGTGCTCCAGGCCGCCTTCTGGTCGCTCGACCCCGAGCGAACCGTGCGCAAGTTCGCCGAGTTCGGCCGGCTCGACCCGGAGAGCGCCGAAGCACGGCGCTTCGTGTCGCTCGAGGACTGGGCCAATGAGGGCGAGGCCCTGCCCTACCCGGCCGCGCAGGAATTGATCGAAGATCTGTTCGGCCGCGACCTGCCGGGATCCGGCCGGTGGGCGATCGGCGGACAGCCGGCACGTGATGCGCTCGCGGTCCCAACGCTCCACATCCTGGCCGGACATGACCGGATCGCCCCGCCCGACACCGCGCCCGCCGGTCCATCGCTTGCCATTGCCTCGGGCCACGTCGGGATGATCGTCGGCTCGGCCCGCTCCGCCCTTCACACGGCGCTCGCGGACTTCCTTCGCGACGGAGACCGAGCGTGAGTGGATCGAAGATGCGCTGCGACTGGGTCGGGCCCGACGATCCGGTGATGGTCGAATATCACGACCGCGAGTGGGGCGTGCCGGTCCATGATGACCAAAAGCACTTCGAGTTCCTGGTGCTCGAAGGGGCGCAGGCCGGCTTGAGCTGGGCGACCATCCTCAAGCGCCGCGAAGGCTATCGCCAAGCCTTCGCCGATTTCGACCCGGAGAAGGTCGCGCGCTTCACCGAGAAGCGGATCGCCAAGCTGATCCGCGATGCCACGATCATCCGCAACCGCGCGAAGATCGAAGCCGCAGTTCGCAATGCGCGCCAGTTCCTCGCAGTTCAGGACGAATTCGGAAGCTTCGACGCTTATTGCTGGCGCTTCGTCGACGGGCGGCCGAAACTCAATCGCCGGAAGACGATCGCGGACGTCCCGCCGACCTCGGCCGAATCCGACGCCTTCAGCAAGGATCTCAAGGCGCGCGGGTTCAGCTTCGTCGGCTCGACCATCATCTACGCCCACATGCAGGCGGTGGGCATGGTCAACGACCATTTGGTCGGCTGCTTTCGCTATTCCGAGGTGCAGCGGCGCGACTAGCCTTGCCGCTGGCGGACGCCATCGCTAAGTCGGCCGCCACGCACCCATAGCTCAGCTGGATAGAGCGCTGCCCTCCGAAGGCAGAGGTCAGAGGTTCGAATCCTCTTGGGTGCGCCATTGGTTCGAGCAGGGGGACGCTCGTGGAACCAAAGGTCCAAAAAGCGCGGCTCGATGTCATCGACGCCATTCGCGGCTTCGCCCTCTGCGGGATCCTGCTCATCAACCTGCCGCATATGAGCTGGCTCATGGATTCGGACGAGCCGGTTCGAGGGGTTCGCGACGGCGGGCCGTCGACGATTCTCTGGTGGGTCCAGATGCTGCTGGTGAACGGCAATATGCGCGGGCTGTTCTCGTTGCTGTTCGGGGCCAGCATGCTGCTTTTCCTGGCCAAGGCCGAGCGCGGCAGCGCCACGCGAGCGGAGGCGAACCGGCTGATGCTGCGACGCCTCTTCTGGCTGTTCATGTTCGGCGTCCTCGACATGACCCTTCTGATCTGGCCGGGCGACATTCTGAACATCTATGCGATCGCCGGACTGATTGCCTTGCCGTTTGCGACGGCCACACCGCGGAAGCTGATGATCAGCGCGGCGATCGTCCTCGCCGGTGTTTCGGCCTTCATGGTCTACCAGCAGCTGCCCAAACGCGAGATAATCGCGAACGGCCCGGCGCTCGAGGCCCGGGCGTCGACAGGGCAACATCTGGCTTCTGCCGACCAGAAGCAGCTCGAGCATTGGCGCGAATGGCGAACCGGCCGGATGGCAACCGCCGAGGAGATCGCGACCGAACGCCGCGCCAGGCTCGGCAGCTACGGAGACAATTTCCGCTATCTCGCGAAGATGAGTTGGGAATGGTCGATCGACTGGAAAGGAGACGTGCGCTGGGTGTTCGACGCGGTCGGGTTCATGCTCGTCGGAATGTTGCTCTTCCGCCTCGGCTGGCTCCAGGGCGAGGCATCGACCCGAACCTACCTGCTCATGGCCGTCGTCGGTTACGGGCTCGGCGTCCCCTTGAAAGCCGTCGAAGCCTACCGCGACTGGCATTTGATGACGGGCATTGCCGCGCCCGACTTCACGATGTTCTGGCTGCCTGCCGTGATGATGCAGCCGGCGCGGCTGCTGGTGACGCTCGGTCATGCCGGCCTGTTCCTGTGGTGCTGGAAGACCTTCCGCTGGCGCCTGTCGGGTCTTCAGGCGCTCGGCCGCATGGCCTTCACCGGATATCTGATGCAGAGCGTCCTTGGCGGCGTCATTTTTTCCGGCTTCGGGCTGGCGCTGTGGGGCAGTCTCAGCCTTGCCGGGCTGTGGCTCACCGCGGCCGTCATCTGGGCGATCGAAATGGCCTTCGCGGCCGTGTGGCTTTCGCGCTTCTCGATGGGTCCGTTCGAATGGGTCTGGCGCTCGCTGACCTACGGCCGCCCGCCCAGCCTGCGCATCCGAGTGTCCGCGGCTAGTCCGTCCCGCTCATCCGTCGGCGGTGGTAGCGCGTGCGGAGAACGATCACCGTGATCAGCACGACCCAGCCGGCGACGACGACGATCCAGCCGAGTTCCTGCAGCGGCCGGCCGCCGACCATGACCCAGCGCCCGCTGATGCGCGGCCAGAAGACCATCACCAATCCGACGATGACGATCGCCAGGGCGGCGAGGCGGGTGAGCCGCCGATAGGCCATCAGCTCGCGGCGATAGGCCCTGCGCTCGGCGGGTTTCGAGAGATCCGGCGCCTTTGCCATTCACCGCCTCCTCATCGCTCGCGCCTGATCGCCCGGTCCAAATCCAGCGGTCCGAAATCGGCACGGAAATTCACTCCCGTCGCCTTCTTATTTCTGATAAGCAAAGCCAGTCAAAGGGGCAGTAATTGCGTTGGCGGGGCGGCCAAATGGGGAATGAAGCAGCACAAAAACCGCCGCCGACACCGGCTCCGCCGCCGACGACTACGGCCCAGACCTTGGGCACTGACGCCTTAACCATGGGGGCGAGCTTGCCGTTCATCGGGCCTATCTTCGCTGCGTTCGGCAAGCTTTCGGCAAAAGGCAAGGGGATCGCAGTCCTCGTTATCCTGCTGCTGGTCGTATATCCGCTCGTTTCAATGGCGATGGCGCTGCTGATCATCAGCAAATCGCCGGGATCGGTGAAAAAGGGCGCGCGCGATTTCATCCTGTCTTCGATCGGGGTCGAGGACGAGATGATGGCCGGCGTCAATCGTTCGAACAAGGTGATCGACGCCTCGATACCGCGGCAATTCACGCTCGGCTCGAACGAGGACGCGGTGCAGCGGGTCACGGCCTACCAGCAGATCGTGTTCGAAGCCTTTCTGCGCAAGCAGCATATCGACGGCGGTCCCGAGTGCGCGGTCGAGCAATCGGCGCCCGACGAATCGATCGGCAAGATCGTCGTCCGCTCCCTCAACAGCGACGCCGATCCCTACACCAAGAGCATCGATCCGACGTTCGGCCAGCTGTTCACCGTCGGCACCTTCGGCGACGATCAATGGAAACGGTTCCAGGAGTCGACCAAGTCCGGCAGGCCGGAGGATCAGCATCTGCTCAAGATCAAGCTCACCGAGAACCCCGAATTGGCCGGCAACGCCTTCCTCAAATGCAACAAGGTCACGGTCGACCTGTACATGAACATCTTCAAACCGCCGCTGGTGAGAGGCTAGTGAAACCTTTGACGATCCTGGCTGCCGTTGCGACCGCCGTCGCTTCGACGGCACATGCCGCCCCGCAGGTCCAGAACTATCAGATCGCCGTCGGCCTCAAGGCCGGCGCCGGCGTGGTGCGCTATCGGACCACCGCGGTGGTCGTGTCCTTTCCCCCGAGCTACAGGGCGCAGATCGCCTATGTCGGGGGCAAGCGCGGCAAGTCCGGCACCTATAACGACATGCCCGAGCTGATGGCCGCGACCAAGTCCGGCCTGATCATGAACGGCGGCTTCTACACCACCGATCCGGCCACTCCGGCCGGTCTGCTTCTGGTCAACGGGCAGATCATCAGCCCGCTCGGCTTCACCTCCAGCGCGACGCTGTGCGTCGACCGCAACGGCCGGTTGAAGATCCTCCGGACCGAGGAGCTGCGCCCGGTGGCGCGGTCGATCGCCTCGATCTGCAACGACGGGCTGCAGACGTTCCCGATCGCCGTCGCCAAGGGCACCAATGCGATCAAGCCGGCCGAGCTTGGCCGCAAGCCGTTTATCCGGACCATCCTCGGCTTCCGCCGCGACGGCTCGCCGGTCGCGGTGTTCTTCCGCTCCCCGGTCCACCTCTATACCGCGGCCGAGTTCCTGCGCGCCGCGCCGACCCGCGGCAATTCGGTGCAGGTCAGCGGAATCGTCGGCCAGAACGTCCGCGCCAGCGGCGGGCTCGGCCTGGTCGAGGCGGTCAACCTGTCGGGCGACACCGACTCGTTCGCGGCGCTCAACGGCCGCGTCCTGCTCGGCGACGCCGACCGCGAGCTGCCCTCCGCGATCGTCATCCGCTAAGCGCGTCGACCCGTTGGGTCCGCGACCCTAGGTCGCGAAGAAGTCGAACCGCGCCGGCAGGTCGCGCTCACGCCAGCCGAACGGTCCCTCGAAGCTGCTCTGGGCCCCGAATGTCGCCATATTCTGCGTGATCAGCGCGAGCAGTCGGTCGTGGTCGACGGCGGTGACGGCGGCCGGGGCCACGTCACCGTCCGCGACCGGGATCGATCGCTTGTCCTGACCGGTACCGGGTGACCCCGGGTCGAGCGGAGCCCGGTTGGGCATCACCATGTCGTGGATTCGCGCGGCCAGGCTCTCGAGGCTGTCGTGGCCGTCGCCGATCGGGGTCTGCAGCGCGCTGAGCGCGGCGAATGCGCTGTCCGAAGCGCTGCTGAACGCCAGCGCCGAAAGCGCGCTCGACGAAGCGCTGCTGAACGCCAGCGCGGTGTCGCCGACCGTGCCGGTGGTCCCGTCGGTCCGGGTGAACACGGCGGTCGAGATCAGCGCGTTGGCGCCGACCTTGGCCTCGCCCTCAAGGTGATGCGCCGACAGTCCGATCGACTTGATGCCGAGCTCGGTCAGGCTCTTGAGCTCGCCCGCGTCGGTCACGCCATTGCGGTTCGAGTCGACCCAGACCTTGAGCTCGTCGAAGCGAGCGTCGGTCTCGTCGATCACATTGTCGTTGTTGTTGTCGAGCGCCGACAAGGCCTCGAGCGCGTTGCGCGCGTCGGCATCCTCGGCCCCGAACATCAGCTCGGACCCGTCGCTGATCTTGCCGTCGCCGTTGCGGTCGATGACCAGGAAGCCGTCGCCGCCGCTGGCCCAGCCGACGCGGTCGAGGTCGCCGTCGCCGTCGACATCGAAATAGGTGTTGCCTTTCTTCATCTTGCGCATTTCGACGCCGTCGCCGTCGAGGTCGAGGATGATCGGCGAGAAGACCCCGGCATGCTTGCCCTTGAAGCTCATCGACGAGACGAGGCCCAACTGGCCGGCGCGCGGATCGAGGTCGTCGGCGGCCTTCTTGAGGCCGACGAACATTTGGCCGCCGGCAAAGCTGATTGCGTACTTCTTCGATTTCTTGGTGAAGTCCTGGGCGATGTCGTCGATCGCGGGCAGCAAGTCCTGCGCCGAGAAATAGGTCAGCGCGGCGTCGATGAACTCCATCGTCGAGCCGTTGGTCCGGGTGTAGCTGCCGCGGTTGGCGACGACCACGTCGCCGGGAGCCGTGTCACCGATCACCGGGGTCCCGGTGAGGTTGATCGACTTCACTCCGGCGGTGGTCAGGGTCATCACCTCGCCGTCCTCGGCGACTCCGTCGCCGTCCTTGTCCTGCCAGATGCGGAAGTCGTTGA
>Ga0134122_10002984_pt1 | contig 12485 bp, 10 predicted proteins | sample KB302_FD_96461 | JGI IMG/M metagenome (GOLD analysis project Ga0134122, IMG submission 96461) | Terrestrial soil microbial communities without Nitrogen fertilizer from Kellogg Biological Station, Michigan, USA - KB3-0-2 | ecosystem: Environmental > Terrestrial > Soil > Unclassified ...
GCCCGGCTCGCGCTGCCCGTCGTGCCGGCCCGGCGAGGGTCCGGCGGTGGAGGTGGTCACCGAGCGGACCTTCCCGGAGGGGCGGAAGGTCGCCTGTCTCGCGTGCCGCGCCGCCTGGCTCGAGCTCGAGCCGCTCACGCGGATGGGCCGGGGCTCGGACGCGTCGCGGAGGAAGCGCTCCGAGAGGTGATTGCAAGCGCCGGAACGTCGCGGTAGCTGCCCCGGATGCATCGTGCGCGACCCGGTCTCACGGAACGGCTCCAGGAACGGTGGGCGAACGCACGGGGGTGACGGGCCCGAGCTCGACCGTCAGGAGCGCGGCGCTCTTGCGTGAAAGGGGCATGAACCTCGGGACCGAAGGCCGCGACCTCCCTCTGGATCGGGGCCAGTCGATCAGCATCGCCAGCCGTGTCCGCTGGCGGAGCGCGTCCAGGGCGATCGGGTGCCTCGCGTTCCTGGTCCTGACGGCCGTGCGTGCGCAGGAAGGGCACGAGCACCACCATTCGATGGAGTCGATGTCGATGACCGCGAGCACCACGCCGCTCGGCCTCGACATGTCCCGGATCGGGTCGGGTACGGCCTGGCAGCCGGACGACACGCCGATGGCCGGAGTCCACTTCCAGCCGGGCGCCGGGTGGGACCTGATGCTCCACTGGAACCTCGTCGCCGGGTTCGATGCCCAGACGACACCGCGGGGAGGCCACCAGTGGACCAGCATGAACTGGGTGATGTTCATGGCCCAGCACGACCTCCTGGGTGGACAGGTCACCGGACGGGTGATGCTCTCCGCGGAACCCTTCACCACCGGCGGGAAGCGTGGCTATCCGCTGCTCCTCCAGACCGGCGAGGAGGTCGGGGGCGAGCAGCTCCACGACCGGCAACACCCGCACGATTTCTTCATGGAGGTGGCGGCGATCTACCAGCACGAGCTCACCCGATGGCTCGCGATGGAGGTGTACGCGGCGGCCTCCGGCGAGCCCGCGCTCGGTCCGGTCGCCTTTCCGCACCGTGCCTCGGCGATGCCAAACCCGTTCGCGGCGCTCGGGCATCACTGGCAGGACTCGACCCACATCGCCTTCGGCGTCCTCACCGCCGGTCTCTACACCGAGTGGCTGAAGCTGGAGGGTAGCGGGTTCAACGGTCGAGAGCCGGACGAGAACCGTTACGGCTTCGACTTTGGCAGCCTCGACTCGTGGTCGCTCCGGCTGTCGTGGAATCCGGCCAGGCAGTGGAGCGCGCAGGTCTCGTACGGGCATCTCGCCGAGCCCGAGGCGCACGCGCCGGGAGTCAGCGTGGACCGCTTCACGGCGTCGGTCCTGCACAGCTGGCGTCCCGGCCCAGAGGCGTCGTGGAACACCTCGCTGGTCTACGGACAGAACTGGTACTCCGGGCCGGTGCCGACGACGCGCGCGGTGCTGCTCGAGTCGGCGCTCGAGTGGAAGGCCGACACCGTCTTCGGGCGACTCGAGTATGTGCAGCGGTCGGGCGACGACCTGGCCCTCGAGCACGAGGCCACCGCGCCGCCGGGAATCGCGACCGAGGTCTTCGACTCCTGCGTGCTCGAACTGGGCTACGTGAGACGGCTGGCCACGTTCGGCCCGCTGAACGTGGGGCTCGGGGTCGTCGGCTCGCTCTACGTGCTCGACGGCGGGCTCCGCGGCTTCTACGGCGGACAGCAGTTCCCGGTGGCAGGCATGGTGTTCGTCCGCCTCTGGCCGGTGGAGATGCACCACTCCATGCCGGGGATGAACCATGCAGAGATGGAGCGCTGACCCAAGGGAGAACCCATGAGCGAGGCGCTCTTCACCACCGTCGAGGCGATCGAGGGGATGCGTCGCGAAGCAGGACGTCGCCACCTCGAGTTCCTGCGGGTGCCTGACCTGAGCGCTGGCCTCTACCGGCTCGAGGCGGGGGCCAGCGACCCCCAGAAGCCGCACGCCGAGGACGAGGTCTATCTCGTGGTCCGCGGCCGGTCCCGCTTCCGGGTCGGCACGGACGAGCAAGAGGTCGGGCCGGGGTCGGTGCTCTTCGTCCCGGCGCGGATGGAGCACCGCTTCGTCGACATCCGGGAGCCGCTCGAGGTGCTCGTCGTCTTCGGACCGGCGGAGGGCTCCCGCGGCTGACGGTCCCTGCGCGCTCGGCGGATCCGAGGCGCCTCCGACCTTCTAGCCTCGGCGCGCGAGCAGCGGCGCGGCGAGGCGGAGCACGGGGACCCGGCGGATCCGCTGGTCGTAGGACGGATGGCGGAGCAGGAAGAACCGGCGGCGCGCGTCGGCGTCGCCGGCGAACGCGGGATCTCGGAGCCGCTCCTCGAAGGCTGCCCGCAGCGCCGGATCGCGCGCCAGCTCCGCCTCGGCCCACGGCTCGAGCAAGTACGCCTCGACGTATTCCTGCTGCTGGAAGGCGCCGTTGAAGCTTCCCCAGGCGGCCAGCGAGTCGGGGCCGGTGGGCTCGAGCAGGTGGGCGGCGAGCGCCGCGCGCGGCTGCGCGAGTGGAACGATGAGGGTGCCCCGCGGCAGCTCCTCGGCTCGCGGGTCTGACCAGGCGCCCACCGGGTCCAGACGCTGCCGTCCTTCGTAGGGAGCTGCCGCCGGCCGGGGATCGAACAGCTCGAACGACGAGACGCGGGCGCGCGCCGGGCGGGTCAGCGCGCGGTGCTCGATGCCGTGGCGATCGAGGGCCTCGGCGACGAGCGCAGCCCATCCCGTTGAGATGGCCCATCCCCCGCGCGGGAGCTCGACGTGGATGGTGGACACCATCCGGCTGCGCAGCGGGACACGCCACGGCTGGGGCCGGTCGAGATGGAAGCGGAGGTACGTGCCACCGGTCGCGGGGGAGGGCGCGCGATCGTAGGCATACGCGGGGAAGTCGATGGTCTCGGTCTCCTCGGTGGCGGCGAACGCCAGATCGAGCGCGGTGGGTGGCTTGTTCCGGGTGTCGGCGTCCAGGCCGCGCATCCGCACGCGCCAGGCCGGTCCGTGCTGCCGCACCGACGTCAGCACCGCCGCGAGGACGTCGCGTGTGGTCACCACCCGATGCCGGTAGTCCTTCCAGCTGTGAGTCTCGACGAGCACCGCCAGGCGATTCCGGAGCCCCCAGTAGCTGTGCGAGAAGCGCGGCGGGTAGACGGTGCGGGTGAAGCCCGAGGCCGGGTCGTCATCGCGCACGAGCGAGGGATAGAAATCGAGCGGCAGGTGCCCCCCGGCGCGGAGATCGGCGTGGATCTCGTCCTGGAGCACGCGGGCCATCGCCTGCATCCGCGGCGGACCCTCGATGAGCGGCGCGACGAGGAGCGACACGTCCGGAAGGAAGTGCGCGCCGTCGGTGACGTGCAGGTCGACGAACACCAGCGGGTCCCAGGCCTGGAGCGCGGGCAGCAGGGCGCGCATCTCGGGCGAGTCCGCCTTCATCCAGTCGCGGTTCAGGTTCAGGTTGCGGGCGTTGGTGCGCCAGCCCTGGGAGCGAGGCCCGTTCTGGTTGGGGCGATGGTGCGGAGACGAGTGCTCGTGCCCGTCGACGTTGAAGATGGGGACGAAGACGAAGGTGACGTGGCGGAGGATGCCGGGCAGAGCCGTTCCCTCGAGCAGCTCGCGCAGGAGCTGGAAGCCGGCGTCCTTGCCGTCGATCTCCCCTGGGTGGATCCCCGCCAGGGCAAAGACCACCGGGCGTCCCCGGCGACGGGCCTTCTCCGGAGTGAGGGTTCCGTCCTCGCTGGCCGCGAGCATCCAGAGGGGGCGACCCTCGCCGGTGGTGCCGAAGCGCTCGGCGCGGAGCCTTCCGCGGAACCGTCGGGTGAAGGCGCGGACGAGCGCGTCGACTTCCGAGGCCGGTCCGGTCTCGGCATATCCAGTGCGCTCGGCGTGGGTCTCGAGGGGGTGGGTCGTCGTTCGGGCCATCGGGCCGCGCAGTCTGGACGAGAACGGGCCTACAGCGGGAGCACAGGTTGCAGCGCGCCTTCGTGCTGCAGCAACCAGCGCTTTCGCTCCAGCCCGCCGCCGAAGCCGGTGAGGCTCCCGTCGGAGCCTATGACCCGATGGCAGGGGATCACGACCGGCACCGGGTTCTGCCCGTTGGCGGCGCCGACCGCGCGGGTGGCCTTCGGGTCTCCGAGCTCCTCGGCGAGGCGGCGGTAGCTCCAGGTCTTGCCGGCGGGGATGCGGCGGAGCGCTTCCCAGGCGCGACGCTGGAAGTCGGTGCCGTGGAGGCGGACCGGCACGCGCGCGAGCGCGTCGACGTCGCCGGCGAAGAATCGCCGGAGGATGCCGGAGACGCCGGCCGGATCGGGGACCTCGACCCACGCGCATCGGCCCAGCACGCGGGTCGCCCAGGTGCGGAGCGGAGGGAGACCGTCGAAGGTGACCGCGACGAGGACGCCGTCCTCGGCGGCGAGCCCGAGGGGTCCGACGGGAGAATGGAGGGTGGCGATCTCCAGGGTCCTCATGCCGCGTCCTCCGACCAGAGCCACAGGGTCGCGTAGCCGCGCCAGGGCCGCCAGCGCTCGGCGCGGCGCTCCACCTCGCGGGCGCTGGCGAGGAGCCCCTTCCGTCCGAGCGCCCGGCGCAGGCCGAGGTCGGCCGCGGGAAGCGCGTCGGGGTCGCCGAGCGCGCGGAGGGCGACGATGGACGCGGTCCACGGGCCGATGCCGCGGATGGAGCAGAGCGCGGCGACGACGACGTCCAGCGGCCAGGTGCCGTCGAGCCGCAGCGCTCCCGAGGACACGGCGGCGGCGAGTGCACGCACGACGGGCGCGCGCAGCCGGAGACCGGGCACCGTCTCCAGCTCGGCGGCGGCGAGGACCTCGGGGGTGGGAAAGCCACGCCACGGGCCTCCGGGGAGCTCCGACCACGGCGGTCCGAGCGCCTCGACGAGGCGGCGGGCGACGGTGACGGCCGCGGGGACGGAGATCTGCTGGCCGATGACCGCGCGGACGGCGACCTCGAACGGTTCCCAGGCGCCGGGGACGCGGAGCCCGGGGCGCCGGGCGATGACGCGACGGAGGCGCAGGTCGCGCTCGAGCGCCCGGCGGATCCGGCGGGGGTCGGTGCGGGTGTCGAAGAGGCGTTCCAGGCGGGCCCGGGTCGGGGGATCGAGCGGCACCGGGGTCTCGATCTCGAGTGCGCGTGCGCCGACGTCGACGCTGAGCAGCGCGGGCCTCCCGGAGATCAGGGTGGCGCGCTGCCAGGTGGATCCCACGACGCGCTCGACGCCGGGGAGGGCACGGGCGCCGAGGAAGCGGAGGACCCAGGCGGCGTCGTAGGGCCGGGTGACGGGAATCGTCTCGCGCATCGGAGGTAGAACGTGCCGCGGAGCTCGCCGGAAGTCTTGTCGGTTCCTGCGCCTCACGGCGAACGTCGTGCGGCGCCGGTGCCCGGGGGGGGCCGTGCGGAGGTGTTTGACACCGCCGCGAAGGGGCGCGTGCAGCCGGTCAGGGGACGTGCCCCGCCCGTGCGGAGATGTTTGACACCCTCGCGAACGGCGGCGGGCACCCCGTCATGACGACGTGCCGCACCCGACCCCGACGAGGTGTCCCGGACGAGGTGTCTGGCACCTCGCCACCGCACCTCGCCACCGCCCATCGCCACCGGCACCCCGCGACCGGTCCCGAGCGCGGTCGCCGCGAAGGTGTTTGACACCTCCGTGAGCGCCGCGGTGCAGCCCCAGTGTCGGTCGCTGTACGCGATTGACCCACGAACCGGAGTTCAGTGGGTCTAAAATACATCGGGAACATAATTGTCCGCGTTTGTCTGTTCGCACACCGAGCGTGGAATCGGGGGGGCTGGTCCGGGATCGCCCCCGTCCCTACCTCCTGCCCTCGGACGCACGAGGCGGGCTCATCGGCGCCGCCCGCCAGGAGGGACGGAACCGTGGGAATCATCACCATGATCGTGATCGGCCTGGTCGCGGGGCTGATCGCCCGCGCGATCGTGCCGGGGCGGCAGTCGATGGGCGTGCTCGCCACCATCCTGCTGGGCATCGTGGGCAGCTTCGTCGGCGGACTGCTCGGCTCGCTCTTCAGCAGAGACGGCAACCTCGTGGACCTGCGGCCCTCGGGACTTCTGTGGTCCATCATCGGGGCCGTCGTCGTGCTGCTGCTCGTCGGATTCGCCGGGCGCCGCCGCGCGGTCTGACTCAGCCGAGCACCGGCGACCCCGGGCTGAATCCGGGGAACACCCGCGAGGCGTCTTGCAGCGCGAGCTGACCCCGCGCCGCCTCCCAGAGCACCGACCGCACGTCAGTGCCGATCGCCAGGTCTCGCTCCTCGAAGAGCTCGGACCTGCCCAGCCCCCGATAGCCCCCCACCACCCGCCCCCCGCGCACGCCGCCGCCGAGCACCAGCATCACCGAGGCAGTGCCGTGGTCCGTGCCCCGGTTGCCGTTCTCCCGCGCGGTTCGCCCGAACTCCGTCATCACCACCACCCGGGTGTCCGCCCAGCGTGCTCCGAGGTCGCGCGCGAACGCCGCAAGCGCCCCGCCCAGCTCGGTCAAGCGTGACGCAAGCTGCCCCTTCTCCGTGCCCTCTCCGACGTGGGTGTCCCAGCCTCCCATGTCGGTCACCGCCACCTGCAGCCCAACGCCCGAGCGGATGAGCCGCGCCACGTCCTGGAGCCGGCGCGCGACGGGGGCGTTGCCGTACTCGGCGCCGTTGGACGGGGGCAGCTGGGCGAGCTTGGCCGACCCGGCCTCTCGCAGCGCCTCGAAGGTCTCGAGCCCGGTGGTGCGCAGCGCGGTGTCCACCGCCTGGGCATAGAGCGCATCGAACGCGCCGCTGCTGCCCGGGCCGCCGGGGAGCCGGAACTGGCCCAGGGACGACATCGCGACCGCCGGCGCGTCACCCACCAGCATCCGCGGGAGCGTGGGCTGCACCGCCACCACGCGGAAGGCGCCGTCCCGACCGCTCGCCCGCTGCACCGCGCGGTTCAGCCAGCCGTCGGCGGTGGATTTGAGCCCGGGCGTGCCGCTCTCGCAGAAGTCCTGCGCGTCGAAATGCGAGCGGGTTGCCCCGGGCAGCCCGGCCGCGTGCACGATGCCCAGCGTCCCGTCGCTCCAGAGCGGCATCAGGGGCGCGAGCGCCGGATGGAGCGCGAACACGTCGTCCAGCCGCAGCGCCCCTCCGTCCTTCCCGGGCGCGGCGAGCGCCAGAGTGGGCCGCGCGGCGCGATAGGCGGGATCTCCCACCGGCGGGACGATCGACAGCCCGTCTGCCCCACCGCGGAGGAACACCAGCACCAGCGTCTTGCCGGTGGCCGCCTCCGACGCGGCGAGCGCGCGTCCGAGGAACCCGGGCACGGCGCCCAGCGCGGCGAGCGCGCCGGCCGACCGGAGGAACTGGCGGCGAGAGAATGGGCTCATTGAGTCTGGAACTCCGGCGCGCCGAGGAGAAGGCCGACCAGCTTCGCGCCGTCGAGCCGGCGCCGCTCGCCGTCGGGCATGACCTCACTCGCGCCCAGGGCGGCGAGCACCGTGGCACGAGTCTGCTCACCCAGCGGCCGATGGAGGATCGCGCGCGCGGTCCGGTCCACGACCTCGTCGGGCGCTCCGTCCATCGCGGGGAGCGGGACCTCGGTACCGGTCATCCTCCCCGAGGCGAGCTTCAGCCCGAAGTCGATACGTGCCACCAGCGCTCCCGGGTTGACCCAGGGTTGCGAGACCTCCGGCCAGCCGGTGGGCGGCTGGGCGCGGTACAGCGGCTGGCCCATCCGGTTCAGCGCCTGCACCATCGGCACGTCGCCCGCGGTGGTTCCGCCGAGCGCGCGCACGGCCGAGACGGTGAACTCGAGCGGCGTCTTCACCTTGGCGGCGCGTGCGGCATCGCTCCAGAACTCGGGGCTCTCGAACAGCGCGCGGTAGGTCGCGGTCAGGTCGCCCCCGGTCCGCAGGAACACCTGGGCCACACGCTCCACCAGCTCCGGCGGGGGAGCGTCCATGACGAACTTCTGCGCGAGCTTCCGGGCGATGAAGTGCGCCGTCGAGGGATGGGTGGCGAGCAGATCGAGCACGCGCTCGCCGTCCTCCATCCCAGCGCCCGCGGGAATCTCGGTCCCGAGCACTCGCTTGCTGCCGGTGTCGTGCGCGCGGGGGTGGAACTCGAAGGCGCCATCCTCGTTGGGCTTCCGGATGCCCCAGCCGGTGAAGCACCGCGCGACCTCCCGGACGTCGTCCTGCGTGTATCCGCCATCGACCCCGAGGGTGTGCAGCTCCAGCAGCTCCCGGCCGTAGTTCTCGTTCAGCCCGGTCCGCCCCTTCTTCGGCAGCGAGAGGCTCTCCCGGGTCGACGTCCAGTTGTCGAGGTAGAAGAGCATCGCCGGGTGATGCGCCACGGCGCCGAGCAGCTCGCGGAACGTCCCGAAGAGATGCGCCCGGATCGCCTCGCGCTCGTACGGCGACACCATCCACCGCACCGCGCCCTTGTCCGCCGAGACGTTGAAGTGGTTGAACCAGAAGTCGACGAGCGTTTCCTGGAACTGGCGATGGCTCACCGTCGCGCGGATGAGCCGCGCGGCGACGAGCTCGGCACCCACCTGGCGCGGGAGCTGGAACGGCTCGACCACGCCGGCGAGCTCGGCCCGCATCGCCTCGGGGCTCTTGCCCTCCAGCCGGATGCCCTTCGCCTCGGCCACCTTCTTCGCCCGGGGGTAGTACGCCACGAGCTCGGCGGTGCTCATCGAGAGCGAGGGGAAGTCGGCGAGTCGCTTCTCCACCTCCGCGTCGTCGATGCGCGCGGGCCTGAGCTGCCAGGCGATCCATGCCGCCGGGCCCATCGCCTCGACCTGACGCACGTCCGTGGGCGAGGGCCCGTAGGCCAGGCGATTGAGCACGTGCACCGCCTGCTCCTCGGAGGACCACGTCACCGCTGGCAGGTGCAGCGGCTCGGCCCCACGCGACGAGGGACTCGCCGCGGTGCCCGTCCCCGTGGAGGCCGTGGCGCAGCCGAACAGCAGGACGAGGGCCATCAGGGGGTGACGCATGCTGATGGGGTTGAACACCGGAAGGCCCCCGAGAGTTACCCGGCGCACGTCAGGCCTCTGTGGCACACGCAACGCGTCAATGCGACAGTCGGGCTCCATGGACCGACCGACCGTCCGGCCCGCCGGGCTGGCCCTCTGCGCCGCCGTGCTCTGTCTCCCCGGAAGCGCCTGGGCCCAGGCCACCGAGGCCCACGCGGACACCGGCGATACGGCGTGGATGCTGATCAGCGCCGCCCTGGTGCTCCTGATGACTCCGGGCCTGGCGCTCTTCTATGGCGGGATGGTCCGGCGGAAGAACGTGCTCGCCACCCTGATGTACAGCCACTTCGCGCTGGCGCTGGTGACGGTGCAGTGGGTGCTCTTCGGGTACTCGCTGACCTTCGGAAAGACCCACGGCGGACTCATCGGCGGGACCGACTACCTGTTCCTGAACGGCATGGTCGGGACCCTGAAGGGCAGCGTCCCGGCGCTGGTCTTCATGGCGTTCCAGATGAAGTTCGCCATCATCACTCCCGCGCTGATCAGCGGCGCCTTCGTGGAGCGCATGAAGTTCAGCGCCTACGTAGCCTTCACCCTGCTGTGGACGACGCTGGTCTACGACCCGGTGGCGCACTGGGTCTGGGCGGATGGCGGGTGGATGGCGGCGCTGGGCGTGCTCGACTTCGCCGGCGGCACGGTCGTGCACTGGACCGCGGGGCTCTCGGCGCTGATCTGCGCGCTGTTCGTCGGCAAGCGCGTGGGTCACGGCAAGGACAAGTTCATCCCCCATGACCTGCCGATGACCATCACCGGCGCCGGCCTGCTGTGGTTCGGGTGGTTCGGATTCAACGCGGGCAGCGCGCTGTCCGCCGGGCAGATCGCGGCGCTGGCCTTCTCCACCACCCACATCGCGGCGGCGTCCGCGGCGATGTCCTGGGTGTTCGCCGAGTGGGTGTTCCGCCGCAAGCCGACGCTCCTCGGCTTCGTCTCCGGTCTGGTCGCCGGTCTTGTCGCCATCACCCCCGCGGCGGGCTTCGTGTCCCCCGCGGCGTCGCTCGTCATCGGGGCACTCGCCGGGGTCGTCTGCTGGGGCGCGGTGCAGCTCAAGGAGCGGAAGTTCCACTACGACGACTCCCTCGACGCATGGGGCGTGCACGGCGTGGGTGGCATGCTCGGCGCGCTCCTGGTGGGGGTGTTCTCGCGCAAGGTGCTCAACCCCGCGGGGGCCGATGGGCTGGTCGCCGGAGATCCGTCGCTCCTCTGGAAGCAGGCGGTGGGGCTGCTCGCCGCCGGGGGCTACACGCTGGTGATGACCCTCGGGATCCTCTTCGTGCTCGACCGGACGATGGGTCTTCGCGTCCACGAGGACGAGGAGCGCGAGGGCCTGGACGCGACCCAGCACGGCGAGGCGGCCTACACCTCCTGAGCCCGGGGCGACGACCTGCTGTCGCGCCTCGGCAAGCGGCCGCCTTGGACCTCGGCCGCGAGTGTCTGGTGCGTTCGCGCTACTGGGTGATGGGCGTCCGGGTGCAGTCGTCCGTGAGCGGGATTCGACCGCCGGGCGGGGCCACCATCTCGAAGTCCGAGACCTGGATCGATGCGAGGTCGTGCGAGTCCAGGTATGCGGCGGCGCTCCGGTCCATCGTGAGCGGGACGTTTCCGCCGTCGGCGAGGATCATCCCGTACTTCTGGAGCGCCACGGCCACCGCGCGGGCGGCCGCGCTCGGCAGGCGCGAGAGGTCGAAGTCGGATCTCAGGCGGAAGCGCGCGCCGTAGGGAGGATAGAGCGCATCGCCCGCGGGCGAGCCGGCGTGCGTCGCGGGGTGGACGAACACGCCGGCGGCCATGCGCGGGTTGGGAAGGATGAAGCGAAGCGCGTGTGGAACGACACCCGCCTGGAGCTCGGCCCCCGTCACCAGGAGCGAGGCGATCGGCAGTCCCGCCGCGTCCGCGCTGGTGCACTGGTCGCCGCGAGAGTAGGGCGTGCCGGATTGCCAGTAGTCACGGTCCAGGTCCCAGACCACGGCGCACACCGTGGTGAAGGGCGAGCCGGTGGACAGGCCGCCGGCGATGTTCGCCTGGTACAGCTCGTACAGACGGCGGCCCTGGTACACGAGGAGGTGGCAGTCGTTCCGCGAGACGTCACAGGCGTACGTGGACGACCCCTCGGTGGCGCCGCCTGCCGGGACGGGGACCGGAACCTGGTCGCAGTCGGGGCTGTAGTAGCCCGGTGCCGGAGTGAACGCGCGTGGCTGGACCGAGGAGTCGGCATGGAGCATGGCGAAGCTGAAGTCGATCTGCATCGCTCCGGTCCCCCAGCCAGCGTCGGCGAGGTGGGCGATGATCTGCACCGAGCTGGGATCGAGCGGCGCCCCCGACACGTCCTGATAGAGCGTCGCTCCGGCCGGGAACCGGTCGCCGGTTCCCGTTCCTCCGTCGGTCCCGGGGCTGCCCGCGTCTCCGGATCCTCCATCCGGTCCGCCGGCGCCGGCATCGGTGCCTCCCGGGCCCGAGTCCGCCGAACCACCGTCGGGGCCGGCGGGCCCGGCGTCTGGCGGGGCCTCGAACCCGGACTCGCCCGGGGGAGGAAGCACCTGTCCGCTGCAGGCCCAGAGCACGAACGCCGCGGACAGGCCCACGGTCGCGGCGCCGAGCACCTGCCGGAGCTGACGTCGTGCGAGCATGTCTCTGGAGAAACTCTACCGACGACCCCCTCGGCGATGAGAGGAGCCGGGAGGGGCAGGTGTGGGAGAGCGTGGCGATGACCAGCCTCGTGGGGCTCGGGATGACGCTCGGCTACGCGGGCACGCTGCTGGCAACGGCGGCGCGCCGGCCGTTCCGGACGCCGGGGCGGCCGTCGTGGAGCATCGGAGACGAGGCGCGGGCGCTGTACCTCCGGCGATTCTGGCGACGGATGCGCACGCTGCCAGTGGCGGAACGGCGCCGGCGGCTCGACTCGGTTCCGGTCCTGCTCCCCGGCGCGCTCCTGCGCACGAGACGCCGCCGCGACTCGCTCGCCGGCGTTCCGGTGACCTGGGTCACGCCGCGCGCCGGTCCCGAGCCGAGGCTCGTGCTCTACGTGCATGGCGGCGGCTTCACCGTCGGCTCGTCACGGATGGTCAGGGACCTTCTCGCCCGGCTGGCACTGGCGAGCAGCGCGCGGATCCTCTCGCCGGACTACCGGCTGGCCCCCGAGCATCCCTGGCCGGCGGCGCTGGACGACCTGCGCGCGGTGTGGCGGGCGGCGCTCGCCGAGCACGCCCCGAAGCTCATCGTCCTCGCGGGCGACTCGGCGGGAGGGAATCTGGTCCTCGCGCTCCTGCTCGAGCTGCGCGACCGAGGCGAGCCGCTGCCGGCGGGCGCGGTCCTGTTCTCGCCGTGGGTGGATCTGGCCTGCAGCGCCGCGTCGTTCCGGACCAACGCCGACGTGGACGTGCTGGACCGGGAGCTGTTGCTCGAGGAGGCCGCCGGGTACGCGGGGGGCGGCGACCCGTCCCGTCCCGCGCTCTCACCGCTCCACGCCGAGCTCGCCGGACTTCC
>Ga0134122_10002985_pt1 | contig 12484 bp, 5 predicted proteins | sample KB302_FD_96461 | JGI IMG/M metagenome (GOLD analysis project Ga0134122, IMG submission 96461) | Terrestrial soil microbial communities without Nitrogen fertilizer from Kellogg Biological Station, Michigan, USA - KB3-0-2 | ecosystem: Environmental > Terrestrial > Soil > Unclassified ...
ATCGCTCCCGGCAATCTGCAGGTTCATTGGCCCGAGGGAAACGTGTTGATCGAACGGGGAGTTGTCGATTCGGAGTGCGGAATCCCTGACTTCAACACGGAAGTCGAAATCAACCCATGCTCGCGTGAGTGAGGCGCTAGCGTTTGAAGATCGAACTAAGCAGTTACGCTCACAAGTTTCGTCATTCGCATGCTCAAGCTTGTTATCATGTCGGGGAGTTAGTCGCCCCTAAAAGGAGCCCGACGTGTAGAGTCTCTCCTCAACCTCCGAATCAGTTAACGGCGCCAGTCATAAGCATGCTCGGATAAGTTCAACATCGACCAGCTTTCCGTTAACCGACGCGGCGGAGCCCAACGGCACATCGGTTGCCGCCTGCGTCTCGGAGGGACTATGTCCAATACAACCGATTCCTTGTTACAGGTGCGCCTTTGGCAGCACTCCAGCAATTCGTGCGGTGTTCTTCCGAGTCAACTCACTGGACTCACAATCGGCCGGGCCGCGCGAGTCGTTCTCGCCCAGTCTCGATCGCTCCTGACGCGATGCCACACTGAGACCCTCGTCTTTCTTGGGGTCGTTCTGATCTGCGCAGGTATTGCTAATGCGCAAACGAAGAAGTCTGATCCGCCGCCGGACCCTACGCAACTCAGCCTTGAGGATCTGATGAAGGCCGAGATCTTCAGCGCATCAAAACAATGGCAGACCGTGGCGGAGGCGCCTTCGTCGATAAGCATTGTGACGGCTGACCAGATCCAAAAGTATGGGTATCGAACGCTGGCCGATATTCTCCAGAGCGTGCGCGGCATATCCATAGCAAATGACCGGAACTACAGTTACATGGGCGTGCGTGGTTTCGCTCGCCCCGGAGATTACAACACCAGAGTGCTGTTATTGGTGGATGGTCATCGCATGAATGACAACGTCTATGACGGGGCCTACTTAGGTACGGAGTTTCCGATTGATGTCGACCTGATTGAGCGGGTGGAAGTGATTCGCGGTCCAAGTTCTTCCTTGTACGGCGGCAGCGCCTTCTTCGGCGTGATCAACGTGGTGACAAAGCGCGCTCACAACCTCAGGGGACCGATGGTCTCTTTTGAGGCTGGCACCCTCGGGACGTACAAGGGCCGGGTTAGTTACGGCGAGAGTTTTGCGAATGGGTTGGACATGCTTCTATCCGCGTCGGTCTATGACAGCGCGGGCCACCATCGGCTCTTCTACCACGAGTTCGCGGACCCATCAATTAATGAAGGATTTGCCATAGACGCAGACCAGGACAAATACCACAGTGTGCTTGGCAATCTTTCATTTCGCGATTTCCGCTTCCAGGCGCTCTATGGCTCCAGAGAAAAGGGCGTCCCTACCGGCGCATATGGCACGGTATTCAACGATCCTAGAACAAGAACTACCGATGTGCGCGAACTCCTTGACCTGCAATTCGATCACACGTTCAGAAATAAGTGGCAAGTAGCAGGTCGGCTTTTCTACGATGTATACAACTACGATGCGACGTATGTGTACGACTATTCGGAAGGCGGAGAGGCGCAACCCGTACTGAACAGCGATTTCAATCGCGCCTCCTGGTGGGGCGTGGAGATCAATGCTTCGAAGAAGTTGCTTGAGAAGCACCGGCTGACGATCGGTTCAGAATATCGAGACAACTTCCGGCAGGATCAGGGGAACTATGATGTCGATCCGTTTAACCAATACCTCGATGACCGGCGGCAGTCAAAAGTGTGGGCGCTTTACGCTCAGGATGAATTCAGGATTCGCAAAGAGCTCATCATCAATGCCGGGGTGCGATACGATCACTACGACACATTTGGCGGAACTACCAATCCGCGGTTCGCGCTGATCTATAAACCGCGCGAGGCAACTTCCCTGAAGCTGCTGTATGGCTCAGCGTTCCGGCCGCCAAATAACTTCGAGTCCTACTACTACCCGTCCAACAGGATCGCCCCGCCGCTGGTTCCCGAAACCATCAGATCTGCCGAGGTGATTCTGGAGCAGTACGTCGGCAGGAACATTCGCGTGTCCGCATCTGGCTATCTCAACCGGATTCACGGACTCATCAATCAACAACTGAATCCTGTTGATATTCGACAGAAGTACTCGTACGCCAATCTGGAGACTGTTCATGGTGAGGGCCTCGAATTCGAGGTCGAAGGAAAATGGGCCAGTGGATTCGAAGGTCGCGTGGCTTATACCCTGCAGCAATCTGAGAGCGAGCAACCCGGGGACGTGCTCTCCAACTCACCCAAGCACCTTGCCAAAATGAACTTAATCGTCCCGCTGGCACAGAGGAGACTCTTTGCCGGATTTGAGGGATTGTATTCAGGGCGAAGAAGAACACTTGCCGGCACAGACCTGGACGCATATTTCCTGACGAATCTCACGTTGTTCAGTCAAAAAGTTTTCAAGGGTCTCGAGATTTCCGTAGGCGCTTATAATTTATTCAACACGCGCTACGCCGACCCGGGAGGTGAAGAACATCGCCAGCCCTCCATACAGCAAGACGGCCGAAACTGGAGGGTAAAACTTTCATATGCATTCGGAGGGAACCGATAATCCCGACAGGATTGGATCGTGACAATCGATGAATGATTCTAGAGGCTATCGCGATGGTCTGGGAGGATCGCTTCTTGTTCGAGCGATCTGGTGGCGAACCGTCGCGCTCATTTTCATTATTGCGGCCTCGGGCGCGGGCCAAAGCGCGGAAGCCCAGGTGCTCAACGAGTATGAGGCCAAGGCCGCGTTCCTGTTTAACTTTGTGAAGTTCGTCGAATGGCCCTCCCAGGCGTTTGAAGACGCCAATTCCCCGCTCATCATAGGTGTGGTCGGCGATGACAACGCGAGCAGCGTAATCGAGCAGGTGATTAACGGCAGAACTGCAAACGGAAGGCGCCTGGTTGTAAGGCGATTCTCCAGTTTCAAGACTCTAAGCCACTGCCACATCGTCTTTCTCAGATCGTTCGAGAGAGACCGAGCCTGGCAGACACTTACCGCTGCGGGTTCAGGGGTCCTTACGGTCGGAGAGACGGAAGGCTTCGCCCGGTCCGGAGGAATCATCAACTTCACAATCATAGATGGGAAGCTCCGATTGGAGATCAATCAATCGTCCGCCGAGAAAGCAGGGCTGAGAATTAGCGCGAAGCTGCTTAGCCTTGCTCGAGTGATAAGGAACTGATGCGTATGCGCGTCACCCATCCATTTCAGAATCTTTCGATCAGCGGAAGCTTTCGTTAGCAATAATGATCACGAGCACCATCGCGCTGGTAGTGGCGTCGATTGCCTTTGCGGTTATGGGAAGTCCCCGTGAGAATAGCCGAACGAGCGCGCCCGGCGCTGGCTCATCTTATTCACTTTGAAGACACAATCGATAGGTTATGAAATTGCAAAGAGCGGTTCCGGCCTACGACGGGATTCAGCACATGAAGAAGATTGGAGATCAGGTGCAATGGGGCGGCGAGCGCTTATGCGAAGTACTACCGCGGAAGGCAACTTGGCCACCCAGTTTCCGACTGACGACGGCCGCGCGAGGTTCTCGGTTATCGAGGTAGCTCAGCGCGGGTCTTCAAACAAACTGACACTCTCGACGCGCCGCGGGAAGCAATTCAACAGTATGATTCACAACGTCCGCGATCCGCTGACCGGCGCGCGGGGAGATGACGTGTTGATTAGCAAAGCGGACGCCGAGAAAATCGGCGTCGCGGATGGTGATGAGATTCTGCTGACAAGCTCAGCCGGGCGGATGCGAGGACGCTGTCTGCTTACTCCGATCGCTCCTCGAAATCTGCAAGTACATTGGCCCGAAGGAAACGTGTTGATAGAACGGGGAGTTGTCGATTCGGAGTGCGGAATCCCTGACTTCAACACGGAAGTCGAAGTATCTCGACCGCAGTGAAGTGCTCTGGAGTTGGTTCTCCCTCGCAAACAGGCCAACTATTGTCCGCGATTCGGCGTCTCGCCCGCGCGAGGGACTTGTATAAATAATCCCCACTTTGATCACGACGCTGTGGCGCGTTTCCACCCTCTGAACATTCCGTCGAAGTGACGGGCACGGTCTAATTCCCTTCTCGATAGCGGTTGTCTCCATAGCGAAGCAAGCGACGGGCGGCATCAAGGTTGCCAAATCCTCCAGATGGAATATGCGTCGCGCGAAGTGTGCGATAAAGGAGGAGGTCACCGGATGACTTTAGAGTACGTCAAGACTGAATATTCTGCTTCGATCTTGGTCTCCGTTGCCCGACGATCCTGGCAAAGTAGGGCATTCACGCTCGGAATGGTACTGCTGACCTTTCTGGTTGCGTTTCACTTTCCTCAAATAGCATTCGCACAAGATAAGCGAGGCCAGAAGGCGGAGGACCTCGCCAGCCTCAGCCTTGAGGAATTGATGAATATCGAGGTGACGTCAGTCTCCAAGAGGGAGGAGAGACTCTTTGAAGCACCAGCCGCCATCTTCGTCATTACGCCAGAGGATATCCGGCGCTCCGGCGTGACTTCGCTCCCGGAACTCTTTCGGATGGTGCCGGGGATGCACGTTGCCAGGATCAGCGCGAACAAATGGGCAATCAGCGCCAGAGGGTTTAACAACGAGTTTGCTAACAAACTTTTGGTGCTCATTGATGGACGCAGCGTTTACACGCCGCTCTTCGGAGGCGTCTTCTGGGATACGCAGGATGTTCCGCTGGAGGACATAGAACGAATTGAGGTGATTCGGGGGCCAGGGGCTTCGTTGTGGGGGGCTAACGCGGTCAACGGAGTCATCAACATCGTTACGAAGAAGGCCCCGGACACTCAGGGCGGAATGATCACGGCCGGCGCGGGCAACGACGAGCGCGGCTTTGGAAGTGCGAGGTATGGAGGAACACTAGGCAACACCGTTTCTTACCGGGTTTACGCAAAATACTTTGATCGGCCCTCTTTGGTGAATCAAACGGGCAGGGACTCTGGCGACCACTGGAATATGTTGAGGGGGGGATTCCGGTTCGACTGGAATATCTCGGGTGTTGATTCGCTTACAATTCAGGGTGACAGCTATGGTGGAAACGTCGGTGAAGCGCTGACATTCAGCTTACCGGGTCCGCCGTTCTCAGAGACCGTCGACGAGCACGAAAGGGTTGCCGGTGGAAATGTTCTTTCACGATGGAATCGTGTGTTTTCAGAACAATCCTCAATGAGTCTTCAGTTCTATTACGATCGAACTCGAAGGAAAAGCATGTTGTACGAAGAAGCGCGCAACACGTTCGACCTGGACCTGCAACATGACTTCTCATTGGGAGCGCGGCACCACGTTGTATGGGGGCTTGGCTGGCGCACCAGCCGGGACGACATTGTAAGCAGCTTCACCGCGTCGGCAGATCCGGCCCAAAAAACCTTCAACCTGTTTAACGGATTTGTGCACGACGAATTCACGCTGGTGAAGAACCGCCTTCGGCTAACTGCTGGGTCGAAGGTCGAGCGCAACTCCTATACCGGCGCAGAGGTTCAGCCTAATGTGAGGCTAATGTGGATGCCACATCAGCGCGGGGTGGTATGGGGAGCAGTGTCTTTCGCTCGTAGAACGCCATCGCGCGCAGACGAAGACATAAGATCCAACCTCGCCGTTTTTCCGGGACAGGATGGACTAATAACCTATGTGACGCTCTTCGGTAATCGCGCTTCCAAGGCTGAGCGCCTCACCGCGTACGAAATTGGATACAAGGTCCGGCCGACTGAAAGACTGTTCCTGCAGATCTCGGCATTTCACAACGTCTATCGAGACCTATCGTTCCCCTCGAGTCTGACTCCCTTCCTGGAAACGAAGCCCTTTCCAGTGCATCTCGTAATCCCACTGCGATCCGACCACACTGGAGCGGAATCTACCGCTGGGGTCGAGGCTTCGGCGGACTTGGCAACTACGAAGCAATGGAGGTTAGCGGCAAGTTATACATGGACAGAAGTGACTTCAGCGCACTTCCCCGCGAGCGCGATTCCTGTTCTGAAGCTTCTTTCAGGTGACTATCCGCGAAATCAGTTTCAGCTTCACTCTTTCTTGAACCTGCGTAGCAACCTTGAATTTGATACCGCGCTCTACTACGTTGACCGTCTGCCAGCGCTCGGCGTTCCCCGCTACGCAAGAGTAGATGCGCGCCTTGGATACCGCCCAGCCGAAAGGCTGGAACTCAGCCTCTCGGGACAAAATCTATTCGACCATAATCATACCGAGTTCGGCAGTCCTTTCTTTGCGCAGGGCGCGCCCCCGGCACAAATCGAGCGAAGCATTTCGGGAAAAGTAACGTGGCGGTTTTAGCGCGGCACTCAAGTCATCGGGCACGGCCCGTGATATTCGAGCGCCGCGGAGACGCGAGTAACGAATGGTACGAAGGGCCTCAACCGTGCTGACAGTCATAATCGGGTGTGGATTGATACTCGCAACGGCTCAAGCGCCAAGTGAGTATCAACTCAAAGCGGCGCTGATATATAACTTCGCCAAATTTGTCGAATGGCCTTCAACCGGAGGAACTGATGAACCGATCGTCATCGGGATTCTTGGCGACGATCCCTTTAGGCAGGACTTCGAAGCAGTTACAAACGGCAAGACCGCTAACGGAAAACGCGTGATCCTCAAGCGGTTCCCAAATCTCCAAAGCCTCACTCCCTGTCATATCTTGTTCATCGGCAATGATCAAAAACCAATTCTGGGGAAGGTCCTCATCGCTGCTGGCAGCAATGTTCTAACAGTCGGGGAGATGGACCGATTCGCAGAGAACGGTGGGATGATTCACATGAAACTCATCGGGGGCAAGGTTAGATTTGTGATCAACAACGCAGCGGCAGAGAGAGCAGGAATAAAAATCAGCGCGAAGTTGCTGTCGATCGCGCAAGTCATAAGGAACTGATGCGAATCACTGGCGGTATGCATCCTCTTCGGGATCTTTCGATCAGCCGAAAGCTCTCGTTGGTCATAATGATCACGAGCAGCATCGCGCTGATCGTGGCGTCGATTGCTATCGTCGGTTATGACCTGGTGATGGCGCGGCGCGCGATGGCCGCTGACCTCACGACCCTTGCGAAAGTAGTTGGTACCAATAGCACAGCCGCAATTGCCTTTGGCGATCACGAATCCGCAAAAGACGTCCTGAGCGCGCTCGCGGCAAAACAAAGCGTCGTCGGCGCTCGCCTGTACTGGATTGACACTGAGATACTCGCGGAATATTCGAGATCCGAAGAATTCCCCAACATCAAAATCGACTATTCAAGACATGGAACCTTATTTCTGAACGCATATCTGATCGCGTGCGAGCCGGTCGTGCTCGACGGAGAAGAAATCGGAACTGTCTGCGTGGTATCCGATCTGTCAGCGCTAGACTTGCGGCTGAAACAGTATGCCGGCGTGCTGGCCGTCGTGTTGCTCGGTTCACTTATGGTTGCCTTGGTTGTCTCGTCCAGACTTAAGCGGGTGATCTCGAAGCCGATCTCTCATTTGGCCGAGACAGTACTGGCAGTTTCAGACCAAAAAGATTATTCCATTCGCGCCGTTAGCGAGAGCCGCGACGAACTGGGCGCGTTAATCGACGTCTTCAACGAAATGTTGAGCCAGATCCAAACCCGAGACGTCGAGTTGCAGGAAGCTCGAGACAAACTCGAGAGAAGAGTCGAGGAGCGGACTCAGGAACTTAGGAACGAGATCATTGAGCGAGAACAGGCCCAGGCGGCGCTGCGCCGCAGCGAGGAACACTTCCGGTCCCTCATTGAGGACGCGTCGGACATCATAACCATTGCCGACCTGGACGGCACGATTCGCTATGCAAGCCCTTCGATCGAACGTCTTCTCGGTTACACAACGGAAGAGATAGTCGGCAGAAACGCTGTGGCGTTCATTCACCCCGAAGACGCGAGCGCCGCCGCCGATCTCCTGCGTGCTGTCGCTGGTAAGGTGCGCATCGCATCGAGAACAACTGAATTCCGAATCAAGAATCGCGGTGGGGAATGGCGAACCCTGGAAGCTGTCGCGAGAGGCTATTCCGGGTACTCAGGGGCCGCTCAGGTGGTCATCAACTCACGCGACGTCACCGAACGCAAGATACAAGAGCGTGAGCTGGTCTTTGCGAACACCATTCTTAGAACGCAGCAGGAGACCTCGCTCGACGGCGTTATTGTCGTGGACGACCAACACAAGATCGTTTCCTATAGCAGTAAATTTGTCGAAATGTGGGGAATCTCTCCCTCAATAATTGAGTCACAATCAGACCAACTCGCTCTTCAGTCCGTTCTTGACTCGTTGGAAACGCCGGATTCGTTCCTTGAGAGCGTGCGATACCTGTACTCGCATCCGGATGAAAAGCGCCAGGATGAACTGAAGCTTAAGGACGGCCGAACCTTCGATCGCTACTCAGCGCCGATGTTCGGAGCGGACAGCAAGTATTACGGGCGAGTTTTTTATTTTCGCGACGTCACCGATCGGAAGCAGGCAGAACAGGCGCTGTACGAGTCTGGCGAGCGCTACCGGATGTTGTTCGACTCTAACCCGCACCCGCTGTGGGTCTATGATCTGGAGACGCTTTCGTTTCTTGCGGTCAATGAGGCAGCGATTCATCATTACGGATATACCCGCGAAGAGTTCCTTGCCATGACGATTCGCGACATCAGGCCGCCCGAGGATGTTCCCGCACTCCTAACCGCGATTCGCAAATTGAACGGTGACACCGATTTGAAGACGACCGGCTGGCGGCACACAAAGAAGAACGGAACAATCATCGACGTTGATATCACTGCTCACCAGTTGGACTTTGCCGGAAGACACGCAGAGTTAGTGCTGGCGACCGATGTCACCGAGCGCAAGCGAGCTCTGAAGGAGTTACAGGACAGCGAGTTCAAATATCGCACTCTCTTCAACCAGATCGCCGATCCCGTTGTCATCTTCGACAAGGCGACCAAGCGATTTGTGGACTGCAATGAAGCCGTGCAACGAAACTACGGTTATTCATTACAAGATCTGCGAGAGATGACCGTGTTCGATCTTCACCCACCCGAAGATTTGCCAAACGTCGAGCAGTACATTGACGTGCGAAACGCGCACCAACCAAACACCTACCATCACATTACAAAGGACGGGAGGCGTATCGACGTCGAAATCCTCACCGATGAAATCGAATATCAAGGATTGCCGTGCTGGATCAGCATCGTTCGTGATTTCACGCAGCGCAAACGCACAGAGGAAAAGTTGTTGCGGCTGGCGACCGCAGTGGAACAAACCGACGACAGCATCGTCATAACCGACACAAACGGCCACATCGAGTACGTCAATCCCGCCTTTGAGCAACAAACGGGCTACTCCAGTGATGAGGTCATCGGGAAGACACCGCGTCTTCTGAAGTCCGGCACCGGCAGCTCACAATTCTACAAAAACCTGTGGGAGACGATCACGCAGGGTCTGCGATGGAAAGGCGAGTTTACGAATAGGAAGAAAGACGGCTCGCTTTTCGTAGAAGAGGCAACCATCTCACCCGTGCGTAATGGCGCCGGAGTGATAGTCAATTATGTCGCCGTTAAGCGGGACGTGACCGCGCGCAGGAAAATGGAACGAGAAGTCACGACGCTTGCGCATGCGATTCGCAGCATACACGAGTGTGTTTCGATCACAGATACAGACGACAACATTCTCTTTGTCAATGAAGCTTTTCTTGCCACATACGGTTACGAGCCTCACGAAGTGATCGGCAAGCAACTTCGGCAAATGGTTCGCCCTCTCAATGAAGCACAGAATGCTCCGCCATCACCCCAGAGTGTCGTAGAAAAAGAATGGGAGGGCGAGCTGATCAACAGAAGAAAGGATGGAACTGAGTTCCCGATCCAGCTATCGGCTACGGCTATTCGCGACGAATATGGGCACACAATTGCGCTTATCGCCGTAGCGCAGGACATCACCGAGCGTAAGCGCGTGGAGCAAACCCTGCGCGAAAGCGAATTGCACTACAAGACTCTCTTCGAAGCAGCCACTGACTCCATCATAATTCTCGATACTGCGGGTGACCGGATTGGTCGCATAATCGCCGCAAACCGCGCGGCTGCTGAGATGACCGGATACACAACCGAGGAGCTCTTGCGCCTTAATATCGCCGACCTGCGCACTACCATGCAGGCGAGCCGTGTGCAGCAGGATATTGAGAGAGTTCTTAGCGGCGAAAGGGTAACGATCGAGGTGTTGCGTCGGCGCAAGGATGGATTCACATTCCCCGTCGAGATCAATCAGAGCGTGCTGTCGATTGGCGACAAGCACTACGTCCTTGATTTTGCCCGCGACCTGACGCAGCGCAAGCAGATTGAAAAAGAAGTCGCGATGTTGGCGCAGGCAGTTCGCAGCATTCATGAGGCTGTGGTAGTAACTGACACCAAAGGGGACATCATCTTTGTGAACGACGCCGCCGTAAAGATGTTTGGTTACGAACCCGGCGAACTGATTGGCCAAACCGTAGCCCTCCTGCATGCCGCAAACAATGTCGAGTTCATAAATGAGGTAATAAGCGCGGCGAAAACCGCGTCCTGGGACGGTGAAACGCTCAGTCGGCGCAGGGACGGAACGCAATTCCCACTGTATCTCTCCGCATCCGAGATTCATGACGATAACGGCCAATTCGTCGCTCTCATTGGCGTATGCCAGGACATTACGGAGCAAAAGCGTTCGATCGAGGAGCTACGGCGAGCAAAAGAGAGCGCGGAGGCCGCGAGCCGCGCCAAGAGCGAATTCCTTGCAAATATGAGTCATGAGATTCGCACCCCCATGAACGGTATTGTCGGGATGACCGAGTTGGCGCTTGACACCGAGTTGACGGACGAGCAACGCGAGTATCTCAAGCTGGTCAAGCTCTCCTCCGACTCGTTGCTCCGGGTGATCAACGACATACTCGACTTCTCCAAGATCGAGGCCGGCAAACTCGAGCTTGATCACGAGCAATTCAGCCTGCCGGACAACGTCGATGAAGTGATGAAAGCGCTCGGCGTCCGCGCCGATCAGAAGGGGCTCGAGCTGGCTTACTATTTGCGCCCCGGAGTGCCGGACCTTGTTATCGGGGATGCCGGCCGGCTTCGGCAGATTCTGGTAAACCTCGTGGGCAACGCAATCAAATTTACTGAAGCCGGCGAGGTCATCGTCAGGATCGAAATTGAATCTCAAACCGAGGACCAGGTGGTCTTGCATTTCTGCGTGCGCGATACAGGCATTGGCGTGCCGATCGAAAAACAAGCGATCATATTCGAGTCTTTCACTCAGGCCGATGGCTCGACGACACGCAGGTACGGTGGCACAGGATTAGGGCTGGCGATCTCGGCCCAGCTTGTACACGCGATGAATGGACGGATGTGGATTGAAAGTCCTTCAACTTGCGGCTCATCGAACGCGCAATGTGACTTTGAGAACAACCGGGCTGTCGCCGGAATACCTGAGCTGGAATGCACGCTCTGCGGAATCGGCAGCATGTTCCATTTTACGGCGCTCTTTGATCTCCCAAAGACTCCGGCCACGCGGAACTCGCCCATCGAACTGTCCATGCTCAAAGCACAGCCCGTTCTTGTGGTAGACGATAACGCCACGAACCGCCGGATACTTGAGGTGCAGCTCGCCTCCTGGGATATGAAACCCGTCACGGCGGCAAACGCCGCGGACGCCCTGGACGCAATCCGTCACGCGGCAGGCGAAGACGCGCCTTTCAAATTGGTACTCACTGACTTGCACATGCCGGACGTGGATGGAGTCCGTCTCACGCAGCTTATCAGACAAATGCCGGAAGCAGATGATCTCAAGATAATCATGATGTCGTCGGCTATTCGCGAGAATCATGACAAGCAGGACCCTGGCGTTGCCGCTCATCTCACGAAGCCGGTTAAGGCCTCTGATCTCGTCGCCGTTATTCGATCGGTTCTCGGCAAGGCCACTGTTTCGCAAAATGTATCGAAGCGTCCGCACGCCATCTCGAGCCCGCATCCGGCGCGCGTCCTGGTTGCCGAAGACAGTCCGGTGAATCAGGAGCTCATGAAGCGGCTCCTGATTAAATGGGGCCACACGGTCGTTATCGCCGACAATGGCAAACATGCTCTATCGCTTCTGGATGGCGGGCGTTTTGACGTTGTGCTGATGGATGTTCAGATGCCGGAAGTCAATGGTTTTGAGGCAACGCAGGCGATTCGAAGCAAAGAGCGGGGAACCGGCGCGCGCATACCGATAATCGCGCTCACCGCACACGCGCTGAAGGGCGATCGTGAAAAGTGCATCGATGCCGGCATGGATGACTACATTTCCAAACCAGTCGAAGCCGACAAACTATTCGCGGCAGTCGAAAATGCAATCGCGCGCTCGCGCATATCAAACAACAACGGTCACGAGCCCGCTCGCGTACTCGACGCGGACTCGCTCATGCTGAATCTCGACGGCGACATCGCGTTGTTGCAAGCGCTTGCGGATATCTTCACAACCTCTGCTCCCACTCAGTTGTCCGAGTTAGAGGGCGCGATC
>Ga0134122_10002989_pt1 | contig 12473 bp, 13 predicted proteins | sample KB302_FD_96461 | JGI IMG/M metagenome (GOLD analysis project Ga0134122, IMG submission 96461) | Terrestrial soil microbial communities without Nitrogen fertilizer from Kellogg Biological Station, Michigan, USA - KB3-0-2 | ecosystem: Environmental > Terrestrial > Soil > Unclassified ...
CCCTACGGCCGCAAGCGCGCGCTCGAGATCGCGACCACGCTGGCGCTCGAGCCCGAGATGCTGCTGCTCGACGAGCCCACCGCGGGCATGGCCCACGAGGACGTGACGCGCATCACCGCCTTGATCAAGACCGTCGCCGCCAACCGCACCGTGCTGATGGTGGAGCACAACCTGAGTGTGGTGGAGAGCCTCTCCCACACCATCACCGTGCTGGCGCGCGGCGAGGTGCTCGCCGAGGGCGACTATGCGGCGGTGTCGCGGAACCCCGACGTGATCCAGGCCTACATGGGGACGGCGGCGTGACCGACCTGCTCGCGGTGCGCGGGCTCGAGGCCTGGTACGACGAGTCGCACATCCTCCACGGGGTGGACTTCGACGTGCGGGCGGGTGAGGTGGTGACCTTGCTGGGCCGGAACGGCGCCGGGAAGACCACCACGCTGAAGTCCGTGATGGGCATCGTCACGCGCCGGCGCGGCTCGGTGCGCTTCGGCGCCCACGAGCTGATCGGGCGGCCGTCCAATGTCATCGCGCGGCTGGGCCTGGGCTTCTGCCCGGAGGAGCGCGCCATCTTCGCCAGCCTCAACGTGGAGGAAAACCTCATGCTGCCGCCCGAGGTGGCGCCGGGGGGGCTGTCCACGGAGGCGATCTTCGGGCTCTTTCCCAACCTGCGCGAGCGGCGGCGGAGCCAGGGAACCAAGCTGTCGGGCGGCGAGCAGCAGATGCTCGCCATTGCCCGCATCCTGCGCACCGGCGCGCGCCTGCTGCTCCTGGACGAGCCCACCGAGGGGCTGGCCCCGGTGATCGTCCAGCAGATCGGCGCCACCATCCGGCGTCTCAAGGGGGAGGGCTTCACCATCCTCCTCGTCGAGCAGAACTTCCGCTTCGCGGCCACGGTGGCCGACCGCCACTACGTGATGGAGCACGGCCGCGTGGTGGACATGATTCCCAACGCGGCGCTCGAGGCCAGCATGCCGCGGCTGCACGACTACCTCGGGGTATAATGCGGCGCTCGCAGCACTCACCTCCCCGATTGAAAGGAGCAGCATCCATGCTTCACCGTTTCCTCATTGCCCTCACCGCCGTGGCCCTCGCCGCGGGCCCGTCGGCGGCCGAGATCTCCGACGGCATCATCAAGATCGGTGTCCTCAACGACCAGTCCAGCCTCTATGCGGATCTCACCGGGCAGGGCTCGGTGGTGGCGGCCCGGATGGCGGTGGAGGACTACGGCGCCGCCGCCAAGGGCCTCAAGGTCGAGATCATCTTCGCCGACCATCAGAACAAGCCCGACATCGGCTCCGCCGTCGCGCGCCAGTGGTATGACGCCGACAAGGTGGACGTCATCGTGGACGTGCCGAATTCCGGCGTGGCGCTGGCGGTCAACCAGATCACCCGCGACAAGGGCAAGGCGTTTCTCGTCTCCGGCGCCGCCTCGTCCGACATCACCGGCAAGGCGTGCTCCCCGAATACCGTGCACTGGACCTACGACACGTGGGCGCTCGCCAACGGCACCGGCAATGCCATCGTGAAGACCGGCGGCGACTCCTGGTTCTTCATCACCGCCGACTACGCCTTCGGCCTCGCCCTCGAGCGTGACGTGGAGGCGGTGGTGCTCAAGAACGGGGGCAAGGTGCTGGGCCGGGTGCGCCACCCGCTCAACAACGCCGACTTCTCCTCCTTCCTCCTCCAGGCGCAGGCCTCCAAGGCCAAGATCGTCGGCCTCGCCAATGCCGGCGGCGACACCACCAATGCCATCAAGCAGGCGGCGGAGTTCGGGCTCGTCAAGGGCGGCCAGAACCTGGCCGGCCTCCTCGTGTTCATCACCGATGTGCACGCGCTGGGCCTGCCCACCGCGCAGGGGCTCATCTTCACCGAGACCTTCTACTGGGACATGAATGACCGCACCCGCGCCTTCGCCAAGAAGTTCGCGGAGCGGAACCGCGGCATCCATCCCACCATGATCCACGCGGGGGTGTATGCCTCCGTGCTGCACTACCTCAAGGCGGTGGAGGCGCTGAAGTCGGACGAGGGCACCAAGGTGATCGAGAAGATGAAGGCGACGCCGACCGACGACGTGCTGTTCGGCAAGGGGACCATCCGGGCCGACGGCCGGAAGATCCACCCCGCCTATCTCTTCGAGGTGAAGAAGCCCAACGAGTCCAAGGGCGCGTGGGACTACTACAAGCTGCGCGCCACCATTCCGGCCGAGCAGGCCTTCCGGCCGGTGGACCAGGGCGACTGCCCCCTCGTGAAGAAGTAGCGGTCGCCGGGGCCCGGGGCGGCGATGATTCCGATTCTCGGCATCCCGCCCCAGGCCCTCTTCGGCCAGCTGCTCATCGGGCTCATCAACGGCTCCTTCTACGCCCTGCTGAGCCTGGGGCTGGCCGTCATCTTCGGCCTGCTCAACATCATCAACTTCACCCACGGCGCCCAGTACATGATGGGCGCCTTCGTGGCCTGGTTCCTCCTGCAGTACGCGGGGCTCGGCTACTGGTGGGCGCTGCTCATCGCCCCCATCGTGGTGGGCGCGCTCGGCATCCTGCTCGAGCGCGTCATGCTCAAGCGCCTCTACGGGCTGGACCACCTCTACGGCCTGCTCCTCACCTTCGGGCTCGCCCTCATCATCCAGGGGCTCTTCCGCAATCAATTCGGCTCCTCCGGCCAGCCCTATACGCTGCCCGCCCAGCTCGCCGGCGGCCAGAACCTCGGCTTCATGTTCCTGCCGAACTACCGCGCGTGGGTGATCGGGTTCTCGCTGACCATCTGCCTCGCCACCTGGTTCGTCATCGAGCGCACCCGGCTCGGCGCCTATCTCCGCGCCGCCACCGAGAACCCCACTCTCGTGCAGGCCTTCGGCATCAACGTGCCGCGCATGATCACGCTCACCTACGGCTTCGGCGTGAGCCTGGCCGCGCTGGCGGGGGTGATGGCGGCGCCCATCTATCAGGTCAACCCGCTCATGGGCGCGGATCTCATCATCGTGGTCTTCGCGGTGGTGGTGATCGGCGGCATGGGGTCCATCCTGGGGTCCATCGTGACGGGCTTCGGGCTGGGGATCATCGAGGGCCTGACCAAGGTCTTCTATCCGGAGGCGTCGAACACCGTGATCTTCGTCATCATGGTGCTGGTCCTCCTGGTCAAGCCCGCCGGCCTCTTCGGGAGGGCGCAGTAGGTGGAGGAGGGAGCGTCGCCGCGGCTCGGGCATCAGTGGGTGGCCTTCGCGGTGATGGTGACCCTGCTGGTGGCGGCGCCCTTCGTGGTCTATCCGGTCTTCCTCATGAAGGCGCTGTGCTTTGCGCTCTTCGCCTGCGCCTTCAATCTCCTCATCGGCTACGTGGGGCTCCTGTCCTTCGGCCACGCGACCTTTCTGGGCTCGGCCGGCTATATCACCGCGCACGCGGCGAAGGTGTGGGGCTGGGGCCCGGCCACCGCCATCCTGGCCGGGGCGGCGGCGGCGGGGGTGCTGGGGCTCGCGGTGGGGGTGCTCGCCATCCGCCGCCAGGGCATCTACTTCGCCATGACCACCCTCGCCCTGGCGCAGATGATCTACTTCTTCTGCCTCCAGGCGCCGTTCACGCACGGGGAAGACGGAATCCAGGCGGTGCCCCGCGGGCGGCTCTTCGGACTCCTCGACTTGAACCACACCCTCACGCTGTACTTCGTGGTGCTGGCGGTCTTCCTGGCCGGCTTTCTCATCATCTATCGCGCCATCCACTCGCCCTTCGGCCAGGTGCTCAAGGCCATTCGCGAGAACGAGCCGCGGGCCATCTCACTGGGCTACAAGGCCGACCAGTACAAGCTCATCGCCTTCGTGGTCTCCACCCTGCTGGCCGGGGTGGCGGGCGGCACCAAGGCGCTGGTGTTCCAGCTCGCGTCACTGACCGACGTCCACTGGACCATGTCCGGCGAGGTGGTGCTGATGACCTTGCTGGGCGGGCTCGGGACGGTGTTCGGCCCGGTGGTGGGGGCCTTCCTCGTGATCACGCTGGAGAACTATCTGGCCCAGCTGGGCGCCTGGGTGACCGTGGTGCAGGGGGCCATCTTCGTGGTGTGCGTGCTGACATTTCGCCGCGGCGTGGTCGGCGAGCTGGCCCGGCTGATCCGCAAGCCGCTCTAGAGATGACCGATCTCACCTACCGCTCGCCGAAGACCGAGGTGCGGGCGAGCCCCATTCAGGGGCAGGGGCTGTTCGCCCGGCAGGCCATCGCGACGGGCGAGATCGTGGCCGTCAAGGGCGGGTACGTGCTGACCCGGGCGCAGTGGGAGGCGATCGAGCCGGTCCTCGGCCCCGCGGAGATCCAGCTCACCGAGGATCTCGTCATCGCGCCGGTGCGAGGCGAGGAGCGCCATGGCGCCATGCTCTACACCAACCATTCCTGCGACCCCAATATCGCCATCCAGGGGCAGATCGTCTTCCTCGCGATGCGCGACATCGCGCCGGGCGAGGAGCTCACCCACGACTGGGCGACCACCGACGACGGCGACTACGAGCTGGAGTGCCGGTGCGGGAGCCCCCGCTGCCGCCGCGTCGTCACCGGGAAGGACTGGAGGAAGCCGGAGCTGCGGGAACGATACCGAGGATGGTTCTGCTGGTTCCTCCAGCGGAAGATCGATGAAGAAGAGCGCCGGGCTCCTGCTCTTTCGTGAAGGCGCGGGCCGGCTCGAGGTGCTGCTCGTGCACCCCGGCGGGCCGTTCTGGGCGAACAAGGACGCCGGCGCGTGGTCCATTCCCAAGGGCGGGATCGAGGAGGCGGAGGAGCCGCTGGCCGCCGCGTTGCGCGAGTTCGAGGAAGAGACGGGGACACGGCCCACGGGCGAGGCCATCCCGCTCGAGCCGCGGCGCCAGCCGGGGGGAAAGATCGTCCATGCATGGGCGATACGGGGGGATCTCGATCCCGCGGCGGTGACGAGCGCGACCTTCTCCATGGAGTGGCCTCCGCGATCGGGCCGCCGCCAGGAGTTTCCCGAGGCCGATAGAGCGGCGTGGTTTACCCTGGAAGTCGCGCGGGGGAAGATCCTGAAGGGCCAGGCGCCGTTCCTGGACGACCTCCAGCGACTGGTCGGGCGCTAGGGCAGGAGGTCGCTCACCGTCACACGGGCGGAGGGGATTTCCAGCAGCGTGATGGAGTCGGTCGCGCGGAGTACCTCGAGCGACCGGTAGCGCGAACCATGGAGCGCAGCCGCGTCCGGCGCCGGGTCGCGATACACCTCCACGACGCGATCCACCAGATTGACAATCCAGTAGTCGGTGATGCCGGCGCGCGCATAGAGGCTGCCCTTCTCGTTGCGGTCGAACTCGAGGCTCGATTCCGCGACCTCCACGGCGAGAGAAAGACGGGCGGGATGGGCATTCCACAGGTCGGAGCGTGAGCCCTGGACCACGGCGATGTCGGGCTCCGGCTCGGACTCCTCGTCGAGCGCCACCGGCATCTGGGACCGCACGACCCAGCCTCGGGGCAGGATCGCCCGGAGCGCGTCGTCCGCCACGCTGATGGCATTCGCGTGGTAACTGCCTTGTGGCTCCGCGACCACGAGCTGTCCGCCGATCAGCTCGACGGGCTTATCGTGGAAGAGGCCGAGATCGACGAGCCGCTCGTACTCGGAGCGCTTCCAGTGCCACGTGGACAAGGGCTGCTGCTTCATGCTCCCGAGCCTAGCCCGGCACCGTCGGGCGCGCAATGTCGCCGCAGAGATACACTCGTGAAGGCGCGGGCCGGCTCGTGCACTGAACTGAAGACTAACTCCGGCTCTTCACCGCGACAGTGTTGCCCTCGCGGACGACCTCATAGTCCGCGGCGTCCGGATGCGGCGTCGGCTCGTCGACCCAACCAGCCATGAGCACGAGGCCGCTCGGCCGATCGATGGCAATGAAGCCAAACGGCCGATCGAACATGAGCTGGATCACGCGCACGGTATGCCGACCGGAGGGGGGTCGCGACATTCCATAGAGCATGATCGAGGCTGTGGAGGCCGCGGCCTCGAAGCCTCTTGCCGTGAACATGGCTCGAGCGTGCTGGCGGGCCGGTCCGACCGCGAGCGGCGAATCAGTGATTCCAGGGAAGTGTTCACGGCTGACATCACTGGCGGCCATCAGGCCGAATAGCTCCCCGTGTCTGCGCAAATCATGCTTCGCCGCCACCTCGAAGCTCACCGTCTGAACCGAGAGCCATGGCGATCTCGGCCGTTCGCACGGGACGTCCGCGACGAGGACTCCGGGGGCAGGATCTCCCGGGAGCAATTCGCCTCCGCTTCGGCGCGGAAGGGACTCCGTCAGGGCGACGATGCTCTCTCGTAGAACGTCGCCTGCCGCTGCGTGTGTCGGGCCGAGCACCAGATGCACATCGACGGAATCGACACCGCGCGAGTCAAACATCGTTACGGCCCCGACCGGGGTGTCAAACACCGCGATCCGGGTGAGGTCCTCAGACTCCGCCTGAAGACCGGTTACCAGTCGATCCTTCCACGGTCCAGATGCAAATGACCGCGGAACGCCATGGCCATCTGTGAAGCGAGTGTCCCAGGTGGTCCGAATCGCGAGGCATGCGACCAGCACCAAGTACGTGTTGGACTCGAGCTGCACGGGCAGGCGATCCAAGATTCCGAGCGTATGCTTGTAGACCCAAGCATCGAGCGCGGCTTGATCCCGTTTGGGCCTTCCGCTGAGGACACCGCGGATGTTCGCGGGGAGCGCCGCGGACCACGCGGAGTGGAGATGGACGTCCTTGCTGAGCCACAGGCCAAGGGCTGGATGTACGCCCGTCCCGCGATCGATGGCTCCCAGGACATCCCGCATCGCGGCCAGGGCGCTAGCGGCGGGAATGCCAAGCGCACGCCCCAGCTCTTTGCGGGCTTGCCCCTCGGCCCCGGCCGCCAGCGCGGCAAGAAGCGGCCAAACCGCAGCGCCGGAGAGAACCAACTGACCGCCGCGTCCGCCGGCCGCCCCGGCCCACCTGGCAGTCAGGACATTCGAAGCGACAACACCTGGATTGAGCACATGCGTGGATTCTTCCGTCATCGTCAGCCCTCGGAAAGTATCTCACTTAGGTTCCCCGTGCTACAGTCCCCGGGTGGCTGCCCTCACGTCCGGTTTCTCCACGCCGCCGGTGCCGCCGGCGGCCAAGGCCGAGCTGACGCCCACCGGCAAGCTGCGGGTGGGCATCAACTACGGCAACGTGCTTCTCGCCACCAAGGACCCGGCCACCGGCGAGTTCCGCGGGGTGGCCCCCGACCTCGCGCGCGAGCTGGGGCGCCGCCTGGGCGCGCCCGTGGAGTGGGTGGGCTACGAATCCGCGGGGAAGATGGCGGAGGCGGTGAAGGCGGGCGTCTGGGACATCGCCTTCCTCGGCGCCGAGCCCGCCCGCGCGGGCGAGATCGCGTTCTCCCCGGCGTATCTGGAGATCGAGGCGACCTACCTGGTGCCGGCCGGCTCGCCGATCCGGAGCGTCGCCGAGGTGGACCGCGAGGGCATCCGCATCGCCGTCGCCGACAAGGCGGCCTACGAGCTCTACCTGACGCGGACCATCCAGAAGGCTCAGCTGGTGCGCGCCCCCAGCCTGGCCGCGTCCTATGAGCTCTTCGTGACGCAGAAGCTCGACGCGCTCGCCGGGCTTCGCACCTTCCTCCTGGCGGAGGTCGGGAAGATCCCAGGCGCGCTGGTGCTCGACGGCCAGTTCACCGGAGTGCAGCAGGCCATCGCGACCCCGAAGCCGCGCGCCACCGGCGCCCAGTACCTGCGCGAGTACGTGGCGAGCGTCAAGGCGTCGGGCCTGGTGGCGGAGGCGATACAGCGGCATGGCATTCGTGGGGTGTCGGTCGCGCCGTAGACGGCTGTCCCTGACGGGCCTGGCCCTGTGCTGCGCCGTCTCCCTCGCCGGGTGCGCCGGCCGGATCACCCAGGGAGAGACGGTGGGTATCCGGTGGCGCGTGGACGAGCTGCGCACCTCGGAGCGCACGTTGAGGCCGCAGGGCTATTCGAGCGACGGGGTGCTTCGCGATTACCGGTATGTCCTCTTGCTCGAGGACACGCGGGGCGTCGGGGTGACGTTCCGTTCGATCGAGTCGACGCAGATCGTCGGGTCCGGCTTCCGCGCCGCCCCGAGCAGCCAGTCGATCGAGTTCCGGCTCCTGCCGAGAGGAAGGCTCCGGATTGTTCTCTCCGACTCGGTCTGGAGCGTGATCCCCGGCTGGTACGAGAGCCGGCCGCAGGCGGTGGAGCTCAACCCCGCGGTGCGCAAGGTGCTGCAGGGCGCCGACGATCGCGGAGAGCCGGTCAAGCTGATCATGGAGTTCCTGCTGAACGATATCCCCGGCACCACGCTGTCCCCGACCGGCCCGACGTCGAGAGCGCCTTACGAGACCGTGTCCGAGAGCTGGGCCTTGAGGATCTTGCCGGTGGCGCTCTTCGGAAGCGCGTCCAGCACGGTCACGCGCCGCGGATACTTGTAGCCGGCCAGGCGCTCGCGGCAGTGGGCGATCAGCGCCGCCGGATCGACCGCGATGCCCGCCTGGAGCGTCACGAACGCCGCGATGTCCTCGCCGAGATCGGGATGCGGCACGCCGACCACGGCGGCCTCGGCCACCGCGGGGTGGGCAAGCAGCACGGCCTCCACCTCGCCCGGCACCACGGAGTAACCCCCGCGCAGGATGAGCTCCTTCTTCCGCCCCGCGATGGCGACGAAGCCGTCGCTGGAGATGGTCGCGAGGTCGCCGGTGCGGAACCAACCGTCGGCCAGGACGGCGCGGGTCTCCTCCCGCGCCTCGAGATACCCCTCCATGACGGCGGGGCTCCGGATCCAGAGCTCGCCCGTCTCGCCCGCGCGTCGCGGGCGGCCCGCGTCGTCCACGATGCGCAGCTCGACGCCGGGCACGGGCCGGCCAATGGACTCCGGCACGTCGCGCGCGTCGTCGGAGCGGAAGGAGATCGGCCGGAAGAGCTCGGTCATTCCATAGCCGCGCAGGATGCGCACGCCGGTGCGCGCCCGCCACTCCTGAGCGAGGTCCCAGGGGCAGGGGGCCGCGCCCGAGACGGCGATGCGGAGAGTCTTGAGCTCGGACACGTCCAGCTTCGGTGCATCCAGCAGGCGGCGGAACATGGTGGCCACGGCGGGGAAGACGGTCACGCCGTGCTGGGCGATGGCGGCCAGCACGCCGGGCGGCGTGAAAGGGTCCACCAGGGCCACGCGGGCGCCGGCCAGGATGGGGGCCAGCAGCGCGCCGTTGACGCCGAAGGAGTGGGACAGGGGCAGGGTGGCCAGCACGCAGTCGGCGGCGGTGAGCCCCATCACCGGGCCCGCCCAGGACACCAGCGCGGCATCCAGCGCGGCGTGAGAAAGCACCGCCCCCTTGGGCCGGCCCGTGCTGCCCGAGGTGTAGAGGATGAGCGCGGGAGCGCGCGGCTCCAGGCTCAGCGACCAGTCGGCTGTCTCGTCGCCCGCCGCGTCCAGGACGGTGCGCGGCCGCAGATCGGCGAGGATGCGGGCGCGCTCCGCCGCCGCCAGCATCGGGTTGAGCGGGGAGACCGTCGCCCCCGCCATCAGCCCGCCGAGGAGCGCGACGGCGAAGCGCCAGCCATTGGGCAGGAGCAGCGCCACGCGATCGCCGGGCGCCAGGCCCTCGGCGGCGAGGCGCCGGGCGACGCCGCCCGCTCGCCGGGCGAGCTCGCGCCAGGTCAGCGTGGTGTCGGCGGCGAAGAGCGCGGGCTCATCTCCGCGGCGCCGAACCGTGCGCTCCAGCGCCGTCAGCAGCCGCGGGACGCGCGGAGCGGGCACCGCGGCTAGAGCCCGAACGCCTTGAGGTCGATGCGCTGCGCGACCTCGGGGGGCACGCGGTGCCGCGGCGTATAGACGGCGAGAGAAGGCTTGGCCGTCGCGTCCACGCCCCACTTGGCGGTGAGCCCGTCCTCCTTGGTGGAGGGATCCAGATCCGAGCCGCGCGCCTGCGTGATCACGGTGATGTCACGGTCCGGCTGACAGCGCGTGGCGATGGCCCAGTTCACCTGCCGGTCGTCGAAGACGTCCACATCGTGGTCCACCACCACCACGCGCTTCATGTAGAGATCGGCGCCCAGCACCGCGAGCAGGGCGTTCTTGGCCTGGCCCGGGAGGCGCTGCTCGATGGAGACATAGCAGGTGAAGGGGCCGGGCACGCGCACCGCCTTGACGGAGGGGATCATGGCCCGCACCGCCCGGTAGAGGTTGGCTTCCATGGGGATCGTGGATAGAAGCAGGTGGTCGAGGTGCGCCACCGTGATGTCCTGGAACCAGGCGCCGGCGCGATGGGTGATGGCCTTCACTTGCACGACCTCGCGGTCGCGCTGGCCGAGACTGTAGCCGGTGAACTCGCCGAAGGGGCCCTCGGGCGTGCGCGCGCCGGGCAGGATCTCGGCCTCGATCACCATCTCGGCATGGGCGGGGACCAGCACGTCGGAGGTCTCGCACTTCACCAGCTCGAGGGGCTCGCCGAGCAGCGCGCCCATGATGGCCCGCTCGTCCTCGTCGATGGAGCCGATGGCGAGGGAGCCCAGCGCGATGGCGGGATGCACGCCGACCGCGAAGGCGACCGGGAGCGCCTCCCCCCGCGCCTCGGCGATCCGCTGGAACTCCCACAGGTGCTTGCCGAGCGTCAGGTGAATGGACGTGGTGTCGCGCCCCTTGATCATGAGGCGGTTATAGGCGCAGTTCCACGTCTCGCTGGCCGGGTCCTTGGCGAAGGAGATGGCGGAGGTCAGATAGACGCCCGCATCCCCCTCGTGGTGGATGATCTGCGGCAGATCGTGGAGGTCGATCTGCTCGCCCGTGAGGATCACGTCCTTCACCGGGCCCTTGGCGACCACCCGGGGCGGGATGGGCTTGTCCATGGCGGCCAGATAGGCGCGGAGCATCTGGTCCGGCGCGCAGCGCATGGCGGAGGCCAGCCGCGAGCGGCTCGCGTGCAGATTGGTCAGCACGGGGAAGCGCGTGCCCTTCACCTTCTCGAAGAGGAGCACCGGCCGCTTCTTCGCCTCGCGCTCCAGCTTCACCACGATGGCGGTGATCTCGAAGGCCGGGTCCACTTCCTGGGTGACGACCTGGAACTCGTCCGGCTTCCGCTTCTTCACGGCGTCGAGATAGGTGCGGAGGTCCTGGGCCATGGTGGGCTCCTAGAATCCGTAGAGCCGGCGGCAGTTGTCGGCCAGCACCTTCTGCTTCTGCGCGTCGGTCATGTCGCCGCGCATGCGGATCTCGTCGATATTGCCGGGATAGGAGTTGTCCCAGTGGGGGAAGTCGGAGGCGTACACGATCTGGTTCTCGCCCACCAGCTTGAGCGCCTGGGGCAGCAGCCACTCGTCGGCCTCGCAGGAGAAGTAGATATTGCCGCTGCGGCAATAGGCGCTGGGCTCCTTCTTCAGCGCGGGGGCCTCGGAGGCGCGCTTGGCATACTCGTCGTCCATGCGCTCCATCCAGTAGGGCGCCCAGCCGCAGCCGGCCTCGAGGAAGGCGAGCTTGAGCTTGGGGAAGCGCTCGGGCACGCCCTCGAAGATCATGGAGGTGAGCTGGCGCATCTGGCCGAAGGCATGCGAGCAGGTATGCGCCTGGATGAAGCGCGGGAAGAGATCCAGGCCGGCGCCGCCCAGATGCGAGCCGGAGGCGTGTATCCCCAGCGGCACGCCGAGGCGCTCCGCCTCCGCGTAGACGGGGTCGAAGGCGGCGTCGCCGAGCAGGTGGGCGCCGTCGGCCGCGAGCATGGCGCCGGACAGGCCCAGCTCCTTCACCGCGCGGCGGAGCTCGGCCGCGCACGCGGCGGGCTCCTGCACGGGCAGCAGCGCCACCGCCTTGAGCCGCGGGCTCTTCTGGACGAACTCCTCGTGGAGCATGGTGTTGTACGCCTTGCACAAGGCCACCGCCCACTCGCGGTCCTTGAGGAAGCTCATGAAGAGCCCGAGCGTGGGATAGAGCACCGTGAGCTCCATGCCGCCCTTGTCCAGCGCGCGCAGCCAGGAGTCGGCATTGCCGGCGGCATCGCCCAGCGTGCCGAGGAGCCGGCGGTCCCAGCCATCCCACGGGTAGAAGGAGAAAGTCTGTGGGCGGCGCTTGTGCCGGTCGTCGAGATACTTCGAGACCTGCTCCTGGGACTCGGTCACATGCCCGTCGGCGTCGAGAATGGCGAAGGCGCTCATGGCTTGCCCCTCCAGCGGGCCACCGCGTCCGGGTTGACGGCATGCGCGGGGGGCTCGCCGCGCCCCACCGCGAGAATCTGGTCCAGCGCCAGGCGCAGGTTGGCCCGCCGGCCCGCCTCGCTGTGCGCGATATTGTGCGGGGTGAGGATGAGCCGCTCGGGATCCACGGTACGGTACGGATGCTCCGCGGGCAGGGGCTCCTTGACGAAGGCGTCCACCGCCGCCGCCGCGATCCACTGCTCGGTGAGGGCGCGCGCCACCGCTTCCTCGTCCACCACCTCGCCGCGCGCGGTATTGACGAGGAGCGCGGTGGGCTTCATCC
>Ga0134122_10002990_pt1 | contig 12471 bp, 18 predicted proteins | sample KB302_FD_96461 | JGI IMG/M metagenome (GOLD analysis project Ga0134122, IMG submission 96461) | Terrestrial soil microbial communities without Nitrogen fertilizer from Kellogg Biological Station, Michigan, USA - KB3-0-2 | ecosystem: Environmental > Terrestrial > Soil > Unclassified ...
CCGCGCTCGAGCCGCTTGCGCGGCAGCCCGGCCATCTTGTTGTAGGCACCGCGCAGCTTGGACGAGGATACCGACTGCAGGTCCTCGCGCTTGATGGACAGTCGGTTGCGCAGGCGCTTGGAGAGCGATGCGGCGAGCTCGAGCGGCGACTCGATCGCCACGTCGTAGACGCGCGCCTTGAGCACCCGCTCCAGATAATCGTTCTTCACCATCGCCCCCCGGGAGGCGGCGAATTTAGCATGGCGGAACTCCTCGGCCTCGCCGCGACCTGCTTTCTCGCCGCGACCCTGCTGCCGTTTCCCTCCGAAGCCGCGCTGCTCGCCTACCTGCACCTGCGCCCCGGACACGCCGCCCTCGCGGTCGCGGTCGCCACCGTCGCCAACACCGCCGGCGGCATGACCTCCTACCTCATCGGCCGCCTGATCCCGCCAGCGCTCCCCCGATGCTCGCGCCCGCGCCTTCAGCGCCGCCGGCCGCCTCGCACGCTATGCGGTAGTCGCGCTGTTCTTCTAGGCTGCTGTCATATTCATTCACGCGGCGAATCAGGGCTTTCCTCCCATTTGCGCCGGATAATCCAGCCACGCTCAGGACAAGTGATTGATTCATTTGTCCACTCTCCTGACCTGCGCCAAGATATCCGGCAATGTTGCGGATGATTAAACGTTAGGTTGCAACGTATGCATCCGCTCAGGCTTTACGCGTACGCTGCCGTTGCCCTTGCACTTATTGCCACCGTCGTTAGCGCGCAATTCCCCGGCTTTCTCAACGCCGTCATGGATGTATACGCTCTAGCGTTCGTGCCATTGGCTATTTCAATCCTCGTCAGCGGTAACGCGCACATGCCGTCGGCGTTCGGTTTTTATATTGGCTTCTTCCTTGAGTGGCTCCTTGTCTCGCTCATCGTGGCGATCGTCTTTTGGCTCATGCAACGCAAGCGCAGCCATGTTGCAACCTAACAGCGCGTTGTTGACCGACGCCTTCAGCTCGCTACGCTGCGCATCCGGCGCGGCAAAACGCGAACGTTAGAAGGAAGCATGAGCCGACCACTCGTAGCGCTGTTACTCCTGATGGCCGGTCTCTCGGCAAGGGCTGCAGAGATATCTGATGTCGACGTGGGAATCTACTTCTTCAAGGGACGTGACGGTACCCCGGGGAATCACTTCGCCTTGACCAAGGAGAATGGGAAGTGGGTTCTGAAGGACCAGGAATCCGGTGGTCCAGTCGCAAAGGTTCACTGTCTTTCGGATTGCGAGTATCGAGCTACCACAGAGGCGGAGAATGAAAAGCTGTTTCCTGCAGCTTACCGACGGATGCAGGACATGGCTTGCCTCAAGAACGTTTCTTTCGCCTTCTGTCGGATGAGTGAAAAACAATTACCCGTTTGTGGCAAGGAGCCCGTGCCAGTTGGCGGCATGTGCCGACTCAGTACGGACTTAAAAGGCTCCAAGCCCACGTACCTGATGTTTCCTCTGTTTGCGCCCAAGCCGGCCCCGATTTCGACTTGGCGGGCAGATGCGGAATGAGCCTTCTAACTTCAAGCCCCAGACCGACGCCGTGAAGCAAGTCGCATCAAGTCAGCTCGTCGCGCGGCGCGGCTGGGCTCGACGTTAGAAGCGAATCTCGCGCGCATGCTCGACATCCGCCGATTAGCATTCCCAACCCAGCGAACTATTGAGTGGTGGGAGCGTGAAAGAGATAGAGGTGCTCTCCGCTTCCTAGTCGTTAAAGGCGTCCTTTCTTTCGGCGTCTTAATGTATGTGTTGGGCTCCGGAATCGTCTACTTCGGCGGATGGGGTACGCTTCCTTTGAAGCTTCAGCTCGGCGGCAGTCCTTTCATCGCATTCATTGTTTTCTTGCTCGTCGGGGCCGCCTGGGGCCTCATCACTTGGGCCGTTACGGAGTGCGCATATGGTTCGCACCGCCGCAAACCGATTCGCTTCTAACATGGCGGTGTTGCCGGACGAGGCGGCAAGCGCACCGCTTCATCGACGGCCCGGCTCGCCGCGCCGCAAAGCTCCACGTTCGGTGCGACACCATTACGGCCGAGCGGATTGGGAGGTTGCGTGCTCTTTCTAGTGATCAGCACCCCGCGGCCGGAGCGCCCATCGACCGTACTAGCAAGCAGAAAGAAATTCTGGCGTTGGATTGATCCGAAGCTAAAGTCAAAGCAATGCCGCCTTGTCCATGCACGCAGCGGGCGGGGCGCGGTTGCACTATTTGATGTAAGGTCAAACGAGGAGTTACACACACTGCTGAATGACTGGGCGGACATCATTCCTGCTCATTTCGATCTTTATCCGCTCATCGATTCAGCAGCCGCGCGTCGGTACTTAGGGAACGCCAAGCGTGGCACCTAACAATGCGTTCGAGAGCCGACGCGCCGAAGAGCGGAGCGTCCTTAGTTTCCACGGGTCGCGGCGCGCCGCCCAATTCGAACGTCAGGCGCCTTGAGTGGCCGATCTCTCTGCCTCTTCTCTGTTCTTGGGTGTACTGTTCGGCTCGGTTGGGCTTGGCTTTTTCATCTATGGCAGGAAGCAGCGCACCATCGTTCCACTGCTCTGTGGCTTGGCCCTGATGGTGGTGCCGTACTTCATCCCGAACGCGTTGCTTCTGTTTGCTGTTGGCTTCGTTTTGGTCGCCGTCCCCTACTTCGTGAGGCTCTGACCGTGCGGCAGCGCGCGGCAACGTTTCGCCGCATCACCGAGCGCGATGACCCGGAAAAGCTGGCCGCCATTGCGGCCCAATACCAGGTGCTGCTGACCGAAGCGCTTGCGATAGCCAGAAGAAAGGCGGAGAAGAAACCAAGGCTCATTCGCGACATCCTCGCCACGGGGACGGCGGAAGGATTAGGCGGCGGCCGGGATGCGAAATATGCGGTTGTGACCTACCGAGCGCAGAAGTACAAGCGCACTTGGCTGAGCCTAATAGCATGGCAGTATCTTCGGGACTCGACCGCTGCGGGGTGGGCCGACTCGATGATCGAAACGGTGGAGGCGAACGTCCGAATGACGCAAACGGACGCATGGCCGCGACTCCCGGTACGTGTCTCAGGGACCGGGAACGCTCCGCGCACCTCGGGTAAGAGCGTGTCCGGCCGCATGGCGAAGGCCGACGGGCGCCCCGCGGTCGAGGCTTGGCTGGACCGCGTCAAGCCCGAGCTGCGGCCCCTGGTGCGCCGGATCGACCGGCTCATCCTGAAGGCGATGCCGCAGGTGGTGTGCGCGGTCAAGTGGGGCGTGCCGTTCTATGGGCTGCCGGGCCAGGGCTGGGTCGCAGGCGTCAACTCGTTCAAGGCGCACGTCAAGCTGGTGCTCTTCGCGGGCAGCGCGCTCAAGCCGGTCCCGCCGCAGGGCAAGCGGAAGAACTCCATCGACTACCACTCCAAGGAGGAGCTCGACGAGAAGCAGCTCAAGGCGTGGCTGCGGCAGGCGAAGAATCTCCCGGGCTGGGGCCGCGTGTCATGATGGACCCGACCCTCGGTCTCTTGATCTATGCGGCAATCACGGTCGGTTCCGCTGTGCTATGGCACCGGTTCGTGCCAATCTATCTGGCTGCCGCGTTTGGAGCCACGGTGACCACCATTGTGTTGTTCTTGTTCGTCGACTACCTCCAGTCCGGGCATGTCACCTCGCGCATGGAAATCGCGCTCATGCTGACCGGAATTCCGGCGGCAGTCGTCTCGCTGCTCGTTGGCCTGCCGTACCGCGCCAGGCGGAACGCCGGTGGCGATGACCGTGCGCGCTGACAACGTGTTGCTGGGCGAGGAGCGCAAAATGTATGCTTTCTCATCATGCAAGTGGAGGGCACGCAATGCGATCGTCGTCATTGTTGCCACGCTGCTGATGTGCCCGCTCGCGGCATCGGCGCAGTTGAAGGTGCTGATATCGGGCGGCTTCTCCGGCCCGTACGAGCAGCTCTTGCCGGAGTTCGAGCGGACGACGGGGATCAAGGTCACGACCGGCTCGGGCTCGTCGCAGGGAACGGGGCCGCAGACCATCGGGGCGCAACTCGGGCGCGGCGTGCCCACCGACGTGGTCATCCTTTCCAGGGAAGGCCTCACGGAGCTGATCGCAGGGAACCGAATCGCGCGCGGAACGGACGTGGACTTGGCGCGAACGCCGATCGGCGTGGCGGTGCGCGCGGGTGCTGCCAAGCCCGACGTCAGCACTGTTGAAGCTTTCAAGCAAGTGGTACTGAAGGCCAAGCTCGTTGCCGTCCCGAGCAGCACGAGCGGCATCTTTCTCAGGGACGAGGTCTTTCCGCGGCTCGGCATCGCCGACAAGGTCCGCTTCAAGCTCACGACCAGGGGAACGGATGCGGCGGCCATGGTCGCGACGGGTGAAGCGGACATCGGCCTCTTGCCGGTCAGCGAGATCGTGCACGCACCGGGCGTCGAGCTCGCAGGTGTGATCGCCGAAGAGATTCAGCTCAACCAGATCTTCGCGGCAGCGGTGGTGGCGGGATCGAAGGAGCTCGAAGCGGCGAAGCGGCTGATCGCGTTCCTCGCGTCCGAACGCGCATCCGGGACGATCAGGAGCAGCGGGATGGAGCCGCTCGCGAAAGGCCGTCCCTACTGACCATGCGCAAGCTCATCTCTTCCGGATCGCAGTTCGAGCCTCGCATCGGCTTTTCCCGAGCAGTGCGGGTGGGTCCCATCGTTGCCGTGTCAGGCACCGCGCCGATTGCGGCGGATGGCGGCGTGGCGGCGCCGGGCGACGTCTACGGACAGACGCGGCGCTGTCTCGAAATCATTGCCCGGGCGATCGGCGAGGCCGGACTCGGCCTGCAGAATGTCATCCGTACGCGGGTCATGCTCACGGACATCTCGCGCTGGGAAGAAGCGGCGCGCGCGCACGGCGAGGTCTTCTCCGGCGTGAAGCCCGCATGCACCTTCGTGGAAGTCAGCCGGTTGATCGACCCGGGCTGGTTGGTGGAAATAGAGGCGGATTGTGTCGCCGACTCTGGTCCCGGTTGAGACTCCCAAGCAGCGCGAGGCCGCACGCGTGCTGCTCGTCGAATACCTCCGCTGGGTCGGCGATATCGCGCGGTCGAGCTACGGACTGTCCTTCGACGTCGACGCGATGGCGCGCTCGGATATCGAGGACCGCTCGAAGTTCTATCCGCCAGCCGGGCGCTTCTATCTCGTTCGGCACGACGAGCGCGACATCGGCGTCGGCTGCCTCAAGCGGCTGGCGCAGGGTGTCGGAGAGATCCAGAGGATGTACATCCAGCCGCACGTGCGCGGCATCGGCGCCGGCCGCGCGCTGGTGCAGCGGTTGCTGCGCGACGCGCGGGAGCTGGGCTACACCAAGGTGCGCCTCGAGAGCCTGCGCGCGCTCGCGCCGGCGCATACTCTGTATCGTTCGGTGGGCTTCGTGGACGTCGAGCCGTACGCCGACAACAGCATGGACGCCTATCAGGACCCGGCGACGCTGGAGGCGTACCGCAGGAGCGCGATCTTCATGGAGCTCTCTTTCTGATCTGTGGGCTGGTGGGCCGCATACTTGATATGAGGTTCAGACCATGATTGCCGTCGAAATACAGGTAAACGGACAGCTGGTCGCGACCTGCGGCGCCGACGCAGTGCGCCAGCTCGTCGCCAAGGTGGCCGCCCGGGTACTCGCCGATTCCGCGTCTTCCGATGCAGGGCCCGTCGCGGATACGCGCTCGCCGGACCGCGGCATCGATGAGCTGCTGGATTGGGTCAGCAGCCGGATTGCCGTCGGCGATGATGTGACCCTCAGGTTCGTCCAAGGCGCAGCGGCGCGCGCAAGCGGCGGCTGATCGATGAGATGGGCGGTGGCATTGCTGGCCGGCGTCGCGGGGACTGCATGCGCTAACGACGTGCTCCGCGGCCGGTTGTACTTCGGCCACGAGGTGCGCTCGTTCCACCCTTGCGGTTCGAAGCGGGCCTATTGGGTCGAGGGCGCCGAGCGGACGCTGCAGCCGCTGCGCAAACGCGCCGAAGCACTGCGCGAGCGAAGCGGCAAGCCCTACCCGCCGATTTACCTCGAGGCGCTCGGCGCAATCGAAACGACCTCGGTGCGAGAGGGATTCGCGCGGGACTACGACGGCCTCCTCCGCCTGCGCAAGGTGGCGCACGCGTCCGACGTGGTGCCGAAGAAGTGCCGCGAATGACTCCGCAATCCGCGGTCGAGGTTTTTCTCGCGCTCGCGGCGTTGCTGCTGCTCGGCCGAGACCTGCGGCGCGCGTGGCGCGACGAATTGCGACGCCCGATCTCGCTTCTCGTCGCTGCGCTCGTCACGGCCTTGCTGATCGGCACGCTCGCCCGCGAGCCTTATCCGAGCCCGTGGTGGCTGCTTCTGCCTACCGGCATTCTCGCCTGGGAAGTTGCACGCGGCTGGCGTCGGATGCCGCGCTGCCACGTTTGGGAAGCGGGCGTCGCTGCATTCACCGCGGCGCTGCTCTTCGCCGTGGCGGGATTCGCCATGCGCGCAGAAGGCACTACGACCACGCTGCTCGCTCTCGCCGCGGTGGCCGGGGTGCTGGGGCTCGGCCTGCTGTGGCGCTCACGCCGGACCGAGCCGCGCCCCTGGCGAATCGAGGATCCGGATCACTACGAGCGCCGCGGAGCGCAGCGCAAACGCGGGTAGGATGCGCCATGGCATCCGCGAGCACGCGCCCCGAGTTCCATGAATGGCGCCCGCACCCTTGGCACGGCCTCGAGGCCGGCCGCCAGTTGCCGCTCTCGGTGAACGCCTATATCGAGATCACGCCGTTCGACCTCATCAAGTACGAGGTCGACAAAACGAGCGGCTACGTGAAGGTCGATCGGCCGCAGCGCACTTCCTCGCAGCCGCCCTCGCTCTACGGCTTCATCCCCAGGACCTACTGCGGCGCCAGCGTAGCGGCGCTCTGCCCGGGGGCGCAGCGCGGCGACGGCGATCCGCTCGACATCTGCGTGCTCTCCGAGCGCCCGATCACGCGCGCGGAGATCATCGTTCCCGCACGGGTAGTGGGCGGCCTGCAGCTCCTCGACCGCGGCGAGGCCGACGACAAGATCATCGCGGTGGTCGAAGGCGACCTGGTGTGGAGCGCAGCGACCGATCTCGCCAACCTGCCGCCGATCCTGATCGAGCGGCTCCAGCACTACTTCGAGACTTACAAGCTCGTCCCGGGCGAGAAGGCCCAGATCGCGGTGCAGCTGGCTTATGGAGTGCGGCACGCGGCAAAAGTAGTCGAAGCTGCGGCCGCCGACTACCAGGCGTTGCTCGCGCAGGGCTAAACGCATGGCGGCTCCGGCGGGCAACCCCTACGCGGCGCCGAAGGTGAGCGTATCCGACGCCGCCCCCAGGCTCGGAATCGGCACGCGCGCGGCGCGGGCGCTGGCATTCGTAGGCAACGCCTTTTTGCTGCTGCTGCCGCTCTTCTTCCTCTTCTCGAACCGCCGGCTGGATACGGGTTTCTTCGTCATGGCGGGCTATTGCGCGATGGTGGCGGCCGCCAGCACCATGGCGCTCGCATTCCGCGACCGCTTTTCATTCTGGGCCGGGCTCAGCGTCGACGCGCTCGGCCTGGTGCTGGTCGCGGTGCTGCTCGTCTACCTCGTCGCGAGCGGCGACTCCGATTGGGTGGCGCTCTTCTTCCTCGCCGTGCCGACGGCGCTGAGCCTCTTCGCCATCCTGCTGGTGCGCCGCGCGCGCGGCCCGTCGGACGACACCGTGGCGTCGCGAAGATGATGGAAGCGGCGCTTGCAGTTCTCAGCATCGCGGGCGCGATCACGCTCGGGGCAATGAGCCCGGGGCCGAGCTTTCTCCTGGTGGCGCGGACGTCGGCCGCGCGCTCGCGGGGCGACGGCCTGGCGATGGCGCTCGCCATGGGCGGCGGCGGAATGCTCTTCGCGGTGCTGGCGCTCGCCGGGGTGCATGTGGTGCTGTCGAGCGTTCCGCTCCTGTACGCAGCCCTCAAGGCGCTCGGCGGCGCCTATCTGATTTATCTGGGCTGGAAAATCTGGCGCAACGCAGCACGCCCGGTCGATTTTGGCAGTCCGGTGGAGAGCTCAAGACGCTCCTTCTGGCTTGGCCTCGTCACCCAGATCAGCAATCCGAAGACCGCGGTGGTGTACGCAAGCGTGTTCGTGTCGCTGCTGCCGAAGGAGATGCCGCTGTGAGCGATGTCCTCGCCTGCGCCGGCGGCCACTACCTTCGCTGGAAGCGCTGGATCGACCGAGCGGCCGGCACAGTTCTCGGCATCCTCGGGCTCAAACTGATTTCCCCTACTTCTTCAGACCTTCCCTAGGCAGCCTGAAGCTTAGCCATCGCGAGCGCGAGCATCTTCAGGCCATGGTTGCGGAAATTGACCTGGACGCGCACATCCGAGCCCTGGCCCTCGAGGTCGACGATCACCCCGGCGCCGAATTTCGGATGCGTGACGTTCTGGCCGATGCGGAATCCGTCGACCTCGCGCGCCTGCGGCTTCCTCGGGAAGGGCGTGTGCGTCTGGCGTGAGAAATCGGGCTGGAACGCCTTCTGCCTGGAGAGCCGCGGGGTCAGCCACTTCATGAGCTGCTGGGGAATCTCCTCGAGGAAGCGCGAAGGGATGTTGTAGCGCGTCTGCCCGTGCAGCATGCGCGTTTGCGCATGCGATAGGTACAGCCGGTTGCGCGCCCGTGTGATCGCGACGTAGGCAAGGCGCCGTTCTTCCTCCAGCCCGTCGCGCTCCACCACGCTCTGCTCGTGCGGGAAGAGTCCCTCCTCCAGGCCGGTCAGGAACACTACGTCGAACTCCAGGCCCTTCGCCGAGTGCACCGTCATCATCTGCAGCGCGTCCTGGCCCTCGCCCGCCTGGTGTTCGCCCGCCTCGAGCGCGGCATGAGTCAGGAACGCGGTGAGCGGATCGAGCACCTCGCCCGATTCGGTCTCGCGCTCTTCCTGGGTAAAGGCCGCCGCCGCGGCGACCAGCTCCTCCAGGTTCTCGATGCGGTCGGCGCCTTCGCGCTCGGTCTTGTAGTGCTCGATCAAGCCGCTGCGAGCGATCGCCACCTCCACCGTCTCTGGAAGCGGCAGTCCCTGCACCTCTGCGCGCAGGTCGTCGATCAGCTTCTTGAAAGCGGCAGCTTTCGTGCCTTCCGCCGCCTTCATCAACGAGGTGTTTTGTTGTTTGGCAGCATCCTGAAGTTGCTCCACCGTGCGGCCGCCAATGCCGCGCGCGGGGAAGTTGACGACCCGCAGGAAGGCATTGTCGTCGTCGGGCGCCGCCGCCAGCCGAAGGTACGCGAGCGCGTGCTTGATCTCGGCGCGCTCGAAGAAGCGCAGTCCGCCGTACACCCGGTAGGCGATGCCGCGCGAGAAAAGCGCATGCTCGACCACGCGCGACTGGGCATTGGAGCGATACAGCACCCCGATATGGGAAAGGCGCGTGCCGTCGCGCGCGAGCGCCTGCACCTCCTCGACCAGCCAGCGCGCCTCGTCGTTGTCCGACTCGCCCTCGAACACCCGCAGCGGTTCGCCCTTCCCCGCCGAGGTCCACAGGTTCTTGCCCAGGCGGTTGCGGTTGTTGGAGATCAGGGCGTTCGCGGCGTCGAGGATGTTGCCGTGCGAGCGGTAGTTCTGCTCGAGGCGCACCACGTTCCTCACCTTGAAGTCGCGCTCGAAGTCCGCCATGTTGCCGACGTTGGCGCCGCGGAAGGTGTAGATCGACTGGTCGTCGTCGCCCACCGCGAAGACAAGCGACCCGCCGCTCTGCGGCGGCCTCGGATGGCCCGACAGGAGCTTGAGCCACCGGTACTGCAGCCGGTTGGTGTCCTGGAATTCGTCCACCAGGATGTAGCGGAAGCGCTGCGAATAATGCTCGCGCAGGATTTCGTTTCGGGACAGCAGCTCGAAACACCTGAGAAGAAGTTCGGCGAAATCGACCACGCCTTCGCGCTGGCATTGCTCGTCATACGCGGCGTACAGGCCGGCGTAGCCCTTCGTGGTCTCGTCGGTGACGCGCACCTCGCGCGCCCGGATGCCTTCCTCCTTCTGGCCGTTGATGAAGTACATGAGCTCGCGCGGCGGGAAGCGGTCCTCGTCGACGTTCATGCTTTTCGACATGCGCTTGATCGCGGCGAGCTGGTCCTGCGAGTCGAGGATGGTGAAGGTCTGCGGCAGGCCGGCCTCGGCGTGGTGCATTCGCAGCATGCGGTTGGCAAGGCCGTGGAAGGTACCGATCCACATGCCGCGCGGGCTGGCGGGAAGCATGGCGGTGACGCGCGTGAGCATCTCGCGCGCCGCCTTGTTGGTGAAAGTGACGGCGAGGACATTCCCCGGCGCGGCGCGGCCACCCTTGATCAGCCAGGCGATGCGCGTGGTGAGCACCCGGGTCTTGCCGCTGCCCGCGCCGGCGAGGATGAGCGCGTGCTCGTCTGGCGCCGTGACGGCGGCTAACTGCTCGGGATTGAGGTGCTCGAGGTGAAGCGACAAGGCAGCCGGATTATAAGCGCCGGCCGCGTTCTGCCCGGCGCCGGGCTACGCGTCCAGGCGCAGCCCGAGCCGGTTCGCGGCGAGCAGCGCCTGAGTGCGGCTCGATACGCCGAGCGCGCGCAGCACCGCGCTGACATGGATCTTCGTGGTGTTCTCGGAGATGTCGAGCTTTCGCGCGATGAGCTTGTTCGGCAGGCCCTTGAGCAGCAGTCCGAGCACCTCCCACTGCCGCGCCGAGAGACCGAGGTCGGCCGCCGTCTTGGATGGCGCCGCCGCCGGTGCGCGCTCTCCGGCGTCGCGTGCCTTGAGCGCCTCCACCGGGACGTAGATGCCTCCGGAGGCGACCAGGCGCACCGCGCCGAGGAGGACGTCGCGCGGCGAGGTCTTGGGGATGTAGCCCATGGCGCCGAGGTCGAGCGCCCTGAGCACGCTTTTCGTGTCATCCGACCCCGACACCACCACGACCGGCAATGCCGGCAAGCTCGCGCGCATCTTCTCGAGCGCCTCCAGGCCCGAGCAGCCGGGCAGGCCGAGGTCGAGCAGGCACAGGTCGAAGCCGGTTTGCGCCGCGCGCTCCATCGCGGCGCGCAGGTTGCCCGCGGTTTCCACGTGCGTGGCTCGATCGAGCGTGCGCATGGCCACTTCGAGGGCCTCGGCCATCAAGGGGTGATCGTCGACTACGAGGATGCGCATGGCTCCGGGTGCCTTTACTCGACAGACTTCCACAATAGCAGCCAGTCGCGCACATCCGAAGCCCGCAGGGGCTTCTGCATCACCACTACGGGCATGCTGTCCGGGACCTTCAGGTCGACTGCGTTGATCTCGCCGGTCACGATCGCCGCCGGAACGTCGCCATAGCGCTGGTAGAGGCGCCCGATCGCGTCCAACCCGTTTTCGGCTCCCGCCAGACGGTAGTCGGCGAGAACCGCTTCGGGCTTGAGGCCCTGGCGTTCCAGCTCGCTCAGCGCTTCCGCGCTGCTTGCACAGACGACCGGCCGGCAAGCCCAGCCTTCCAGCAACGTGCGGGTGGCGTCCTGCACCTCGACATCGTCGTCCACGACGACCACCACCAGGCCGCGCAGCGATTCGGTCGAACGGTTGACCGAGCGATCGTCCTCGTGCGGGCTCGCTGGAGCGGGCTCGCAGCGCGCGAGCTCGAGCTCGAAGATGCTGCCGCGCGCCGGCTCGGAGTCGACCCGGATCGCGTGCCCGAGGAGCTCGCAGGTACGCTTTACGATGGCAAGGCCAAGGCCGATGCCCCGCCTGCGATCGCGTTCAGGATTGCGGATCTGGTAGTACTCCTCGAAGATGCGCTCGCGATGCCGCGCATCGATGCCGATGCCGGTGTCGCGCACCCTGACTCGCACGCGCGCCGCATCCGTTTCGACGCCGATCTCGATGCGCCCCCACCCGGTGTACTTCACCGCGTTGTCGAGCAGGTTGCGCAGCAGGCGCTCGAGCATGTCCTGGTCCGAAGCGACCCATGCGTCGCTCGCGGCGCAGGCGAACGCGAGGCCTTTCGCCTGCGCGAGCGGGCGGAAGTCGTTCTCCAGCCGCCGCAGCAGCGGCCCGAGCGCGACCGGTTTGGTTTCCGGCGTCACGCTTCCGGCATCCAGTCTCGAGAGGTCGAGCAGGCCCTTGAACAGCGTGTCAAGCGAATCGGCTGAAGTGGCAATCTTCGCGAGCAGCGCGCTCGCTTCGGGCTCGCGGGTCCTTTCCTGCAGCGTCGAGAGCAGCAGCGACAAGGCGTGCAGCGGCTGGCGCAGGTCGTGGCTCGCTGCTGCGAGGAAGGCCGACTTGGAGAGGTTGGCGGCCTCGGCGCGCTCGCGCGCCGCCTGCGCCTCGCCTTCGCGCGCCTGCAGGCGCCGGACCAGCTCTTCGTTCTCGAACCGCATCCTGAGCGCGCGCCCGACGAGCTGCGCGTTGTCCCGTGCATACGTGGTGAGGAGGAAGATGAAGAGCACGAGGAGCGTCGCGACGAGCAGCGCGTCGGTGTTGTCCGAGAGCACCCAGCCCGCGGTAAGCGGCGCCAGGAAAAGCACCACGA
>Ga0134122_10002992_pt1 | contig 12466 bp, 11 predicted proteins | sample KB302_FD_96461 | JGI IMG/M metagenome (GOLD analysis project Ga0134122, IMG submission 96461) | Terrestrial soil microbial communities without Nitrogen fertilizer from Kellogg Biological Station, Michigan, USA - KB3-0-2 | ecosystem: Environmental > Terrestrial > Soil > Unclassified ...
AGGGCCCAGAACCAACGTACGGCCTTGGGCGTAACCAAGCCGCCCCACGATCGTACCGTGGTGCAGCCCGACAACCTCGACGTCAGCCGCGAACGGGAGGTCGCAGGGCAGGCCCCGGTGGCGATTGAACTCGGCCTTGAAGCGTGCGCCGACCCCCAATTCGTGCGCCTGCTTCGCTAGCGGCGGATCAAAGAAGCTGCCGTAGAGTACGTTGCGGGCAGTCGCCTTCACGAGGGCCGCCAGCAATTCTGTGCAGCGCCCGGTGCCGCCGCCGCCCGGGTTATCGGCACATTCCGCAACGATCATCGGCCGCCGGTTAGACGTCCGCGCCATCTCCACGGTTCGGTCCAGCGAGGTCAATGTCTTTACAAAGCGCTTTCTGTCGGCCCAGCAGCGGCTGGCAATTTCGCGCGCCAGCGCACGGGCATGAGCCTGGTCGTGACGCGCAGTGACAACGATGGCAATGCCGTTCTTGGAACTGTCGGAGAAAACGAAGCCCCCGAAGATCGAGACGTTGAGAATATCACCCGCCAGCTCTGCCCGCCGACGGGTGCCGTAGTCGATCAAATCACCGTACGGGCCATCGGCGGTCAACAAGGCAATCGGCGCTGGTGTGATCGGCATTCGAATCAAAGCCGATTGAGGATCGGCCCGGCCCGCAAGGATGAGCCGCAAGGCAAGTGCTGCTTCCTCGCCCCTCTCCGTCATATCCACGTGCGGGTTTGTTCGATATCCGACGACCAAGTCGCAGTTGGAGACCATGCGCTCGGAGATATTACCGTGAAGATCCAGAGTGACGACGATTCTGGTGTCTGGTCCGACGAGCTCACGCACAAGTGCGATGACGCTCCCATCGGGATCCTCATCGTTGGTCGCGAGCATAGCGCCGTGATTGGCGATGTAGACAGCCTCTAGAGCGCCTGCTTCTGCCAAGCCTGTTCGAATTGTCTCAAGGAACCGGTCCATCAACGCCCCGTCGAGCGGGCCGTGCGGGTGACACCCGGCCAGCAGGATCGGCAACGGAGTCCAAGGCCCGGTGGCATCCATCGTCTTCACGAACGCCGCCGCCTCGCCCATGATCACGGGATTGGCTGCGCGTGCCGCATCGAGGATTGCCGCGCCCTCGAGACAATAGTAGCTCTTGAAATCGTCGTGCAGGGCGACAGGCGCGTGCCGATTGCTCTCAAGCCAGACGCCGACGATAGCCACGCGCGGTCCTTGCATGCCGCCTCCAAGATTGAGTTCGCGTTCCTGACCGGGCTGTCGCCAGCTTTGTTGTCTCGTCAAGATGCCGTGCTGGCCGAACCAACAGTGAGTGAGCGACTATTCCCGGAATTCTGGGCAAGCATGAACGTGGTACCCTAGATAGCTGACACTCTCAACTGGGAGGAGCAAAAGTGGACCAAGGGCGACGGTAACCTTGTCGCAGGTCTACTCTTGCGAGTAGACGGGCGCGCGACCTCTCAAACTGTGTGCGAGGAGACGAAGATGACAAAGGGATCGAAGGTCTTCAGACCAACCGATGTGCCAGAGAGCAACTCGTCGAGCTATCCCGAGCCGTTCCGGGAGGGACAGCGCAAGCGTTTCAACCGACGCTTGGGCGACCATGCGGGGCTCAAGAACTACGGCGTCAACCTCATTCGGGTCCTGCCCGGCGGCCAGTCGTCGGCCCGTCACGCGCATTCGAAGCAGGATGAGTTCGTCTACGTGATCGAGGGTGAGTTCGTGCTCGTGACGGACGCGGGTCGGGAAACCGTTAGGCCCGGCATGTGCATCGGGTTCCCGGCCGGGACCGGGGACGGTCATCATTTTCTGAATCTCACGGAGAGGGATGCCGTTTTTATCGTCGTCGGCGACCGGACGGCGGGCGATGAGGTGACTTATCCCGATATCGATCTCGAGCTGAAAACGGGACCTGATGGCGTCAAAGGATTCCGTCGCAAGGATGGAACACTGTATCCGCGCGTGAACCGTTACTGACCCACGGCGAATACGGCATTTCGGGGTCACTTGCGGCTGTCGTGGCCCGCTCATGACCAGTCCGAGGGCGTCGGCTGTCCCTCGAAGAGCAGAATGCTCGCCAGATCTCCCGCTAAACGGCCACTTTTGCCGTTCTCGACCGTCCTTGGGCTACATTTTGGGCTACGGCAGGCAAGGTTGGCCGCTGGCTGGCCTCGGGCGGCTTGCCCGATATCCGGGCCCTGGAGCTTGGCGGCCCCTGGAGGGGCAAATTTGGGGCTTCTGCGGTCCTTGTCCGGATCTCCCCTGCCCGGCCTTCACCGGACCGGGTGGCCGCCCCGGTCTGTTTCGAGCATGAACAGGCGTGGTTCGTCGCCCAGGGAGAGCCCGATCCGGAAGTGTTTCACAGGGTCGAGCTTCAGGAAGTGTCGATTGGAATACTCCCGGCAGCGCCACGTGGTGTCGTACTCAATCGAGAGTGCCGTGTCCTCGATCAGTTCAAGGCGACGGAGCGAACAGTAAATCTTACCATCGACAATGGTGGTGGCATCGACATTCATGAAGAACCCGCCGCCGGCACCTTCCGTGCTGCAGCGTTGCATGGCATCCGCTGACCCACACCACACGCCGTGGAAGGCGTCGGGCAACGCGGGGTCGGCGTGCGCTTCCGTCGGCACGAGCAAGGCCAACGCGAGGGCGAATAAGATCCGGTTGCGCCTCACGACACGTCTCCTGGCGAACACTTCGACGTCGCGTAATGCCGCTGCGCCGCCGCCTTGGCTTTGCCGAGCGTGGGGGAGGTGCCAGCCAAATCCTCCAACGGCAAATCCTGCTTCCGGTCCGCAGTGTAATGGACCGAGTAACCCCGGAACCGGCCTGGCTCGCCCCGCCGCCGTGGATTGTCCAACTTTGGCATTGCGTAATAGTTCCCGCTCGATGCTCACGCGGTCTCTCGTTGCCCTCGTGCCTGCTCGTCGTGTAATGGGGTGGCGGTGCTCGGCGGGATGTCCCGCCGATGCTCGATGTGTGCTGCACCAAATACCCCTACCACCTTCAGTCGGAAACCGGGTCCCTCTGTTCATAATGAAACCGCCGGGTCCGCCGGACGGCCCACGTTCTGCGTATCTGCAATCAGCCATTCCTCAGTATATTTGCGGAACTAGGTTCTTATTTGTTACCAACTTCGTTGACGTCACGCGTCGAACGTTGCACTAATCCCGCGCGGGTCTTTCTGCTCTGGAGGCGAACGATGGCGGATCGTGACCTCGAACAATCAGTGGTGTGGCGAACTCTTCCGCGCAGTGCAAGCGCGTATACGAGGCAATCAAGACCGAGATCGAGCGTGGCGGCGGCGACACTGCGCCCTGCACCTGGGATTGCCTGATGTTCGACTACAATTGCGGTTCGCCAGCATGCTCGCTGCGTACCTTGCAGTACTGCCGTTTGGTCGAAGCCACCAGGCAAGCCCGTAATCTATCGGCTCTGTGATGGCTGGAAGCAGCTCGATGCCGAGCAGTGCGAGCGCCTGATTGCGGCGGCGCGTGAAGTGAAGCCAAGAGATAGCGGACGAGACACCCGAACGACGCCGGATACCTCGTCCTGACCGCTAGCGGATAGGCGGGTAAGCGAACCGCCAACGGGTCCGTGTACGGTAGTGGCAGCGTGACTGATCGGGAGACCCTTCCACGCTGCCCGTGTGCCGGGGGGATGCAGGCAGCAAGCTCCCGGCGCACGATCTCATCGCCTCGAACGTCCAAGATAGGACCACGAGTGCTCCGGCGAGCTGCCAGTACGTTCCTCGCCTACTGCGATCGTCTGATGTCCTCGTCGGTCTTCAATGCTCAGACCCCGTTCCAACGCGAGGTCGCCAGTCGCTTTGGCATGAGGGTAATGCCGACTGCTTCATCCAGCATGCTGTCGCACCAACGCAAACTTGTTAGTGCGCTGGATTTCCGTACGCGTCCGTGGTCAGTCCCTGAAGGCTTCGCTGGCAACTCGGCTTGTCAGCCTCCTGCGATCAAGGGCTTTGTTCGGTTTTGGACATTTCCGGCGGAACACCGTACCATACCGCACGTTTGAGAAATTAAGCGTGCACGGCTCAAGGTCCGACGGGCCGTTATGGGCGCTTCCCATCCCTCATATCAGGCGCGGGCACGCGGGGGTTCACTCTGATGTCGTCACCACTGTCCAATGCTCGGACGCCGTTCCAACGCGAGGTCGCCAGTCGCTTCGGCATAGTGCCAAATTTCTTCGCGTCGGCTCCGGACGCACCCGAAATCATCGAAAAATTGTGGGATTTCGCCAAGGCAGCCTACCTCGACAACCCAATCCCTTCCCTGTTCAAGGAGCGGCTGTTCGTCTATCTCTCGCGGTTCTGTGAGGTTCGCTATTGCGTGGTGCGCCATTGCGCCTTCCTCGTGGGGCGAGGCCACTCATCCGGTGACCCCTCCGTCCCCGTTGAAAGCGTCGCGCGGGCGATGAGGCTCCTGACGACGCCCCCTCCTTGGGAGCGCGACCACAATGTGATCTTGGGAGCGCTGGAGACAGTACTCGCGATCACGGAATGGCCGGCGACGGAAACTGAGACAGAGGACTGGCTGATCGCAGCCGCCACTTTGGTGTTTGTGGAACCACGACGCGCAGATCGAGCGCGGCGTGCCCTGCGCAAGGCTCTCGGCGGCAATCGGTTCGAGCACCTGATGGGGTTGCTCGCCTTCATTCGAACGGCTCACTATTGGACTGTGCTGCATCCCGACCTATCGTTGGAGGAAGACGCCCTCGAACTCCTGAAGGTCAATGAGGAACTGGCAAGATTGCTGTTGGATGATCCCGCGGCTGCCCGGTGCGATATGGGTGTCCGCCTGTTCGAGGAGTTGACCGAACTCCGCGACTTGCACGAGAGGCGTGAACTTGAGAAAGCCAAGCGCGAACTAGAGGCGCAGGTCCAGCAGAAGGAACTGTTGCTGAAGGAGGTCCATCACCGCGTCAAAAATAGCCTGCAGATGGTCTCGAGCATTCTTGATTTGCAGCTACCCGATGTAAAGAGCGCCGAGGCCGCCGATGCCATACGCAGCGCGGCGGCCCGCGTTCTCGCTATCGGTGCCGTGCACGAGCGTCTGCACACGGACGAGGACCCCACCGTCGTGCGGTTTGACACGTTCCTCAGCGGCTTATGTCAGGGTATTGGAAGAGCTTATGGTTGCACAGACGGCATCGAGACCGATGTCGAACGCGTAGACGTGCCGACCGACACAGCCGTTCTACTTGGTCAGATCGTCAATGAATTGGTGACCAACGTGGTAAAACATGCCGGCCCCCCTTGCCGCATTACACTTCGCGAAGCGTCTAATGGCGCACTGAAACTCGTGATAACCGACAAGGGAAAGGGGCCGGCCCAAGATCAACGCCGTCCGGGCCTGGGGATGCGTATCGTAGAAGGTTTATCCAACGAGCTTGGCGCCCGCGTGGAAACTAGGCAGGAGTTGTCAGGCTATACGACCGAGGTCCTGGTACCCCCTCGTTGGCACGAAAAATAATGTCGAGAATTGCCGAGTTCGTCGGCAATTCGGGGAAGGCCTTGCGCATGCCGGGGAGCTTGTTGCTGTAATCCGCGCCGCTCTTTAGAGTAGAGCCGCACATCGCTGCCGTCCTTGATGACCTGGAAGCGGAAGCCATCCCATTTGGGCTCGTGCAGCCAATCGTCGCCCTTGGGCGGGCGGATGGCAGCGGAGGGGACAGGGGCGGATAAACGAGAGGAGGTGCACGGGCCAATTATGTAGTTGCTGATGCCCAAATTGTCACGGCGCCAGGGACACACACGTGCTTAGATTTGTACGGCTCGTTCGCGCGTGTGATTGCGAGTGTAGATGCGGAAACCCAGCACGCTGCCATTGCCATCCCTGGGCGCCGCGAGCGCCTGCATCATGAAGTCGCTGGTAAGTCTTGGTATGCATCGATCAAGACAAAATGCATCGAGCGGCATTCCTTCCTCGCGGCTTCAACCAACGCGTCGGTGCTATCGGATGCATCACACTTAATGGCGAGGACATCTTGGAGGCCGTAGAACGGCGCAGCTAAACCTTCTTGTGGAAATAGCCGCCGATGGGACGCTGGCCACGGCTCGCGGAGTAGTAGGTGTCGTGGATAACGCCATCGATCACCGCCACCAAATGCCCGGATAGCTCGACGATCAGGCGGCCCATCGGCACTTCGCCGCGCCGCAGTCTACCGTTCGGCCCTACGGGCTTCGCCACGTATTGCCAGCCGAGCCAGCGCAGGTAAGGCCTGTACACATTTGCGGTGAGCCCCGTAAGTGGCGTCGCGTTCGGCTTGTAATGACCCTTGATGCCGTATTGCAGTGTCTGCTTGCGCTCGACCACTTCGATCTGATGCCGCAGAGCACGCTGTAGCTGGTCATACACTTGCCGATAAGGCAGCTCGGCGGCTATGGCGATTGCACGCACGACGCAATCGCCAGCATTGCCTCTGAAGCCAGCGGCTTGCCGGCCGCCGTCATTGAAGACGAATGGCCTTATTATCATTTGAGTAGGCCGCGCTTTGGAACGAGACTGACGCGCTCGCCGGCAGCAACGCCTGCCCGGTAGGCGTCATGGCTGCCGGTGGTGCGTGATGTCCGCGTCTTTAGAAGCTTGAGACCATGCTCCTCGATGTACTCCTCGTATTTTTCCTGGACCACGAGCTGCTTCGCCACGACGACGGGTGGGTGGAACGTGGAGGCGCTTGCGCTTTCGGCTGCCAGCGCCTCGTGCGCCTGCTGGCCGGCTTTGGTGCGGTTCTTCTTCAAAACCGTCAGCCGCCGATTAAGCCGGTCGGTCATGCCGTGCTGGAACGATGCGCGCACGGTTCTGGGATCATTGTTGATGATGACGCGCGCCAAACGGGCGTTGGTCTCGTGCTCAATGGTGCCGCTCAGCATGGTCACCATGTCGTGCGCAAGGCCGGTATCGTCGGTCGCGCCGAAGAACACGAGGTCGGTTTCGGAAAACCAACATTCGCAGTCAAAGTACTTGGCGATGGCGCCGACGCAATTGCTGACGGGGCGATGCCGTCGGCGCCAATATCCAGATCCATAGCTGGTGAACGGGCGGCGGGCGGCGCCAAATTTTAGATGGCGGACCTCGTTCTCAACGTCCTTGAACGTCAGGTCGTACTGCTGCATCAGCAGCGCGGCATGCGCGGCGGCGGTCATCGCCTCTGCTTCCGTGCAGCCGTTCTCGGTGGTTTTGCCTAGAAGCGCCTTGATCTTCTTGATCAGGCTGTCGCGTTGTGCTGTCATTGGTCCCGTTCCATGAATTGCAGTTGCTTGCGGTCCTGCCAGTTGGCGCCGGTCAGGGCCGCTCTATTTTTGGGTGATGCGCTTGCGGGGACGGCCACGGCGTTTGCCTGGCTTCACGGGTTTGTCTCGCTCGCCAATCATGCGCTGTGCCGCTTCTCGACACTCGCTAGCGAGCCAGCGCACGGCGGAACGGGAAACTTTCACGGGCCGGGGATAAGTGCCGTCGTGAATGCCTCTATAAAGCGTGCTGGTGTGCAGTGGTCGGACGCCGCCGAAGAACTCTAATACGGCTGGCCTGTCCCAAAACTCCGGTGTTTCGCCTTTGATGGCGTTATTAGTCATTGGGTCGCTCCTGTTTGCGCGACCTCTTTTAATAATCACTTTATCTAGGTTTGCATCCAGTTTGTCCTAGGGGGTGATCGTCAGTGAACGTTGATTATCGCCGCCCCGTATCGCAATGACGTTGTTGGGCATCGGTTCAACGATAGTCTTGATGCGCTGCGCCCATGTTTCTAGCGCCTCTCGTTTCTCGTCCTCAAATTCATGAAGGTTGTAGGTGCCGACGATGCCCGGCGGCCGGTGCGCAAGAACCGCCTCTGCGACAGTTTGTGCAACCCGGAGCGCCGATAGACCGCTGCGAATGACGCGGCGCAAATCGTGGTTCGTCCAATGCGGCAGCGTGACGGCCTGATGATCCTCGCCGTTGCGACGGGCCATCGCCTTGAGCGTCCGCAGCATGCGCCGGTCGAGATCGTGCTTGATCCGGCCGGTCATCGCCAATGGCCGCTTGCCTACACTCAAGCTGAATAGGAACGGTGCACCCCGGTAGCGCGGCAGCGAGGCGACGATCTCTTGTGCCGTCGTGCTAAGCGGCACCAGATGTTCGCGGGCCTTGCCATCTCGGCCCTTCATCCTCGACGTGGGAATGATGACGTGATTGCCGTGGACCTCGGGCCATGACAGCTTCGCGGCCTCGTTCAACCTAAGCCCGGTCAATAGCAAGATCCGATAGACGGCGCCGACCGGGTATCCCATACGCCCGGTGGCTCGCCAGAATGCGAATACCTCGGTGTCGGTGAGGCGTCGGGTGCGCGACGGCAGCTCGCCAATGATCTTTTTCTTGGTCAGCCGGTCGCATGGTGACGTGACTAGGCCGTAGACGTGCTGATCGATGGCCCAGTTGAAAAACCGTGTGATCGTGGACAGCAGTGCGCGAGCTTGTGCGGGTGCGGTGCGCTTCTTGGTGTTGACTATCTCCAGCACGTCGAGCGGGGCGATCTCGGTTACTGGCCGCTCACGCCACGCCGCGATGAATACGGATCGAAGGTCCTGTTCCGTCCTCTTGCCGCGCCGCTCCTTCGACAGCTTGTCGGTGATGAAGGCTTCCGAGACGTTGGCGAATGAATGCCGGATGCGTGCCGCCCGCTCTTGGGCTTCCTTTTCACGCGCTTCGGCCTCGACCACGGCAGGGTCGATGCCCTTGGCGATCAGGCTGCGCCATTCCCCGGCGGTCCGCCTCGCATCCTCCAGCTTGATCGCCCCATAGGTGCCGATGACGCGCCGGGTCGGTCCTGCGCCTGGTGAGAACCTGGCGAACAGGACAAAGGTGATCTTACCGGCCTTGCCCTTGCGTGCCGGGTCGGGATCTACGGCATCGCTGACGCGGACGCCGAAACCGGACAGGCGGGCGTCGAATATCTCGACGCGCTCGCCCGGCGGTGCCGGTTGTAATGCCCGCAGGAAGCGGTCGGTGAGCAAGCGGCGGTCGGCCATCTACGGGTACTCCTGGGCTACGGCTGGGCTACAAACCGACCGCGCTAGTCTGCAAATGCGTGAGAATGTCTGCCGCCGCTTATAGCCCTGAAAACGCGGGTGGTTCTAGGCATTATGCGCATTTCTGCGAATGGCCGGAAATGGCTGGGAATGCCGCTTTGCTTCCCCTCGAATAGCCGACCAAGACGCACTTGGGCAAAGATCGTCGGCCTCGTGCCAGAGAAGTCAACGGCCACCTAACTGCCTTGGCCGTCTCGGCATCACCTGCTCATCTAGTTGGCGATCATTTCTCGCTGGGCAATCGGCCGGCGCCTCCCCGCCTACCACCCGCCCGGGGATTTGGAGAAACCCCTCACCACTTCCAGAAGCCGCCGCCGCCGAAAGGCGACCTGCCATAGCCGCCGTAGGGGCCGCCGCCCCAGGTGTCGGTGCGAGGAGGCTCACGTTGCCGCACCTTGAGGGCACCTTGCGGTTCGCCGCTCATGACGATCACAAAATCGGTGTCCTTGCCGGTCTCGATGCTGAGACCCTCGTCTGAGACGATGAGGGAGGAGCCCGGCAGCACGACGTCGGAGATACGCTGGATCGCTTCCTGCGGGATGGCGATGCGGTCGAGGGCGGATTTGGCCCCCACCACGTCAGCCGGAATTGCCTCGATGCTGCGGCGAGCCTCTCCCTTGCGCGAGGGGCTGCGCGCGCCGACAGGTTCGGCGGCAACCTTGCTGTTACCGTCGGCGTACATAGAGACGACGCCCCACCGCACGCGCTCGTTGGCGTTGCCGAACGCGGTGAAAACGTAGGTGCCTAAAGGCTTCTCGGGGTCCTGGATGGTGATCGGCCCCTCAAACACCGGCACGTAGCCCTGGCGCACGTAGAAGCGTTGCGTCTTGCGGCTGACGAACACGGAAATCGGCAGAGTCCTGCGTTTGGCCTCGGTAGCGGCGTCCTGCGCAGCATCGCTGGCGTCTTCTGCCGCCTTTGCCTCGTCCTCGGCGGCTGTCGCGGCGTCGGTCTTGGCCAGCGCCTGGGCCTTGGCGGTCTGCAATTGCGTGTCGGCCTCGACGAGCCGGACGGCGGCCTTCTCTTTCAAGGTCTCGGCCTGCTTGATGGCTTCCGGCGTTCTGGACGTGGCGGCCGTGTTGGCGGCCTCGAGCGCCTTCGCGGCATCCTTCAACTGCGCGTCGGCGCGGGCGTGGCTGGCCTCTGCGGCCCGCAGCGCCTTGGCGGCAGAAGCGGCGTCGGCGGACTTGCGCATGGCGACGCGCCTGACCTCGCTGGCGTTGCGTTGGACGACTTCCGCTTCGGAGGCCTTGGAGGAGGCGATCGACCTGAGGATCTGCAACGGGTCGGCAGCTGTGCGTGAGGACGGATTGGTCGGCCGCGCCGACAGCTCGACACGGGCCGCATTCGATTTAAGCAGGTGCGGGTGATCGAATTCTGCAAGCGTGATATCATTGCGCACGATCATCACACGCATGCCGACGTCGGTCAGATCGAACAGCCGCTGGGCGATGTCGATGGGTAGGCGCACGCAGCCGTGCGAGGCCGGATGGCCGGGCAGCACGCCGGCGTGCATAGCAATTCCGCTCCAGGTAATGCGCTGCATAAACGGCATGTTGCCGTCTTCGTACAGGTTGGAATTATGGTCCGCCTTCTTCTGCACGACGCTGAATATGCCGGCCGGCGTTTCATAGCCGGTCGTTCCGGTTGAAACCGGAGACTGCAGGATCATCCGGCCGGCGCTGTCGTAGATGCTGGCGCGCTGTGTGTCGAGCCCGACCACCGCCAGCAGCGGCCCGCCGCTGCGTTTGAACGGCACCATATCGCCGCGATCCTCGCTGGCAGAAGGCTTACCGTAATCGTCGTATGGATCGTATTGCTTGTATTGCTTGTATGGGCCGCCGTAGGAGCCATAGGGGCTGCTGCCGTACTTGCTGAATTGCGCGCTAAGCGGCTGGCTATGGGTCGACCCGGTGCCAAGGGCGATGGCAGCGATGGCCAGTCTGGCGCTGGTCGCCCGCGGAACAATCCTGAAGGCCATGCGGTTCGTCTCCAAGGGCTAGGCCTGTCACATCGACCGGGCGACGCGAAAGCCAGCATTCTCCACGCGTACGCCGGGCGTGGAGGCATAGCGATAAGCAGAACGAAGCAGCTGTGGGTAGTAGTTCCACGCACCGCCGCGCAGGATGTTGAGCTTGCAGCTGGATGCCTTGACGGCCGAGCCGTCTGTGGGCGCGCCGGCGTAGCTGTCCTTGTAGCAGTCCTCGACCCACTCCCAGACGTTGCCGTGCATGTCGTGCAGACCGAAGGCGTTAGACTTGAAGGAGCCGACGTCGAGGGTCTTCTGGCGGTAGATGCCCATCTTGGCACCTGCCCCGTAGATGAAATTGCCGTCGTAGTTGGCCTGATTGGGGTTGATGGTCGAGCCCGTCGAGAATGGCGGTAGCCGATCGATCGCCTTAGTGGTGCCGCGCGCGGCGTACTCCCATTCGGCCTCCGTTAGCAGGCGGTAGGGTTTACCGGTCTTCTTGGCGAGCCAGCCGACGAACTGCTGGGCATCGTTCCACGATACGTTGATGACGGGGCGCTTGCCACGGCCCCAATCATTGTCGCCCGGCTTGTGCGTGCAGCCGGCTCCGGCCACGCACGCGTCCCATTGCGCAAAGGTCACCTCATATTTGCCGGCCGCAAAAGGCCGCGCGAAGGTCACCTTGCGTTGCGGGCCTTCGTCCGGGTTGCGGCCCCGCTCGCTTGGCGGCGATCCCATCATGAATTCGCCTGCCGGCATTACGACCATTTCGGGACAGTCTGCGCAGTCGCGGAACGCATCCTTGGGGCCGGCGGCATCGCCGGTTCGCCTGCCCTTCTCCTGGGCCTCCGCTACAGACAGCTGGAACAGGATCAGATGCAGAAAGGCAATCGCGATCCGCAATGTCGGCTCCACAATTTTCAGCACTGCCTTTGCTAGCATCCTGGAAGGGACACGAATTTGGCCGAATGTTGGTCTCGACGCACGCAAAATCTTATGAGCCCGAGGATGTTCCGCTACCCGAGAGGTTAAATGTGCTCCACTTCGTGGTCGCTTATGGTTTGGGCGCGATAGATCGGCGGGCCGATCGCGATCACACGCTGAGGCCGGCATGACGAGGGTGTGCCATGAGAAATTTCTTGCCGGTGCCTCCGGCGTGATCGGGCAGCGGTTGATTCCCCGGTTGGTTCAGGCACGTAGTCGGCGGGCTGACGCGCTCGCGCAGCAAAATGCAAGTTGCTGAGCCACCTCGGTGCCGAACCGCTTCTTTGTGATGTCTTCGACCTGGAGGCACTTATCCAGGCGGTCAGTGACTTCAAACCGGACGTCGTGCTGAACGAGCTCACCGATCTGCCGGATGATGCGGCGCAGATCAGTGAACTGGCAGATTTGAATGCTCGCATCCGAAC
>Ga0134122_10002994_pt1 | contig 12463 bp, 13 predicted proteins | sample KB302_FD_96461 | JGI IMG/M metagenome (GOLD analysis project Ga0134122, IMG submission 96461) | Terrestrial soil microbial communities without Nitrogen fertilizer from Kellogg Biological Station, Michigan, USA - KB3-0-2 | ecosystem: Environmental > Terrestrial > Soil > Unclassified ...
AAATTTGAAAAGATAAAAAGAGTATATCAGTTTTTTCTTTCCAGCAGCTTATTGAGTCCCTCCAAAATACTCGTCCAGCCTTCGCGACCGCGCTCCAGATACTGCGCAAATTCCGGTGGCACTTCTTGGGTCAAGGTAAGTTCGCAGCCATTTTCTCTCGGAACAATATTGATCTCCACGCGCACCGGATCACTCATTTCCTTATTCGGCGCAAACATAAAAACGAGGTGACGTGGTCGGTCGATCTCCAAATATTCGCCGGAGTGATAGGCATCCTCGCCGTCACGACGCTCAACGATCTCAAAACGCCCGCCGATGCGCGCGTCGATGGTCACTTTTTCCATCGCTCCTTCCGGAGTCGCAAAGAGCCATTTGCCAGCATTCACCGGATCGAGCCAGGCGTCGAATACTTCTGCCGGTGAAAAGGCAAAAATACGGCTGACGACGACTTGCAGTGGAGTATTCATAAAAGTAAAAAATATTTTTTCTAAAGGCTGGCAGCGAGTTTGTCGAGGCTCTCATTCCACCCCTGGCTCGTCATCTCGCCCATCTTGCCTTCCGGAATGCCGACATGCGTGAGCTTCAGCTGAGTTTTTCCATCCGGCAACTCCTGAAATTCGAGCGTTATTTCCAGCTCCAAGGGAAAACCTTCCATGCCATATTCGCTGGCCGAAACGATATTTCCTTCCGAATCGGAAAAGCTGTCGGTGGAGACGATTTTCTTGAGCGGTACGATCTCTTTATAGGTTCCGGTCGACCAATACTCTTTGCCATCGGGTCCTTTCATGCAGAATAGGTATTGTCCCCCGATCTGAAAATCGATCTTGGCGGTCGGGCTGGTGAAATCTTTCGGTCCCCACCAGCGCTTGACCGCTTCGGGTTCGGAAAAGGCCTGCCACACGCGTTCGAGCGGTGCAGCGAAAGTACGGGTGATGATGAGTGGTGTGCTTACGGTCATAGTGGTTTTGGGAAAAAGGATAAATAGTTTTCCAGGGAATCCAAGCGATCATTCCATATTCTCTCGTAGGAGCGCAGATGCTCGGCGGCATCTTTGAGCGCTACGGGGGAAAGCTGAACGATCTGTTGCTTCCCATGGCGGCGTTTTACGATGAGTTTCGCTTTCTCCAAAATCTTCAGATGCTTGGAGATCGCGGCGAGACTCATATGATACACTTTGGCGATCGCGCTGATGGAGAGCGCTTCACTGGCAACTCGCTTCAGGATATCGCGACGGGTAGGATCGGCGAGTGAGCCGAAGATGGAGTCGAGTTCAAGAGAATATTCAACCATATGGTTGAATGATATGCCTGATGTTTTTTGAAGTCAAACGAAAAAACCAAATTGCTTTTCCACCAAATTTCGCCAGAATAAACGGGCACAAAATTTCTGTAATTTTCTCATTTGTTATGAAAAAAGACATTCTCAAAAAGCTCTCACCAAATCTCCGAAAGCTCATCATCGCCGACGCCGGTGCCGGAGCGGGGACGAGCAGTAAAAAAAACCTGAACGCTTTTGTCACCCAGAGTAAAACTCCGGTTTCCGCTTTTGCCGAAAGAACTTTGAATCATTGCAATGGCGGCGCGACCTTACAGGCCGCATTGTGGCTTAAAGAGCATCTCAAAACTGGCGGCAAGCTCGTCGTCACGATTGCTGGGGCACTGAGCTCTTTTCAGGTTGGAGTGATGCTTGCCGAGCTCATTCGTCAAGATAAAGTGCATTTGATCTCCGCGACGGGGGCGAATCATGAGGAGTCGTATTATCGCTATGTGGCGCATTCCCATTACTCCTATATTCCGCGCTATACCGAGCTCACGCCGGAGCAAGAGGCGGAACTCCGCGACGCCGGACTCCGGCGCATCACCGATACCTTCCTCCCGGAGGATGAAAGCGTGCGCATCATGGAACCGCATCTTCTGAAGATGTGGAAAGCTGCCGAGAAAAAAGGGGAACAGTATTTTCCCCATGAATACTTCCGCCGGCTCTTTGCTGAGAAACTCATCACCCCAGATCCAGCAGCAAATCCCGGTGACTGCTGGGCGTACGCGGCGTATCAGAAAAATATTCCGATCGTCATTCCGGGGTTTGAAGATTCCACGATGGGCAATATTTTTTCGAGCTACGCCTACACCGGCAAGCATCGTCCGGCAAAGTCGCCGCAGGTCGATCCGCGGGTCATGAAGGGCGGCATCGAATATTTCGGCTTCCTGTATGACTGGTACCTGAAGGAATCCGAGAAAAGTTCGATCGCATTTCTCCAGCTCGGCGGCGGCATCGCTGCGGATTTTCCGATTTGCGTCGTGCCATCACTGAAGCACGATTTGGGCATCAAGAAAGTTCGCGATTGGGCAGGCTTCGTCGAGATCGGGTCTTCACCGATGTCATATGGCTCATACTCCGGTGCCGGCGGCAAAGAGAAAATCACCTGGGACAAGCTCTCCACCAAGAGCTATTATCAAATCATCCAGAGCGATGTGACGGTGGCATTTCCGTGGATTGCCGCTATTCTTCTTGGACTCTAAATTTTAGCTCGCGTATGCGATCATTTTCGTGACGAGCAGCGCCGTCGCGAAATCACAATATGAAAAACCTTTGCTCGGTGCCAGTTCGACGATATCCATCGCAACAATATTTTTCTTGGTAGCCACGAGGCGTAAAATTTCTAGAGTTTCCGCCCAGAGTAAGCCGTCGGGAACGGGAGTGCCGGTCGCGGGCAGGATCGACGGATCGAGTCCATCGACATCGAAGGTGAGGTAGACATCTTTCGTCGGAATCGCCTTGAGAATTTTTTCGGCATGCCAGTTTTTCCGATCGTGCGCGAAGAACGTGCTGACGCGCTTCTTGTTCGCTGCGATAAAATTCTCCTCCTCTTCACAGATCGCACGGATACCGACCTGAACCAAATTCACTTCCGGAAACTGTTCCAGAGCTTGGCGCATCACGCAGGCATGGGAATAGACCGTTTCTTCGTATTCAAAACGCAGATCGCCATGGGCATCAAATTGTAAAATGGTGAATCCGTCTTTCACTTTTCCCAGCTCCTTAAGATATGCCGCGAGCGCAGCGACTCCGCCCAAGGTGATGGTGTGCTCACCGCCGAGCATGACCGGGATTTTTCGTTCGCGCAAAATTTGCAAAAAACTAGCGGCAACAATTGCTAAATTCTTTTCGGCATCCGCACCAAATTTCAGTGCTTCCAACGTTGCTATTCCTTTGCTCAATGGTGATTTCTTGAGTTCAGTGTCCCAAAACTCCACCTGAGAGCTCGCAGCAATGATCGCTGCCGGACCTTTCCCAGTGCCATGACCATACGACACCGTTTCTTCCAGTGGAGCGGGGAGCACGACAAATTTAGAAGCAGCGTAGGTCACTTTTTCTTCCGGTCGCAGAAATTGTTTATTTTGCGGGGCAAGCTTCATGGGGTATAAAAATGAAAATATCTTATGGAAAAGTTAAAAAGAAAAATAATAAATAAATTTTAAATGTAAAATTTAAGGTAGCTATATACAATTTTAAACAAAGTTTTGACTTTGATGTAAAAAATAACTAAAACTGTATTGATTTTAAGATAACGCAATGATCAAGCAACATTTTAATATGAAATCTTCCAAATTTGCCATTATTGCCTTGATTTTGAGTATTTTAGTCTTTCTTCTCGCTCTCACTCAAATTCAATTTAGTCTTTCCGAGGAACATCCGGTGGCGATATTCTTTGAAGTCATGAGCGGTTTTATGGATTGTATTAACTCTCCTCTGGCTTGTTTTACTCATCCAAACGTGACCGATTCGATACTCGCTCGATTCCCTTTTTGGTATGATGGACCTTTTATATTTCCGTTATTGAGCTTAATTTGTGCATTTATATCTCTTGCCAAAAATGAGCCGAAAAAATCTCTCGCTCTTATCAGTATTGCGCTCGTTCTTATGAGCATACTTACGTTTTTTATTTATGATCTCTTGGCGATGTGAACAAATGGAGGGAGAAACTGTTTAATGTAAACTGATATATAATTACCAAATTTAAAATTTAAAAACGTGAAATTCATTTTTACATTTTACATTCAACATTTTGCATTCAACATTTTGCATTTGCGCTTAATCTTCTTCCGGTTCGCCCGACCAGAGTTTCTTCAAGTTCACACGACTTAAATCATAATATTTCTTCAGTTCAAACGGATCGGCGATCTTGAGGACATCGAGCTCTGGAGCAAACATCTCTGAGTAGCGATCACGGCGGCGGATCAATTTCACCTTGCCCGAAGAATTTACGAGGACGATCGGTGCACGCTTCATATTATTAAAATTGGAAGCGAGGACATGGCTATAGGCACCGATATCCATGATCGCGAGCAGGTCATTGATCTCGGTCTTCGGGAGCTTGCGTTTTTTCGCGAGCACATCCCAGTGATCGCAGGTCAGTCCGGCGATGGTGTAGGCATGGACGCGCGGACTGTTCATTTTTGAAACCGGCAGAATGTCGTATTGCAGCTTCGGATCAAAGAGCAGGTCGGGCACAAAACCATAGGTCGAACCATCGGTCACCGCCATATGCAGATTATTTTTGAGCAGCTTGGCACTAATCACCGACATAAGCCCCATGCCGGCAGCGGAGAGGATAAATTTCCCGGGTTCAAATACTAATGACGGAAGATTTTCAATGCCGTTTTTTTTCAATTGGCTGACAAAATATTTTATGAAGCGATCGCCCATGTCTTCGGGCTGAAAGACTTTCTTGGTCATGGTTTCGCGCGGGAAGCCGCCGCCCAGGTCGATCACTTCGATTTTTACGCCTTTTTCCTGCGCATAGCCGGCCAGCTTGGTGAGGGCTTTGGCCGCTTCAAAAAAAGTCTTTTGGTGTGAAATATAGCCGCCGTGAAAATGGAATCCTTTGAGACGAATATACTTTTTGCCCACCGCAAGGTCGATCGCTTTTTTGGCCTGACTCCAGGGAATGCCGTATTTATGGCTGAGGGTAGAATAATTGCCAAATTGGATCATCGGATTCACCCGGATCATGATGTCGATCGGTTTTTTGAGACGCGCTCCGATGATATTGATCTTGCTGATCTCTTCGAGATAATCCACGGTCAGGTACTTGATACCGACATTCGCGGCAAAATAAATATCCTGATCGCTTTTATACAGGTTCGTCAGCGTGATCTCTTCCGGTTCAAAGTCGGCGAGCAGCGCCAAAATGATTTCGCCCACCGAACTGGCATCGATATGAAAGCCTTCTTCGCGGGCGATTTTCAAAATTGCGAGATTGGAATTGATCTTACAGGGATACTGGAAACCAATTTTGGGATACGCCGAAAAGACATTTTTCATGCGCTGAAAACGCCGCCGGATCTCATCTTCGGAGTAGACATAGAGCGGTGTGCCAAATTTCGCTTCCAAACTTTTTAAGGGAATGCCGTGGATGAAGACTTCACCATCTTTGTTTTGTTTCAAGAAATTCTTCCAGCGAGGCCTGAAAAAGCGCTTGTTGATGCTCTTTAAAATGGGGCTGTTCATTCCTGAAAAAAATGAATACGGGCACCATGATACGCACAATTTCTAGGAATACAACCAGAAAATAAAGCCGAAAAATTTCAATCCAATGCCGTGAAAAATTTCCAAATTTCCTGACCGGCAGTGCGCGGCCAAGTGTGCGGATAATAGCTGCCATCCCAATAGGCGTAGTCCTCATGATGCGGACACCAAGTGAGCGGTGCGGCATCACCACAGCCCTGATAGGATTCGCACGAGAGCCCCTGCGGCGCGACCGGAATAGTGCTCGTGCCGCATTTATTTTGCTGAATGAATTGATCGCGGGCACGTACCCCCTGCGAGAATGGCACGAGATTATCTTTGGGATTATGCATGATGATGGCAGCGACCGGTCCGGTGCAATTTTTTGCTGAGGTGCCGCCGCCCACGGTGCCGATGGCGCGGATGATATCCCCCCGTGCACATGCCAAGCTATTCACGAACACCGCACCCAGTGAATGACCGACGGCATAGATTGCATCTTGATCGATGCAATATTTTCTGGAAAATTCTTGGAGCAATTGATCAAAAACGGCGTAGTCTGCCGGAACATTCCAGGTGTAGCCGCTGCCGCTTTTAAGTCCCGCCGGATAGATAAAGATCGCCTGACCGGCAGCCGGTCTTTCAATTCCATAATAGCGCTGTACCTCGGCATTGGAATTCGTGCGACCGTGAAAAGCAAAGACCAATTTCAGCGGTTTATTCTCATCATAGTTCTCGGGAATAACCGTGATATAGCTCCTGATGACACCATTGATCGTAGAGCTGGTCGGCGCACTTTTGGGCGGGGCATTCCCACAACCGGGCGAAATATTTTCCCGTTTGGTTAAAAGCGGTTTTTGTTTCTCTTTAATTAAGAGCAATTGCTCGAGGAGCACCGCCATTTCGGCGCGCGTCATTTCCTTGCTCGGCAATACCGCAAATTTTGAAAAAATATTATTGTTGTGGACGAAGTCCACGAAAGGGCGATACCAAGGGTCACTTTTCTGAACAGCGGGGAGCGGAAAGGCAAAAGTTTTCAATGCCATGGTGTACGCCTCGGTCATGTTTACCGTCTGTCCGGGGCGAAAGAGTCCATTGGGGTATCCGCCCACGATGCCCTGAGCTTTTGCCGCACAGATATAGGGTGCAAACCATTCGGTTTTGACATCGCGAAAACAATCATGCTGATCTTTGAGAGAAATAGCAGGACTTTTAGATTTTATCAAAATAGTGAGGAGTTCAGCGCGATTGACTGCCTGTAGCGGGCGAAATGTCCCGTCGGAATAGCCTTGCACCAAACCTTTCGCGGCGACATACTCGATACTCGTGCGCTGCGGCACTCCATTTATATCAGAAAAATCTGCGCTCACTGCCTCAACGCGTGGAAGCGAACTTGCCACGAACAGAAAGAAAGAAATGCTGAAGACCCGAAGAATGTTGCGAGATATGTTCACGTACTCCTGCATACTCCTCTTTTCGGGAGAAGGTTACCAGATCCTCAGTTAAGGAGAATTTTCCCAGGAGAAATACCGCTATCTTTAGGGCTTTTTGCTGATTGCTGGTCGTTTCTCGTGCAAGCGAGTAAAATGAGCTGTGCTTTTGAAAATCTGATGAAAACTCTCAGCACTTCTTCTTGGCAGACAGGTCTCGAGACTTCAAAATATCCTGAACTCAAAAAGGATATTCAAACTGAAGTGGCGATTGTGGGCGGGGGACTGGCGGGGATCGTTACCGCGTACCTGTTAGCACGCGCCAGGAAAAAAGTAGTACTCTTGGAGCGACATGAGATCGGTAGCGGGGTTACGGCTTACACCACCGCATTTCTCACCCAAGTGGTAGATACTGCTTTTTCGGATTTACAAAAAATGTTCGGTCCAAAAAAAGCAGAGCTCGTCTGGGAGTCCGGTGCCACGGCGATCGCAACGCTAGAGGAAATCATCAAGCGCGAAAAAATTGAGTGTGATTTTGAGCGCTGCTCCGCCCACATCTATGCGCGCACTGAGCGCCGCGAATTTTCTGAATTAAAGAAAGAGGAAGAAGCTGCCCATGCTGCCGGTTTTGCCGCGCAACTTTCGCAAAAGACAGATCTTTCTTTCTCGCATATTGGATGTCTCACGATCCCGGAGCAGGCGAAATTCCATCCACTCAAATTCCTCCACGCGCTTGCCCAAAAAGCAGTCGAATCTGGCGCTGAGATTTATGAACATACCGCAGCTTCTGAATTGTCTGAGACTGGACCGGTGGAGATCACGACGAAAAATGGCTTTACGGTAGCCGCGCAAGATGTCATCACGACGACCTATGAGTCCTTTCAAAATCCTAAAGCTACTCACTTTAAAAAAGGAATGTATCGCAGCTATGTGCTGGAAGTAGAATTTCCAAAAGCATCCTTTCCCGAAGGACTCTATTGGGATATGAGCAGGCCGTACAGCTATTTCCGCATTGATCGTAAAGACGATCACGACCGCATGATCCTCGGTGGAGCCGATCATCGCGCTGAAATTCCTGTGTCCAAAGAGAAAAACTTCCATGCTCTTGAAGAGCGGTTGGCAAAGATTGCCCAAGGTAAATCCTATAAGATTACCCGCAAATGGGACGGACCGATCTTGGAGTCGAGCGATGGGTTGCCGCTGATCGGTGCTTACGCTTCGCATCGCTATACCGCGACGGCGTTTTCCGGAAACGGCATGACCTATTCGGTCGTGGCGGCGCTTCTGTTTCGCGATCTTTTGACGGATCAAAAAAATCCTTGGACCAGCCTCTATGCGCCGAAACGAAAGCTCAAACTCTCTGCGCTTTATCGCAAAGGGGTTGATTATATTCAGGAATTTTTTGGCGGTGCGGTGAGAAATTTATGGCGTTCCTAAAACTTCCCAACTGGTAACTTTCTAAGAGATACGACGTATTATCCAACAGCAGAAGCACTTTTTACTTTTCATTTTTTCCCCACTCTATGACTGCACCATTTACTATTGTTGGCATCGCTGGGAGCCTGCGCAAAGCTTCATATAATCGCGCCTTACTTCGTGCGGCTGAGGAACTTCTCCCAGAAGGAGTTACCCTTCAGATTGCTGAAATCGGCGAACTGCCGCTCTTCGATCAGGATAGCGAGCAAAATTTACCGGCAGCGGTCGTAAAGATTAAGGAGATGGTAGAGCAGGCGGGTGCCGTCCTCATCGCGACGCCCGAATACAACTATTCCGTTCCGGGAGTGCTCAAAAATGCCATCGATTGGCTCTCGCGACCGTATGGCAAAAACAGTCTGGATGACAAGCCGGTGGCGATCATGGGCGCTTCCGTAGGCATGCTCGGATCGGCACGGGCGCAATATCATCTCCGCCAGATGTTCGTGTTTCTCAACGGGCATGTGCTCAATCGACCGGAAGTGATGGTGCCCACCGCACAAGAAAAATTTGATGCTACGGGGAAACTCACGGACGCCAAAACTCGGGAAAAAGTTCAGGAAATTCTCGCAGCTTTGGTGGCATGGGCGCAGCGGCTCAAATCCTAAAAACTCCTGATTTAAAGAACAAGTAAAAACCGCAAGAAAATATCAATTCGTTTCGGATGATTTTTAGGTGCTTTTCTTTTTGCGTCGCCACAGCACTGCCGCGATGCCGAGCAAACTTCCCATGGTATTCATGAGCAAGTCATTCGCGGTATCAAAGCCATCTCCGAGACGCTGCGATCCGGTAAAAAAGTCTTCCAGATATTCTTCGAGTTCATAGACGACCCCCAGCGCCATCGCTATCCCGAGTGCAGCAGCGAAAAAAAGTCCCCACGGCAGGCGTAATTCATATATTTTTTCCAGACGCCAGCACACCAATGCGATTAAGAGTCCTGCGCCTAAGCCGCCCAAGGCATGGATGAGATTGTCATACCACCAAAGATTTTGATACCAATGCAAAATATCACCCAGGGCATCTAATCCTAATCCGGTAAAAACCAGCACAAATAACCAACTTTGGAGCAGCTGTCCGCCATGACGGCGAAAATAATGGTTCAAAACTTCCAGCACACCCCATGCCACCAGCAAGGTGATGATGAGCCCGAGCCAACTAAAGGTGAGCGAAAAGGAGAGCACGCCAGCCCAGTTTAAGAGTTCGAACAGGAGCAAACTTCCGCAACTGAGACGCACGCCATTAATCACTTGGAGAGCTCCCTTCATAAAAATAGGAATAAGCTCGTGGATGAGCGTTTTTGCTCCTGAGCTCTTACTTCAGTGGATTTTCGCCGCGAATGATGCGCACCAAAAACATGATGATGGCCACTGCTAACAAGATATGGATAAATCCGCCGATGGTGTAAGAAGTCAGCACTCCCAATAACCAGAGGAGCAGAAGAATGACAGCAATCGTAGTCAACATAAAAAAATAAAAAAGAGAATAAAAACTATTTTTTCGCGGAACGTTTTTTGCGGGGAAGATTTTTGCGTTTGGTGTGTGCCAAATCGCGAAGTTCTTTGGCGCTCATGGATTCTACCATTTTCCGAGAAGCTCCGCGCAAGCGTGAGCGTGGAATTTCACCGCGCTTGGCACTGAGTGCGGCACCGGCAGCCATTTGTTGTTTTTGTGAGGTAGCAGGCATAGGAAAAATAAAAGAGGTAAAAATTCTGGGCATTCTTCCCATTATTACAAGGTAGAAATGACAGAGGATGTTTTTTAATACGGGAAAAGATTTATAAGAGTTACATGCTCCAAAGAAGACAATGGTATTCAGAGAAGTTTTTTGCTAAGATTTTACTTTCTCTTATTCTCGTGTATGAAAAAAAATATTTTTGTACTGCTGGGGATATGTTTCCTTCTTGCTCTGACCTATTTCGTGGTAGACCGCTTTGCGCTTTTCCAAAAGAGCGTTCCTTTCGGAGAGGTTCAGGGGAATGGAGCTCCTTCCGAAACCAGCGCACCGGAAAGCGTTCCCTATATCGTCGAAGAGATGGTGCACGGACTCGAGGTGCCCTGGAGCATCGCCTTCACCGCGCCAAATCGCATACTTGTTACGGAACGCCCCGGGCGACTGAGAGTCATTTTTGACGGCGTGCTGCAAGAAAAACCGCTCCAGATTTTTTCGGAAGTTGTTACCGGTGGCGAAGAAGGACTTATGGGGCTGGCACTCGATCCGGATTATGCTGAGAATAAATTGCTCTACCTCTCTCTTGCATATGAACAAGGTGGCAAGATGTATGTCGAAGTGCTGCGCTTTCGCGATGCCGATGATCACCTGGAGGATCGCACCTTGCTTATTGATCATATTCCGGCAGCACAGTTTCATGCTGGCTCACGGATTGCTTTCGGTCCGGACGACAAACTCTATATCACCACCGGCGATGCGACTGAGCGCAATTTCGCTCAGGATCTAAAATCTCTCGCCGGAAAGATCCTCCGCCTCAATCCTGACGGCAGCATTCCGGCAGGTAATCCCTTTCCAGAGAGTCCGGTCTGGAGCTATGGGCATCGCAACCCGCAGGGAATATCCTGGCATCCCGAGACGGGCGAGCTCTACGAAACGGAACATGGACCGTCCGTCTTTGACGGACCGGCAGGGGGCGATGAAGTGAATCACATTACGAAAGGCGCGAACTATGGCTGGCCGCTCGTTTCGCACGAAAAGAAAAAAGAGGGCACCGTCGCCCCACTCCTCGTCTTCACTCCCGCTGAAGCGCCGTCTTCACTGCTCATATATTCGGGAAAGGTCCTGCCGCAATTTCAAAACGATCTCTTCTTCGGGGCTTTGGTGGGCGAGGGCTTAATGCGGCTCAAGCTTGATCCGCAAAATCCCGATAAGATCAGCGCTTTCGAGAAGCTGAAAGAGGTGCAACTGGGACGCATCCGCGCCGTTACCGAAGGACCGGATGGCTTCATCTATTTCTCGACCTCCAATCGCGATGGACGCGGCAAACCGCAGGCGAATGATGACCGTATTTTCCGCATTCGACCGCGCTAATCTTTATTTGGTGGAAAAAGAAGGCAGTATTCGGTGCAGAGTTTCTTGCAACGATTTGAGCGCGGTACTTCTGGATTCAAATTCTTGCACCGGTTTCCCTTCCATCGCGGTGATCATGAAATCCCGCCAGATGCTGGCGGCGGTCAAGAGTCCGCTCGCTTGGGGCGAGAGGATTTGTCCGCTGGTGTTGCCCACCCAGACCACCGTAGCGAGCTCAGGCGTAAATCCGACTGCCCAGAGATCGGCAGTGGCGATCGTTTTCCCCGAACCGCGGCTGGAGGTTCCGGTCTTGATGGCATTTGGGCGATCGGGGAGTTGTAGGTGTGCATTCCAGCCGCTGCCGCGGGATTTGGCATCGGAGAGGATATCGGTGATCGTGGCAGCGACATAGGGTGGAATGAGTTCTTCCGGATTTTGCGGAGGAGTGTATTCATACAGGACATTGCCGAAGCGGTCTTCCACTTTTGCGATGCTCACGGGTACCACTTTTTTGCCCTGATTCGCAAAGACGCTATATGCCGTGACGAGATCGAGCGGACGAACATCCGCGGCACCGAGTGCCAGCGGCAAACCATAAAATTCCGCGCTTTGTAAAAAATGGATGCCAAGTTTTTCGGCAAAGGCGTAGGCAGTTGGGAGCCCCACATTTACCAAAGCCTTCACCGCCGGAATATTAAAGGAATTGCCGATGGCGGTGCGCACGGTGACCTTGCCATGGAAACGTCCGTCGAAATTCTTCGGACGCCAACCGCCAAAGGAAGTGGGTTCATCAACCAAGATACTTTCGGGGGTCAGCAGCCCGGCGGCAAAATTTGCCGTATAGACCAAGGGCTTAAAGGTGCTCGCGGCACTGCGATAGTGCAGATTTACATTCACTTGTCCGTTGATGGCTTCATTCCAAAAATTCGCTGATCCGACCATGGCGAGGATTTTCCCACTATGCGGATCCAGTGCCGTGAGCGCCGCATTGTCGGCGGAGTAGTCTTCCGCCAGTTTCGGCATACGCTTGGCG
>Ga0134122_10002996_pt1 | contig 12462 bp, 13 predicted proteins | sample KB302_FD_96461 | JGI IMG/M metagenome (GOLD analysis project Ga0134122, IMG submission 96461) | Terrestrial soil microbial communities without Nitrogen fertilizer from Kellogg Biological Station, Michigan, USA - KB3-0-2 | ecosystem: Environmental > Terrestrial > Soil > Unclassified ...
GGCATTTCATTATTCGTGATGGTGGTATTGACGCCGCCCATCGTGAATGTCGGCCGCAGTCTCGATTTCGTCACACGCGAGTCGCCTCCGCCGGAGGTGGTTTCCGCGCTGCGGACGTTTGGGCTTCTGCATGTCACGTATACGGTGTTTACCTTCATGAATCTCATTCTCGGGATACTCGCGACACTCTGGATACAAAGGCCAAAGAAATCCCTCTCCTGAAGGGAGAGGGTGGCGCGGCAGCCAGCAGGCTGACGCGACGGGTGAGGGGTATGACGACATTGCTCCTTCACGGTACCCCTCACCCGGCCCTTCGGGCCACCCTTACATCTATATTGTTAACCTTCTGCCCTCCTCCACGTAGTAACGGGTGAGGTGCGAATAACGATGACTCTTCGATCTGCTCTGATTCCAATTGCCGTGTTTACGATCCTGACGGGAAGCGCGAACGCACAGAGGGGGGAATCACCGAACGAGTTCAATACGGGCGGCGGCCGTGGGCAAAATGCCCAGGCTCCGTTACTGAACGGCGATGCGCGTGAGGTTCGAAACCAATTGAATGGGTTGCTCCAGCAGTACCCGCCATCCCTTCGACAAGTATTTCAGTTGGATCCGACATTGCTGAGCAATGCAAATTATCTTTCCCTTTATCCGTCGCTGGCAGCATTCGTTGCGCAACATCCGGAAGTCCCGCACAATCCGGCTTATTTTGTTGGAATTCGCAATTCTAACAATGAATACGATTCCGGCATGGAATCGTGGGGCCGCAGTGTCGAGCGCATCACGACGCCTATGATCGTATCGGCGGTAATCATCGCTCTGATGTGGATTCTCGGCTGGATCATCCGCGCGATTATCAACCACCGCCGCTGGCTGCGCGTATCAAAACTGCAAACGGACATGCAGAACAAGCTGCTCGAACGATTTACGTCAAACGAAGAAATGCTGGCCTTCATCCAAACGTCTGCCGGGCAGCGTTTTCTGGAGGCTGCGAGCGTGGTGGCTGAACCTGGTCCGCGGGCACTTAGCGCGCCGGTCGGGCGAATGCTCTGGTCCATTCAGCTTGGCATTGTGATTCTGGTTGCCGGAGCAGGTCTGGAGATTGTCAGCTACCAGCTTTCGAGTTATGCAGACGCGGTGACCGGTTTTCAGGTCGCAGGCGGGATTGTGATTGCACTGGGAGTCGGCTTTATACTATCGGCACTCGGCTCCTTCCTGCTTTCACGGCGGCTGGGTTTGTTGGAGCCCGCTCCGACGCCATCAACTAAATGAGTATGCGCGACATTACCTTATCTGAACTTGAACAGCTTCGACCGCTAACCGCAGAAACGGACGATTCCTTTCAGATGGATCAAGACAGCTTCGTCGCATTCTATGAACGCACAGCCCGCCCGGTCTGGGCGTATATCTGGCGGCGGACCGGAGACCGGCATCTGGCGGATGATCTGTTGCAGGAGGCGTACTATAGATTTCTCCGGGCTCGCGTTTCTCACGAGAGTGAAAACCATCGGAGGAACTACCTTTTTCGCATTGCCGCAAATCTCGTTCACGACAATCATCGACGGCAGCCGGCTTTGATGGAATTACCTGAAGAAGGCAGGCCCGGGCATCCCATGTCGGATTCGAGTGCGGGAATGCAAAGCCAACGACGGACGGATCTCGACCGCGCACTGACGCGGCTCAGTTCGCGCCAGCAGGATGCGTTGTGGCTGGCATATAGTGAGGGTTCTTCGCATCAGGAGATCGCCGAAACGCTGGGACTCAAGGTGGGCAGCGTCAAACTGCTGCTGTTCCGGGCACGGCGGAAACTTGTTAAGCTGATGGGCGGATCGAGGAGGGAACCGTGAGCCGCATCGAGTGTGCACGTGAAATGGAAATTCTCGACGCCATCGCCTCCGGCCGATGGCCGGAGCGGGCCGACGCAGAACTGCGCAGCCATGCCTCGTCGTGCACCATCTGTACGGACGTTGCGCTGGTCGCCGCGCTGTATCGTGACGATTACGAATCGGCCCTGGAGCACGCTCGCATGCCGTCTGCCGGGCTCGTCTGGTGGAAAGCCGAGCTCCGCGCCCGCCGGGAGGCGGTGCGGGTGGCGTCGCGCCCAATGACACTCGCTGCTGGAATTGCCGGGACATGTGTTGCCGTCGCGATAGTGGCTTTGCTCCGGGGAATGTCGATCCATCTGGATATGGCAGCGCTGACCGCTTTTCTGCTGAATCAACCCCTGGTGTTGTGGCTCGTGCTCGGTGCGATTGTGGCGCTGACTCCCATCGCCCTGTATTTCGTGTACTCGGACGAGTAGAGAAATTGGGGTCAGACCCCAATTTAGAAGAGTCGGCCGACGAGAAATGCCAGTGCGGTTTCGACGCGAAGGATTCGAGGGCCGAAGCTCACGATATCGAAGCCGATGTCACGAAACGTGGACACTTCCCGTTCAATGAACCCTCCTTCGGGTCCAATTGCCAGAATGATGGGACCGGCCATGCCCCGCGCCAATGGTGTAGATGCGCCCGGATGCGCAAGCAGTGCGATGCTTGGCTGGATCAGTCTCGGCAGTTCGTCTCGGACAAACGGAGTGAACAATCGGTGCAGGTGAATCGCAGGCAGCATGGTGTCGCCGGCTTGCTCCAGCCCAAGAATGGATTGCATTCGAAGATTTTCCGCCGACAATCGCGGACTTTTCCAATACGACTTTTCAACCCGCCAGGAGTTGATCAGATGAATTTCGCGGATTCCCATCGATGCCGCGGCGGCAATGGTCCGGTTGAGGATTTTTGGGCGGGGCAACGCGAGAATCAGGCGAAGTGGCAAGGAGGGAGGCGGCTGGCCGTGGAGTGAAACTGTCAACTCGACAGTATCGCCGCCGAGATGCTCGATGCGGCCGATCCCCACTCCGATATTGATGATGCCGACGCGAAGCTCATCGCCTGCCGCCGCGCCGAGGATTTTGGCAATGTGGTCGCGTCTTCGCCCGTGAAGCCGAACGCGGTTTTCTGCGACAAAATCACCGGGTTCCAGCAGTACGATGTTCATTCTGCCGATATGCCGGGATGCTTACTTACGGGTATAAACGATCTTCTTTGTCCCGCCTTCGCAGCTGCCGACGACATTATCTCCCGATTTGACTTCATCCGTCTTTACGATGGTCAATTCGTAATTCTTCACGCCGTTGGCTTCGATTTTCGCCGCAATTTCCATTTTCAATTCGTCGCAGTTCTTGCCCGCCGCAAAAGCGGGAAGCGAACCCAGGGTGACCATGACCGCCGCAGCCAGAATTGCTTGTCGCACGTTTCCTCCGTTGAAATTAGGCCTGAAATCATTTCAGGCAGCACTGTTATAGCAGGGGGGTAGGCCAATCACAAGACTGTAGGCGCGGTCTATGACCGCGCACATTCTAGAGTCTGCAACTACTGCGGAATGAGAGATCGTGCGCGGTCACAGACCGCGCCTACAGTCACCGCGGGCGCTGGGCGACGAACTGAAGTGCGGAAGAGTATCCAAACAGATCGTTGCCTCCGCGGCTCCCGCCGGTAACAATTGCGATTTGACGGACGAAAGAGATTTCGCGGTCGGTAAAACGGCCGTTGAATGTGATCAGGCGGCCACCATCGGGACTTTTAACCTTGAAAGTAATTGTCGTACCGCTGACTTTTCCGTCGGTGATGGGAACAGGGCTGTTTTCAGCGCCGCTCTGCCGGATCGTTCCGGAAAGTGTGGATCCGTCCACCGTGAATTCAAAAACCCATGGTGCATTGGGGACCATGGCCACTTGCCACCTGCCAGCCGGCGCGATTGCCGGAGCGGGCGCCTGGGCAGCAACGACCAGGAAGACCGCAGCGAAGTAAAGCGCACTGCCAGGCAATAACCGTTTCATCGGACGATTATGCCCTCGGAAGCATGGTGGCTTCCCACTTCTTGTATTCCGAACGGATCTTCTCGAACGTCTCCGTCTGTTTGGTTTTCAGATCGACCGCTTCGCCGGGATCCGCAGCGAGATCGAAGAGGTGTTCTTCACCACTGTCGCGAAGATACTTCCACTTCCCCATGCGAGCCGCGTCCTGAGGTTTGCTGCGAAGCCGCCAGAAAATCATCCGGTCAAAGGCCGGACGCGTGCCGGCACAGACCGCCATCACGCTCTCGCCATCGAATGGATATGCGGGATCCGCCTTCGCTCCGGCAGCGTCCAGGAACGTCGCCGACCAATCCATGGTGAGCACGGCCTGGTTTGTGACTTTCCCGGCCGGCACCACGCCCGGCCACCGCACGATCGCAGGTATCCGTATTCCTCCTTCCCACAGGTACATTTTCTGGAACTGGAATGGCCAGTTGAGTGAGTACCGTTCGCCGCCATTGTCGCTGGTGAAAACTACCAGCGTGTTGCGGTCCAGATTTGCGCGCTTCAGGGCATCGAATACTTTTCCGATACCGGTATCCATGCTCTTCATCATTTCGGCATAGATATCGTTGCTGCCGCCCGCCGTGCCAGCGGCGTTTTTCGCGAGAGCCTTATCCTCCGGTCCTTCCCATGGCCAGTGAGGAGCGTTGTACTGAAGGCTCATAAAGAACGGTCTCGGATGCGGACGCCCAAGATATTGAACCGCGCGATCGGTGAAGAGATCGGTCAAATAGCCTTGCTGCGGCGATGGCGTCAGATTCTCGTAGAGGTCCGGCCGGCCGCTGTTGTTGTTATGAGTGAAATAATCCGCCGAGCTTCCGTTGATTCCAAAAAACTCATCGAAGCCATGACGATTGGGTCCGAAATCCGGGATGTTACCGAGATGCCACTTACCGATCAGTATCGTGTCATATCCGGACTTCTTCAGCAGCGATCCGATGGTGGGATGGTCTGGTGGTAATCCCAGTTGCATGTTGCCGTCGGGGAGCGGTTCCTGGAGACCGACAGGCAGGCGGTGCGGATAACGGCCCGTCATATATGCGGTGCGTGTCGGTGTGCACACGGGCGCGGATGCGTAGGCATCAGTAAATTTCATTCCCTCACGAGCCATGTTGTCGAGAACCGGAGTCTTGTAGTCGGGACGTCCGTAGCTGCTCAGATCGCCATAGCCGAGATCATCCGCAAGGATGAAAACAATATTCGGGCGCGAGGGAACGGCAGGAGTTTGCGCCTGTCCGACTGCACCAACAGCAGTGGCCGCGATGGCGGTATTCATGAATTGTCTTCGATTCATGCGATTCATCGTCTCTCCAGGTTTATTCCAGAATGGATCTGCGTTGTCGTGCGGTTATGCTATTGCGATTTCAGGCCCCGATAAAGGGTTTTTTCACGGCAGAACCTTCTGGCCAGGGCCTTGACTTTGCAATGAAAAGTAATTTACCATCGCCATCACTGTGTTAACGATTCTCTGCTTCGTGCGTATGAATAGATGCGTATGAATAGAGAAGACAAGATATCGGGAGTTTTTCGATGAACGGATTTCGATTGGCGCTCCTGGCGGTGCTCCTGCAAAACGCCGCGCCCCAGGCACCGCAACCCGCAAGGCCACCCGCAGGGACGGCCTCGGTCGAAGGCATCGTCGTCAAGCTCGGCACGAACGATCCCATTGCCGGAGCGGATCTCGAACTGACCTTTCAGCCATCACCGCAATCCCAATCCGCGCCGAACTCCAACCCGATTCCTCCCTATACCGCGACGTCGGGCGCCGATGGAAAGTTTGTATTCCGAAATGTTGGAGCAGGGAACTACAAGTTGGTCGCGGCGCGCATCGGCGGAAGTTTTACACCGGGGGAGTTTGGACAGCGGGGCACACTCGGGCGTGGCGTAATATTTCCCATTGCGAACGGCGAACAGAAGAGAAACCTCCGGCTCGAAATGGCTCCGGTCGGTTCGATCACCGGACGCATCATCGACAGCGATGGCAGGCCCATCGGTCACGCGGCGGTCATGGCATTCTGGGCGATTTACCGGAATGGCGAACGTATCGTGACGATGTTGGAACTGGTGCATTCGGACGATCATGGCGAGTACCGGCTGTTCTCACTGGTCCCCGGCCGGTACTTCGTTGCAGCTCGGCTGGAGGACTTGACGCGCCGCTCTGTCCCGCTAGGCTTCTATCCCCCCGGAAGAATGCTGGCATCGGACCGCGTCGAGTCCCCGGTCGTTACAAAGCGTACCCTTCCGACCGGCGAGGTCGTCGAGCAAACGAACCAGATTGTCTATTACGGTGGCGGTACGAATCCGGACCTTGCATCGCCCATTGACGTCGGCCCGGGAGCCACTGTCGCCGGAATGGATATTTCACTCGCCGCCGGCAGAGCTCCCTCGAGGCATATTCGAGGAACGGTCACCGCAAGCGCCAATGCCGCCATCCCCACCGGCACGCGCGTGAATGCCGTGCCACAGAAGTACGCGGCGGACATGCTGCTTCCTATCGGAATGGCGGACACAAAAGGCGTATTTGATTTAGCCGGCGCCGTCCCCGGAAAGTACTTTCTCGTCGCAGTGGTGCCGCCGGATCCCAACGTCCGAACGACTCCGCCACCGCAGCCACAGTTCGGCGTCACCACCATCGAGGTTGGCGAACAGGACCTGGAGGGAGTGTCCATTCTGGCGACTGCCGGCTATTCCGTTTCGGGAAAGATTTCCATGGAGAACCGTCTCGATTCGGATCCCGACCTTGCAAAACTTCGCGTTGAACTCACACCGGAACCGTGGATTATAGGTATCCCCAATTTGAATTGGAATCCCACCTTTTCTCCAAACGGCGAATTTACTTTCCGTACGCTGCAGCAGGGCGATTTCTTCCCGGCGGTGACTGGCCTGCCATCGTATGGGTACATGAAATCCATCCGAATTGGTTCAAGAGACCTGCTGTTGAATCCGCTTCATGTGGATGGGCGGATGGAAGGCCGAATCGAGGTCGTGGTGGGAACCGATGCTTCAACCCTGACCGGCCGAGTGCTCGACGACCGGCAGGAGCCCGCCATCAATGTAAAAGTGGTGCTTGTACCCGACGCGCCGCTTCGCCGCCGATGGGACCTGTATAAAAGCGCGGCAACCGACCAATCCGGTAATTTCATTTTCCGATCCGTTGCGCCAGGAGATTACAAGGTGTTCGCATGGGAAGAGGCGGACGATAATATTTGGACGACACCGGAGTTCCTGCGAGCCGATGAAGGCCGGGGCCGGCCGATTCATATTGGATCTTCGGCCAGCGAAACGGCGGATGTCGCGGTCATTTCCGCAAGAAGAAGGTAGCGAGGAAGTATGAATCGGCTGTTGTCTATCGCGTTCGCAGCATGGTTTGTCCAAACGGCTTTCGCGCAATCGCCTCCCGGAGTTCCGTTACAAGGCATCGTCACCCAAAGGGGAACCGATGATGTCGTATGGGGCGCGACCGTGGAGTTGCGCAAAGAGAGCGGCACTACGGCATTGTATGGCGCGCTCACGGGTGTCGATGGCAAGTTTTCGTTTCCCAGCGTTCCCGCCGGCCGCTATCAACTCGTCGCCACCAGTCCTGGATTTGTTCCCGCCGAGTTTGGCCAGAAACGCATGTCGGGCGCCGGGCTCCCGCTGGTGGTGGCCGGCCAGGCGGTGTCCAATCTCCGTATCGAAATGTCGCCGACTGCCGCGATTTCCGGACGTGTCACGGATCCGGTGGGTCAGCCCATTGCGATTGCCGATGTGTTTGTATTGAGATCGTCCTACCAGGAAGGCCAGCGCATCCTGACTCAGTTTCTTTCCGCCAAGACCGATGAGCGTGGGGAGTTTCGACTTTTCTGGCTCACTCCGGGAACGTACTACCTGAATGTTGTCGTACCCGACGGAACAGGTCAGTCCGACCTGATCATCAATGCCGGCAATATTAATGCCGCAACGTCGATCATCGGAGTCCGCAACACACTCCGCGATGTGCTGAGCCGGCCCATCGGCACTGGCGCGTCTGAGAATGAAGCGCACGTTCCAATCTATTATCCGTCGACAGCCAATCCCCAACAGGCGCGCGCCATTGAAGTCCGCGCGGGCGAGGATATTCGCGGGATTCATCTCATCGCCGGCGTCGTGCGGACGTTTCATGTCCGGGGTGTTGTCAGCGGCATTGCCGGTACCAATGCGCAATCGCAGGGAAGACTGATACCGACGGATCCCGCATGGCCTCCATTAGGGATTCAAATCGATTCCATGACAGGCAAGTTTGACGTCGGACGCGTCGTTCCCGGGTCGTACATGCTTTACGTTCAGGTGCGCCCTGCCGGTGCGACCTCTCCCGCCGACGCAATGTGGGCCAGTATGCCGCTGGAAGTTCGTGAGCAGGATCTCGAAAACCTGACGCTTGTGCCGCGGCCTGGAATCAGCCTGCCCGGCAAGGTTGTTGTCGAGGGTCTGCCGGGCGTGGGCGGAGAATCACCCGCGGCCGGACTGTTTCTCGGGATACGTCCGGATCCGCTTGTGACGCAGCAGGTGCCATCGGCTTCGACCCGAGTATCCAATGACGGTACGTTTGTTCTGCCCGGCATCATTGCCGGGAACTATCGCATTTACGCGCCTCCATTGCTGAGCCCGAACAATCCCGGCCTGCTGGGAGGGCTTCCGCCGCTTCCACCCGGTCTTGAGAACAGTTATGTCAAAGCGATTCGCGTTGGAGGAATCGACGCCCTTGACGGCGGCATTCACCTGAGTCCAGCCGAAGGACTGACGATGGAGATTGTTCTCGGAACCAACACGAGTGTCGTCGAAGGCCGAGTCATGCGTGGAAACGAGCCCGCGTCGGAGGTCACTGTTGGCATGCTTCCCGATGCCGCGAAAGCCAGAGGCTTCCGTACGGACATGCACAAGACGACACTCACCGACGTTTCCGGCAGATTTCAGTTTCGCGGCTTGCCTCCGGGTGAATACAGAATCTTCGCCTGGGAGGAGGCGGATAAAGACGCCATCATGGATCTGGATTTTGTCCGCGGATACGAGGAAAAAGGGACGCACCTTGCAATTGCCGAAGGTGAAAAGAAGACTGTTGAATTGACGGTGATCCCCGCGCGTGTGCCGTAGTTGTGCCTTGTAGGCGCGGTCCATGAGCGGAGCGAATCCAAGCCCGACAGGGCGCAGCCATCAGGAAATGACCGCGCACAATCCTTCAATTGAATTCGTTGTAGACGATGGAACGTGCGCGGTCATAGACCGCGCCTACAGCGGACCCATTTTATTCTCTGCCGTGTTAACCCTGCGCACTGACCCCTCGTCTACACCACCGTGAAACCACCCGTCACATCCGAAATGATCGCTGTCGGAATGGATGCGCCCGAGTCGGCGCCGATTGCCGAACTTTCGGATTTCGACAGCGTTGTTCGTCAATACTGGCCGCGGATATTCCGGTTCGTCCTTGCGTCGATTCGCGATCGCGATGCGGCGGAAACGCTCACGCAGGACTGCCTGCTCCGTGCCTATCTGGGGCGACATCGTTTCCGGGGTGACGCGAGCTTGAACACCTGGCTGATGCAGATCGCCATCAATCTGGTTCGGGATTTCGGACGAAGCCGCCGTATCCAATTCTGGAAACGCGCTCAGGCTACCGCAGTAGACTGCGCGACATTGAGCAATGGCCTGCCTGGACGCGGCGTTTCACCCGAAGCACTCGCGGTAGTGAACGAACAGATGGATGCGGTGTGGCGTGTCACGGGGAATCTGTCGGAAAGGCAGCGATCCATTTTTTTGCTTCGGTTCGTGGAGGACATGGACGTGCTCGAGATCGCGAACGCGATGGGTCTGACTGAAGGCGCCGTCAAGGTACACCTCTTCCGCGCGGTTCACACGGTTCGAGAACGAATTGGGGGAATGCGATGAAACATCTTTCGCCGGAACAGATTTCCAAACTGATCGCCGGTACGGATATTCCAGAAGAGTCCCACGCACGAGAGTGTTCGTCCTGTACGTCGGAAGTCGAGCGGGTTCGTGAGGTATTGGCGATGTTCCGTCACTCGGTCCGGGACTGGACGGATAAACAGGATCATTCGGAGATTCCGGACTGTGAATGGGTTCTGGCACGGGCCCGACCCTCACGCCGTCCTGGAACGAATTCTCTCACCTGGGTGTTGGCAGCGGGTCTGCTGGCGGCGATCGTGGCCGTTCCTGCCTACCAGAATTCGCGGGAGCGAGAAGCGAAGGCGCAGGCGGAACGGGATTCCCAATTGATCGACGCCGTGAAGTTGCAATTGTCGCGGCGCGGACCCATAGCGATGGAGCCGTTGAATCAGCTCATGTCCATGAAGGACGCCGGGGTCGTGACGGATGGAAAGAGGCAAACGGGTCCAGTACGAAATGGTTCTGCAGAAAACGGAGGTGTCCGATGATACGAAAAGGAACGATGCTGGCGATACTGGCGATGCTTTCCGCAACCACACTGTGGGCACAAGCCGTGACGGATGACCGTGCCGCAGCGGAGCGGCAGAAGGCCGAGGCGTCCGCAGCCAAGGCGAGAGCCGATGCGGCGGCCCGGCGGACTGAGGAATTGCGGCTGTCACTACAGACTCCGCCTCGACCGGGAACGACTCAAGCTCCATATTCGAAGGTCGAAATATACAACGAGGGCGTTTACAAGCTGGTGACTCCTTCCGGTTCCACCGATCCGCTCGCGGCGCTGCAAGTGGCACCCGGAACCTGGTGGAACAATGTGGACACCGCGGCCACGTTGAACCTGACCAAGGATCAGCAGAGGAAGATGGACGATATATTTCAGCAATTCCGCTTGAAGCTCATCGACCTCAACGCCGCGCTTTCGAAGGAAGAGTTGATTATGGATCCGTTGATCGCAGCGGAACGGCTGGACGAGATGAAGATTGTCACGCAGATTGACCGCATTGCGCAGGCGCGCGCGGAGCTGGAAAAAGCCAACTCGCGCATGCTGCTCGCGATTCGCCAGTCGCTGACAATGGAACAGTGGAGCAAAATCCAGTCGACGACCGGCGGCATTCGCACCCGTGTATTGAAGAAGTAAGGACATCAAGAAATGGCGTTAGGGGTAAAGAAATCTTTCCCCTCACCTGCCGCTTCACGGTCTGCCCGCGACTCCCCGTAGTAAAGTTTCCAGCTCTTCGGTGTGAAACGTTCGACCGCGCGCCTGATCCGGTTCCACCCGTCCGGCCTTCACCAGCGCGGCAAGGGACTCTTCAAACGAGAACGACCCCTGGGGCCGCGTGATGCTGATTTCCTGATGCAGATGCTGCAGCGCATTCTTGCGGATGTGTTGCCGGGCGCCGTAACCCAACATCAGCAATTCGGCCGCGGGCACGCGCCCTCCTCCGATGCGGGGAAGCAGTTTCTGCGTCATCACGGCGGCAAGGGAAACGGATAGCTCATTGCGAATCGTAGGCTGTCTTTCGGGAGGAAACGAATCCGCGACACGCGCCACCGTGGACGTGACATCGCTCGTATGCAGCGTCGAGAAAACCAGATGTCCGGTTTCGCCCGCCGTGACCGCGATCTTCATCGTTTCCGGATCCCGCATTTCACCAACAACAATGATGTCCGGCGCCTGCCGTAGTGCGGAGCGGAGAGCGGTTGGAAAATCGGGAGCGTCGATGCCAATCTCCACCTGCTCGATCACGCTCTTGATGTTGGAATGGTCATATTCGATTGGATCTTCGATGGTGATGATGTGCTTGGCCTCTCGCCGATTGATCTCGTCCACGAGCGCCGCAAGCGTCGTCGTTTTTCCGGACCCTGTCGGACCTCCGATCAGTACGAGTCCATACGGCAGCCGGCTCAGCGCCTCGATATTGGCCGGTAAACCAAGCTCGGAAAGGCGCGGTGGCCGCGAGGGCAGCGCCCGTATCGTCGCGGCAGGCCGGCCGCGTTCGCGATGAAGATTGAGCCGAAATCGGCCCAGCGGCTTGAATTGAAGCGAGGCATCCACCGATGAAGCGCCGTCTCGAAAACCCTGCGCCAGGCGCGGGACTAATGCCGGCAGTATCGCCGCTTCGATTTCCTTGCCGGATAGTGGATCTTCATCCAGCGGCATAATCTTACCTGCAACACGGATTGTCGGCGGGAGGCCCTCCACCAGGAACAGATCGCTCCCGGTTTTCTGCATCAGCGTATCCAGCCAACCGCGCAGGCGCCCCGTGGATGTGCTCTCCGTATCGTATTCGCTCAATGACCCTCCTCATTCCCTTATTTCAAGGACAGTGGACACGCCCTTGAGGTTCATAGCGTATATTTGTCGCGGAGTTTCCACGATGGGTTTTTTGAGGATTATTCTCCCGGCGCTGCTGCTGCAGACTGCCGTCCCGCAGCAACCCCAGGTGGGTTCGATTGAAGGCAGAGTCACCGGCACGTCCGGAGAAATGCTCTCGAAGGTGACCGTTACTCTTGCTTTGGCAACGCCGGTGACCCCGCCGAACACTGCGCCTCTGACGGTAACGACGGACGCCGATGGGAAGTTTGTGTTCGACAGCGTCCGGCCTGGAGTCTATCGCCTGAGCGCGGCACGGACTGGATTCGTCGGAGTCGCA
>Ga0134122_10002997_pt1 | contig 12461 bp, 13 predicted proteins | sample KB302_FD_96461 | JGI IMG/M metagenome (GOLD analysis project Ga0134122, IMG submission 96461) | Terrestrial soil microbial communities without Nitrogen fertilizer from Kellogg Biological Station, Michigan, USA - KB3-0-2 | ecosystem: Environmental > Terrestrial > Soil > Unclassified ...
GACGACCAGCGGCACGCCGGCATAGGCGTGCACGCGGCCGCGCAGGCTGGCGATGCTCGCGTCGGTGGCGAGCAGCGTCTGCGCGGCGAAGCGCCCCATCGCCACGATCAGCTTCGGCTTGATCAGCTCGATCTGCTGCAGGAGATGCGGGCTGCACTGCGCCACTTCCTCCCCGGTCGGATTGCGGTTCCCCGGCGGCCGGCACTTGAGCACGTTGGCGATGTAGACGTTGACGCGGCGCGAAAGGCCGATCGCCGCCAGCATGTTGTCGAGCAGCTTGCCCGCCTGGCCGACGAACGGGTCGCCGAGGCGATCCTCCTCCGCGCCGGGTGCCTCGCCGATCAGCATCCAGTCGGCGTTTTCGTCGCCCACGCCGAACACGGTCTGGGTGCGCGTCTTGTGCAGGCCGCATTTGACGCAGCCGGACACCGCGGCTTTCAGCGGGATCCAGCCGGCAGCTGCGATCTCCGGGAGCGCAGGTGTCGACTTCAAGCGCCAGACTGGAGAGATGCCCATCTCCGCCAGCACCTCTGCCCGCCGGCTCATGCGAGCTGCAGCGTCAGCACCAGCGCATCCTCGCGCCCCTGGAGCGCCGGATAGTAGGCGCGGCGCACCGCGATCTTCTTGAAGCCGAAGCGCGTGTAGAGCGCCTGCGCGCCACGGTTGCTCGGCCGCACCTCGAGAAACAGGCTGCGCGCGCCCAGGCTGCGCGCGTGCTCCGCCGCTTCGCGCAGCATCAGGCTGCCGTAGCCCGCGCGCTGGCGCGCCGGCGCGATCGAGAGATTGAGCAGGTGCGCTTCGCCCGCCGCCACCATCAGCACGAAATAGCCGATCAGCTCGGCGCCGAGACGCAGAGCGCAGCACTGATAGCCGGCGCGCAGCGAGTCGACGAAATTTCCGCGCGTCCACGGATGCGTGTAGATGGCATCCTCGATCGCCATCACCTCGTCGAGCTCCTGCTCGCGCATGCGCCCGAGATCGGGGAGGTCCTTCAGTACCGCGCTCATCGCCTGCCGAGCTCCTCCTGCGTCAGCGCGACCTTGTCGCGCAGATAGACCGGCGCCGCCTCGCCGGCGTCGACGCCCTCGCCAGCCGCCAGGCGCGGCGCCGCAAGTTGCGCCACGGAAAGTGCCGTCGGATGAACCGCGGATCTCACCATCGACACCTTGCCCGCCAATTCTCCGCAATAGGCCTCGAAACCGCTGCCGACGCCGAGCCAGCCCTCGCCCGGCGGCCTCGGCGCCGACTGCGGCGCGACGCATTGCGCGGGCACGACTTCGTGCCAGCGGCCGGCGCGTTTTTCAAGCGCCGCATAATACACTTCGCGCATCCGCGCATCGATGCAGGCGACGACGCGGGTCGCGCCCGCCTCCTGTGCCAGCGCCTGCAGGGTGGAGATGCCGATCACCGGCAGGCCGCGGCCGAACGCGAGGCCCTGGGCGAGGCCGCAAGCGATCCGCAGTCCCGTGAACGCGCCCGGCCCGGCGCCGAACGCCACCGCGTCCAGCTCGTTCTTTCACAGGAGCTTTTCCAGCATCGGCAAGGCGAGCTCCGAGTGGCGGTTGCCGGCGCGGCGCTCGAGCGCGGCGATCTCGCCGTCGCTCCAGACCGCGACCGAGCACCAGTCGGTCGAAGTTTCGATCGCCGCGAATCGCATGCCCGACTATATACTGCGCCCACTATGAGAGAGCACACCATTGCCGTGATCCCGGGCGACGGGATCGGCCGCGAAGTCATCCCCGAGGGCGTGCGAGTCCTCGAAGCCGTCGGCGCGAAGCACGGCCTGCGCTTCAAGTGGCAGGAATTTCCCTGGAGCTGCGACTGGTACAAGGCGCACGGCAAGATGTGCCCCGACGACGCGGCCGACATCCTGCGCAAGTTCGACGCAATCTATTTCGGCGCGGTCGGCAACCCGTCGATCGTCGCCGACCACATCTCCGCGTGGGGATTGCTGATCAACTTCCGGCGCTGGTTCGACCTGTACGTGAACCTGCGCCCGGTGCGCCTGTTCGAGGGCCTGCCCTGCCCGCTGGCCGGCCGCAAGCCGGGCGACATCGACTACATGGTGATCCGCGAGAACACCGAGGGCGAATACGGCAACGTCGGCGGGCGCATGTACGAAGGCACCGAGCGCGAAGTCGTGACGCAGCTCGCGAGCTTCTCGCGCAAGGGCGTCGATCGCATCCTCAAGTACGCGTTCGAGCTGGCCAAGACGCGCAAGAAGCACGTCACCTCGTGCACCAAGTCGAACGGCATCTCCATCACCATGCCGTACTGGGACGAGCGGTTCGCCGCGATGAAGAAGAATTACCCGGACATCCGCGCCGACCAGTACCACGTCGACGGCCTCACCATCCAGTTCGTGCTCAATCCGGACCGTTTCGACGTGGTGGTGGCGAGCAACCTGTTCGGCGACATCCTGTCCGACCTTGGCCCCGCGACCGCCGGCACCATCGGCATCGCCGCCTCCGGCAACATCAATCCCGAGCGCACCGCGCCGTCGATCTTCGAGCCGGTGCACGGCTCGGCGCCGGACATCGCCGGCCGGAAAATCGCGAATCCGATCGCCGCGATCTGGTCGGGTGCCTTGATGCTCGAGCATCTTGGCCACGCCGAAGCCGCGGCGGACGTGGTGCGCGCCATCGAGCGCGTGGTGCTCGAAGGTCCGCACACGCCCGACATGAGAGGCAAGGCGAGCACCGCGGACGTAGGCGCCGCCGCCGCGGACGCGGTGCGCAGCGCGTCGCGCAGCCGCGTCCCCGCCTAGCTCACTTGCGTTCGGCCGGGGTCGAGGTCGCGGGACCCATGCCCCAGACCTGGATCACGCACTCCTCGCCCTTCGCCCCGTCGTAGTGGATCTTGTTGGCGTAGTGGATGACGTAGCTGCCCGCGGGTACCGGAACCGTGCTCTCGGGATCGAACTTGTCGCCGGTGCCCACCCACCAGGTACCGGAGATCACCACGAAGAAGCGGTCGTTCGGGTGGAAGTGCGGCCGGCTCATGTTCCCGGCCAGCCACTTGAGGCGCACCACATAGGGCCCGGGCCTGGAAGGATCGCCGTGCAGAATCGCCTGCTCGTTTGTGCCGGCCGGGTTGCGCACCCAGCGGATCTCCGCCGGCGTGCGGAAGTCGGCGATGCTGCGATCGATGTCCGCGGCGAGGACCGGAAGCGGGAGCGTCATCAATGCCACTAGAAGATTCGGTCTCATTGCCTCCCCCATTTGGTAAATTCGACCAGTGAAATCCTATCGAATCGCCTCGATTCCCGGTGACGGAATCGGCAACGAGGTCATCCCCGCCGGGATCGAAGTGCTGCAGCAGCTGGCCACCGACTTCCGCATCGATTTCAAGCACTTCGACTGGAGCTCGAAACGCTTCAAGGAAACCGGCGCCTACATTCCCGACGGCGGACTCGACGAGCTGAAGAAATTCGACGCCATCTTCTTCGGCGCGGTCGGCGCGCCGGATGTCCCGGATCATCTGTCGCTGTGGGGATTGCGGCTGCCGATCTGCCAGGGCTTCGATCAATACGCCAACGTGCGGCCCGCGCGCATCCTTCCCGGGGTACCCAGTCCCTTGTCGAACCCCAGGAATCTGGACTGGGTGATCGTGCGGGAAAACACCGAGGGCGAATACTCCGGCGCCGGCGGGCGCGTGCACCAGGGTCTGCCGAACGAAGTGGCGATGGAGATCTCGACCTTCACGCGCTCCGGCGTGGAACGCGTGCATCGGTTCGCGTTCCAGCTCGCGAGCAAGCGGCCGCGCAAGCACCTCACGCTCGTCACCAAGTCGAACGCGCAGCGCCACGGCATGGTGCTGTGGGACGAGGTCTTCCATGCAGTCGCCCAAGATTTCCCGGGCGTGAAGACCGACCGCATCCTGGTCGACGCCGCGACCACGCGCATGGTGCTGAAGCCGGAAGCGATCGACGTGATGGTCGCTTCCAATCTGCACGCCGACATCCTCTCGGACCTCGCCGCCGCGCTGTCGGGCTCGCTCGGCATCGCGCCGACCGCGAACCTCAACCCGGAGCGCCGTTTTCCATCGATGTTCGAGCCGATCCACGGCTCCGCCTTCGACATCACCGGCAAGGGCATCGCCAACCCGATCGCCACCTTCTGGACCGCATCGATGATGCTCGAGCATCTCGGCGAAGAGAAAGCCGCGGCGCGCCTGATGAAGGCGGTCGAGGCAGTGTGCGCGAAAAAGATCTTTACCCCCGACCTCGGCGGCAGCGCGCGCACGCGCGACGTCACCGCGGCCGTGATCGAAGCGCTGTGATGAAAAGCGAGCAGCTGGTCAGCGCCTGTCTCGAGCGCATCGCCGAGCGCGAGCGCGAAGTGCATGCCTGGGCCTATCTCGACGCCGAGCGCGCGCTTGCCGAAGCGCGCCAGCGAGACCGCGAGGCGCCGCGCAGCGCGCTGCACGGCGTGCCGGTCGGCATCAAGGACGTGATCGACACCGCGGACATGCCGACCGAATACAACTCGCCGATCTACCGTGGCCACCAGCCGAAGTGGGACGCGGCCTGCGTCACGCTGCTGCGCCGCGCGGGCTGCGTGATCCTCGGCAAGACGGTCACCACGGAATTCGCCAACAACCACCCGGCGCAGACGCGCAATCCGCACAACCTCGGCCACACGCCGGGCGGCTCGTCGAGCGGCTCCGCCGCTGCGGTCGCCGACCGCATGGTGCCGCTCGCGCTCGGCACCCAGACCGGCGGCTCGGTGATCCGTCCCGGCGCGTACTGCGGGGTCGCCGCCTGCAAGCCGAGCTTCGGCAGCATCAACCGCGCCGGGCTGAAGTTTGTCTCCGAATCACTCGACACCATCGGCGTCTTTGCCCGCAGCAGTGCAGAACTGGCTTCGCTCCTGCACGTGCTGACGGGACGGCCAATCTCTCAAGAGCAGAATTCAAAGCCGCGCATCGGTTTTTGCCGCACCCCGCGTTGGCGCGACGCCGACGGCGAGACGCAGGCGAATCTCGACCGGGCGGCAAGACAGCTGGCCAAGGCCGGGGCACGCATCGTGGATTTCGAGTTGCCGAAGGGTAGCGAAGCGTTGTTCGACCGCCATTACTCGGTGATGGGCTACGAGGTCGTGCGCGCGCTGGCCTACGAATACACGCGCTTTCCCGAGCAGATCAGCAGCACGCTGCGGCCGCGCCTCGAGAAGGGCTGGCAGGTGACGCGCGAGGAGTACGACGAGGTGCGCGGCATCGCCCGCGATTGCCGGCGCCGGCTGGCGGACCAGCTGCGCGAGTTCGATTTCTTGCTTACGCCTTCGGCGCCGAGCGCAGCCCCGGCCTCGCTCGCGTCCACCGGCGATCCCGTGTTCAATCGCGCGTGGACGCTGTTCGGCGTGCCCTGCGTGACCGTGCCGTTCGGCAAGGCGGCGAACGGCTTGCCGCTGGCGGTGCAGCTGGTCGGCGCAATGGACCAGGACATGAAGCTGCTGGCCTGGGCCCATTGGCTGGAATGCCAACTGCGTTAATAACCGGCGTTTCGCGCGGCCTCGGCCAGGAGCTTGCGCGGCAGTATGCGGCCGACGGCTGGAAGGTGATCGGCACCGAGCGTCGCGACATGGACATGACCGACGTTGCCCAAATCCGGCGCTTCGCCGCAAAGCTGAAGGGCGAGGCGATCGACCTGCTGTTCTGCAACGCGGGCATCAGCGGCAGGAAGGGGATGGCCCCCGGCAGCTTCGACTTCGAATCGTGGCAGGAAGTGCTGCGCGTGAACCTGCTCGGTCCGGCGGCGCTCGCCGAGGCGTTGCTCGACAACGTCGCGGCCAGCGGGCAGAAGAAGATCGCCATGATGTCGAGCCGGCTCGGCTCGATCAGCGAGTCGAGCGGCATGACGCTGCCCTACTCGACCAGCAAGGCGGCGCTCAACATGCTGGTCAAGGGACTGGCCGCGACGCTCGCTGCGCGCAAGATCGTGGTCGTCGCGCTCAGCCCGGGCTGGGTGCGCACCGACATGGGCGGCCAGGGCGCGCCGCTCTCGCCGGAGAAGTCCGTGCACGGCTTGAGGAAGGTCATTTCCGGTCTTCGGAAGGAACATTCGGGACAATTCCTTTCCCACGACGGGACGGAGATTCCCTGGTGAAGAACCTGGTGGCCAAGCTCGAGGTGATCGGCGTGCGTACTACGGGCGAGCGTGTCGAGCTCCGGCTGGAAATCGGCCGGCCGCGCGAGGAGCGCGACGGGCGCTGGGCCTGCTCGATCGCCATCGCGCCGCTCGAGACGCAGCCCGACGACGTTCGCGGCACCGACTCGTTCCACGCCGTGTGGCTGGCGTGCGCGCTGGTCCTCAAATTGCTCGAAAACCTCAAGGCCGACGGCTGGGCCCTGCAGAACAAGGACGGTAGCGCGTTTCCGCTCGACGCCTACCGCTCCGGCCTCGACGCGGACGCGCAGTAGCTTTGCTGCACGCCGACAGCGCGCGTAACCGGCTGACCGGTATCGGCCTGGTGTCGCTCACCTATCTCCTCTTCTCGCTGCTCGACGGCAGCGCCAAGTGGCTGGTCGGCTCGATGCCGGTGATCATGGTGGTCTGGCTGCGCTTCGCCACGCACGTGGTGGTCGCCGGCGCGGTGCTGTTCCCGCTCAGGGGAATGGCGCTGGTGAAGACCAGCCACTGGCGCTGGCACCTGGTGCGCGCGCTGATGTTCATGGCGATGACCGGCATCAACTTCTGGGCGCTGCAGTACCTGCAGCTCACGGTCACTTCGTCGATCTTCTTCTCGGTCCCCCTGATCATCGCGCTCGCCAGCGCTTCGTTCCTCGGCGAGAAGCTCGCCCCCGGCAAGTGGGTCGCGATCATCACCGGCTTCGCCGGCGTGCTGGTGATCGTGCGGCCCTGGGGCGCGGAGTTCCATCCCGCGATGCTCGCCTCGATGGTCAATGCGTTGCTTTACGCGATCTTCATGATGATGACGCGCCGGCTCGCGGCCTACGATTCGCCCGAGACCATCCAGTACCTGCCGGCGGTCGGCGCGGCCATCGGGCTCGCGCCGTTCGCCATCGCCGCCTGGGAGATGCCGGATACCTGGCTGGAGTGGAGCGTCGCCTGCCTGATGGGCGCGCTTGGGGGCCTTGGCCATTACCTGCTCGCGCTCGCGCACCGCTATGCTCCCGCTTCGGTGATCGCCCCGTTCCTCTACCAGCAGGTGATCTACATGGCGCTGTTCGGCTACCTGGTGTTCGGCGACGTGCCGAGCGGCTGGGTATGGCTCGGCGCCGCGGTGGTGATCGGCAGCGGCCTATATCTGTTCGCGCGAGAACGCGCACGTCAATGACCGACGCCGTCGCGCTCCCGCTGTGGCTCGTGCTGCTGGCGGGACTGCTCGCGGTCTGGGCGTTCTACGAGCATGTGCTCATTCCCGCGCTGCGCTGGATGGTGACGCAGCCCGCCAACCAGGTAATCGACCAGGTCTCCACGCGACTGCGCATCGGCATCCGCCCGTTCCAGCGCACCCGCAGGCAGGCCTTGATCCACCGCCTGCTCACCGATCCCAAGGTGCAGGAAGCGGCCGAGCAGTTTTCGAGGGCGCACCACCAGCCGTTGCCCAGGGTATTGAAATTCGTCGAAACCTACGCGCGCGAGATCGTCCCCGCGTTCAACGCCTACCTGTACTTTCGTACCGGCTACTGGATCGGGCGCAGCGTGGCGCGGCTGCTGTACCGCGTGCGCATCGGTTACGTGGATTCGGCCGGCCTGGAGCGCATCGACCCGAACGCCACCGTGGTGTGCGTGATGAACCACCGCTCCAACATGGACTACGTGCTCGCCGGCTTCCTCGCCGCCGACCAGGCCGCGCTTTCCTACGCGGTGGGCGAATGGGCGCGCATCTGGCCGCTGTCGGCGCTGATCCGCGCGATGGGGGCGTATTTCGTGCGCCGCAACTCGCGCGACGAGCTCTACCGCCGGGTGCTCGAGCGCTACATCGCGATGGCGACCGAGGCCGGCGTGCCGCAGGCGGTCTATCCCGAGGGCGGGCTGACTCGCGACGGCCGCATGCGCGAGCCGAAGCTCGGCGTGCTCGACTACATGCTGCGCGGCTTCAGCCTGCGCGGCGAGCGCGATCTGGTGTTCGTGCCGCTGGGCCTGAACTACGACCGGGTCCTCGAAGACCGTTCGCTGCTGAAGGAAAAAAATTCCACTGGGCGGGTCAAGAGCCTCTGGATCACGCTGCGTTTCGTGGCGCACAACGTGTGGCTGATGCTGCGCAGCGAATGGCACCGCTTCGGCTACGCCTGCGTCAACTTCGGCACGCCGATCTCGATGCGCGAATACTGCCGCGCGCGCAACCTCGACTTCCAGGCGCTCGGCGGCGAGGAGCGACGCGCAGCCATGGCCTATCTCGGACGCGAGCTGATGGAAGCGGTCGGCCGCATCGTGCCGGTGCTGCCGGTGCCGCTGATTGCCACCATCTTCGTCGCGCAGCCGCAGCGCGCGCTGTCCGCTCTCGAGCTCAAGGCCGAGGTCGGCCGCCTGCTCGCCCGCCTCGAGGCGGCCGGGGCGCATGTCTACATCCCGCGCGGCGACCTGGACTACGCGCTCACCGTGGGCCTGCGCATGCTGCAACTGCGGCACCTGGTCGAGGAAAAGGATGGACTGTTTCGCGCGCGCGAGGCCGAGCTGCCGCTTCTCGCCTACTATGCCAACTCGATCACGCACCTGATTTAGTGGGCAGATTCGCTGGACGTCTAGATAAGCGTCCAGTAAATTGGCCGTAGGGGCAGGCACGGGGGGCCATGGCGACTTCACGCACGGCCAAGACACGCAAGGTGGCGCGGCGCCGCGAGGCGGCGCCGGGTGCGCCTGCGCTCATCGGCCTCACCTCCGACTGGTACTGGGAGCAGGACGCCGAGTTGCGCTTCACGCGCGTCGACGTGCGCGGCGACACGAGCATGGACCAGACGCTCGCCCGCGAGCTGGTCGGCAAGCGACGCTGGGAAACCGGGATCGAGATCGAGGGCGGTTGGGACGCGCACCGCGCCATGCTCGAGGAGCACGCCCCGTTCCGCGACGTGCTGATGTGGCGCACCTTCCCGGACGGCGCGCGCCGCTACGTCAGCGTCAGCGGCGAGCCGGTGTTCGATGCCAAGGGGCGCTTCCTCGGCTATCGCGGCATCGGCCGCGACGTCACCAAGCAGAAGCGCATCCAGCAGCTCCTCAAGCTCGACCACGCGGTGACGCTGCGCCTGGCCGAGGCGGCGAGCCCGGCCGATGGCCTCTGTGGCGCGCTGCAGGCGGCGTGCGACATGCTGGGCTGGGATTGCGCCGAGATCTGGACGCTTGAGGAGCCGGACGGCGTGCTGCGCCGCCTCGCTTCGTGGGCGGCGCCCGCCGTGGCGGGCGCGCAGCGCTTCATCGATGGCTCGCGCGGTATCGAGTTCCGGCCCGGCGACGGCCTGGTCGGCAAGGTTTGGCAGTCGGGCGAGCCGATGTGGCTCGCCGACGCGCCGAAGGACGCCCGCATCCGTCGCGTCGACCTGGCGCGCGAGTCCGGCCTGCAGGACGCGCTGGTCTTTCCGGTGCGCGCCGGCGGGCGCATCGTCGCGGTGCTCGCCTTCGCCTCACGGCGCATGCGCCAGCCCGAGCAGCGCCTGCTGCAGACGCTGAGCGCGATCGGCACGCAGATCGGACAGTTCCTCGGCCGCGCCGAGGCCGAGCGCGCGGTGCGCGACAGCGAAGCGCGCTTCCGCGCCCTGACCAACCTCTCTTCCGACTGGTACTGGGAGCTCGACAGCAAATATTGCTTCACGCGCCTGGAAGGCCGCAACGTCGCGGGCGGCGACCCCGAGCTGCAGAAACGCCTGATCGGCCAGCCGCGCTGGGACACCGGCCTGGAGGTCGAAGGCGGCTGGGACGCGCACCGCGCCCTTCTGGAATCGCGCCAGCCGTTCCACGACTTGCTGATGTGGCGCGCGATGGTCGACGGCAGTGTGCGCTACATGCGCGTGAGCGGGGAAGCGCTGCTCAATCCGGACGGCAGCTTCGCCGGCTACCGCGGCGTGGGGCGCGACGTCACGGACGAGAAGCGCGACGAGCAGATGCTGCGCCTCGAGCACGAGGTGGCGCGCCTGCTCGCCGCCGCCGAGGACACCTCCGGCGGCCTGAAGGCCGTGATGCGCACCGTGTGCGAGAGCGAGGGCTTCGCCTGCGGCCGCTATTTCCGCGTCGACGGCGAGCTGCTGCGCTTCCAGGACGCCTGGGCGATCGACGACCCGACGGTTACGCCGTTCGTGGAGCGCTCACGCGCCTACGTGTTCCGCGCCGGCGAAGGCCTCACCGGCACCGTGCTGCAGGACGGCGAGGCGGTATGGTCGGCCGACATCACCCGCGACCCGCGCGTGCGCTATCGCAACGTGTGGCAGGGCACGGGGCTGCGCGGCGGCTTCGCGTTCCCGGTGCTGGCCGAGGGCCGCATCATCGGGGTGCTGAATTTCAGCAGCCTGAAGGCGCGCGAGCCCGACCAGCGCCTGCTCGCCGCCTCGCGCGTCATCGGCAGCCAGATCGGCCAGTTCCTGCAGCGCAAGAACGCGGAAGCCTCGCTGCGCGAGAGCGAGGCGCGCTTCCGCAGCCTGACCCAGATGTCGTCGGACTTCTTCTGGGAGACCGACGAAGCGCACCGCTTCACGCAGCTGGTGCACGGGCCCGGCTATCTGCCCGCCGAGATGGGGCGCGGCGTGATCGGCAAGACCGCGTGGGAGCTGCAGTGCGAGAGCCCCGACGAGGCCGGCTGGGCGGCGCACCGCGACGGGCTCGACCAGCACAAGCCGTTCCGCGACTTCGAGTTCGCGCGCCGCATGCCCGATGGCGTGGTGCGCGTGCTGTCGATCAGCGGCGACGCGCGCTTCGGCCCGCAGGGCGCGTTCTTCGGATACAGAGGCGTGGGCCGCGACGTCACCGAGATCGCGCTCGCGCGCGAGCGCATCGCCTCGCTCGCCTACAGCGACCCGCTGACGGGGCTGGCCAACCGCACCAGCCTGCTGCCGGCGCTCGACCAGGCGGTGCAGCGCGCGCGGCGCAAGAATTCCAAGATCGCGGTGGTGTTCCTCGACCTCGACGGCTTCAAGGAGATCAACGACCTCTACGGCCACGACGCCGGCGACGCGCTGCTGATCGAGCTGGCCGGGCGCCTGCGCGACAACCTGCGCTCCAGCGACCTGATCGCGCGCCTGGGCGGCGACGAGTTCCTCGTGGTGCTGGAGGAGGTGCACGAGCCGGCGCCGGTCGAGATCGTGGCGAACAAGCTGCTGGTCGAGACCGTGCGGCCCTACGCCCTGCCCGGCGCGCAGGCGAGCGTCACCGCCAGCATCGGCATCAGCATCTTCCCGGACGACGCGGCCGACGCGAGCGCGCTGATGAAGCACGCCGACATGGCCATGTATGCCGCCAAGCAGGCGGGCAAGAACTGCGTGCGCTTCTATTCCTCGGGACCGGCAGCGAACGACCCGGCGCGCAGCCAGGCCCGCATTTCCAACTTCGACAAGCCCGCTTCCTAGCGCTTCATCTGCCGGTTGGCGTCCTCGATGTCGCGGCGCAGCTGGCCGCGCTCTTCGGGCGACATCTGGCGCGTCTTCTGCTGCTGGCGGTCCTGCCGGTCGCGGTCGTTCCGATACGCGTCGCGCACGTCGTCGCGCATGCGCTGACGCTCTTCGCGGCTCATCTGCCGGCCATCCTGCTGCCGGTCCTGCCGCCTGCCCTGCTCGGCAACGGCGCCCGCGGCCGAAACGGCCAGAAAGAGCGCAAATAGAAACCGCAGCATGATGGGCGGGATGTTACGCGGCTTGCCTTGCGGCCGGCTGTCGTTTTGTAACAATGTATTGCCCATGCCCGAACTGAAGACCCGCATCCTCATCGTCGACGACGATCAGCGTCACCGCGACCTGCTGGTGAAATACCTCGGTAACGAGGGCTACGAAGTGAAGGCCGTGCCCGACGCCGCCGCGATGGACAAGCAGCTCGCGCGCGACCGCTATGACCTGGTGGTGCTCGACCTGATGTTGCCGGGCGAGGACGGCCTCTCCATCTGCCGCCGGCTGCGCGCCCAGCAGAGCGCGCCAGCCATCATCATGCTCACCGCCAAGGGCGACGACGTCGACCGCATCGTCGGGCTCGAGATGGGCGCCGACGATTACCTGCCCAAGCCGTTCAACCCGCGCGAGCTGCTCGCGCGGGTCGTCGCGGTGCTGCGGCGGCGCGCCCCCGCCGGGCCGCCCGGCGCGCCGGCGGAAGGCGGCGTGTTCCCGTTCGGCGAGTTCTCGCTCAACCTCGCCACCCGCACCCTCACCCGCGCCGGCAAGCCGGTGCAGCTCACCACCGGCGAGTTCTCGGTGCTCAAGGTCCTGGTGCAGCACCCGCGCCAGCCGTTGTCCAGAGACAAGCTGATGGAGCTCGCGCGCGGGCGCGAATACGAGGTGTTCGACCGCTCGATCGACGTGCAGATCTC